>Ga0182014_10002817_pt1 | contig 21484 bp, 19 predicted proteins | sample 612S2DmetaG_FD_120489 | JGI IMG/M metagenome (GOLD analysis project Ga0182014, IMG submission 120489) | Permafrost microbial communities from Stordalen Mire, Sweden - 612S2D metaG | ecosystem: Environmental > Terrestrial > Soil > Wetlands > Permafrost | place: Sweden: Stordalen | collected...
CCGTATCCGTTCTCTTTGTAATCACGGCGATCTGGGCATTAGAGCAAAACCAGAGTGAATATGCCCTTCTTAAGAGTTTGCGAGGTGGCTTTTTCTTAAGGAAAAAGCCACTTGAGGATATTGCCTCAGGATATAGCAACTCTGGTTTTGCTATACGGGGCAAAGGCGGAACTGTACAGGGAACGCATCTCCAATTTGCGTTGACGGTCACGGTCACAGAGATTATCGCCTACCATGGATTCCTCCACGATATGACCGTGCTGCTGCTTCCCTTGTTTCTGGTCTGGAATTCATTGGCTGAAACCGGCCTTCATACCTGGAGGCGCAGGCTTTTGGCCGCAGTTGTATTGCTGCTTTTTTGCCGCGAATTGCTGCCGGTTTCAGGTCTGCCGTTCTACGTCTGCGCGCTGATCGCCTTATTTGCCTTGCTCTGCCTGGAGATCCGCAGCGGCGGCGAACCGGCCGTAGAGACTGTCTAGAGCTTTTTTAATGTTTCTGTAATGCCAGAGTCGTGGTATCCCACCCTTGCCGCAAGAACAAAAACGCGGCAAGGATGGGGCACCGAGGACCTTACACGATCTCTAGAAATGCTCTAAGACAATCCACGCCTTACGCGGTCATCAGAACCGCTCACCGCGCCATCTAGAATCCGATAGCGGTGATTTGCGTCGGGAGCGATTGATCCTCGTCTGCAACCGGGGCTGCAATCGAGAAACGGCTCAGATCCGCCAGTTATCGGCGCGCCAGCTATGGATGCGTTCCTTGATCTCCTTGCGGGTCAGGTTGCCCTCCAGCGCCTGCTTGGCCAGTTCCACCACCTCGTCGTCGGCTGCGAAACGCAGGCCGATCAACTGGTCTTCGGTGAGGCGGTAAATCTGGGAGTGCCACTCCCGTGGAGCCAACGCCTGCAAACGCAGCCGCTCCTCAAGCCGGATGACGCGATCCTGCACCTTGAGCGGATAGGTGCGCAGCTTGAAGACGGGGATGAAGACTGCCAACGAGAGCACCAGGAACCATCCCGAAGCGATGCGGGAATCTCCCCAATGGTAGATCAGGTGGAAGATGGCAAAGATCAGGTTGGCCACCAGGACTAAAAGCAGCACAAAGTGAAACGCCGGATCGAGCCGCCCGTGGTTCTTGAAATTCTGCTGAGAGGATTTACTCATGCGCATCCTTGATTTCTGTCAGGCCGGTGTTGGCTGTCTCTGTGGCCTTTGTTTCCGCGGAACCACTGACAGCGGCGCTGGGGACCTGCGCGCCTGCGCTGTCGGGATTCTCAGCGGCGCGGGCCTGAGCTGTCAACGGCAAAAAATCGTCCGGCCCCAACATCTGCGGATGCTTGGGAATGAGATGAAAGCGGCCGCGCACAAAATAATCCACAAATAAGCCCCCTGCAAGGTAGGGATTGACCAGCGCGATAGGGACAGCATAGGCCGTAGTTGACAGCGATTCAGCAACACTCTTGTTTGAGCGGCTCAGGCGGCGATAGCCGGGAACCTGCGGAATCTCAAAGATGGTCAGCTGCGTTTCAGGATGCTTCCGGGCGTAATGCACCAGCTTGTAGGCGATCTGTTTGGGCGTCGTCATCCCCATATCCGGGAAGACGCTGCGCCGGAATGTGCCGGGGAAGTAAAAATTGAGTTTCTGACGCGCAAAATCCGAGCAGTTGGCGAACAGGAGGTTGAAAGGTGTGCGATTACTACCATTGTTCATGCGCGCGATGAACGCGTCATCCTGCGCTTCGCTGGTCTCGAAACGGAAGGCGTAGATGCGCCGCTCATAGGAGAGGCCCACCAATTGAGTCCAGCCGCCATGTATAACGTTTCCACGAGCCAGGTTTGCCCCCAGGCTGAGCAGATGGGCTTCACGATAGCGGTTGCGCAGCCGATCGACGGTTTCGCGGTTGACTCGCGCGGGGACGTCGGAGGCGTCTTCGACCGAATAGAGGTAAGGAATCAGCGGAATCGCAACCCAGTCGTAGCCACGGATGCCCTGATAGCGGGCAATGACGGCGCCCAGCTCACCAGCTTTGCAGCGGCGCAGCTTGACGGGAGTGTCGGCACAGATGCGCTCGAAATAGATGGCGTTATGCCCGGTCGGGTTGACCGAGCCGAAGAAGCCATACGGCTCCTCCATCAGCAGAGCTGCCTGCGCCCTGCCCGGCGCAGGGGATAAGGCCAAAACCACTAAGGCCACGAGAGCAAATGCAGGTGTGAGTATTCCTCGCATCGAGAGCATCGGTCCTCCTTGGTCAGGATCTTGAATCACCTTTCAGTGTGCCCCGCTTCCGGGAAATAAACTGCACTGCAACTTGGGGAACGAACTTACATAAGCTGAAATTACGTCCGGAAATCGCAAAGTGCCAGCAAATCCTATTTGTTCTGACACCTCTGGAGGTTAAATGTTGCGCGCATTCCAGTGGAAAACACAAGATAAATCGCAGAAAAACAGGACACTCCAGATCAGAAGCCCATCATCACCGGCTCCATCTCGAGCCGAATACCAAAACGCTTTTCGACTGCAGCGGTAATCTGCCTGGCAAGCGCCAATACGTCCGCCGCGCTGGCTCCGCCACGGTTGATGAGCGCCAGGGTGTGCCGCGAGGAGACTGCTGCAGCGCCCAGCGTGTACCCCTTGGCGAAACCAGCCTGTTCAATCAGCCATGCGGCCGGAACTTTGACCCTGCCTAGTTTCTCAGCGTCCGGCCCAGCGGGAAAACGCGGCGGTTCTTTTTCGCTGCCAGCCGCAATCTGCCGGAGTTGTTCATCCGTCACGACGGGATTCTTGAAGAAGCTGCCCGCGCTGCGGCAATCAGGGTCGCCCTCGACCATCAACATTCCCTTGGTCTGGCGAACGCGGCGCACCTGAGCAGCCACCTCGGCAAGCGGAGGGTTTACGCCATCCGGGAAGGCCCGTTGCAGATCCGCATAGCGAAGCGTCGGCGCGCCGCCGGGGGTAAGCCGATAGTCCACACGGGTGACGACGTACCGCCCGCAATCAGCCGAATTGAAGCGGCTGCGGCGATAGGTGAAGCCGCACTCGGAAGCCGCAAATTCCTGGAAGCTGTGCTCCTGAAGGTCGAAGGTACGCACCCGCTCGATGGCCGAAGCCACCTCCTGCCCGTAAGCGCCAACATTCTGCACAGGAGTCCCGCCCACCGAGCCAGGAATGCCGGCCAGGCACTCGACGCCAGCGCAGTTATCCTGCACTGTCCGCTCGACGAAGTGGTCCCACTCCTCGCCAGCCGCGGCCTGATAAATTTTTTGCTCCGCCTGGTTCGGCGTGTCTAAATGGTCCGGGTCCATCACTGTGATTCCGCGCAATGCCACCCGCACAACCAAACCTTTGAACCCGGCGTCGGCGACCAGCAGGTTACTGCCTCCACCCAACACAAAGAGCGCCACTCCGCGCTCTCCTGCCCAGGCGGCGGCCTCGGCAACGTCCTCTTCGCTTGCGGCCTCGACAAACCAGCACGCTGGACCACCGATGCCGAAAGTGGTGAAGGGCGCAAGCGGCTTGTTCTCTTCGATAAGCATCAGTTCAAGGCTACACCACCGGATGAAATGTCGAAAAGCTTACCCGCAACTTCCCTTCCCGATTGGCTTGAGCTTCGCACAGATCGATCCTTGTTTATGGATGACGGCGCTCTATTTTTGCAGCAACGTAAAACGGCCTCTCCTGCGAGAGGCCGCCTTATAAGTTCTGCTTGCTATCACTGAATCAGTCGCCCTCAACCGCAGTGGGCAGTTTCTGCACCTTGCTGTGATGGATCGAGTAGCCGAAGTAAATCACCAGCCCAATCAACATCCAGGTGAGCATCACCATCCAGGTGATTCCGGGCAGGTTGGTCATCAGGTAGACGGCCGTCAGGATGCCCAGGATGGGCACGAGTGGAACAAACGGCGTCTTGAAGGGCCGATGCAGGCCGGGTTGACGGACGCGCAGAACCCACACGCCGGCACAGACGATGGTGAAAGCCAGCAGCGTGCCGATGTTCACCAACTGGGCAAGACGATCGACAGGCAGGAAAGCCGGCAGAATGGCCACGACCAAACCTACCGCGATGGTCGATTTCCACGGTGTGCGGTATTTGGGATGAATCTCGGAGGCCCACTTGGGCAATAGGCCGTCGCGGGACATGGAAAAGAAGACGCGTGACTGGCCCAACAGCATGACCAGCATCACGGTAGCCAGACCGAAGACCGCGCCGATTTTGACCAGCAGCGAACCCCAACTGACGCCCGTAGCGTCGATACCCAGAGCCACAGGGTCGGCAACATTCAGTGACTTGTAGTTCACCAGGCCGGTGAGGATGGTGGAAACCACAATGTAGAGGATGGTGCAGATGACCAGAGAACCGAGAATGCCAAGGGGCATATCCTTTTGCGGATTCTTGGCTTCCTGGGCCGCGGTGGAAACGGCGTCAAAGCCAATATAGGCAAAGAAGATGGAAGCCGCGCCCGTGGCAATGCCTTTCAGCCCGAAGTTTCCGTGCCCGTCAGAAGGCGGAATAAAGGGGTGCCAGTTGGCGTGGGCCAACGCCGGGTGTTGAAAGAGGAAGTACGCGCCCAGAACAATGAAGATGCCGACTACACTCAACTTGACGAAGACAATTCCGGTGTTCAGGTTGGCCGACTCCTTGATGCCGACGACCAGAACGGAGGTGATCGCTAAAACCGCCAGAATAGCTACCAGGTTGAAGAGCGCCATCACGTGCGGCAGCGCGGAGGTGTCGGTTCCCGGCGGCAGCGATGTCAGCGGCAGCCATCGCTCGTGAAAGAAGACCAGCACCGTACCCGGCGTAGCGGTGAACCGGGGCGGAAGATAGATATGCAATTGCTGGAGCAGGCTATTGAAATAGCCCGACCAGCCAGAGGCCACCGTAGCCGCGCCAAAACCGTACTCCAACCCCAGATCCCAACCGATGATCCAGGCTACAAACTCTCCCAGCGTGGCGTAGCCATAGGTGTAAGCCGAGCCAGCAATAGGAATGATGGAGGCAAACTCGGCGTAGCACAAGCCGGCAAAGGTGCAGGTGATGCCGGCGAGCACAAAGCTGAGCGAAACGGCAGGACCAGCGTGCAAGGCCGCAGCCTGACCAGTGAGTACAAAAATGCCGGCGCCGATGATGGCGCCGATGCCAAGGGTAATGAGGTTCAGCGCGCTCAAGGAGCGCCGAAGGGTGTGTTCTCCCTGTTCACTCGCCTCTTGCGAGAGCAACGACATGGGTTTGATGCGCAGCAATCTGGACATGAATGAGGGACTTCCTCCTCAGGAGTTGGAAACGGATTATGTTTGGTTCGCCGAGGCTTGAGGTGCAGACCGCCGCGACCAGAACAGATAAACAGGAATACCGAGCAAGACCAGTACCAGGCCAGGCCATGTGTATTGCGGCTTGTACCGCAATAATACGACACAGATCCATCCCGCCAAGGCGATGTAAAGCGCCGGCAACACCGGGTAGCCCAACGCCTTGTAAGGCCGGGGCGCGTCCGGGCGCTTGAAGCGCAGCACGAACAAGCCCACGATGGTGAGAATGTAAAACACCAGCACCGCAAAGATGATGTAATCCAGCAACTGGCTGTATGAGCCGGAGATGCATAACAAAGTGGCCCACGCAGCCTGCACGAGCAGGCCCGCGGCGGGTGTCTTGTAGCGTGGATGCAGCTTGCCGACGGACTTGAAGAACAGGCCGTCCTGACTCATCGCATAGTAAACGCGCGCGCCAGCCAGCGACATTCCATTGGCACAGCCGAAGGTCGAAATCAGAATGGCCCCGGCCATCAGGTACGCACCCCAGGAGTGGAAGATCTGCTCCAGCGCCGCCGTCGCCACACGATCTTCCGTCGCGTGCTGGATGCCGCGCGCCATGACCGTAGCACCATTGGGGTCACCGTGCATGGGCAAAACCAGCAGGTAGCCCAACGAGACAAGGAAGTAGACCGTCAGCACAAATCCTGTGCCCAGAACGAGCGAGAGCGGAATGTTTCGCTTGGGATTCTTCACCTCGCCGGCCGTGAAGGTAATGTTGTTCCAGGCGTCAGCGGAAAACAGCGACCCCACCTGCACCACGGCAAGAATGACGACGACGTTCACCAGCACCATGGGCCCGCCGACGCCCACCTGAACCGGATGCAGCGCGCTCCAGCCGGCGTTCTGCCAGAAATGGCTCCAGCCGGCGCCGAAATTTGCCTGCCAAGCCGTGGCGTTGCGTCCCACCGTGAAGGCCAGCAGAATCAGACCGGCTAGCGAAAGCGCTTTGGCGGTGGTGAAGACGTTCTGAATGAGCGCACCCAGCTTAACGCCAAAGATGTTGACGACAGCCAAAAACACGACGACAACAATGGCGGCAAGATTGGCGGTGTTGACGCCGATATGCATGCCGCCCAGCGCCATGGGTCCAACCCTGACGATGGGAACATCGGTGATGTGCCAGAGCCAGTGATCGCCGGAGACGACGGGGAAAAAGACGCCGAGAAACTTGCCGAAGGCCACGCCGACGGCGGCAATCGTACCCGTCTGGATGACCAAAAAGAGCGTCCAACCGTAAAGGAATCCCCACAGCGGACCCAGCGACTCGCGCAGATAGACATATTGGCCGCCGGCCTTGGGCATCATGGCCGCCAGCTCGCCGTAGCTGAGCGCGGCGGTCATGGTCAGGATGGCCGCCACCACCCACGCACCCAGGAAGAGCGCAGGAGAATCGGTAAGGCGGGCGATGTCAGCATCGACGATGAAGATGCCGGAACCGATCATCGACCCAATCACCAGCGCGGTAGAGGAGAAGAGGCCAAGACTCTGCACCATCCGGGGCGCGTTACCTGAAGCTTCGAGCTCAGGAAGCGGATTGGGGTCTGGGGTCGTCGTAGGCAAGGTCTATACCCGAATTTGGCGCAAAATTTCTGTAGCTTTCTTTGAATGGATGATTTTATCCGGTTTTAGCGCGGCGTGCGCCGGAATTTTGCCAGACCTCCGGCTCAACCGCCCAAGTAACTGTAAGCCCCATGCTGGCCACCGTAGGGACTGATTCTGCGATGCGCCTGCTCATCCCAATTCAGCCATCCACTTGCGGAACTCGGCCGCTGGGTCCGGCTGGCGAAAGAGACCGCCAGCAACAGCCAGGACAGTGGCTCCGGCAGCCAACACGGCGGCCGCCCTAAGCGGCGTGATGCCGCCGATCGCCACCAGCACAGGAGTGGGTCCGGCTAGCTGGCGCAGATGCCGCACGCCCTCAAGGCCGATGGGCGGCGCGGAAACTTGTTTGGTGCGCGTCGGATAAACCACGCCGATGGAAAAATAATTTGCCGGAGTTTGCAGAATGTCCGGAACGAACGCCTCACCGCCGCCGAAGGTTCCGATAATTTTGTCGGGGCCCAGCAACTTGCGTGCTTCGGCAGGAGAAACGTCGCCGGAGTCTACATGGACTCCGTCAAAGCCGATCTGCTCCACCAGATCAGCACGGTCATCAAGAATCAACTTCACCTGCCCAGCGGGCATGGCGGCGCGAAGAATCGCGGCGTCGGAGAGCAGCTCAGCCTCTGAACCGCATTTATTGCGATACTCGAGCAGCGTGACGCCCGCCTCGGCCAGAGAGCAGCCCAGACGTCGCAGAAATTCCGCGCGGCCTGTGGGTGGAATGAACGAGGCATCGAGGATGGGATAAATTTTGGGCCACTGATTGAAGATAGGCATTTGTCTGGTCACCTTAAACTTTCATAGATCAACAAAAAACATACAGCAGGAATTAGCGGCGATACTCCGGCAGTTGAGGTTCATTTCTTGCGCGCCTCGGCTTCGGCCAGCCATCCACGGCGCAATTTTTCCTGCGGAATGCTCGACAGATAAGGCTTGATGTCGAGAATCGGCGTGCCGTCGAGCATATCCACGCCACGAACACGGAGCTCTCCCCCCTCGCGGCCCAGCAGTTCAACTACCGTGTAGCCAACGGGGTTGGGGCGGCGCGGAGATCGAGTGGAAAAGACGCCGTGGGGGCGGTCGTCGGAAGGCGTTGTAACCATCAAATCGAAGCCGTCTGAACGGTCAAAGACCCAAAACACCATGAGGTGCGAGTAGCCCTCAATATCGGTGAGACCAAGGCTAAAGGCTGGCAGGATATTGAGCACTCCCTCTTCCTCGTGCCTGGCGCCAAGCCCCTTCGGGATTTCCTTTGGATTCTTGAAAGGACTGCTGACAAATCCAATCGCTTGCGGAGTAAACATGAGTGTCCGGGCCTCAGCCTTCATAGTAAACCTGAGGCGACGCGGAGGGGGGAGACAGGGATTAGGGGTTAGGGATTAGTTGAGTGATGCCCTCGATCAGCAATTGCCGCTCGTTGATCGAGGGCGAATTAATCCTGAATCCGCAAAAACGGGAGCCTTGCGGATGTTTTTCTGTTCCCTGTTCCCTGCTTTTCTACGTCTCGTCCGCCGACGGCCCATAGGTGCCGGGGATCGGCTTGTTGAGCAGGCGCAGGTAAACGCCCAGCTGGGCGCGGTGATGGATCATGTGCGCGAGTACCCAGGTGCGCCATACCTGATACTTCGGTTCATCGATCCAGGCCTGACCACCGGCCACGAACTTCCAGTGTTCGTCCCACTTCTCCGGAGCAAGGCCGGCCAGCGCAGACTTGGCCTCAGTGGTTTCCTTATCAAAGCGCTCAAGCAGCGCACTTTTGGACGCCGGAACGTAGGCCTCGAACTTGTGTTCCGGAGAAAACTCCAGCTTGTCAGTGGTTAGCGTCGAGATGGCCCACTCGCCCGCAAGCTCGGCAGTATGCCCGGCCAACCGGCCCAGAGCCATGGATTTTGGATGGGGTTTGAAGGTGAAATCGACATCGGCCGGAATTGCCTCGAGCATCTTTCGGGTTCTGGCGATTTCGCGGTCGTATTCGGCAATCAGTTCCTTTTGAAGGTCCATTCGGGGAATCTCCTGTGCAGCGAAGCTAGCATAAACCAAGACCAGCAGAAAAGCGAACAAAAAGCGATAGATATCTCGCTTCGCCCACAATAAATTTGCGGATGCGCGTAGTCAGGAAGCTACAATCAGGCGAGTTGCCGCTCCTGCTGAGCAAGACCGATTGAGGGTTGAGGTTTCCCATCCTTACCGCAAAGAACGCGGTAAGGATGGGGCACCCGCTTTTGGTGGCGATTCGGAACTGGTTCATCTCTGGCGAGCAGCTCGCCGCCGCGAGCCGGGCCGCCCAGGAATATGTGTTGCGAAAGTGAGGCCGCACTTGAAATTGCATTGTTTCTTTGCGTTCGCGCCAGTGGCTTTGGCGATAGCCGCAGCAGCACAGACGCCAGGACCGGCGCCGCGATTCGATGCATGGAAGATTATCGGTCCGGGGGGCGGGGGAACCACGGTTGGCCCAACGATCAGCCCTCACGATTCCAAACTGGTTGTGGAACACTGCGACATGACGGGCGGGTACATTACGCACGATGGCGGGCTGTCGTGGCGGATGTTCAATCTCCATTCAGGCATCGAAACCTTTACCTTCGACCCTGGAAATCCCCAGCGAATCTATGCAGGAAACGCGGCGTTGTGGCGCAGCGACGATGAAGGCCGGACGTGGCAGATGCTCTTTCCAAATCCCGCCAAGAAAACCTTCGAACATCAGAATGGCGACCACGGCGACTACAGCCTGACTTCGAAGGACGGAAATTACGTCACCGGATTGCGTATTCACCAAATTGTCGTCGATCCCAAAGACTCGAATGTTGTCCATATTGCGTTTTCCGATCCGCAGTACGGAGGGACAACGCTGCTGGTCTCAAAGGACAGCGGAGTCACTTTCCGGCATGAGCAAGATTTCCCTTCGGATGGGATTCTCCTGCTCCTTTATCGCGGCGAGGAGCGGCTGGCGATTGGAACGCTGGGCGTCTACCGCGGCAAGTCCTCCGCAAAGCCAATTGCGGGGCCCGGAGAGAAGATTGCGTATGCCAGCGCGGGTGAAGCGGAAGGAATCACGTATCTCTTTGCGACGACCAAAAGCGGCTCCCTGTTCGTCTCTGAGGACGGGGGTGGGAGCTGGCAAGCGAGGACGCCGGAGCTTGGCCAGCAAGCAGGAGAGTTTGGAGCAGTTGCCGCAGCAAGCAGCAATGGACGAATCGCGTACATTGGCTTCCGCGGCCTCAGACTCGGCGAACGCCCCGAGGAGATTTATAACGGCATTGCAAAGACCGTCGATGCAGGCAAGAGCTGGGCAATCGTATTCCGTGAATCGACGCAGCCGGCGGCCAACCTCGATGCGTCGTGGATCGAAGAGCGTGCAATCGGCAGCGGAACGGACAACCGCAAGAACATCTTCTACGACGCGCCATTTAGCTTGGGAGTGGCTCCCGGCAACCCGGGCATTTGTTACGCCAGCGACCTCTTCCGAACCTATCGGACGCTCGATGGAGGAAAGAGCTGGGCACAGGTCAACTCCGTGCGTACTACGGAAAACCACTGGACAACCCGCGGACTCGACGTGACGACCAACTACGGCGTGCAATTCGACCCGTTCGATTCGAAGCATATGTTCATCGACTACACCGACATTGGCGCCTTTGACAGCCAGGATGGCGGACAGTCGTGGGATACAGCGACAAACGGGGTTCCGGATGCGTGGCGGAACACAACCTACTGGCTTGCCTTCGATCCCGAGGTGAAGGGGCTGATCTGGGGCGCATTCAGCGGAATCCATGATCTGCCTCGACCGAAGATGTGGGCGCATGGAGAGTTTCTGGATACGGCCAACGGAGGAATCGGCGTTTCAACGGATGGCGGGCGAAGCTGGACCCCATCAAACGTCGGCATGGAAGCAACGGCATTCACGCACGTGCTGCTCGATCCGACAAGCCCGGTTGGGCAGCGCACCCTGTACGCCTGCGGATTCGGCCTGGGCGTATATAAATCGACGGACAACGGAAGAACATGGCAACTGAAAAATAGCGGCATCACCGAAGCAAGCCACTTTGCCTGGCGAATCATACGCGGCAATGACGGCGCGCTTTATCTGATCGTGGCCCGCGCCAACGACGGACGCTATGGCCTGAGCTGGGGAAGCGGCGCTCTGTACAAGTCCGTCGATGGAGCGGAACACTGGACGAAGATGCAATTGCCGAAAGGCGTCAACGGCCCGGCCGGGCTGGCGCTGGACCCCAGGGACAATCGACGGATGTATCTGGCCGCATGGGGACAGGAGAGAGCAGACGTGGACACGGGAGGCGGGGTGTTTCTATCCACCGATGGCGGCCAGAGCTGGCAGCCTGTCTTCAGCCAGTCGCAGCATATCTATGATGTGACGATCGATCCTAAAACGCCGGATACGCTCTACATCTGCGGTTTCGACGCGGCGGCATACCGCTCAACGGACGCCGGGCTTCATTGGACGCGCATCAAAGGCTACAACTTCAAGTGGGGCCATCGCGTGATTGTGGACCCCAACGACGCATCCATGATTTACATCACGACGTTCGGCGGAAGCGTATGGCATGGACCGGCTGCCGGGGACCCGAGCGCGCCGGAGGATATTGTGAACCCTGTGCCTGTTGCGCAGTGATGAAGCGGCTATCTCCGGCTTCATCAGGTCTCTGACCGCGTTTCTGCAGGTTCGTGCTGTCCCACCCATGCGCCAAAAAAAGGCGCATGGATGGGGCACGAAAGTTTTCTGTTAGGAATTGAATTGAAAATGTTGAGCCACCGGGCAATCAAAGCTCCGGGCGGCCGGTGGGTTACTTGACTCTCTTGGCGAGGAAGGTCTCCATGAACTTGGTGTCGAATTCGCCGGCGCGGAAGCCGGGATCGGCAAAGATCTCCTGATGCAGCGGAATCGAGGTGTCGATGCCCTGGACGATGAATTGACTGAGCGCGCGCTCCATCTTGGCGATGGCCTCTGCGCGGTCGCGGCCATGAACGATCAACTTGGCAATCAGCGAGTCGTAGTAGGGCGGAACCACGCCCTCAGCGTATTGCGCCGTGTCAACGCGCACGCCGTTGCCGCCGGGGACGTTGAAGGCCGTAATCTTGCCCGCGGAGGGAGTGAACCTCACGGGATGTTCGGCGTTGATGCGGCACTCAATGGCGTGGCCGCGCAGTTCGAGCTTGGCGGGCAGAATCTTGTCCAGCCGCTCTCCGGAGGCGATGAGCAACTGCGCCTTCACGATGTCAACGCCGGTGATGGCTTCGGTGATAGGGTGCTCCACCTGGACGCGGGTGTTCATCTCGATGAAGTGAAGCTGTCCGTCCTCATCCATCAGGAACTCGACCGTGCCGGCGTTCTGGTAGCCGATGTCAATGAGGCAGCGGCATAAGGTATGGCCGATCTCCTCGCGCATCTTTGGCGTCACCCGCAGGCTGGGCGCTTCTTCAATGAGTTTTTGATGGCGGCGCTGGATGGAGCACTCGCGCTCAAAGAGCGAGGCCACATTCCCGTGCTCGTCGGCGAGCACCTGGAACTCGATGTGGCGCGGGTTCTCAACAAACTTTTCCATATACAGCTCGCCATTGCCGAAGGCATTCGCCGCTTCGCTGTATGCCGCATGAAAGAGATTGGGCAGCTCCTCCGGCGCGCGCACGATTCTCATGCCACGCCCACCGCCTCCCGCCTTGGCCTTGAGGATGACTGGGTAGCCCACCTTCTTCGCCCAGCCGAGCGCCTCCTCTGGCGTGGCAACCACGCCATCGGAACCAGGCAGGATGGGCACCTTGGCCCGCTTCATGGCCTGGCGCGCCTTATCCTTTTCGCCCATGAGCCGGGTGACCTCGGGCGGCGGACCAATGAACTTGATGTTCGAAGCGCGGCAGACCTCGGCGAAGTTGGCGTTCTCGCTCAGCAGGCCATAGCCGGGATGAATCGCGTCCACGTCGGCGATCTCGGCCGCGGAGATGACAGCGGGGACGTTGAGATAGCTCTCCGCCAGCCGCGGCGGACCAATGCAGATGGCCTCGTCGGCAAAACGCACGTGCAGCCCGTCACGGTCGGCCTCGCTGTAAACAGCGACCGTGCGAATGCCGAGTTCCCGGCAGGCGCTGATAATGCGCAGCGCGATTTCACCGCGATTGGCAATGAGTACTTTACGAAACATTCATGACCTTTGAGCGGGGTTAGCGTTGTTAGCAGGGTTAGCGGGGTTAGCATTACTAGCGGAGTTAGTCCGGCTAACCCAGCCGGATGGAAAAGAGGGGCTGCCCGAACTCGATGGGCTGGCCGTTGGCAACAAGGCACTTGACGATCTCGCCGGTGGCGTCGGACTCGATCTCATTCATCAGCTTCATGGCCTCAACGAGACCAATCACCTGCCCCTTGGCCACGTGATCGCCGGGGGAAACAAACTGCGCGGCACCGGGCGAAGGCGAACCGTAAAAGGTGCCGACAAGGGGCGACTTGACCAGGTGCAGGCCAGCGTCCGGGTCCGAGGCAACAGGCGCTGACTCCGCCGGGGACGCGGGCGGGTTTGCCGCGGCCGCAGCCTGCGAAGCCGCTGGCGGCGCGGAGCCGATGAGGCGCGCCAGATCGCCCAATCCAGGCGATGAAGCCTCCGGCTGGGTAAATTTGAGACGGAGTTTCAGGTCGCCCCGGTCCAGATCGAACTCGGCAACCTGATATTCCTTCAGAAATTCAATCAGTTGTTTCAGATCTTCAATATCCTGTGGTTTCATTCGCTCCTTAACTCTCCCGCAACGCAGTCGGGACGGGTTGAATCAGAATTCGATCAGAGTTCGATGAGGGCCTTGGGCGCCGGGGTGAGCACCTGGCCTCCGGTTCGGGTTACAGCCACCATGTCTTCGATGCGAATACCAAACTGACCGGGGAGATAGATTCCAGGCTCGATGGTGATGACCATGCCAGCGAGCAGCCTGGTTGTTTCTCCGGCGCCGATGCGCGGGGACTCGTGAATCTCCAAGCCGACGCCATGGCCGGTGGAGTGGGAAAACGCCTCCGCCAATCCCGCCTTGCGCAGTACGCCGCGGGCTGCCTCGTCAACTTCGCCGCAGCTTACGCCCGCCGTCACCGCGGCCACTCCGGCCTCCTGAGCCTCCAACACCGCTTCATAGGCGGAGCGCTCGTTGGCCTTGGGCTTGCCCAGATGCACGGTACGGGTCATATCCGAGCAATATCCATTGAGAATCACGCCGAAGTCCATGGTCACAAATCCGCTGCGGGGCAGCTTGGCAGCGGTCGCGCGCCCGTGCGGCATGGCCGAGCGAACACCCGAGGCGACGATGGTATCAAACGACATTCCCTCGGCTCCCAGAAGACGAGCCTGATGTTCCAGCTCCGCAGCAACCTCAAACTCCGCCAGACCGGGCTGGATAAAAGCAAGAATGTGCTCGAAGAGCTTGCAGCCCACCAGCGCCGCCTCGCAGATCACCGCCAATTCATCCTCGTCCTTTACCCGGCGCAGAGGTTCAACCAGCGGAGTGGCCAGCGCGGAAAGGAAACTGCGGCGAAGACGGGCGGGCAGAGCCGCTCGCCAGCGGACCAGCTCGGCCACTGTGGTTTGCGCGGGATCAAAGCCGGCAAACTCGACGCCGGGCTGGGCGGCGAGCCACTGAACAGCGGCAACAGCCGGAGAACTGGAGACAATCTGAACCTCTGCGACAGTGACTTCATCAGCCGCCTGCGTCCTGTAACGGCCATCGGTAAAGAGGCGCGCAGAACGGCGCGTGACGGCCAGCGCGGCACTGGAGCCGGTGAAGCCGGAGAGGTAGCGAAGATCGGGCAGATGAGTGACCAGCAGGCCATGAAGCCCGGCTTTGGTCAAACGACGACGGAGTTGGCCGATACGGCGAAAGTGGTCCACAACACAAGAATAACAGGGGGTAGGGATTAGGGAATAGGGATTAGGGGTTAGGGAATAGGGGTTAGGGGATAGAACGCGCGTGGACGCCCCACTCAGGCGCGGGCGTTAATTCTCAGGTTTGAGAATTGTTTTGTGGCGGGGTTGTACAGCACCTGCCAGTAACAGGTTGCACCGTCAATGACGACTACAAGGCGATCTCGCCAGTCGATCGGTGGCTTTTCATCGCAGAAAGCATTGACGAAGATTCTCTTTTGTCCGGCAACGCTAACAGCCACATACTGCCGATAATATTGATCTGGATGATCGATGCGAATCCTAGACTCCCATCCGAATATTTTCATATTCGAGATTTGCGATAGATTTGACTCCAAGCCATCGATGTCCGCTTTGTTTGGGGTCCAGCTTCCATCGAAGCTCTCCGACCTATCTTTCGAATACCAGTTTGAAACCGCCTTTGCTTCGTGCGCCGGAAGAAGTACCGATCGTTGCTCTTGCTGCCCTGGTGCGCCTTGGATGAGAAAGAGCAGCAGGGGCGCGAGCAACAGCTTCCTTGTCAGCATCACGGTTCTCCCTGATCCCTGTTCCCTAATCCCTAACCCCTGCTTTTTCACATTGCTGGACGGACAGGCTTTTTCTGCTCAGGATTGGATTCACGGTCGGCAGCGTGGAGGTCGGACTGGCGGTCCATCCACTCGTCCATGCGGCTGCGCTTGAAGCGCCAGCGGTTGCCCAGCTTGAAGGCCGGCACGAAGCCCTCCGAGGCGTATTTGTAGAGCGTGTCAGGGGAGATGCCGAGGTACTCGGAGGCTTGGCGAATGTCCATGACCTCACGCACCTCGGGGACCAGCAAGTTGGAGCGGACGGCTGAGCTGCGCATAGTAATCCCCTGAATGGACAGTTACCCCGGACGAGATTCCGGCTTGGTTGCCGGTACTCTTGTGTATACCGCGGATTCACCCCGCATTTCAAGGAATTTCAGGCAGTTGCAGGAAATTCATCTGCTTTCCGGAGTCGGATTCGGGAGAGCCATGGCGCGGTCGCAGAGATCTAATACAGCGGGTTGCGCCCCGGCTCCAGTCACCCCCAAGACCTTGGGGCATTATGCCGGATGGTGCGCTTCGAAACTGCTCGGGGACGGGCCACGGAATTTCGAGGATTCCTGCTCATTCGCTTGAAAATGCAGGTCCTTCGACTCGCCGCGCTCGCTCAGGATGACATAGCACGGAAGATTTGTGCGGCACTCGGTCCTGGAGTTCGAGTTGACTACAATGTACCCCTGTGACCCGGCAGGGCCTAGTTCTGGTTGTCGCGGCGGTGCAGAGTGGGTTTGTCGTCGTCGCTGGAGGAGCTAGCCTTGTGCAGTGACGGCTTGTCACTGCTCTTTGAGTCGGTGAGGCGGCGCTTGTTCTCGATGCGCGCCAGCCGCGCCTTGACGTCGTCAAACTCCGACGTGGTCACCATGTACTCGTCGCGCGCGGGCAGGATGCGGGCAATCTCCTCCTGGGTGCGCAGAATGCGGTCGGGGGTCTGCGGATGGTCAGCAAAAACCTTGGCAACAGCGCCGGGCTTGCGCTTTTCCAGCGCCCGAATTTTCTCAAAAAAGCTGATGAAGGCTTGCGGATCGTAACCGGCTCGATACATATATTGCACGCCGAGGTAGTCGGCCTGCGCCTCGAACTCGCGGGAAAACTCGACGAACGCGACCGGCACGGTGATGGAGGCGCCTTCATAGATTCCGAGGCCCGTCCAGCCACCGATGAAGATCAGCGGCATGGCGCCGATCTGGGCGTAGCTCATGCGCGTCTGCTCACGGACCGCGTGATGGGCGCAGACGTGAGCAATCTCGTGCGCCATGACCGCGGCCAGTTCCGCTTCTTCGCCGGCGTTCAGAATCAGGCCGGAGTTGACGAAAAAGAAGCCGCCGGGGAGCGCAAAGGCATTGATCTCATCCGAATCGATCACCTTGATGATGAACGGCACCTTGCAGTCAGAGTTCCTGACAATGTTCTGTCCGATGCGGTTCACGTATTCCGTGACCACCGGATCGGTGATGAACCGGGTGCTCTTCTCGATCTGCGTGGCGTATAGCTTGCCCATCTTGATCTCGGAGTTGGTCGAGTACCAGTTCCATAACCCGCGACCGCCGATCTCGCGATTGCCCACAGCGTCCACGTCGTCGATGGAACCCGGCTTCACGCTGACCTTCTGGCTACCCAGCTCGATCACTTTTTCCGGATTGACGGCGACGGCTGGCGTATCGCCCCCTACGGGGGTTGTTCCCGGCGCAGGCTGGGCTGTGGGGGTGTTTGGTGGAGTGGTCGACGGGGACGTGCCGGATGGAGCGGACTGTGCCCAGGACATCACAGACAGAGCAAATGCCATCACCGCCGCTTTGGAAACTGTCAGCACAAGCTTCATGACCCAACCTTCGGCACCACTCCATTCTCGCAGCTTGGCGTCCGGCGGCTGGAGGGCTCTGCACCAATATTTTGACGCCAAACTCCAGGGGAAGACAACCGCGAAGGGAGGATCTAGAGCAAAATCAGCAAGCGGTGAATCATGAGCGGCCACACATACGAAAGCCCCACCCTTGCGGATGGGGCTTTCGCCTGGACGGCCAGTTCTCAGTCGTAGTACTCGAGGCCGAGATGGGTGATGAGGTCCACGCCCATGATGTGGCGCAGAGTGTTCTTGAGCTTCATCGACTGGATGAAGAGGTCGTGCTCCGGGTAGAGGCCGGGAGCGCTCTGCGGCGACTTCAGGTAGAAGCTGAGCCACTCCTGAATGCCGATGGAGCGCAGCGACGGTGTGCGCTTGGCCAGGTCCATGAAGAGCACCAGATCCAGCGCGATGGGCGCGGCCAGAATCGAATCGCGGCAGAGGAAGTTCACCTTGATCTGCATGGGGTAGCCCAGCCAGCCGAAGATGTCGATGTTGTCCCAGGCTTCCTTCTCATCGCCACGAGGAGGATAGTAGTTGATGCGAATCTTGTGGTAGAGATCCTTGTAAAGATCGGGGTAAAGCTCCGGCTGAAAGATGTAATCGAGCGAGCCTAGCTTGGACTCTTCCTTGGTCTTGAACGATTGCGGATCGTCCAGGACCTCGCCGTCGCGGTTGCCCAGAATGTTGGTGGAGAACCATCCGGAGACGCCCAGCATACGCGCCTTGAAGGCCGGCGCCAGAACCGTCTTCATCATGGTCTGGCCGGTCTTGAAGTCTTTGCCGCAGATGGGGGCCGCGTTTCGCTTCGACAGGTCGATCATGGCCGCCGTATCCACTGTGAGGTTCGGCGCTCCGTTGGCGAAGGGCACGCCCTCACTCAGCGCCGCGTAAGCATAAATCTGCGAGGGCGCGATGTCGATGTCGTCGTTCTCCAGGCCTTTCTCGAAGGCTTCGATGCTCTCATGCACAGCCGCCGGCCTGATGAAAATTTCGGTCGAAGCGCACCAGATCACCACTACGCGATCCACGGTCTTTTTGAAGGCGCGAATGTCGGCCCGAACCTGCTCGGCCAGATCGCGCTTGTTCTTGCCCTTTTTCACGTTGGTGCCGCTGAGGCGCTTCACGTAGTACTGGTCGAAGACAGCCGGCATCGGCTTGATCGTCTCCAGGTAGGGCTTCAACTGCTCCACAAGATCCTTATCGAGCACCTTGGCGTGCGAAGCAGACTCGTAGACGTTGTCGTTGAAGATGTCCCAACCGGTGAAGACCAAGTCGTTCAAGTCGGCCAGCGGCACAAAGTCCTTGATACGTGGAGAATTGTTGTCGGTGCGTTTACCCAGGCGGATAGTGCCCATCTGCGTCAGCGAACCGATCGGCTTGGCCAGTCCGCGGCGCACAGCCTCGACTCCAGCGATAAACGTAGTGGCGACGGCGCCCAGGCCGACTACCATCACTCCCAGTTTGCCCGTTGCGGGTTCAACATTCGATACTCCGGCTGTCTTATGGCCGCCTTGCTCTTCAGTTCCCATCATTTCTCCTAACCAGATTTTGATTGCTCCAAAAATCCGCGCTGTTCAATCCCTCTTCAGGCAATCGCAACAGCATACACATTGCCGAGCAGCGCCAGTCTTATGCTGTTCCATGCACGCGCTTACGCGGCCGCCGCCGCTCTACTGCGCTTTACGTGCGACCACACAAACCAAACGATCCCCACCAACAGCACCATCAAAACGGCGTTATGAAAACGGTGAAAAAGTTCATGAAATGGCGAATGGGGATCGTTCCAGCTTTCGCCCATTTTCATGCCCGCATAGGCCAGCACGAAGCACCATGGCCAGGAACCAACAAATGTATAAATGTGAAAGCGCAGTTGCGGCATCCTGGCAATTCCCGCCGGAAACGCGATGAAGGTACGCACCACCGGAAGCAACCGCGCCAGCAAGACCGTGATGGATCCGTACTTGAGAAAAAACTCCGTCATGCGGTCCAGGTCATGGTGGTTCATCAACACCCATTTGCCGTAGCGCTCGACCATCGGCCGCCCGCCCCTGGCACCGATCCAATAAGCAATTGCCGAGCCCAGGTTGCAGCCAACGGCCCCGGCGGTAGCAACCCACGCCAGGCCTACCCATGAATTTCCAGCGCCAAAACGCCCGGAGTAAACCAGGAAGCCGGCAAAGGGCATGATGATTTCAGAGGGCAAGGGGATACAGGCCGATTCAATGCCCATCAGCGCAACAAGCCCGGCGTAACCGCCCGCGCCAATGACATGGGTTATGAATTGAACCAGGAAGACAAGTATCTTTTCGCTCATGAGCGTACTCAGTATATAAGCCTACGGTGTGCTATTGACGGTTCTGTCACGCGATAGAGACGGAAAAGAAAAATGCACACGTCTGCAATTTCATTTTGCTACGATGAAGGGGATGATCGCACGCTAGATTTGAATTTGAGGAGATTCCCTTGGCCGACTTTCCACCCGTCCCGCTGACGCTTGAAGGTGCATTTATGCTTCACCAGTTCTTCCGCTTCGACTGGAAGGCTTGGCGGTCCTGCGCGGACGGTGAGCGCAAAGAGATTGCCGCTGAGGGCATCGCGGCGCTCAAGCGGCTGGAACGCGACGGCCCCAACGAGCCGATCCGCACTGCGCTCTTCTCGCAGCTCGGCCACAAGGGCGACCTGGTGCTCGTCCACTTTCGCAACCCGCTTGAGGCGCTCAATCAGGTTGAACTCGATTTGGCACAGACCAAGCTGTGCGATTTTTTGGAACTGCGCCATTCGTACGTGTCGGTGGTCGAACTGGGACTCTACGAATCGACGCGCAAAACGTATGAAGCCGCCTCCGCAAAGGGGTTCGACGAGCACTCGCCGGAGTGGAATGAGGAGATCGCCGCCACGCTGGAGAGACAGAGCAGTGCAATGGCGCCGCGGCTCTATCCTGCCATTCCCGAGGGCAAGTACCTCTGCTTCTATCCCATGGACCGCAAGCGCGGCGAAACCGTGAACTGGTACACAGTGCCGTTCGCGGATCGGCAGCGCATGATGCACGAACACGGACTGATCGGAAGGCGCTACGGCGACGTGGTGAAGCAGATCATCTCCGGATCGATTGGAATGGACGATTGGGAGTGGGGCGTGGACCTGTTCGCCGACGATCCGGTGGTTTTCAAAAAGCTGATCTACGAGATGCGCTTCGACGAAGCCAGCGCCGTGTACGCGCTGTTCGGGCAGTTCTTTATCAGCGTGAGGCTGCCGATCGACAAACTTGGACTCTGGCTCAGCGGCAAGATGACTGAAGCCTGAGTAATGACCGTCAAGCAAACAAAACTCGCAAACGCCAAGGCGCCCAATCGCGCTCTGGCGCCGGAGCGCGTCGCCGCGATTTTGAAGGGACTCGACGAGGCTTATCCTGCCGCCGAGTGCGCGCTTACGCACCGCTCGCCCTGGGAGTTGCTGGTGGCGACGATTCTTTCCGCGCAATGCACTGACGTGCGCGTGAATATGGTCACGCCGGAGTTATTCCGCCGCTTCCCTACCCCGCAGAAGATGGCCAAGGCAACGCTGGAAGAGCTGGAAGAACTGATCCGCACCACGGGATTTTTTCACAATAAAGCCAAGTCGATTCAGGGCGCCGCGCGCAAGGTGGTTGCGGATTTTGGCGGACAAGTTCCGCAGACTCTTGCGGAGTTAATCACCATTCCCGGCGCGGCCCGCAAGACGGCCAACGTCGTTCTCGGCGTCTGCTTTGGCAAGGCGGAAGGAGTGGTGGTGGACACGCACGTCTTCCGCATTACGCGCAGGCTGGGACTGGCAAAAGGCGATACGCCACAAAAGGTTGAGCAGGAGTTGATGCGGGTTCTGCCGCAAAACCGCTGGATTGATTTTTCTCACCAGATCATCCAGCACGGACGGTTAGTTTGCGATGCGCGCAAACCCAAGTGCGACCGCTGCAATCTGGAACAACTTTGCACATCGAAGGATAAGAACTGGCGGTCGTGAGAAGGGCTGGCTGAGGCTGATTTAGGTTCGTGGTTTCCCACCCTTGGCGCAAAAACAAAAACGCGCCAAGGATGGGGCACCCAGAAGCCGGTTGGAAGTTGTGGTTTCCCAGGTCAGCGAGTCAGCGATGTAGGACTCGCTCCACAGCGGAAATCAGGCCGGGGATGTCAGAGGTGTCAGCTTCGGTAATGGGCGGCCAGCCGAGGTCGCGTAGCGTCTGGGTGGTGATGGGGCCGATGGAAACCGCCGGAATC
>Ga0182014_10002819_pt1 | contig 21465 bp, 17 predicted proteins | sample 612S2DmetaG_FD_120489 | JGI IMG/M metagenome (GOLD analysis project Ga0182014, IMG submission 120489) | Permafrost microbial communities from Stordalen Mire, Sweden - 612S2D metaG | ecosystem: Environmental > Terrestrial > Soil > Wetlands > Permafrost | place: Sweden: Stordalen | collected...
CGGCTTCGAAAACTTCCCACGCCGGTATTATCCGGATCGGGTTCTAGGGTATTTCTCAGCCCCACTTCGCGGAGCACCCCTGTTTCAATAATCAGATTCAAACACTCCCGGTGCCGAAATTGCAAATGGGCCCTGTCTACCGCCCGGTTACTGGCCCTTGCCCTCGGTGATCGTCACAATCCGGTCCACTCCCGGCACGGTAAACTTCTCCACCTTGCCGCTCGGCCAGTGCACCTCGATTGCGTCCACCGTCGTAGCCTGTCCCAGCCCGAAGTGCGGCCGCGGATCGTTGGTCGAAAGGTAGCTGCCCCCGCTCAGCACGTCGCCGCGCTGCTTCATCCCGTTGGCGGTCACATATACCGTGGCTCCCACCGCGTCGCGCGGGCTCTTCGGCCCGCCCACCAGCTTCAGCTCCAGCCAGTGGTTCTTGTCCGGGTTGACGTTCCTCAGCAACACCGGGTGGCCGTCCATCACGTTGATCACCGCGTCCAGCTTGCCGTCGTTGAACAAGTCGCCCACGGCCATGCCCCGCCCGGCAATCACCGCCGCGAGCCCCGAACCCTCCACCGCCGGCACAACCTCAAACTTCTTGCCCTCGATGTTGCGGAACAGCATGGGCCGCTGTGCCCAACTCGTGCCCCAGGCGTACTTGTCCGCTTCCGGGTAGACGTGGCCGTCGGACATCAGCAGGTCCTTCCAGCCGTCGTTGTCGTAGTCCAGAAAGGCGTCGCCCCAGCTAAGGAAGGGAACCGAAATCTCCGCAATGCCCAGTTGGTAACTGATATCGGTCAGGTTGCCATCGCCCTCGTTCCGGTAGAACGGTTTGTAGTCGTCGGAGAAGGTGGTATCGAAGATAGCCAGCTGGCCGTTGTTCTGGTAGTCGCCCACGGCGATGCCCATCGAAGCGGTCTCGCGGCCGGCCTCGTTCAGCGCGAATCCGGAGGCGTAACTCACATCGTCGAACGTCCCATCGCCCTTGTTCAGATACAGATAGTTGGGCGTCGAGTCGTTGCCCACCAGCAGATCGATCTTGCCGTCGTTGTTGATGTCCACAAACAGAGCGCCCAGTCCGTAGTAGCCCGGCTTGTCGGCCACGCCGGCCTTTTCGCTCACATCGGTAAAGGTTCCGTCGCCGTTATTGTGAAACAAATGATCCGGCTCGCCCTTCAGCCCCCTAGGGCCGCAAGCTACAGCCTCGCCGCGAAAGGTGCAGAATGCATTATTGCCTCCGGTCTCCTTGCTGTTGGGCAGATTGTTCCAGTCCCAGTGCAGATAGCCCGCCACAAACAGGTCCAGTCGTCCATCGCCGTCGTAGTCGCCCCACGTGGCGCCGCTCGACCAGTTGCCCAGTTGCACCCCGGCCTTTTCCGCCACATCGGTAAACGTTCCGTCGTGATTGTTGTGGTACAGGCGGTTTTTCCCTACATTGGACACAAGAATATCCGGCCATCCGTCGTTGTCGTAGTCGGCAATCGCCACGCCCGTGCCCCAGCGGTCGTTGGTCACGCCGGCCTTGGCGGCCACATCGGTAAAGGTTCCGTCGTGGTTGTTGTGAAACAACGCGGCGTGGGGCGGCGTCTCCTTGCCGTCCAGCGCGTCGACGGTCGAGCCGTTCACGACATAGATGTCCAGCCAGCCGTCGTTGTCGTAGTCGATAAGTCCCACCCCCGAGCCCTTGGTCTCGACGATGTAACTCTTCCCGGGTGTACCCATCTTGTGGGTCCAGTGGGTCAGTCCCGCCTTTTCCGAGTCGTCGATAAAGACGATCGGTCCAGTCTTCACGAATCCGCCCGCGGTGATGGGCCGGTGCTTCTCGTCGAGCAGAATCGGGTGCGGCGAGCCGGTTTCCTGGCCGCCTGTGGCCGCCGGCTGTGCGCCCTGGGCGGTTTTTTCGGTTTGTTGCCCTGGGGGAAGAGCCCCGGAACCTGTGGCTTGTGCAGAAAGAAGTCCGGCAACTCCTGCCGCCAGCAGTCCCAAGACAGTGGTGGTGCGCAGTGCCTGCAACATGGCAGTCAGTATACGGGGCCTGGTGAGGGCAAGTATCGACCGAAAGGTGGAGAGCCTTTTTGCGTCGGATTCCGCGGATTCTCCATGAAAAACGAACACTGGATCGACCGGATTCTGTCCCCGCATCGAGACTCCCGACTGGCTCAACACTCCTTCTTCAATCGTGAGTCTTATCACATCGCGCGCTCATGAGCATCGCTAGACTTGGAGTCACTTCCTCCAGGATTTCAGGAGCGCTATGCAACTCTATCCTGCTGTAGACCCGATTCCTCTGCCAGCCCCGATATGGCTGCTGAAACTGCTCCATATCGTTACCCTGGCCCTGCACTTTGTTGCCGTGGAAATGCTGCTGGGCGGACTGCTGCTTGCGGTTCTGCTCAGTCTCTTCCGCGGCTCGCCGCAATCGCTGGTCACCGCGCGGGCGCTGGCGCGCCGGCTCACGGTGGTCATGACCTTCGTGATCAACCTCGCCGTGCCGCCGCTCCTGTTCGCCCAGGTGCTCTATGGCCGCGCTCTTTACACCAGCAGCGTCCTGATCGGTCTCTATTGGATCTCGATCATCGCCATTCTTACCTTGACCTACTGGCTGCTCTACCGGTTCTCCGCACGGCTTGAGGCAGGAAAGTCCGCCTGGTGGGTAGGCCTGAGCGCGTGGATACTGGCCGGCTTCATCGCCCGCCTGCTCTCCACCAATATGACCCTGATGCTGCGCCCCGAGGTCTGGCGCGATTTGTACTCCGCCTCGGCCGCCGGCGCTTATCTACCCACCGGCGACCCCACCCTGACCCCGCGCTGGCTGCTGATGCTTGCCGGCGGACTGTTCATCGGCGGGCTGTGGCTGGTTTACCTTGCTGGCCGCAGTACATTCGCCGCGGATGAAAAGCGGTTTGTGGCCGGCCTCGGCGGCAAGGTGGCCGCCGTGTTCGGCATCGTTTACCTGCTGGCTGGGTTGTGGGCGGCCAGCGTGCAGCCCGAGGCCGTCAAGGCTGGACTCGCCAGCCATTGGCTCTATCGCTTTGCCGGTTTTGCCGGCTATGGCTGGTTGGCCCTGGTGGTAGTTGCCGTCCTGGTGGGCGCTTATGCAGGATTCGGCAAGGTCTCCGCCGGACGGCTGGGCTTGCTGGGCTGGATTGGCGTTCTGGTTGCGGTGCTCACGGAGATCATGTTCACCGTCTATCGCGACGGCGTGCGCGACCTGACCTTGCTCAGCAAGGGCTACGATGTGTGGAATCGCGCCGTGGTCACCAACTGGGGTGTCGTGGGATTGTTCCTGGTCCTCTTTGTCGCGGGCCTGGGTGTGATTGGCTGGCTCGTGTCCGTCGTGGCGCGCGCAAACAAAGTTATGGAGGGCGCGGCTTGATTATGAGCGAAGAGACGAATCTCGCAACCATCGTCCAGGAACCCGAAGGACCCGGCGAGCAAGCTACGCGCCGGGCCTTTCTGGCGGCGGCCGGCGCAGCGGGGCTGTGCTACGCCGCTGCCCTTGCCTATCCCATCTACCGCTACCTGGCCTCGCCCGAAGAGATGGCGCTCAGTGCCACGGCCGTCACTGAGGTCACGCTCAAGGACGCGCAAAAGCTGTCTCCGGGGTCGGTGCTGATGTTCAAGTTCGGCACGGCTCCGGCCATGTTGATTCATCATGCCGACGGCCGCTGGGCGGCCTTGACCGCGGTCTGCACGCACCTGGGCTGCACGGTGCAGTATGAGCCCCAGGCCGACCGCATCCATTGCGCCTGCCACGGCGGCGTCTATAACGCCTACAACGGCGCCAACGTAAGCGGGCCGCCGCCCAAGCCGCTCAAGCTCTTCAAAGTAGCTGTCAACGACGCCGGCGTGGATGTCTCACGCTAAAACATTCCACGACACAAAACGTTTCAGTCCTCTCAAAGGAGAAGTTTCATGGCAATCCTCGATCTCTTCAGCCTTAAGGGCAAGAACGCGCTGGTCACAGGATCCGCTCAGGGTCTTGGCGCCGGCATAGCCATCGCATTTGCGCAGGCAGGCGCCAACGTAACTCTGCATGGCTACGACACGGTATTGGAATCCACTGTCGAGGAAGTCAAGAAGACAGGGGTCAGTTACATCTCCCTGACCGGCGATGTATGCGACAAAGCCGTATGCGTAAAACTCGTCGACGAAACGGTAAGAGCGTTCGGATCCATCGACATTCTGGTGAACAATGCCGGAACCATCCGCCGGGCTCCTGCCGCGGAACATTCCGAGGAGTTTTGGAATACGGTTATCGAAACCAATCTGAACAGTGTTTTTCGCATTAGCCAGTACGCAGGCAGAAAGATGCTGGCGCAGGGCTCAGGAAAGGTAATCAACATCGCCTCTCTGCTGGCATTCCAGGGCGGCATTCTTGTTCCCGGTTATGCCGCGGCAAAGGGCGCCGTTGCGCAACTGACCAAGGCACTGGCCAATGAATGGGCCGATAAGGGCCTCAACGTCAACGCCATCGCTCCCGGATATATGGCAACCGACAATACCGCGGCTTTGCGCGCCGATCCTGTTCGCTACAACGCCATTCTTTCCAGGATTCCCGCTGGAAGATGGGGCGTGCCTTCGGACCTCGCCGGCGCGGCGGTGTTTCTCGCCTCGGAGGCAAGCAGCTATGTGAACGGCCACATTCTGGTCGTGGATGGCGGATGGCTCTGCCGCTGAGCCGATTTAGTGAGGCCATCTGGAAGTGGAGCAGTGAGACCAGAGGATAGAGGCATGACTGCAAAGACCGTTTCAATTTATGACTGGGTCGATGAGCGACTTGGCCTGTCCCAACTGGCCGCCTTTGCGCGCCATAAGACCGTCCCCGTCCACTCCCAATCCTTCTGGTACTACTGGGGCGGCATCTCGCTGTTCCTCTTCCTGGTCCAGTGCTTCACCGGCGTCCTCTTGCTGGTCTACTACCGGCCCGGAGCCGAAGCCTACGAGTCAGTCCGCCAGATCACCTTCGTGATGCACTTCGGCTGGCTGATCCGTTCGGCCCACGCCTGGTCCGCCAACCTGATGATCTTCTCCATCCTCGTGCATATGTTCTCGGTCTTCTTCATGAAGGCCTACCGCAAGCCGCGCGAGTTCGGATGGCTCAGCGGCATGGCCCTGTTGGGCATCGCTTCGGTCTTCGGCTTCTCCGGCTACCTGCTGCCCATGGATGAGCTCAGCTACTTTGCAACCAAGGTCGGCTTGCAGATTCCGATGGCGATTCCGTTTGTCGGTTCGGCCGTCGCCAATATGCTGCGCGGCGGCCCGGATGTGAGCGAGTTCACCGTGCAGCGCTTCTTTGCCCTGCACGTCGTCGTGCTGCCCGCCTTGTTCCTGCCGCTGCTCGCCTTCCATCTGTGGCTGGTCCAGCGCCACGGCAACGCCGTGCCCCCCAGCGAAGAGGCCAAGCCTGCCGGCGAGCGCAAGAGCATGCCCTTCATGCCCAACTTCCTGCGCAAGGATCTGGCCATGTGGCTCATCTCGCTCAACATTCTCGCCCTGCTGGCCTCGGTCTTTCCCTGGGCGCTCGGCAAGCAGGCCGATTCCCTGGTGCCCGCGCCCGCCGGCATTCATCCCGAGTGGTACTTCATGAGTCCCTTCGAGATGCTCAAGTTGCTGGGTGTCGTGCTTCGCGGCGAAGCCGGCGAAATTGCGGGAATTCTCTTGTTCACCCTCGGCATCGTGCTCTGGATTCTGATTCCCTTCTACGACATCGGCAAGGAATCCGGTCAGCGCGCACGCGCCGCGCACTACTTCGGCCTGCTGGCGGTGTTCGCACTGCTGGCTACCACCGCAATCGGGTATTGGGCTATTCGGTAAGGAAGCTATTAGGCTCTGGCTGCCAGCTTCTAGCTGCTAGTGATGATTCGATGGGATCGGTCTGAGCAGGTCCGAGTTGGGAGCCAAGAGCTAGGAGCTAGGAGCTGCTTTAAGGAAGAGGGAGCAACGATGAACTATCCATTCTGGAACATTCCCTATCTCGGCTCGGGCTGGGTGATCGGCATCATCGCCATCTTCCACGTCATGATCTCGCAGTTTGCCGTGGGCGGCGGACTCTATCTCCCCCTGGCCGAGCGCAAGGCCCAGCGCATGGCCGACCCCGCCATGCGTTCGGCATGGCTCACGCAGCTCGTTGGCTATTCGAAGTTCTTCCTCATCCTCACCGGAGTCTTCGGCACTGTCTCCGGCGTCGGTATCTGGTTCGCCATCGGCCTCACCCATCCCGAGGCCACCAGCACGCTGATTCATAACTTCGTCTTCGGCTGGGCCATCGAGTGGGTCTTCTTCCTTGTCGAGCTCGCTACCGCCGCTGTCTACTACTACACATGGAACCGCATCGACGCCAAGCTGCATCTCACCGTGGGCTGGGTCTATGCCGGAGCCTCGGCCGCCACCCTCATCATTATCAACGGCATCCTCTCCTTCATGCTCACGCCGGGCGATACCTGGCTCGCCGTCGCCGGCACCGGCCATGAAGCCAGCAAGTTCTGGAATGCCTTCTTCAATCCAACTTACTGGCCCAGCCTGTTTCTGCGCACCTGCGTCTGCGCCTCGCTGGCCGGCGTCTGGGCGCTCATCAGCGCCAGCCGCATCGACGGCGACAAGCAGCCTGCGCTCAAGGCCAGCCTTGTCCAGTGGAGCGTCAAGTGGCTGGCGCCTTCCTTTGTGGCCACGCCCTTCCTGATGATCTGGTATTACATGATGGTCCCCGCATCGCAGCAGGCGCTGCTCACCCTGGGCATCGACACCATCAACTCCGGCACGTTCTCCACGGTGACGCGCATGGCCCTGGTCATCATCGTCACCTCGGCCACCATCGTCGGCGTTGCTTACTTTCTGGCCTATCGCAACCCGGTGGACTTCAATCTCTCCCACGCGATCGCCGTGCTGCTGCTGGCGTTGATCGCAACCGGCTCGGGTGAGTACTCCCGCGAGATGCTGCGCAAGCCCTACGTCATTGGCCGCTGGATGTACTCGAACGGTGTCCGCGTCCCCTACGTAAGCCGGATCAACGCCGAGGGCTATCTGGCGCACTCCAACTGGGTTTGGAATGGATCGGCCTCGAGTTACTCCCGCGGCGAGGCCATCTTCCGCGGCGAGTGCGGCTCCTGCCACACGCTGGCCGGCTACCGCCCCCTCAAGGAGTTGCTTGCCGGCCGCGACCGCGCCAACATCGGCAACTTCATTACGATGCTGCACGACTACAAGCCCGACTCGCCCTACCGCCGCTTCATGCCGCCCATGGTAGGCGCCAAGCAGGACATCGACGACCTCACCAACTATCTGAACGCCCAGGTCAACCCACCGGCGCCAGGCTCACAGAAAGGCGTGCTGACCGCGCAGAAGTAGATTCTTCAATCAGCGAGGCAAGAAAAATGGAAAAGTTAACGTCGAACGAAATAGAGGCAGCCAATCGCGCAGAGGCTACTGCGCTTCTGATTCGTGCAGGTTATCGAGTCTATCGCCCAGAGGCTGATTGTTATGGCGAAGATTTGGTACCACGGACCCCAGATGGAGAATTGCGGGCGGTTCAGCTAAAAGGCCGCCCGACCGTGGACTGGAACAAATATGGGAAAGATAAATCCATCTGGATGCTCTTTCCCGGCCCCAAGAGCGGTGCCGCTGTGAACGGAGATGGTTTCCTTGTGCCCCACAACGTATTCTACAAATGGGTGCAAGCTACGCACGGACATACGCCTAAGTGGAACGAGGCGTGGAGCTACCCAGGCATTTCAAAGGAGCTCGGCGAGTTTCTCGAAAAGTTTACCCTCTGACCACTATTCTTCGCCCAGCTCATACGGAATCCCAAACCGCCCAATCTGAATCAGCGCCTTGTCCCCGGGAGGCCAGATGTGCAGGCTCGTCACCCGGCTGGAGCCGGCGATGAGATGCGCGTCCGTGGTTCCCACCAGCGCGCCGGTAGCAGCTTGATTGAAGTGCACGCTGAGCGCGGCGTCGCCTGAGCGATCCCATCCAAAGACATACTCGCCGGGTTGGAAGGAGATGCCGCCGATGCGCACCGGCGCCTGCACGACGAGATAGTGCGAATATTTGCCGTTGGCCGAGTAACCTGCCGTAATCAGCACCACCCCGGCAATGAAATGCCCTCGCCTGTTCACAATGCCCGAGGCAGTGCGCATTTCGGTTTCAATGTGTTCCTTCTCCACCGGCGCTCTCGCCGGCAGCAGGGACGCGAGTTCCGCGTCGCTGGCCTGCCGCCACGCCGATTTCTGCGCCTGCACAACTTGAACAAGCGGAGACAAAAGCGAGAGAACAACTCCGCAAAAAATCGCTCTTCCAATCAGTTTTTTGTTCATGATTTCGGCTTTCTCAGGGATTCGAGTGGAACAATGCCGCGCTGGATGGCAGCCGTAGCCGCCTGCGTCCGGTCGGTCACGGCCAGCTTGCCCAGCAAACTGTTGATGTGAGTCTTCACCGTGGCTTCTGTGATTTCCAGCTCGGCCGCGATCTCCTTGTTGCTCTTGCCGTACACAATCTGCTCCAGTACGTCGAACTCCCGCGGCGTCAGCTCCTCGGTGCCCATGCGCTCTGCCAGTCTTTCGGCGATCGCCGCCGGAATGTGCGACTTCCCGGCATGAACCGTCCGAATCGTCGCAATCAGCTCGTCGCTCGTCATGCCTTTCAGCAGGTAGGCGCGTGCGCCGGCCTGCAGAGCGCGATAGATGTCCTCGTCGCCGTCGTAGGTGGTCAGCACGATGAACCGCGCGTGCGGCGTCTCCATGCGGATGCGCTGGATCACGTCCACGCCGCTCATGCGCGGCAGCCGCAGGTCCATCAATGTGATATCCGGCTGGTGCTTGCGGAACTGCGCGATTGCCTCCACGCCATCTGCTGCCTCGCCCACCACTTCCAGGCCGTCCACCACGCTCAGCAGCGCAACCAGCCCCTGGCGCACAACATGGTGGTCCTCGACAACCAGCACGCGAATCGATTCCTTTGTCACTCTTGTTCTCCCATCTGGTCTCTCGTCTACTCTCGTGTCTCTCTCGGCGCCGCTGCCTGCAGCCGGACCGTGGTTCCCGCGCCTGGCTCGCTGCTGACTTCAAGCGTCCCGCCAATGGCCGCCGCGCGCTCTCTCATCCCGGTCAATCCATAGTGCTCCAGCGGGGACTCAAGCCTCTCGCTCGAAGCAAACCCTCGCCCGTCGTCCCGCACTTCCAGCGCAATCTTGCCCGGCCCGTACTCCAATTGCACAAATAAATGCTTGGCGCCGGCGTGCTTCTTCACATTATGGATGGCCTCCTGGGCCACGCGCAGAATTTCGCGCTCCGTGCCGGGGGGAAGCGGGCGATAGGCGCCGAAGATGCTGAAACTGGATTGCAGACCGCTGCCCCTTGCAGTCTCCACCATACGCCGCAGCCTGACCGGCAGCGTCGTCTCGCCCGAGTCCTGCGAGCGCAGCGCCCAGATCGACTGCCGCGCGTCGGCCAACCCCTCGCGCACGTAGTTGCGGGTCAAGTCCAGGTGCTTCGCCGCAGCTCCCACCTTGCTCATGCGCAGCAGCTCGGCCAACACCTCCAACTGCACGGAGATGCCCACGTAGCCCTGGGCCAGCGTGTCGTGAATCTCGCGCGCAATGCGATTGCGCTCGCCCAGCACGGCGCGGAACTCGCTCTCGGCCCGCCGCAGCCGCAGCAGCAGCACCACCACCACCAGCCCCACCATCGCCGCCACCAGCAACGCGTAAAACCAGGTTGTCTGGTAGAAATGCGGCCGCAGCTCGAAGGCTAGCGCCGCGCCCTCCGTGTTCCACAGGCCGTCGTTGTTGGCCGCCTGTACGCGGAAGGTATACCGCCCCGGCGGAATATTTGTGTAGTAGGCAGCGCGCCGCGTCCCAGCCTCGGTCCAGCCCCGGTCGACGCCCTCCAGCATATACCGGTAGCGCACCTTCTGCGGCGCGGTAAAGCTCAGTCCCGCGTAGTCGAACTGGAAGTGTACATGCCCAGCCGGAACCTCTAACCAAGAGGCTGCTGCGTGCAATGCCTGGTCCACGTCGTCCACCGCAAACCGCTCCAGCTCGACCGGTGGCGGAACCGTGTTCACCGGGAAGTGCGCCGGGTCCACCTCCACCAGCCCCTTGGGCGTGGCGAACCAAAGGTCCCCGTCGCGTGAACGCCAGGCCGAAGGGTGGCTGTTGGTGGCCGTCTCCCGGCTGCGCAGCCCATCGGCGGCGCCAAACTCGATCCAATGCGAGCAACCTGGCGCCTGGCCGGCCTCGCCCATCCCCGCGCCCTTCCCCTCGCTCTTGCCATTGTCCATTCCGGTGCAGTCGCAGCGCGCGATCCCATTGCCTGTGGCGAACCACAGATGACCTTCGCCGTCGTCCAGAATGGCATGGATGGTCGTCCGGTCCAGCCCGTTGTGCAGCGCCCTGGAGAATCTCCGCCCATCCCACAGGTTCCAGCCGTGGTCCTGCGTGCCGATCAGCAGCGTCCCGTTCCTGCGAGGCAACAGGGCCGTGACCACGTTGCTGGAGAGCCCGTTCGCAGTCGTGTAATTGGAAATCCTGCCGTCATGGAGCCGTGAGAGGCCGGCAAAGGTGGCCACCCACAGGTCGCCGTTCGAGTCGCGAGCCATCGAGCCCACCAGATCGCTGCCCAGCCCGCTCGACTGCGTAAAAGTCTCCATGTGCGCGGCGGAATGGTCCGCGCCGGAACGCGCCCCGGCCGCCGAACCCGTCCAGTGCGTGAGCCCGCGCCGTGTCCCGATCCACAGCGACCCATCCGCATCCACCAGCAGCGAGCGGATGAAGTCGTCCGGCAGCCCGTCCGCCGAAGTAAACGCATCGATCCTGCCCCCGCGAATTCGATTCAACCCGTCCGGCGTCCCCACCCACAGGTCCCCGTTCGGCGCCGCCGCCAACGAAAGAATCACGTCGCTGGCCAACCCGTTGCGCACCGAGTAGCTCTTCACTACCCCCGCGCCCGCTCCGGCTCTGCGTACCGCATTCAGCCCGCTCCCGCTCGTTCCCACCCACAGTGTCCCCGCCGCGTCCTCCACCACCGTGGTCGTCGCATCGGAAGTGAGCCCCTCCCGCGCGCCCAGGGTGCGGAAACGCTGATCGCGTAGTATATGCAGCCCGTCGGCTTCGGTCCCGGCCCAGATGTTGCCTTCGCGGTCTTCCATCAGCGCCAGCACCGACGCTGTGGCCAAAGGATCGGTCACTGGGAGTCTTTGCACTTTCCCATCCGTCCACCGCGCCAGCCCACCATTGGTTCCGATCCACAGGCTGCCTTCGCGGTCTGCAAAGAAGGCCCGGATGCGGCTGCCGGGAAGCTCTTGTCCCGTGTCAAACCGCTCAACCACGCGGACTCCGCGCGCGATCTCCAGCGTGTTCTTGCTCACCATCGCCACTTCGCCGTCCGGCAACCCTTGAATGAACCGCCCCACCTCAGGTATCACCGCCACCGAAGGCCGTGCGCCGCCAGCCGCATCCACCGTCTCGTATGGAATAAATCGGTCACCAGCCAGCCGCGCCTGCGCTTCACTTGTCCATACCCGGAACACACCGTCCTGATCCTGCCCCAGCGCCCGAATCGAGCTTCCCGGCAGCCCATCTTTGGTCGTAAACGCGGTCACGCTTCCGTCCTTCCACCGCGCCAGCCCCTCGCTGGTCCCAATCCACAGTGCCCCGTCCTTGGTCTCCAGCAAACACCGAATATCGCTCCCCGGCAGCGCCGGCGTCGAGTTGCGATCGAAGACCTGAAACGCGCTGCCGTCGAAGCGAACCAGCCCCACCTCGGTCCCCAGCCACACAAATCCATCCTTCGTCTGCACCAGCGCCTGCACCGTGTTCTGCGGCAGCCCGTTCTCCATCACCCACGCCTGCCGCCCATAGCTGGCCAGTGGCGTGGACGGTTCCAGCGCCCGCCCCGTCAGCGCCCACCCCACCAGCAATCCCGCCACGAAGGCTGAGCCAAAGATTTTCCGGCCACGGGATCGACCTCGTGCCGGGAGGTCACACGCTTTGAAAGGGCGCGCCTTTAGGCACGCCGCCAGACGAGGCAAGAAAACCACGGACTGGTAGGTCAGGGCTTTAGCCCTGACATCAAAGCCAGAAGAATGAACGTGGGCTTTACAGGCTGCGGAAAAACTCGTTCGGGCGGTAGGCCGGGACTTTAGTCCCGGCATAAAGCCAGCAGAATCAATGGGGGCTTTAGCTCCTGAGGTATGCTTTTCGGAAGATTCTTCTCCAGTTCCCCATTTTTCCGCAGCCTGTTTAGTCCCTGAGGGCTGCTCTTCGATCTCTTTCCTCGAATTCATGCCTTCTTCCGCAGCCTGTACAACCAAGCGGCCTGCCCCCGCCGCGTAGGCGGATTCAATCGAAAAGGGCAAACTTCGGCCCTCCTCAACCTCTGCACCGTTCGAATTTGCGCGGTCTTCGGCCACAAGAGCGGGTGGAGCTTCCCTCAAACAGAATCCAGCCTGCGCAGAACGGCGCGTCGCCTCAGCAACTGGACAGGCACGGGTCATGCATGCTGGCGCAACCAGACTACCGCACCAAGCTCAATGACCGTCTCCGCTCTCCACCTATCGATGGAGTCCAGCCTCACTCGAATGACTCAAGACACGCACTCAACTTGCCGATACTCTGTGCATGTCTCCTGAACTGGTCATTCAAAATGTGACTTTCGGGTGGCCGCCCATCTCGCTGGGCTGCCACCCGATTTCTTTTTGGGGCCGCTGTGAGTTGAGGTTCCGGGGAACTGCCTGCTCTACTCGCTCTTGACCGTCGTCAATATCGTCGTAGCCCGGTTCTTTACATAAGTGACCGTCCAGTGCTTCCCGTCCTGGTCGTAAGTCACCGTGCGGTCGCCCTCTTTGTCGCCGTCCGCGTGCAGGTTCTGGCCGATCGCCATGCGGGTCTCCAACTCGCTCATGCCCTGCTTCACCTGATGGGAGTCGATCGCCGCCCACACATCTTTCGGCCAGTGATCGTAGATTCCATGCGGGTCGTCGTAAAAAAACAGCAGGTCAGTGTAGTAAGCCTCGTGATCGCCCTCCATGTACCCAACGGGCGTGGCAAACAGGTCCGTTCCTCCCGGCAGCGCAAACACCGCAAAGGCCTGCCCGCTGCCGTGTTCCACGCGGTCATCCACCTTCGCCGGCACGGCGGCCTTGACGATCTTCTTCACGTCCATCCGCTGCGCCGCAGGAATCAGCCCCACCCGCTTGGCGAACTCCACATGTCCGGCAACGTACGGATAGTAGGGCATGGTGTACCCGTTTTTCATCCACGCGGCCGTGCCCTCCAGCCGCTGCAAGTCCTCAAAATGCGCCGGGGAAAAGGCCCGCATCACCACCAGGTCGTCCTTGCTCAGGGCCTGGCTGGCATCGTTCTGCCTGATCACTCCGGGATTCTGGCGACCCTTCCATACGGAAAACAGGTAGATGCCGCCGATGGCCAGCGAGATCAGAGTTGGAATGAGGATTTTCTGCCAAGTCTTCATGCATGCTCCTGATTGACTTTCCCGAAAAGCTGCTCTTCGCGGGGCCGGACACCTGAATTCTAAAGGCAGGGCGGGGTTCTTTGCTCTGCCGTCGCCACCGCCTGCGGACGCAGCGCTGCGGCGCTCAGCTCATCGGCGCGGCGCAGCGCTGGGAACAGCACCGCCCACAGCCCGGCTACCGCCAGCGCGCCCAGCCCGCCCACCATCGTAGCCCGCACCGCGCCCCACCACTGCGCAGTCAGCCCGCTCTCAAATTCTCCCAATTCATTGGATGCGCCAATGAACAGCGAGTTCACGGCGCTCACCCGTCCCCGCATCTGCGGAGGCGTGGCCAGTTGCAGCAGTGAGCCGCGGATGACCACGCTGATCATGTCTGCCGCGCCGGCCACTGCGAGCGCCGCCAGCGAAAGCCACAGCCTGCGCGACAGGCCGAAGACCACCGTGGCCGTCCCGAAGATGGCCACGCAGACAAACAGCCGCAGTCCGGCCCGGCGGCGGAACGGAAAGCGGGCCATTAGCAGAGACATGGTCAGCGCCCCGGCCGCCGGCGCCGCCCTCAGCATGCCCAGTCCGCGCGGTCCCTGGTGCAGAATGTCGTGCGCAAAAATCGGCATCAGCGCCGTTGCCCCGCCCAGCAGCACCACAAACAGGTCCAGTGAAGATGCCCCCAGCAGCAGCGGCGAGCGGCGCACATATTTCAACCCGACCAGTACCACCTTAAGCGATGCGGCGCGGTGCTCCATGCGGCCCGGCCGCACATGCAGGCTGCCAATCAGCACCAGGAACCAGCCCAGCGTGCCCAGGGTAAAGACATACACAACGCCCGCCCCCTGCAGTGCTGTCACGGGCACAAAGTGCGCCAGGGGCAGCGTAAACAGCAGCCCGCCCAGCGCCGGCCCGGTGATGTTGGCGAACTGGAAGATGGCCCCGCCCCAGGTCACCGCATTCACAAAGTGCGCCTCGGGAACCAGGTGCGGAAGCAGCGCCGAACTGGCCGGTCCGGAGAATGCGCGGGCCGTCCCCATGAAGAACAGCACCCCATAAATGGGATAGACAGGATGGGTCCCGTGGAAGCCAAGGCGGGTCAGCAGCAGCAGTGCCGTGGTCGAAACAATCTGCAGCCCATAGCAGACCAGGATGATCAGCCGCCGGTCGAAGCGATCCGCCACGTGCCCTGCCGGCAGCAGAAACAGCAACCCCGGCAAAAACTGCGCCAGCCCGGTAAAGCCCAGGTCCAGCGCGCGGTGGGTGATGGAATAGACCTGCCAGGCGACTGCCACCGACTGTGCCGCGGCTCCCAGGATGACCGCAACGCGCGCCAACTGGTACCGCCTGAAGTCGCGGGAGGCAAAAGCTTCCATGCCGCGCATTGGCGGCTTTGGGGGAAGGGTCTGCATGTCCTGACCTTGGTTATATCTCTTTCCGCCTGGAAGCGGAAGAAAGGCCGCCATCTCCGCAGATCCAGGGTGCCCAGGTCTCGATTTTCAGAGCCGGGAGCCAAAAGCCAGAGGCTGGAAGCTAGAAGCTGCATTCCCAAGAAATGCTATCCTCACAGGCGAGATGCACGGTCTCTCCCTGCTGAAATTTGTCGCTGTGGCCATGCTCATTCTGGCCAACGCCTTCTTTGTGGCCGCCGAGTTCGCCCTGGTCTCCATCCGCGATACTCGCATTGAGCAGATGCTTGCCGCCGGCGCGCCCGGAGCCCGCGCCGTCCGGCGCCTGCAGCAGGATCTGGACGACTTTCTCCCCGCCGTCCAACTTGGCGTCACCCTCTGCTCCCTGGCTCTCGGCTGGCTCGGCGAGCCGCTTGCCGCCTCCGTTCTCATGGGCTGGCTCAGCGTTCTGGCTCTCACCCAGCCCCACGCCCTCATTTACGCCCACATCGTCGCCGTCACCCTCGGATTTGCCCTCATCACGTACTTCCACGTGGTCGTCGGCGAACTGGTGCCCAAGTCTCTCGCCCTGCGCCGGGCTGAAGCTCTCGCTGTCGCCGTCGCTCCGCCCATGCTCTTCTTCATCGCCCTGGCCCGCCCCGCTGTGCGCTTCCTCAAGAGTTCGGCCGCCGTCATCCTCCGCGGCTTCGATATCCCCCTGACCGACCGGGCCGCCGTCCACTCACCTGAAGAGCTCAAGCTCATCGCCACCGCCGCCCGCCGCATGGGCGTCCTGCCCAGGTTCCAGGAGACGCTCATCCACCGTACCCTCGAGCTGGACGACGTCCCCATCCGCGAGATCATGACCCCGCGCCAAAAAATCTTCTCCCTGCCCTCCAACATGCTCCTTGAAGAAGCCAGCGCCAAGGTCATTGACCGCCAGCATTCCCGCGTCCCCGTCTACGACGAAACCCGCGGCCCCGAGCACATTGTCGGCGTCGTCTACTCCAAGGACCTCGCCCGGCTCATGTACTTCCGCCCTGCTGCCCAGCAACGAAGGGCTGAGCAAGCCGCGGAAAGACTCTCTTCAAGGGTTGGCCGAGGTGCGGCAGGCCCGGGTCTGGCAGGTCAGGGCTTTAGCCCGCATATTAGCCCAGCAGAATCAGCGGAGGCTTTGGTCCCTGAGGTAGGATTTTCTGGAAATCCACGCGGTCTCCCACCTCCCGGCTCTGAGACCTGGGAAACCGCGCGCCCACGCCCCGCCGCCACGCCTTTTGTCGAACTCAAGCTCAGTCAGGTCATGCGCGAGGTCCTCGTCGTCCCCGAAACCAAGAGCGTCCTTGACCTCATTCGCGCCTTCCAGCAGCGCCGCCGCCACATCGCCATCGTTGTCGACGAATACGGATCCACCGTCGGTCTGGTCACGGCCGAGGACGCCGTCGAGCAGCTTACTGGAGAATTGGACGACGAGTTCGACGACCCCGCCCGCCCCGTCCTCACCACCGCCTCCGGTGCGTTGTTGATGGACGGCGGCGTCAACCTTCGCGACCTGGAAACGCAGATGCAATGGCGCCTGCCCCGCGAAGGCGGCGTAGAAACCCTTGCCGGCTTCCTCCTCATGCGCCTCGGCCACATCCCCAAAAGCGGCGAAAGCGTCACCTTCGAAGGCCGCCGCCTCACCGTCGTGGAAATGGAAGGCCGCCGCATCGGCAAGGTCCGCGTCGAACCCATCGGGGAAGAGTTACAGCCTCCTGAGTGACTGAAAACTCAAGGTCGCATGCCGGAATTGCCTCCAGCTTGCCTGTCCCGGCCAGCGAATCTCAGAATCTCAGTGAACCGCTCCAGCGCTGAGACAAGCACACGCCATCCGCCGGCGCTTATGGTCCGCAAAGAGCTGCGTCCCATTCCCAGCCAAGCCCACGTGGATGAACGGACAGTTAACCGGCTTTGCCCTTGACAATTCCGGGGAAAACATTAGAATTTTGGGCCAGTTCACACTACCGGGCCGGATGGTAACGAATGCCAACTCTCCTCAGTGAGTGTGTGCTGGCCCTGAAAGGAGGGGCATCATGGGGACTTTGAGATGCACCGGGTTACTTGCATTAGCTTTTCTAACTGTTTTTGTCCCGCCTGTTCCAGCAGCATCCGCAGGAACCAGGATCGACTTTTCTTCTCTCGATAAGAATAAGCCCTACAAAGTCTATGGGACGCTCTACCTGCCGGAAAAAACCTCAGGTCCATGCCCGGCCGTTGTCATCGTTCACGGAACCGCGGGAATCGACGCACGCGGTACTCTCTATCGGGAACCGCTCCTGAACGAAGGGATTGCGATCTTTGAAGTTAATTTCAAGGATGGAATCTTCAAATCCCCCTTGGACCGCCCGTCGATCGATACGTTCCTCCCATTGGCTTTCGCGGCGCTGAAAGAACTGCGAAAATTGCCCACTATCGATCCCAACCGTATCGCAATCATGGGGTTTTCCCTGGGAGGCGCGATCACCCTGAGAACGGCCGTAGATGAAGACCGCAAGAAGTGGATGGGGGATGAGAAGGGGTTCGCGGCCCACGCAGCGTTCTATCCGGTAGCCAAGGTTTTCATACCGAATGTTGAACATACCAGCGGACTGACCGGGGCTCCCATCATCGTGTTTTACGGGACTGAAGATGTCTACGGCGACCCAGCCAGCGTTCCTCAACTGAAAACCCTGCTTCAGCAGAAGTTCCAGTTCAATTTGATCACCGTCGAGTACCCTGGCGCCACGCATGGATTCAACCTCAATGAGCCTCCCAGAACCTATTTAGATCCCGCCGCAAAGCATTTTAAGGGTTATATGGCCTACGACCCGCGGGCTACCAGCGATTCACTCACCAAGGTCGTAGCGTTTCTTCGTGAGAACCTGACCGCCAAGTAAACCCTGGCGCCGGGGGATCGATGTCTTCTTCTGAACCCAAGAGGCTCTCGCGCACTGCAAGGCCGGTGAGCCTCTCAACAACTCCGGGTATTGATCCGGCCCATAACGATTGACACAAAGCTGGGTGCCCCACCCTCGCTGCGTCTTTGTTTTTGCGGCTAGGGTGGGTTTCCCTGGTGCATTCCAATGGGGCCGGACCAATAACGCGGATCGGGATGTTTTGAAAGGCGCGGCTTGCTCCGCGCCGCATCGTACTCCGCAATGTCTTTGGGGCTTTGCCATTACGAACCATCGGAGGCTTTCTATGTTCTCTCTGCGATCCTTCGGATTGCTTCCTGCGGTTCTCCTTGCTGTCCTCACTCTCCCTGCCGCGGCAGCCTCAACCGTTACCAGAATCAACTTCTCTTCTCTCGATGCAACGCAGCCGCGCAATGTGTACGGAACGCTGTACCTGCGTGAAAACACCTCAGTCCCATGCCCGGCCGTCGTCGGGGTTTCCGGAACCTCGGGAATCGGCTCGGTCAACGCGCTTCACCGCCAGCCGCTCCTCGATGCGGGCTTTGCCGTCTTTGAAGTCGATTTCAAAACCGGCATCTACAACTCCCCCATGGACCGGTCGCAGCAAGCGGTCTTCCTGCCCCTGGCCGTTGCGGCCTTGAAAGAACTCAGAAAACTCCCGGCCATCGATCCCAATCGAATCGGAATGCTGGGCTTTTCCATGGGCGGAGGCGTAGCCGTCAGAACCGCCGTCGAAGACTACCGCACACAATGGATGCGCAGTGAGAAGGGATTCGCGGCTCACGCGGCATTCTACCCGGTATGCGAGCCTTTCATACCCACTGCCGAACACATCGGCGGCCTAACCGGGGCGCCGATGATCATCTTCTATGGGACCGCAGACGCCTACGGCGAGGGCAAGGCCGTTCCTGAACTTGAGGCCCTGTTCAAAAAAAGGTTCAACTTCGATTTGATCACCGTCGAATACCCTGGCGCCACCCATGGATTCAATCGCAACGAGCCTCCCTTGACCTACCGCGACCCCGCCGCCAACGGTAGAAAGGGCTATATGGAGTGGAACCCCGATGCCGCAGACGATTCAGTGGCCAAGGTCATAGCTTTCTGCGTCAAAACGTGGCTGCCAAGTATTGGTTGCCATCGTCGGAACCCAAGAAACCACCGGGCTCCGAAGAAGAAGTTCTTCAGCAATACGGGAACACTCGCATCGGAAGGCGCAAACCGGATTGCCCAGGCGTCTGGTCCCCAATGGCAACAGGACGCCAACCTTCTGCCGCGTGCCGTTTTCTTCAGCTCCGGGTCCGGCTGGAGCAATGATGACACGCGTTGCGCCGATAGGTAGAATGGCTGACTGCGGCCTGCGCATGACAGACACAGGCTTGTAGTAGCGCCTGAACAGAACCCGGCCAGCGCAGTTGGAGGAAGGAATATGGCAGACAAGAACAAGCGGAAGCACCAGGGCATGGAGGGGAAGGAAAAACCTTCGGGCGGCAAGAAGCAGGGCGCGGCGTCGTTGCCGCCAGACAACGCCGGAGCACTGCAGTTGGGAAAAGACTGCAACTACATGCGCGAACTGCGCCGCCTGCAGACTGAGCTTGTCAAGCTCCAGGAATGGATTCGTCACGAAAACCTGCGCGTGATCGTGCTCTTCGAAGGCCGGGATGCGGCCGGCAAGGGCGGCGCCATCAAGCGGATCACCGAATCCCTCAACCCCCGCGTCTGCCGCGTGGTGGCCCTCGGCACGCCAACCGAGCGCGAAAAAACCCAGTGGTACTTCCAGCGTTATGTCGCTCATCTGCCCGCGGCGGGTGAGATGGTGCTCTTTGACCGCAGTTGGTACAACCGCGCCGGCGTTGAGCGCGTCATGGGCTTTTGCACCGAGCAGCAGGTTCAGGAGTTCATGCAGAGCTGCCCGGAATTTGAGCGCATGTTGATCCGCTCCGGCATTGTCCTCCTCAAGTACTGGTTTTCCGTCAGCGACGCGGAGCAGGAGCGCCGCTTTCAGGACCGCATGAACAAACCCACCAAGCGCTGGAAAATCAGCCCCATGGACCTCGAGTCCCGCAAGCATTGGGCCGATTACTCCCGCGCCAAGGACGAGATGTTCGCCATTACCGACACCAAACAGTCTCCATGGTTCGTCGTCAACGCCGAATGCAAGGAGTCCGCCCGCCTCAACGTCATCCGCCACCTGCTCTCCAGTATCCCCTATCACGATCTGACTCCTGAGCCGTTGGCCCTGCCCCCGCTCGGCAAGTCGAAGTACGTCCGCCCCCCCATCCAGGAGCAGAATTTCATTCCCGAGGTTTACCGGTAGGCCTCCTCCTGCCCACAAGAGCTCCGGGCCCCATCCTTTCGCCTTTTTTTCGGGGGAAAAACTGGCGAAAGGGTGGGATACCGCCCTTTCACCAGTTGGCGCCGCCTCGGTTCGCAAAATACAGCGAAATTGGACCCCCTCCGCCCCACTTCCACATTGAATTTCCCGGCATTTCGCCGTATGCTAAGGATGCAGACGAATTTGTCCGCCTTGGTTGCCGTGACGCTGCCGGCTGGCGGAGAGAGGAGTGGGCTCACAGCCCACTTTTTATTTGGGGCAAAACCTCGGGGCCAAGACCCCGAGAAAAAGCCGCCAAATGGGCGGGGTCCCCAACGACCGGGGTCCCCAGGAAGCGGTGGTTGCTTCCTGGGGTGGTAACGACGGGTCCTTGTCGTTGGGATGGTTGGGCGGCGTGGGAACGATGGCAGTCAAGCTGGACGAAATCCGGGCAGCAGCGGCAAGAGTGGCCGCCTCGCATGGGCTGGACGTGGTGGACCTCGAGTTTATCGGCCCTGCAAAGGAGCGCACCCTCCGCATCTTCCTCGAGAAAAACGCCGAGGGCCGCGCGCAACTCAAGGCGGCGATCGCAGCCGGAGTCGAGGGGCTTCCTGAACGGCTGGCGGCAGGAACGCTGAGTGTCGAGCAGCTTTCTGGCATCACACATGAGGATTGCGCCGGGTTCAGCCGCGATTTTGGCGTTTTGCTGGATGTGGAAGACCTGGTTCCCGGCGCGGAGTACACGCTGGAAGCAAGTTCTCCGGGCCTGGATCGCAAGCTGACCAAGCCGGAGGAGTTTCAAAGGTTTTCAGGAAGCCTGGTCAAGATCCAGACCTTTGCGCCGATCCGCAACAATCGGCACTGGCTGGGACGATTGGTTGCCGATGCGGAAACGGAAGCCAGAACTGGAACTGGAGCAACCGTTACGCTGGATCTCGCGGCCGTGAAGCAGAACAGCAAGACGAAGAAGACAGGCGTAAACACGGTCCAGATTGCGCTCGACAACATTGAAAAAGCGCAACTGGTACCGGAAATCTGAGCATTTCGCCGGATAAGGCAACAAATGAAGGGAACGGGCCCCCAATCCCCACCCTTCTTCAAACCCAACTGAACCGGCCGGGGACTCGAACCGTGTCCCGCGTGCCGAGCGACAAACGAGAGAGCAAGCAGAGTATGGCCACCAGCGTTTTGTACCAGAGCATCGAGCTCCTGAGCCAGGAGAAGGGCATTGACCCCGCCATTGTCGTAGGCGCCGTCGAGGAGGCCATCGCCCTGGCCACGCGCAAGTTCTACAAGACCCAGGAAAACATGCGCGGCGAGCTGAACAAAGAGACCGGCGTGATCACGGCTTACATCTACAAAACAGTGGTGGCGGACGCGGCCGAAGTCGA
>Ga0182014_10002821_pt1 | contig 21457 bp, 17 predicted proteins | sample 612S2DmetaG_FD_120489 | JGI IMG/M metagenome (GOLD analysis project Ga0182014, IMG submission 120489) | Permafrost microbial communities from Stordalen Mire, Sweden - 612S2D metaG | ecosystem: Environmental > Terrestrial > Soil > Wetlands > Permafrost | place: Sweden: Stordalen | collected...
GATCAGCGGCAACAGCGCCTGCGCAGACTCATAGAACCTTTCAGCGCGCCTTGCGATTTCCGCCAGCAGCGCACGTTCATCCGCCGTCGGCGCACCCGGAACCCGGTGCAGCAGAGAATCCAACGAAACGCCGTGGGACGCCAGATCCTCAAGCGGCAGATAGACCCGATTGCGCTCCGCATCCTCAGCCACATCGCGCAGAATGTTCGTAAGCTGGAACGCAATGCCCGTCTCCTCGGCCAGCTTCTCGGCCCTCTCGTCCTGGTATCCGAAAATGCGGATGCACACCAGCCCCACCACCGAGGCCACCAGGTAGCAGTAACCGTAGAGATCGGCGAAAGTTGCATAGGTGTCCGGCGCATCGCCAGCGGCCTGCTTCAGGTCCATCGTAACGCCGGCTACCAACTCATCCAGCAGGCTGAGTGGAATTTGAAACCGCTCCGTCGCATCGCGCACCGCAAGAAAAACCGGGTCGCCGGTGTCTCCGCCCTCGCAAACGCCGCGCCATGCCGCCAGCCACAGATCCAAACGCCGGCGCCGCTCCTCGCGGGACAGGCTCTCATCGTCGGCCAGATCGTCGGCCTCGCGCATGAAGGCATAGATGGCGCAGATGGCATTGCGCCGCGCCGCGGGCAGCGCGATAAAGGCGTAGTAGAAGTTCTTCGCCTCGCGCCTGGCAATCGCCCGGCACGCCGCATAGGCCCCGGCCAACGTGAGCCCATTCACCGGCCGTCCGTTCGATGGATGTTCGTGAGTCAATCCGCCTTCTCTGTGCGCCGCCCGCACCTGCCTAGACTCAGAAAGGGCAGCAGCCTGGCGCAAACGGCCCAAAGCCCGAGCTTCGCCTTGGTGCTCTTCGATATTGCCGGCCGGGCGCTCAGCACGTCATAGGCTTGCCGTTCGATGGCCCGCAGAATCTCCAGGCCCCCGCGGCTGAAAAGGTCCAGGTCCAACGCCACATCGCGGTTCACCATCCCGATCAGCTGAAGTCCCTCTTCAAAGAGCCCGCGCGTGTAATCGATCTCGTAACGCATCAGCCCGCGAAACTCCGGCGTCGCAATCCCTTCGGCAATCGTCGCATCGCTTACGCGAAAAAATTCCATATCGCTCTGCGGCAGATACACGCGTCCCCTCGCGTAGTCCTGGCGCACATCCTGCCAGAAGTTGGCCAGTTGCAGAGCCGAACAGGTCGCATCCGAAAGCCGGAATCGCTCCTGATCCGCCTCGCCGCAGGCGTAAAGCACCAGCCTGCCCACCGGGTTCGCCGAGTACCGGCAGTAGGCCAGCACATCCTCCATGGTTGCGTAGCGCGTAACCGTCTGATCCTGGCGAAAGGCCGTCAGCAGGTCCGCAAACGGCTCTTTAGGTATGGAGCATTCCCGAATCGTCTCCCCCAGCGCCGCAAACACCGGATGCCGCGCCTTGCCCTCGTAGCAGGCATCCAGCTCACGGCCCCAAAGGTCCAGCAGCGCCAGCGCCTGCGCCCTGTCGCCCACCTCGTCGCCCAGATCGTCCGAGATGCGGCAGTAGGCGTAGATCGCGTGAAAATGCGGGCGCAGCGCCTTGGGCAGAAACCACGTGGCCACGTGGAAGTTCTCGTAGTGCGACTCAGCCAGCCGTTTGCAATAAGCCCGCGCCTCGTCGAGCGTAGGCGCAACCTCGGGAATGCGATAGCTCTCCGGCAGCGCCGCCCAGCCACGGGCTATCAACATTTCCTCGGGCAGCGCTTCCCTATCCAGCGCCTCCGCCTCCGCTTCTTTATCCGGTTGCACGTTTGCCGTCGTGGTCATGGGTTCGCCTCAAGGCATTATGGCGGTCTTGATCTCGCTACTCCGGTTCATCAGCTTCTCAAAGACGCGGTTGAGTTCGTAGAGGTGAGCGTGGCCGGTGATGAAGGCTTGCGCCTGGAAGCGCCCTCCGGCAATCAGATTCAGCGCCGCGCGGCAAAGGGCTGGCGTGTGATGGAACGTGGCGCGCAGCGTGATGTCGCTGTAGTGGATGCGATTGGTATCCAGAGTCACATGCGTTCCCACGGCGCATCCGCCAAAGAAGTTCACCGTCCCGCCCTTGCGCACCAGTTCAACGGCTTCTTGCCATGTATCCGGCACGCCAACCGCCTCGATAGCGATGTCCACGCCCCGGTTCTTCTCCGTGAGCGCGCGCGTCTCGCGGATGGCCCTGCGAATGCTGGTCGTCTGCACCACGTGCGCCGCGCCCAACTGCCGCGCCGCCTCCGCCTGGCCGTCGTGCCTCACAATGGCGATCGCTTCGCAACCGGCCAGCGCGGCCACATGCAGAATCATCAGCCCCAGCGGGCCGCCGCCGATCACCGCCACCGTATCCCCGGAACGTGGGCGCGAATCCTCAAATCCGTGTACCGCGCAGGCCAGCGGCTCGGTCAGCGCCGCGTGCTCCAGCGGCACGTGGTCTGGCACCTGCAGCGTGTTTTTGGCCACGATCCGCGCAGGAATGCGGATGAACTCCGCATAGGCCCCATTGTTGAACAGCAGGTCGTCGCAAAGGTTTTCCTGGCCCCGCGCACAGAAAAAACACTGCCCGCAGGGCGCCGAGTTCAGCGCCACCACACGGTCGCCGGCGGCAAAGCCGGTCACTCCCTCGCCCGCCACAACAACCGTCCCCGCCAACTCGTGCCCAAACAGCGCTGGGGGCACAATCATGCGCGCATGGTACCCGCGGCGAAAGACCTTCAAATCCGTTCCGCACGTGAGCGCCGCGCCCACGCTCACAATCAGCTCGCCCAGCGCCGCCTCGGGGATCGGCACCCGTTCGATGCGCATATCTTCACGACCGTGGAGGATTGCGGCTCTCATGGTTGTCGCCATCAAGTTCCCCCTAGCTCGCTCCCGCGCCCAGCACAGGCTCAATCATAATCTTCATCGAGTCGGCCTTGGGATGCGAAGCGATCTCAATCGCCTGAACTGCCTGCTCCAGCGGAAAGCGGTGGGAGATCAGTTGTGTCAAATCGAATCCGTTTCGGTAGCCGTCGAAGACCAGATCCGTTACCTCGTCCAGAATCTCGAACGACGCCGAGTAGGAGCCGAGCAGAGTCTTCTCATCCATGCACACCGCGCCGGGGTCGATCGTCGCTTCGCCGTGCTGGGTCTGCGCAAACAGCATCACCTTCCCGCCGGGCCGCACTGCGTCCATCGCCGTGCCAATCAGCGCACTGCCGCCCACTGCCAGAATCACCGCGTCCGCCCCGCGCCCATCGGTCTCTCGAAACGCCCTTTCCACCACGTTCTCGCTTAAGGCGTCAATCGGATCCTTGAGCCCGAATTTCGCGGCAATCGCATGGCGCTCCGGATAAAGATCGGAGGTCAGCACCCGCGCCCCGGACCGCCGGGCCAGCGCCGCGTGCATCAGCCCGATCGGTCCCTGGCCTATCACCAGCACCGTATCGTCTGCGGCAAGATTCAGCAGCTTCACGCCTTTCAGAACCGTGTTCACCGGCTCCACAAACGCAGCCTGCTCAAACGGCACGCCATCGGGAATCCGCACCACCCCACGGCGGGCCACGATCCAGTCCATCACGCGAATATACTCCGCAAACCCGCCACCGGAGGGCTCAAAGCCGGCAGTGGCTCCCACCTTTTTGTAGAGCGGACACTGCGCAAAGGTCTGCTTCCGGCAGTAGTAGCATTCCCCGCAAGGAACGTGATGGTGGACCGCCACCCGCTCGCCCAGGCCAAAGCGCGTCACTCCCTCGCCCACTTCGACGATGGTTCCCGCCATTTCATGGCCGAAGATGCGCGGCGCCGAGTGCGAGCCGGTGTGAATCTTCTTCAGGTCCGTCCCGCAGATGCCGCACGTAGCCACTTTCACCAGCAGTTCCCCCGGCCCGATGGCCGGCACGGGGACAGTCTCCACGCGCATGTCGTTCACGCCGCGATAGACAACGGCCTGCATGGTCGCAGGAATCCTCCCCTCGGTCTGGCTTTCAACGCCTGAAGTTTGGGTAGCCATTGCGCTTCCTGATCGCTCCTTGTCGATCCAGATTTTCGAGCAGGGACTCCCTGATGCCCTGGGCGGCCATTCTGCTATTCTCACCCATCCGCACCAGTGCGGACCAGTGCCAAGGCCTCTGAATCGAAAAAGCGATAAACCGGCCCAGTTGAAATCGCCCATTTGCCGAGATAAACCGATTGAAATCAGGAAGTTGGTCCCGAACGCCGTCGCTTACTCCCTTCACGCAATAAAAGGGAATGCCGCGCATCGCTGCCAGGCGCGCAACCCCGGCCGCCTCCATGTCCACCAGGCCAGCCCCATAGGCGGCCGCCAGCCGCCGCTTCTCCGCCGTGTCCGCAACCTTCGGGCTGGTCACAAGCCACGGTTCCGCCGCCTGCAACTCCCCCTCCGGCCAGGCCGCCACCGGAAATCGCTCCCCGGTCCGCGCATCGATCACCCCGGAAACCCCGTAAGCTTTGCCGGCCGCAAACTCGTCGCTCAAAGCCCCCGCCCAGCCGGTTGAAATCGCCACATCGACGGCCCCAGCCCTCTCGACCTCGGCAAACGCCCGCGTCGCCGCCTCCACGCCGGCTCCGGAACATGCCGCCACCCACTCGCCCTCGTCGAATCTCCAGCGCCACAGCTTCACGCCATTCCGGCGTTCGTGACGCCAGCCCCGCACCAGCGGCTTCAACTCGCCCGCCATCGCGGCAATAATCGTGACGCGCGTCATGTAAGGCCCTGGGGCGCGTAGCCGTGGGCGCGGAACCGGTTTCCCCAGCACATCTCCGTCTTGTAGGAAATCTCGTTTCCGCATTGGGGTCAATTCCTCTTAACCATTTCAGTCTTCTATGAGAGAAACCAAAAGTCGCAATTGTTGCCAACCATCGGAACAAATGCCTTACAACAGGTCATTTTGGTATTCGTCTAAGAATACTTGGAGGTAAATTCCAGACACCAAATGTGGTAGTGTCTGGTGTCTTCTCGTAGGGTCGGTATTCTACTGTCAAATACCCACCATTATCTCTAATGGCTCTTAAGATACTCCACGGGTCCCTAAAGAAGAGCGAGTCGCTTCCATCTCCTCTTGAAACAGCAAACTGTTTCACAGCGGATTTGTTAAACTTCACACGCACGGTTCCTTGGTCAGCAAAGATTTCCGTACTATTTACTATGTAAACTTCGCAAGTTTTTGAGCAGCGAACAACAAGGGACACATTGGCATACTTCCCAGCCGTGGCTATTTCCGTGGTTTTTCCATCGATAGCAGTTTTTGTGCTATAGTCCCATGCAGCCCACGGGTCGTTCTGAGCAGATAGGACTGTAGCAGTAACCAGCAGCATCCCGATAAAACCAAATTTCAACTTATTCATCGCATTTCCTTCACCTCGTTGGTTGGGACGGGTTTATTATGCGGCTATTCCCAGACTGTTCGCTCCTTCACTGCGCGTAGCCGTGCGCCCGGAACCACTCAATCGCCGCGCGCATCGCCGGATAGACAGGCACAATGCGGAACCCCAACTCCTGTTGTGCGTGGGCGCTGGAAGCATACATCTTCTTGCGGCCCATGCGCACCTCCTCGAGCGTAGCTCTCGGCTCGCGGCCACGAATGCGCCCCGTAATCCACTCCTCGAAAAATGCATAGGTAGCGGCCACCGCAAAAGGAATCTTCACCGTGGGCGAAGGAATGCCTGTAATCGCCGACATTTTATCGAGAATCTGCTTGAGGGTCAGGTTTTCCCCGCCCAGAATGTACCGGTGGCCGAGCTGGCCCAGGGTGAGCGCAGCCACATGCGTGCGGGCCACCTCGGCTATATCGACCAGATTCAGCCCTGTATCCACGTACGCGGGGAACCTGCCGTTGAGAAAGTCCACAAAGATGCGCCCCGTGGGCGTGGGCTTCCAGTCGTTGGGGCCGATGGGCGTGGTGGGGTTGAGGATGATCACCTGCTGGCCGTCCTCGGCTGCCGCGACAGCCTCCCGCTCGGCCAGAAACTTCGATCGCTTGTAGTGACCCACCATGTCGCTGAGCGAGACCGGCGTATCCTCGTTGATGACCAGGCCATCGGTGCGAAAGTGCATCGTAGCCACGCTCGATGTATAAACAAACCGCGGAACCCGCGCCTCGCGCGCCATCCGCAGCAGTTCCCGAGTGCCTTCAACGTTGGCGCGGTACATGGCCTTGGGGTCGGGAATCCACAGCCGGTAGTCCGCGGCCACGTGAACCACCGCGTCGCAACCCGCAAGCGCCGGCCTGATCGACTCCGGCTCGCTCAAATCGCCCACGTGCGTCTCGCCCGCTATGCCTTCGAGGTTGGCCAGATTGCTGGTCTTGCGCACCAGCACCCGCAGCTCGGCGCCCTCGGCGGCCAGCGCCCGCGCCACATGATGGCCCACAAATCCCGTCGCGCCTGTAAGGAAGACTTTCATCGATGAAGAGAATAGCAAATCGTCTGCGCTTTCGCGCGTGACGGCAAGCAAGCTGACCTGCCGCAAACAAGAGGCCGTCCGGTGCGGAACCCGGTGTAGTCGAAGGATGCGCTCTGGCTGCGATGCCGGCGAGATGCAATCGAACGGATCAGTCTCAAAAGCCGCTAACTCGCTGACTTGCTGACACGCGCGAATGCGCGGCTAACTTGCCAAGCCGCTATTCCAACGCCTCCGGAGCCAGCCCAATATTCGTCTCGCCCGCCGCCTTGCGCTCGTTGTACTTCTTCACCCAATCTTCCCAGTGCTTGCCCGCCGCGCGATCCTTGCCGCTGAACTCCATGCGCGCAATCTCCGCATAGCTCACCTTGCGCTTCTCGGGCGCGCTCGGCGTGAAGTACTGCACCCAGGAATCCGCCAGCGTCGCCCCAGTGTGCCGGTTGAAGATAAAGGCCTCAACGCGCTCGCCGTTCTTAAGCGTCAGCGTAACATCGCCGCGATAGTCGAAGGCCTTTTCCAGAGCCTGCCGCAAGTCCTCATCACTGGCCAGCGTGGGAACCCAACCCTCAAGCTCTTGACGCTCAGCACCCGGAGCCAGTTCCAGCGCCTCCACCTGCTCCAGCGAGTACTTCAGCACTTGGGCGGTCATACGTGGGTCTCCTCAAGGCTGTGCGCGGGCTCCTCGATCTGCACCAGCTTTGCCGGCCTGTGCGGCGCTGCCTCATTCAGCAGCTTCAGCGCGTGCTGGTCGCGATACATGCTGAACGTTCCGCGCACCATGCCCCAAAATCCCTTGAGAGACCCGAACCCTTCGATCACCGCCGAAGGCTCATAGCCGCAACTTACCATGCAGTTGGCGCAGTTCGGGTTCCCGCTCGCCACGCCGTACTCTTCCCACTTCGTGGTTTCCAGTAACTCCTTGAAGCTCTCCGCATAACCGTCCTGGAGCAGATAGCAAGGCCGCTGCCAGCCGAAGATGTTATAAGCCGGAGAGCCCCACGGCGTGCACTCATATTTCCGGTCGCCCATCAGAAATTCGAGAAACAGCGGCGACATATTGAACTTCCAAGTCGGCTTGCGGTTCGACAAAATGGCGCGGAACAGTCGCCGCACGCGCGCTCGGCCCATAAACCGGTTCTGATCCGGGGCCATCTCGTAGCTGTAGCCAGGCGAAAGCACGATCCCTTCGACTCCCATGTCCATCACTTCGTCAAAGAAGCCGCGGACGCTGTTCGGATCCGTGCCGTCGAAGAATGTCGCGTTGGTAGTTACGCGGAAGCCGCGCTTCACGGCCTCTTTGATGCCCTCGACCGCGATGTCGTAGCCGCCCTCGCGGCAAACTGAAAAATCATGATGCTCGCGCTGCCCATCCAGGTGGACTGAGAAGGTCAGGTACTTCGACGGCGTAAACTCCGGCAGCCGCCGCTTCAGTTCCAGCGCGTTCGTGCACAGGTAGATGTACTTCTTGCGCTCGACCAGCCCGTTGACGATCTCCACAATCTGGGGATGCAACAGCGGCTCCCCGCCAGGCAGCGATACCATCGGCGCGCCGCACTCCTCCACCGCCCGAAAACACTCCTCCGGCGAAAGCTGCTTCTTGAGAATGTGCGGCGGATACTGCACCTTGCCGCACCCGGCGCACGCCAGGTTGCAGCGGAAGAGGGGCTCAAGCATCAGCACCAGCGGATACCGCTTGTTGCCGGCCAACTTCTTCCTCAGTACATAGGTCGCAACCGTCCACATCTGGGAGAAAGGAACAGCCATATTCTTCTTTAACCTCCAGCGCCAATTGCGGCGCGTTCCATAGCCCGCCGGTAGCCGGTCAAAGCCAGCAGCGGGAAGTATTGGCGGTACATGTCGTATGCCAGGTAAAAGACTCTTGGGAAGCCAGTTCCAGTATACAGGGCCTGGCGTGTAAGTCCGGCTCCAATGCGCTCGTCCCAACTGCCGTCCGCCTGCTGCCGGGTCAGCAGCCAGCGCACGCCCTTGGCAATCGAGTCGGACCGGTCGTCCCCGGCGGCAAGAAGCCCGAGCAGGGCCCAGGCCGTCTGCGACGGTGTGCTCGGTCCCACCCCGCGCGTGTTCGGGTCGGGGTAACTGCCACAGGTCTCGCCCCAGCCGCCGTCCGGGTTCTGCACCATGCGAATCCACTCCGCCCCCTGCTGGATCTGCGGCTCAAGATGATCGATGCCGATAGCTTCAAGCCCGCGCAGCACCAGGAATGTCCCGTAGATGTAATTCACGCCCCAGCGCCCAAACCAGCTTCCGTCCGGCTCCTGCTCCCTGAAGATGAACTTGATGGCTTTCTCCACGCGCTTGTCTTCCCGCGTATAGCCATAAGTCGCCAGCATCTCCAGAATTCTTCCCGTAATGTCCACAGTGGGCGGGTCCAGCATCGCGTTGTGATCCGCGAACGGGATGTACTGGAAGATCATCTTGGTGTTGTCTTTGTCGAAGCTGCCCCAGCCGCCGTTCTTGCACTGCATGGCAAACTCCCACTCGATGGCGCGCTGCGCCACGTTATGCTGATAGCCTTCGCGGGAGTTATCCACCTTGTCCAGCGCCAGCAGCACCTGCGCCGTGTCGTCGGTATCTGGATAAAACTCGTTGTTGAACTCGAAGTACCAGCCGCCCGGCTCGGTGTTCGGCGCCTTCACCGCCCAGTCCCCTTTGTGGCGGACTTCCTTCGACAGCATCCAGTCTACGGCCTTGATCATGCGCGGATCGTTGCGCGGCACTCCCGCCTCGCCCAAGACGAAAACCGCCTGCGCCGTATCCCACACTGGCGACACGGCCGGCTGCATGCGGAAGGTCGGCTCCGGCAGTTCGTCGCTGGCCGGCTCCTCGATGCCCAGCTTTTCAAACTCGTCGCGCGCGCGAATCACTTGCGGATCGTCCTCGGAGTAGCCCAGGCAGCGCAGCGCAATGATCGCGTTCAACATGGCCGGATAGATGGCTCCCAGCCCGTCTGTCATCTCCAGCCGCTCCAGAATCCACTTCTCAGCCTTGTGCAGCGCCAGCTTGCGCAATGGCCGGATGTGAACCGCCTCTACCCAATGCAGGATTCTATCTACAACGATGAAGAAATTGCGCCAGGAAGCGATGGATTCGCGGTCCATGCGCAAGCGGAGTTTCGCCTTGGCGCGCCCGCCCACATATAACTCATCGATCCCCTGCTCCGGCGGGATCTTCTTGAACGGCTTTCTCGCATACATGATGGCCAGCGGCACCAGAATCGAGCGCGACCAGGATGAAATCTCGTAGATATTGAAATAGAACCACTTGGGAAACAGAACGATCTCCGGCGGAATCGCCGGCACCGCATCGTAGTCGTACTCGCCCAGCGCGCACAGATACATCTTGGTAAAGGTGTTGCACGCCACCACGCCGCCGTGCCTCAGAACCCACACGCGGCACTTGACCAGCCGCGGGTCGTCCGCGCCGATGCCCATCAGCTTGGCGGAAGAATAGCACTTCACCGAAAGCGAAATATTGCCCGGCCCGCCCGGATAAATGCTCCAACTGCCGTCCTCGTTCTGGTAGCGCAGCATCTCGGTCAGCGCGCGCTTCAGCCGCCCCGGATCGCCGGTCTCCAGCAGCGTGTGCAGGAAGATGTAGTCGGCCTCCAGCATCGAGTCTCCCTCGAGCTCCCCACACCAGTACCCTTCAGCATGCTGCTCGGATAGAAGGAACTCCCGCGAGCGCACGATGGCCGATTCCACGTCTGCCATATCCGCGTCCAGCCGCCCAAATCTCGGCGCCACCGATCTCGGAGTCCCCGATCCCGGAGTCTCAAATCTAGGTGTCAAGGATCTGGGAGCGACAGATCTGGGTACCGCGAATTGCGTCTTCCGCTGCTGTAGACTCATTCGGTTTAAAACGCCTCAGTTCCTCTCCGGAAAACTCAAATGAACGGCAATTCCGGCAACGTGGCGACCTTGGCGGCTGGATGCCCCCAGATCGCAGTTTTGAGACCAGGAAAACCCCATCGCCTGATCTACGACTCTGATCCCTAATTTCTTTTCCCTGATCTCTGATCTTTGATCTTTGATCCCTGTCGTCACCGCGCCGGCACCGTCCCCGCCCCACTTGCACGACCAATCGCCTGCACAATCTCCGGCGGCAGCCCAAACCGGACATTTTCCGGCATCACTTCCACTTCTTCGACGCTATCGTAACCGTTAAGTCGCAAATAATTAACCACGTCCTCCACCAGCACCTCGGGAGCCGATGCGCCGGCCGTCACCGCGACAGTCGTCACGCCTGCCAGCCAGGCCGGATCGATCGCAGCGGAATTGTCGATCAAATAGCCGATCGTCCCCAGGTTCCTCGATACCTCCACCAGCCGGTTGGAGTTCGAGCTGTTCGTCGATCCCACCACCAGCACCAGCCCTGCATAGTGAGCCACGTTCCGCACCGCCACCTGCCGGTTCTCCGTCGCGTAGCAGATGTCCTGCGAGTGAGGACCGGCAATGTTCGGAAACTTGAGCTTGAGCGCATGGATGATATCCCGCGCCTCGTCCAGGCTCAGAGTGGTCTGGGTCAGATAGGCCACCCGGTCCGGGTCGGGAACCTTGAGCGCCGCAACCTCCGCGACGCTCGAAACCACCTGGGTCACTCCTGGCGCCTCGCCCAGCGTGCCCTCGATCTCATCGTGGTCGCGGTGGCCAATCAGCACCAGCGAGTAGCCCTGCTTGGCAAACTTCACCGCTTCGATGTGTACTTTGGTCACCAGCGGGCAGGTGGCGTCAATCACCCTCAGGTTGCGGCTCTTGCTACGCTCCCTCACCGCCGGCGAAACCCCGTGCGCCGAGTAGATCACCCGCTGCCCGTCCGGCACGTCGTCGATTTCATGAACGAAAATCGCGCCTTTTTCCGCCAACTCATTCACAACATAGCGGTTATGCACAATCTCGCGGCGCACATAGATTGGCGCGCCGAAGGTTTCCAAAGCGATCTTCACAATATCGATCGCGCGCACCACACCGGCGCAAAAGCCGCGCGGCTTCAGCAACAACACCCGCTTCTGACTGGGGGAAGTCTCGGCGTGATTTCCGTTCGAGATGGATTCGAGCACAGTAAGGGTCACACTCCCAGTATACCAACCACCGCATCGAAGCGACAGGAAAGAAACGCACCCACCGCAGCCCAGGACTGGCAGGCGGCGAGCGGAAGGTCGTGGTTTTCAACCCCAGCACCCAAAGGGAGCAGAATAAAGGGGGCTTTACAGGCTGCGGAAAAACTCGCGGTTTTGAAAGGGCACGCCTTTAGCCGTGCCGTAAAACGACCAAAACAGAACGCGGCTTTAGCCGCCGAGGGAATGCAAGTTGTTGAAAATACATTCCCTCAGAGGCCAAAGCCAAAACTCCATTTGCCCATCGAGCAGCGCGGCTAAAGAGGCTGCGGAGCATCAAACGGCGCTGCATTCGCTGGACCGGCAGACCTTTATCAATCCCAGTACCGGGCAGAAGATTGAGGCCAGCAGCCAGTATAACCACCAGTAGATATCTTCCGATGGCAGTACGCTGATCCAGATGCAGGACCACACCCTGGATCCGAATGGTTCGGTCTATCCAGTGAGCCAGAGCTGGACGGAGCTGGTTCCAACAAACTGAGCGCGCGCCATCTGATCTGTGTGCCCAGGTTTCAAAGGCGAGACCTGGGCCACCACCGAAGTCCTCTCATAACCCCTGCCGTGAAGCTTCGGCGCCGCATCTAAGCAGACATGGGTATGCGAGCCTACAACCTGCGGATAGGTCGCCGAGGCGTCTTGCTCAGCGTGCTCGTCGTTGGCATCGTGCTCGGTTTCCTGCTGCTCTCGGCTTTCGCTCACGTCGCGCGCGCCGGGTTGTGGAACCGGTTCGCCAGTTACGTGACCGGCCGCACCACCACAATCGACGTTTCCTCCCCTGCGGTCGTGGAGAAGATTCGTCAACTGTCGCGCCTGGAAACGGTTGTTTATTCGCTCGATAAGATCGTGGAGGGTGAACGCCAAAGCGACTACTTGCCCGGCTTTCTGGCTGGTGACAAGCTCCTTCTGGTGGCCCACGGAGAAGTGATTGCCGGCGTGGATCTGGGCCAGCTCAAGGCGAGCGATGTTTCCGTAAAGGGCGATGCCGTGCAGGTTCGGCTGCCCGCGCCGCAGGTGCTCACCACGCGCATCGATAACGGGCGCACGCGGGTCTATTCCCGGACGACTGGCCTCCTGGTCGCTGCCGATCCGAACCTGGAATCCGAGGTTCGCCTGGCTGCCGAGCAGCAGATTGCCCAGGCCGCGCTCGACGACGGCATTCTCGACAAAGCGCGCCAGAATGCCCGGACCAGCGTCACCGCTCTGCTCTATGGCCTGGGCTTCCGCACAGTCGATGTGCAGTAGCAAGTCGGTGAGCATTGGTTGGCTGCTGGGACGACTCGAAAGCTGCTTTCGGTGACCTAAAAACTGCCTCTACCGGCTCCCCGCAATCATCTGCGCCGCGTGCTGCAAGCTGGTTTCCGTCACCGTAGCCCCGCTCACCATGCGCGCCACTTCGTGCATCCGCGCCCGGTCGTCCAGCAGCCGCACCTGCATCTTCGTCCGCCCGTCGGCCTCCCGCTTGTCGATCAGGAAATGCTGGTCGGCAAACGCCGCAATCTGCGGCAAATGCGTCACGCACAGCACCTGCTGTCCGCGGCTCAGCGCCTTCAGCTTCTGTCCCACCGCCTCGGCCGCCCGCCCGCCGATGCCGGTATCGATCTCGTCGAAGATCAGCGTCCGCGGCGTAGCCGTCTTCTTCTTCGGCTTCACCGCCCCCTCTTCCACGCTCACCTTCAAGGCCAGCATCACCCGGCTCATCTCGCCGCCGGAGGCAATCTCGTCGAGCGGCTTCACGGGCTCCCCGGGATTGGTCGCAATCCGGTACTCCACCCAGTCCCAACCGGAAGAGGTCCAGCCGGTCGAGGTCCACCCCGACTGCTGGGCAGAATCCTGGGTGGGGGCCGTCACAGCCACTTCAAACCGCACCTTCATGGCCAGCGAGTTGATCTGCCCCTCGGCCAGCTTTGCCAGCTTGCCCGCCGCAGCCTTCCGTTCCTCGTGCAGTGCGCCCGCCGCCGCCCGATAGCCCGCCGCAGCCGCATTCAACTCCACCCTGAGCTCTCGAAGAATCTCGTCCCGATCCTCGACCTCGGCCAACTTCCGCCCCACCTCTTCGCCAAAGGCCATCACCTCGGCCACCGTCTTGCCGTACTTGCGCTTCAGACGGTCAAGCGCCGCCAGCCGGTCCTCAATCTCCGCCAGCCGCTCCGGCGACGCATTGATCCTCTCGGCGTAGTCGCGCAAGCTGGCGCTCACGTCGCCCAGCGTCGCCCGCGCCGACTCCAGTTGTTGCGCAGCCTCGGTAAAGCGGCCGTCGTAGCGCGCCAGCTCCTCCACATTCTTGAGCGCCGCCCGCAGCGCCACCTCAGCCGAAGCCCCACCCTCGTACAGTTGGTCGAAAGCCCCCATCGCCGCTGCGTAGAGCTTCTCCGCGTTGGCCAGCACCCGCTTTTCCGTCTCCAGAATCTCGTCCTCGCCAGCCACAAGCTGCGCCGCATCGATCTCCTTATGCTGGTAGCTCCACAGGTCCACCAGCCGCAGCCGGTCCTGCTCGCCCTCGACCATCTCGTCCAGCTTTTCCGCCGCCAGGCGCCACCGCGCGTACGCCTCGCCCACCGCCTCCGTTGAAATCCCCCCAAAGCGGTCCAGCAGAATCCGCTGCTGCGCCTGGTCGAAGCTGCTCAGCGTCTCGCTCTGCGCATGAACCAGCGCCAGCTCCGGCGCCAGCAGCTTGAGCACGGCCACCGTGGCCGGCTGGTTGTTCACAAACACCCGTCCCTTGCCCGTGGACAGAATCTCCCGGCGCAGGATAATCTCGTTTCCTTCCGAATCCAGCCCGTTCTCTTCCAGAATCGTCTCAGCCGCGACGGTTGACTCGAAGACGCACGCGACAACGGCTTTCTCGGCGCCGTGCCGCACCACTTCCACTGAGGCTTTGCCCCCCATCAGCAGGGCCAGCGCATCCACAAGAATCGACTTGCCCGCGCCCGTCTCGCCCGTCAGCAGGTTCAGCCCTGGGCCAAACACAGCGATGGCGTGATCGATGACAGCGTAGTTTTCCGCGCGCAGCTCAACAAGCATTTTTTAGCGAACCTCTTGGAACCTGTTCAATAACCGGGACAATGGCAGATCAGGGCTTCAGCCCTGACAATCCGAGCGCAGCATAGCATGAACGGCGCCTCCGCGCCCCTCGCGATCCATCCTGCAAACCTCCAGAGGCATCCAATGGATAACTTGGACGGGGCCATCCCGTCTGATACCGTGAATATTGAGGTGAATGCCGATTCTTACTGCTGCCTTCCTCTTCATAGCCCAGGCTGACAGTGGCGCCGCCCCTTTTGGCCCGTCGTTGTCGCAGGGGCCCGGCGCTTTCTGGGAGATGCTCAACAACATCCGCCCCGTGGCCATGGCCGTGCTGGTGTTGCTGCTCATCGCCAGTCTCTACTCCTGGACAGTGGTCCTGAGCAAGTTCTCCAGCTTCCGCCAGGCCACCAACCAGAGCCGCCGATTCATCCGCGCCTTCCGCAAGGCCACCCGCCTGCAGGAGATTTCCGCGCTCACCACCGACTGCAAGGCCAGCCCACTCGCCCAGGTCTTTGAAGATGTCTATGAGACCTACAAGCGCCAGACCGGCGGCTCCGGCCCGCCACGCAACCTTGCCCCTCTGGAACGCTCGGCCCAAACCGCCGCCAGCGAAGCCGTCACCATCCTCGAACGCCGCATGACCTGGTTGGCCACCATCGCGGACACAAGCCCCTTCGTTGGCCTCTTCGGCACCGTGGTCGGCATCATCGACGCCTTCCAAGGCCTGGGCACTGCCGGGGCGGCTACCCTCCGCGCCGTCGCCCCCGGCATCTCCGAGGCGCTCATCACCACCGCAGCCGGCCTCTTTGTGGCCGTGCCCGCCGTGGTGGCTTACAACCAGTTCACCGCGCGAATCAGGATCTTTGCCGCCGCCACCGACGACTTTTGCCGCGAACTGCTGAACTCCATTGAAGAGATTCCAGTTCGAGCGCCGGCTCCGCTGCCCCCGCGCAACCCCAGCCCCGAACCCACCCGGGAGGTGGACCGTGGCCTTTACAAGTAACACCGGCCGGACCCAATCCTCGCTGGCGGACATCAACATCACGCCGCTGGTGGACGTGGTCCTCGTCCTGCTGGTCATCTTCATGATCACCGCCCCGGTCCTGCAGTCCGGCATTGACGTCTCCGTGCCCAAAACCCGTACCGTCAAGGAGATCACCGAGCAGCGCCTGGTGCTGACCATCGACCGCAATCAACAGGTCTTTCTGGGCGATAAGCCCGTCAACATCCACGAACTGGCCCAGAAGCTCCGCCAGCAGGGCGCCGATCCGGCGCACCAGGTCATCTATCTACGCGCCGACGAGCAGGTCCCCTTTGGCGCCTTCGCCAGCGTCATGGACGCCGTGAAGCAGGCCGGTATCACCAACATCTCCATCGTCACCCAGCCCCTGGAAGCCAAGGCCTCCTCGGCGGGTGGAGATTGACTTCAAGCCGTAAGTCGAATTGGTAGGCCGGGGCTTTAGCCCCGGCATGAACGAGGCCGAATTAGCAGGGCTTTTAGGCCCTGAGGTAAACTTTTTCTAGTTTTGCTTGGAACCTGCATTGGCTTTTTGAAGAGATCGCATGAGCAGTCTACTGGAGGGTAGCGACCAACTCGAACGGGAATTGACGCCGGACCCCATCGCTGCGCCGGCCGCGGGTTCGCTTGTGCTCCACGGCGTCCTGTTCGCCTCACTCCTCTTCTACGGCATGCTCAACGGCTTCTTCCATCACAACCTTTGGGGCAATCCAGGAGCGGGCGGCGCCATTCAGGTCAGCCTGGTCTCGAATGCCCTGCCTCTTCCCGCCGATCAGCCGGTCAATAAAAACGTGCTGGCCACTGAAACCCCCAGCCAGGCCCCTGCCGCGCCCACCCCCAAAGCCAAACAGGCGGCGGATGAAACCGCCATTCCCATCTCCGGCAAGCAACAGAAGCCCCAGCAGGAGACCGCGCGTAAAACCCAGCAGCACCAGCCCCAGCTCAAACAGGACAACCGGGCCCAGTTCGGGGAGCAGGCTGGCACCTTCATGCCCCGCTCCACCATGGCCCAGCCCGGCTCGGCCAACGATCCGGTCAACGTCGCCAACGGCGACTTCGGCACACGCTTCCCTTGGTACGTGAATGGCATCAAACTTAAAGTGAGTCAGAACTGGATTCGCGGCCAGGTAGACCCTCGCACGCCCAAGGGCGACGCGGTGCAAATCTACTTCAAGGTCAATCGCCAGGGCGTCCCGTCCGGCTTCAAGGTCAACACGGCCAGCGGCAGCCCCACTCTTGACCGGTCATGCCTGCTGGCTACTGAGCGCGTCGATACATTTGGGGACTTGCCCCCGCAATCCAACGATCAATGGCTCGACGTCACTTATGATTGTACGTATTGAGTCCTGGCGCGTTGAAGGTGCCGCGCCGTTCCCACTCTGCACCTGGAAGGACCGATCAAACGCATGAACACTCATCCCCGGATTCTCCCCTTCTTTGCATCTCTCCTGGTTTGTCTTGCGGCCACGCAACTGCCCGCCCAGGACTGGGTCCACACGGGCACCAACCTCGGCGCAGACCGCATCCGCATCGCCGCCGCGGACTTCAAACCCCTCGGCGCCGATCCCCAGACCCCCGCCTTGAAGGCTGTCTTCGACGCCACTCTCTACAGCGACCTGGCCAACGCCGGCATCTTCGACCTGGTCTCCAAGAGCATGGCGCCCCTGACCACTCCCGGTTCGCCCCAGGAGATCAGCCTGCCGCAGTGGTCCGCCGCCCCCGCCAGCGCGGCCATGGTCGCCTTCGGCTCGCTCTCGACCGACAATGGACGCACCATCGTCAACGGCTGGCTCTTCAACACGGCAAACACCGCCAGCCCCCAGGTCCTGGGCAAGCAGTACAACGAAGCGGCCAGCCAGGACTCGGCGCGGATCATCGCTCACCGCTTCGCCGATGAGATCATCCTTCGCCTCGGCGGCGGCATCGACGGCATCGCTGAAACCAAAATCTACTTCGTCAGTTCCCGCACCGGATCCAAAGAAATCTGGGCCATGGACTATGACGGGCAAAATCAGCGCCAGATCACCCAACTGGGCACCGTTTCTCTCTCGCCCCGCGTCTCCCCGGACAACTCCCGGGTCGCCTTTGCTTCCCTGGACCGCGAGGGATGGACCGTCCGCATGTACTCTCTGGACCTCGACCGCCCGGTCGGCTTCCCTGCGGGCACGGCAGGTGGGAGCAATCTATCCCCGGCCTGGTCTGCCGACGGCGCCAGGATCGCCTTCTCTTCCTCCCGCACCGGCGATCCGGAAATCTGGGTCGCCGACGCCAACGGCGGAAACCTGCGCCGCCTCACCAACTTCCGCGGCCCTGACGTCTCGCCCACCTGGAACCCGCGCACCAACGCGCAACTGGCCTGGGTCAGCGGCCGCACCGGCCTCCCGCAGATCTACACCATGGATCTCGACGGCTCGAATGTCCAGCGCATAACCGACGGCGGCTATGCCGTCTCCCCCTCCTGGGCGCCAAACGGCCAATTGCTCGCCTTCAGTTGGAATCGCAAATACGGCCCCGGCGACCCCGGCGGGGTGGACATCCATGTGATAGACCTTGCCAGCAAGAATTATCTTCAGCTCACCCACGAATCCGGAAGCAACGATTTCCCCTCCTGGGCGCCCGATGGCCGTCACATCGTCTTCGAACGCACCATAGGCGGCCACTCCCAAATCTGGTCCATGCTGGCCGACGGCACTGAGCAGCGTGAGCTCACCCGCTCGGGCAACAACTTTATGCCCAACTGGAGCTGGAAGTGAACTTCCCCCTGCGCAGTGAAGGTGCGCAGTGTCCCTTCCGGCTCAGAGCTTCCCGATTTTCTCGACTATCATACTTACGTTGCCAAAATCCCCCGCTGCTTCGTTCCGGAGGGGTGGAGGCGCATTGATTTGCCGGCTCCGCATTTTGTTTACCCACCAGATGGGGTGCCGGCCTTGATGACAACGCTTTCTGAAGGGGTATGGGCCACAACTGTTCCAGTCCGTCGTTTTCAGCATCTGAGTGTGTAGGTCCAAGCGCTCCGGTGCCAGGCCCTCAACTGCCAGGCTGGAACAGCGGCGCGCGCGGGATACAAATGGTTCGCTCGGAAGGCAATCTTGAATTTTTTCGGAAGGAGTACTCCATTGAATCGACGGTTTCGCATTTTGGTACCAGTTGTCCTGCTTGTCGCTTTAGTCGCGGTTGCAGGTTGCAAAAAGAAGGAAGCGCCGCTTCCAGCCGCGGGGACGGCTCCGGCTGCGGCCGCACCCGCGCCCATTGCGCAAATCACTGCCACACCCACCGTGGTCTCGGCCGGGGACCAGGTCCAGCTCTCCTGGCGCACCTCCGATGCCACCAGTGTCTCCATCGATGGCATCGGCGACGTACCAACCTCCGGCGTCAAGACCGTGACCCCAACCGTGTCCACCAGCTATCACCTGGTGGCCCGCGGTGAGGGCGGCTCGGCAGACGCTACAGCTCGCGTCACCGTCAACGCGCCGCCTGCCGTCGTCGTGGCCGTCACCACCATGACCACCGAACAGGAGTTCAAGGCCCACGTCCAGGACGCCTTCTTCGACTACGACGCCTATGACATCCGCAGCGACGCCCAGGCCGTTCTCTCGAGCGATGCCTCCTGGCTGGCCGCCCATGCGGACATCAAGATCGTCATCGGCGGCTACTGCGACGAGCGCGGCTCCAACGAGTACAACCTCGCCCTCGGCCAGAACCGCGCTGACGCCGCCAAGAATGCCCTGGTCACCGCCGGCGTGGCCGCAACCCGCATCCGCGTCATCAGCTACGGCAAGGAGAAGCCCTTTTGCTCCGAGTCCACCGAAGAGTGCTGGCAGCAGAACCGCCGCGCCGGATTCACAATCGACCGCTAAACAACCATGGGTGCCCCAGGTCTCGATTCTGAGACCTGGGATATCTCAAAAACCTGGGTGCCCCACCTTCGCCGATTCGCGCTTTCTGCGAATCGGTTAAGGTGGGATGCCACAAATCTCAACTCGGCCGTGTGTCCCAGGCCTGGCTCTTGGCCCCTGAGAAACGACTACGGCCAGCAAACCGAAGCTGATTTGACTGAAAGCTGTTCCCCGTTCCCTGGTCTTCTGACCCCTAACCCCTTACCCCTGATCTCTGTTCTTATGGGTGAAAAATGCTGAAAATACACAAACTTCCTCTTCGTCTCGTCGCCGCGGCCATCCTGGCAGCGGCCCTCTGCTCCGTTCCCGCACACGCGACCTCGAAGGAGATCATCGAACTACAAACGCAGGTGCAGCAACTGCTGGACATTGTGCAGCGCCTCCAGTCCACGCTGGACACCCGCCTCGGCGTCGTGCAGCACCTCGCCGAGCAGACTGCCGACGACGCCAACCGCATTACCGCCACCGTTAACGCCCTGCAGCTGAAGATCAATGCGCAGAACGAGGCGGGCAACGGCAAGCTGGACACCGTCTCCGGCCAGGTGCAGTCGTTGAACGACTCCGTCGACGAGTTGAAGTCCCGCATTGCCAAGCTCGATAAATCGCTCCAGGACCTGCAGGCCCAGTTGCAGAACACCCAGAATCCGTCCGCTTTCCAGGCCACAAACGCGGCCCCAAACGCGGCCCCAAACGTAGCCCCAAACGTAGCCGCGCCCAGTGACGGCTCACCCGCTGCCGCCATTCCCGCACCCGGCGCCCCCGCGGCCAACCAGGCGCCCCCGCTCCAGGAAACCTTTCAGGCTGGCCTGCGCGACTACAACTCCGCCCGCTACGACGTGGCCGCCAGTGAGTTCCAGGACGTGCTCCACTACTATCCGCTCGACGAACTGGCCGGCTCCGCCCAGTTCTACCTCGGCGAGATCGCCTACCGTCAGCTGAACTACGCTGAAGCGGTCAAGGCCTTCAACGCCGTGCTCGAATCCTTCCCCGGCAGCCCCAAGGCCCCGGCCGCGCAACTCCGCAAGGGACTCGCGCTCTTGCAGATGAACAAGAAGGACGCAGGCATCCACGAACTCCGCCAGCTCATCCAGCGCCATCCGCAGACCCCTGAAGCCGCCCAGGCCCGCACCAAGCTCAACGGCCTCGGCGTCCGCATCGCGCCAGCTCCAGCGCACTGAGCCGGCATCCACACAAACGTGGAGAAGCCTATGGAAAACCAGTTGCTAAAACCGGGAAAATGGCCGATTATCTGAAACAGGTCACAAGGATTCCAATATTCTTGCGGCCCTGCACTCCAAGCTGAGAGGCTCCCTTTAGGGAGTCTCTCTTGCATTAGGGGCTAAATTATTGCCCAAGAAATGGGCGCAACTTCTTGAAATCTATAATCTCGGTGAAGGGCACGGGCTTTAGCCCGTACATAAACGCAACAAAATAGACGCGGGCTTTAGCCCTTGAGGGAATGAGGGAACGCCTCCAACACCGAAGCAGTCCACCATCAAAAAGCCCCGCATCGGCGGGGCTTTTCTGTCGATGCGGAGCGGAAGACGCCGTTACCGCAAGCTCGCCATCAGCCCGTCCAGCGCCGACTTCGGCGGACGCGTCAACGATTCCGGCAGCGTCCCCAGCGGCTCATCCACCAGGTTCAGCAGGTCGATGAACGTCGGCTTCTCCGTGTTGATGTAGAACACCCCGGTTAGAATCTCGTCGTTATCCTGCGCCTCCATCAGCGTACGCACCGCGTTCGCCTTGTCGGTCGGGTCATAGTCCTCGTGCAGCTTGCGCAGGCGCAGGTTCGAGCCGTCGTGCATCTCCACTTCGTACACCTCGCCCGAGCCGTAATCCACTTCGATCTCATCGAAGCTGGCCACAAAATCCACCTCGTTGATCGGCTCGTCGTTGTCCTGCATGAACTTGTAGCTCTTCGTCGATCCCTCGTGGTCGTTGAACGTCACGCACGGGCTGATCACGTCCAGCATCACCGTCCCCTTGTGC
>Ga0182014_10002822_pt1 | contig 21454 bp, 19 predicted proteins | sample 612S2DmetaG_FD_120489 | JGI IMG/M metagenome (GOLD analysis project Ga0182014, IMG submission 120489) | Permafrost microbial communities from Stordalen Mire, Sweden - 612S2D metaG | ecosystem: Environmental > Terrestrial > Soil > Wetlands > Permafrost | place: Sweden: Stordalen | collected...
AACATTTCAACAAAGTCGGAGCCGGAGATCGAGAAGAATGGAACATTCGCTTCGCCCGCGACCGCCCGGGCCAGCAGGGTTTTGCCCGTTCCCGGAGGGCCAACCAGCAACACGCCTTTTGGAATGCGTCCGCCAAGCTTCTGGAACTTTTGCGCCTCGCGCAGGAACTCGATAATTTCGCGCAGCTCTTCTTTGGCCTCATCCACGCCGGCCACGTCTTTGAACGTGATCTTCTTTTGCTGCATGGAGAGCAGGCGCGCGCGGCTCTTGCCGAACGACAGCGCCTTGTTGCCGCCCGTCTGCATCTGGCGGATCATGAAGAACCACAGCGCGCCCAGCAAGACCAGCGGCGCGAGATTCAGAATCCAACTCGGCCACGATCCGGCGCTGGCGTCCTTAATATTGATGGCCACGCCCTTGCCTTGCAGGGTCTTGTACATATCGGGATAGTTTGTCGGCACGGTGGTATGGAACTGCGTGTCGTCGGTGAACTTGCCCTTTACTTCCTGCATGTTGAAGGTGGCGTCGCGGACTTTGCCGGCATCGACCTGCGCCAGAAATTCAGAGAACCCGATTTCTTTGTCTTTCGGGCCGGTTGTGCCCGTGCGCACGACCTGCCACAGCAGGACGGCCGACACGACAATCACTGCCCAAAAAAGTACGGTTTTGATGGTTGAATTCACCTGGAAAACTCCTCGGAATGCGGCCCTTCCCAGCGGGGAAATACAGCCGCTCGCCTTGATTAGATGCTGGCGGCGGAAATTCGACTGGCAAAAGCCCGCGTCCTCATTCTAGACCTTTTCCGGGGAAAACGGGCAAACGGAGGGAGGTGACAGAAGTCACAGGGCAAACCCAATTCACGTTGTCGCCGCCAGAAATGGCAGATTCCGCTCCGTCTGCTCCGGACTGCCCAGCCCATACCCGCACACAAACGCGTCATCCACCAGGAAGCCGAAGTAGTCCGGCTGCAAGGGCACGCGGCGCGCCGACTGCCGGTCGAGCAAGGTGACCAGCTTGACCGAGGCTGCGCCCCGCGCCTTCAGATCGTTCATCAGAAATTCGGTCGTCACGCCCGAGTGGACCAGGCCTTCCACCAGCAGCACGTGCTTGCCTTTGATATCGAGCTCGTGGGCGAAGAAAATCTCCAGCACCGGCGCTTCGCCCTGGCCGGTTTGCTTGTAGCGCGGCTTGATGAAGGTGCAGATGACCGGCACATCCACGGCTCGCACCAGGTCGGTCATAAACATAAAGCCGTTTTCCAGGATGCCGAGGGCGACAACGGTCTGCCCGCGATAGTCGTCGGAAATCTGGCGGCCCAGTTCCCGGACTCTCTTCTGAATCTGGTCAGCCGAGATTACCTGGCGCAGGGCATGGCCCTGAGCATTGTGCGGCGAAGGATAGTTCGGCGAAGCGGACATGGCGAGTAAAGGATAGCACTTAGCCGCTCCAAACCGGGCTGATCCGCACTAACCACCAGGCACTTTATTGCTGCTTTTTCGGCATTAGCAGCCACTGCAGAATCGAACTCACGATCATCATCAGAATGGCCCCAATGAACGCGGGAAAGAAGCCGCGGACTTCGAAGCCGCGCACAAATGCGGCAGCAAGTTCCAGCATGAGCGCGTTAATCACAAACCAGAACAGGCCGAGCGTGAGAATGGTGAGCGGGAAGGTGATGACCTTGAGCACCAACCCGAGAGTTGCGTTGATCAGGCCGATCACCAGCGCCGCGATTAGAGCGGCCTTCGGTCCGCTCACGTAAATGCCGGGTACAAAATGGGCGACGATCCACAGCGCCAACGCGCTGATGAGCCAATGCAGTAAGAGACGCATGCTTGCCTCCTGCGAATGAGGATACAACGAAGTGGGAATTGGCTTTTGTGGAATGAGGCATGTGTCTCCGAACGAATGAGCGCTCCGGCTTGGACCCCGTTGGTCCGGGTCTTTAAAAGTCAAAGACTGAGCGCGAACGATTGGCCAGGCCTTTGAGGACAAAGGACTTGGTGGTAAAGTATTTTTAAATCAATCACTTATGTCGAAAGCGGATCTTCCTAAGGCCAAGACGAATGCGGCGCGGCTGCTTGATCAGCTGGGGATGCATTACCAGCTACGCGGGTATGAGGTCGATCCCGATGATCTCGCCGCCGAAACAGTTGCGGCCAAGATCGGGCTGCCTCCGGAGCAGGTGTTCAAGACTCTGGTGGCGCGCCCATCTGGTAGCAAAGGCCGCAACGGCGTGATTATGGCCGTCATCCCCGGCGACCAGGAACTCGACTTGAAAGCGCTGGCTGGAGCGGCGGGAGAAAAAAAGATTGAGCTGGTGCCGGTGAAGGAGCTGCAGGCGCTCACCGGCTATATTCGCGGAGGCGTGACGGCGCTGGCCGCCAAGCGCGAGTATCCGGTCTTCGTGGACGAGACGATTGAGCTGTTCGATGTGGTGTCGATTTCGGCGGGAATGCGTGGGCTGCAGATTCTGATGGCGCCTGCGGACTATCTGCGGGCGACTAAGGGGACGATTGCGGCGCTGGGACAGCCGAAGAAGCAGCAATCTATGTGAGCAGCGGGAACCTCGGACCGAGATATCCCTAGCCAGGAGCATCCCGACCGGGGTCGCCAGGAAACGTGCCTCAGATCAGCTGCGCGTGCCTTAGCATTCGGTACACCAGAGCGACCGGCAATCCCACCACGTTGCTGTAATCCCCTTCGATGCGAGGAATCCAACGCGATGCTATGCCTTGGATCGCATACGCTCCGGCCTTGTCCATCGGTTCGACGCTGGCGACATAGCCGCCGATCTCGTCGGCGGAAATTTCAGACATTGTTACGGAAGTGATTTCGCTGGTCACGGAACAGTTCCCGCCGACGAGGAGGCACACGCCCGTAATCACCTGGTGCACGCGCCCGGAAAGCAGGCCGAGCATGCGGGCGGCATCGACGGCGTCGGCGGGCTTACCGAGAATTTGATCGTCGATCACAACGACGGTGTCGGCACCAAGGACTGCTTCGCCGGGCCGCAGACGCGCGACTGCCAATGCCTTTTCGCGCGCCAGGCGCTCGGCACAACTTTTCGCGTTCTCTTCGGGGAGCGGATCTTCCGGGATATCTGCGGGGTGGACCTCAAATGGAATCCCGGCGCTGCGGAGAAGTTCCTGACGGCGCGGCGAGGCGGAGGCGAGAACGAGCATGGAAGATTGATTCTAGAACAGACGGGGCACCTGAAGTTTAGCTGCGTGTTCCGGGCCTAGGCGAGACGACTGGAGGGAGGGAAGCCAGACGACCATAAGGTTGCCAATCGGCGAAATGCGTGTAGAATGGCGGCTACTTCTTAGGTCAATAGGGTCGATTCCGGCGAAGTCCTTCATTCTGGATTCAAATCCAAACATACGGAGGGGAGACATGAAGTTGACTAAGCTTATGTTGGTGTGTGCCACCGTGCTTCTGGCTGTGCTTTCGACGGCCGCGCAGGAAGACAAAAGCACTGTCACCGCACTGGAGTTTCAAACGCCGAAGAACGGTATGACGCAACAATATGAGGCAGGGCGCAAGGCGAAAGCCGCCTGGCACAAACAGCAAAAAGATCCGGAGATGCTATTTGTACTGCAAGTACTCACCGGCGAGCACACCGGCTCCTTTATCGTGGGACGGGGCGGCCTGCACTGGGCCGATTTGGACAAGCCCGCTGTCTCCGATGCCGCCGATGAGGAAGAGTACAACAAGGTTATCGGCGCCTACGTGGAGAACCGCACCGCAGCCTACTTCGAGACGCTGCCCAAGGTGAGCAATCCAGGCCCGCCGGGCGGCGCCAAATACACCAGCGTCACAAGCTTCCACATTCGATACGGTAAGGGCGACGATTTTCGCAGCGCCATGGCCCGCATGTACGACGCCGCGCAAAAAACGAAGTGGCCATACCACTACCATTGGGAGAGGCTCGCGAATGGCGGCCCGGGTGGAACTTACGTTCTGCTTGTAGATCACGCCAACTGGGCTTCGTTCGAAGACGATCCCGCCATCAAGCCGCTGCGCGATGTTCTGCGGGAAGCGTTCGGCGAGCAGGAAGCCATGTCGGTGATCGAACGGCTCAACGGCTCCATCGAAAGCACGTACAGCGAAATTGTCGAATTCCGTGGGGATCTGAGCTACATTCCGGAGAAGTAGCGCGACGGCAACCCGAACCCGTTTACAGATTCGTCGGGCGATCTCCCGGAATCCCGATTCGTGGGATTCCGGAGATGCTCTCGACCCTTGTCAAGGGCGAAGGCCGGAAGCGCCACGAAGGCGTCCATTCGCTCGCATCTCCCACCTCAGGTGCCTATAGACCATCGCCATCAGGCATAAGCACCCAGAACCCGGCCAATGGTATGGGAATTTTGCAACAGTTGATGCCTGATCTTCCCGAGATCCTGAGATGCGGCTGGACGACCGGAGGCACCCTGGGTTTCGGCTGTCCCTAAATGGAACCCACTTCTTCAACGGCCAAACCTCTGCGCAGCAATGACTTATACGTAGTTACTAATGATGCGCCGGGACTTGCAAAAAGGAGGATAATGAATTGAGCGGTTAGGCATCCTTCACCGAACTCCCCGGGTTGAAGCTTGAGTGCCGTGTCTTTTTAGGCGCGGGGAAAGGAGGGAGCTATGTCCATTATTCGCAGATTGTTTTCACTTTTTGTTCTCTTTCTTAGTCTTAACGCATTAGGTGAGTCTCCGCAAAAGCAGATCAAGTATGTGCCGGCGAAACCGACCTCGCCGGCGTCGGGTCAGGAGATGTACACCGCATATTGCGCCGCCTGCCACGGCAGGGAAGGCAGGGGAAACGGCCCGGCTGCCGAGGCGCTGAAAGTTGCACCCACGGATCTTACGATTCTTGCCAGAAGGAACGGAAACCGCTATCCGTACGATCACGTCATGAGCGCGATAACGGGTGACGCACATTTGCCGGTCCACGGATCGAAGGAGATGCCGGTTTGGGGCGGCCTCTTCTGGGGTATGAGCCAGGGGCACCCCTCCGAGGTACAGCAGCGCCTCAGCAACTTGAGTAAGCACATCGAATCGATGCAGCGAAATAACTGAAACCTGTTCTGGGCGGCTCTGACGCTGGCGGGGCCGCCGACCAGGACTTCCTTAGGAATTTGGATGGAACGCCGACCTCGACATCCCGTTATCACTCCCGATCCGGGTTGTTGATTGAATCGGCGCAGGCTGAAGAAGTAACGCGCTACTCCAGCGCTTCCGGCACGATTGAGATGTTCTTTTCGCCCTTGGCGCGGCTCTCCCAGTACTTCTTTACCCACGCTTCGTAGGTCTTGCCGGCGGCGGTGTCGCGTCCGGTGAAGGCGATGCCGGCAATTTCGGAATAGGGGATAGCGGGACGTTCGTTGCTGGAGGCGAGCATCAGGCGGATAGCGGAGTCGTTGAGAGTTTTGCCGACACGGCGGTCGAAGAGATATCCGGTGAGCAGCGAGCCGTTTTTGCGCGTGATGGTGACATCGCCGCGATAGTCGAAAGCTTTTTCGATGACGGCGCGGATGTCGGCTTCGGTGGCGAGTTCGGGAATCCAGCCTTGCAGATTCTCGCGCTCGAAGCCGGGGACGACCTCGAGGTGGTCATTGGAATTGGAGTGCGGCTGGGTTGGAGGAACCACGTGCGCCGCTGGCGGCACAGGATGCGGCAATGGCAGTTCGTGCCCATGTTCGCGGCCGCTCATGCGTGGGTTTCTTCCACGGCTGAGGCGGTGTCAGAAATCGAATCGTTCTCCGAAGACGGTGCCGCCATCTGGGCGTCGTTAATCTGGACCAGCGGGTTGTGCGAATACACCGGCCGAATTTCGCGGTCGAGATCGGCGAGCGCGTCCTTGTCGGGATAGAGCGAGAACGTCGCCTTCACCGTATCGATAAAGCCGCGCAGCGAACCGAAGGTGTCGTCGACAGATGTCGGCTCGTATCCGCAATGCACCATGCAGTTCGCACACTGCGGATTCCCCGACTGCGTGCCATAGGCGTCCCAGTCGGTGGTTTCGATCAGCTCCTTGTACGACTCGGCGTAGCCATCCTGCAGCAGGTAGCAGGGCTTCTGCCAGCCGAACAGGCTATAGGTCGGCATGCCCCAGGGCGTGCAGTTGTAATCGCGCTTGCCCATCAGGTATTCGAGGAAGAGCGGCGACTGGTTGAAGCGCCATTTCTTCTTGCGGTTCGCAAGCATGGTGCGAAACAGGCGGCGGGTGCGCGCGCGGCCGAGGAAATGCTTCTGGTCGGGCGCTTTGTCGTAGGAATAGCCGGGCGAGAGCATCATGCTCTCGACGCCCAAGTCCATCATTTCGTCGAAGAAGGCGCGCACGCTCCTGGGATCGGCGCCGTCGAAGAGCGTGGTGTTCGTCGTCACGCGGAAGCCGGCCTTGACGGCTTCGCGAATCCCATCCACGGCGATGTCGTATCCGCCTTCGCGGCAGACGGAAAAATCGTGGTGCTCCTTTTGCCCGTCGACGTGCACGGAAAAGCTCAGGTACTTGCTGGGTTTGAAGAGGTGCAGCTTTTCCTTGAGCAGGAGGGCGTTGGTGCAGAGGTAGATGTATTTCTTGCGCGCGACCAGGCCCTCGACGATTTTTTCAATCTGCGGATGCATCAGCGGCTCGCCGCCGGGGATCGAGACCACGGGGGCGGGGCATTCATCGACGGCTTTAAAGCACTCTTCGGGCGTCAGGTCCTTTTTCAGGATGTGGGCGGGGTACTGGATCTTGCCGCAACCGGCGCAGGCCAGGTTGCAGCGGAACAGGGGCTCGAGCATGAGCACGAGCGGGTAGCGCTTACGGCCGGCAAGCTTCTGGCGCAGGACGTAGGTCGCCACGGTCCACATCTGGGAAACAGGAACAGCCATCACCCCTCCGGAAGGAATGTTCTTCTATGATAAACGGAATCGAGGGGTTGCGCGATACCGGTGGGAGCACGTGTCCTTGCCTGTGCTGGCTGCCCACGCCGGGGGGCGAGGCGCCACTGCGACAGGCTCAGGGCAGGCTCTCGGAACCGACGGCAAGGTGCCGGCGCTACACACTACGCGTGGAGTGAATAATCTCCCGGTTCGAGCACTAGTTGCGGTCGAGAATCTCGTCGATCGCAACCTTGCCGCCTCTTTCCACGGTGATGACTTTGTGCACGGGTTTGAAGCCTGTCAGCGTGATATCGACGACGTAGTTCCCGGGGCCCAGCATGATTTCGACCGGCGACAACTTATCGAGCACACGTTGGTTAATCGCGACCTGAGCGCCTTTGGGCTGGGTGTGGACGCTAACCCCGCCCATGCCGGCAGTGCTCTCTCCGCCGCGCCCGAATAGCTTGTTGAACTTGCCGACGGTTCGGATTTCATCGGCATTGCCGAGCGCCTTCAGCACCGGTGCATATTGAAAATTCTGCCCCGGTCCAAGATCCGCCGTCGTCGTCTCATCGAGAAAGCCCTGCTTCTTAAGCACCACCGAGTGGGGGCCTTTTTCAACCGCGAACTGTGCTGGAGTGACTCGTCCCGTCACTTTGCCATCGAGGGTGATTTCTGCGCCTGCGGGCGTGCTGTTTACGATCACCAGTGCGTTGACAGGAACCATGTGGACGACGAGAGAAGATTTGCCGCCGGAAACGACATCGACTGACCGAATCTCGCTCGTGAATCCGTTCTTGCTCACCGATATGATGTGGCTGCCGGGGCTCAATCCGGTCACGTCAAAGGGCGTAACCCAAGATGGGTCCCCTTTTCCGTCCAGTTGAAACGACGCACCCTGCGGCGTGGAATCGACGAAGGCGTGGCCCGGAATGACTACAGGGACGGGTGCTGGCGCGGGAGGACGCTGAGTCTTCACGCGGTTGCGCGCGGTTGGCCGAACCGACAGGTTTGGTTGCGCTTCGACGGGCGGAGCCGGAGGTTGAATGGGCGCGGGCGAGGCTTTTGCCGAAGCTTGCGCGCGAGCCGGTTGTTGAGCCGCCGGCTGCGGTGCAGTCGCCGACTTGACTGGACGTGGCGCCGCCGTCAAACCGTCGTCTTCCGAATGCACGTGCAGAAATATCGCCACGGCAACGATCAGGATCACGGCCACGGCCGCCAAAGTCGAAAACATTATTAAACGCGGTGGAATCGTCGCAATTTCTTTGATCGCCTTCTTCGCGACTTCCCGCGGCTGGATTCTTGGTTTTTCTTCTTTCTCCGCCTTGGGCTTCGGATAGATCTGGCGGACGCTCGAAGGCGAACTTTGCTCGGGCTCGGGCAGCGGAGGCGGCTCCGTGAAAACAGGTTCCTTCATTGGAGGAAGTTCGTCGATATCCGAAAAACTGGTCTGTGGGGCGCTGACTGCGCCGCCCGCCATCGCCGGATCCACCGCAATCCGCGGGGAATAAGTTTCTGGTTCTTGGTCGAGCGCGGGTGTCGAAAGCACCGGACCAGGCGCCGCGCCGACGAATCCATGATTCAGTTCTGAGTGGTGACTTGTTTCCGAACCATGGTCGAGATCTTCAATCATCCGCGCGCCGGAGGTCACGGCTCCTGCCGAATATAGCTCGGCTTCTAGGGGATCATTCGCCAGTGTGCCGGCATCGGAGGATGCTCCCGCAGCGGCTTTCATGGCCTGTGCCGGCGCTGGCGCGGGAGAAGCCCAGGTCGATTGCGGTGAAGCGGTCTGCGGAGAAACGGATGGGGCCGGCACCGCACGTGCCGGAGCCGGTGGCCGTTCTGAAGCGCTCGCCGCCGACACAAACTTGGCGGCAGCCGCGGCGCGCGCGCCCGGATCGATTTTTACGGCGGCGGCCGGCGCTGTTTTTTTCGGTCCGGCGGCCGCTTTCTTGCTCGTCTCTTTGCACTGCTCCAGATCCACTACTAACGCCCGCGCGGTCTGGTAGCGTTCGGCCGGATCTTTCGCAAGCGCCTTCATAATCACGGCGCTGACGGCGGGGTGAACTTTTGGGTTCACCGACGCAGGCGCGGACGGCATTTCATGCTCGACCTGCTTGACCAGAGCAACAGGATCTTCCGCGCTGAAGGCTTTCGTTCCCGCGACCATTTCGTAAAGAATCGTTCCCAACGTGAACAGATTGGAGCGCTGGTCAATCGCCTCTCCGCGGATCTGCTCGGGCGAGCAGTAGGGCATCAGCGGCCCCAAGCCATTTCCCGCCTCGGCCTGGATCAAACTCATATTTGAGATGCCGTATCCGAGGATCTTCACCAGCCCATCCCACTGCACCATGATCTTGGCCGGTTCGAGCGATGAGTGCACTACGCCGAGCGCGTCTGCGCACATCAGCGCCGCGCACACCTGCCGGGAAATATCGAGCAAGTCCCAGATCGAGAACCCCTCTTTGCGCGCCAGCATGGTCGCAATGCTGTTGCCCTGGATGTACTCCATGGCGGCGCAAAACTGGGCGTCGATCTCGCCGGCGCCATAGAGCACGACAATGTTCTGGCTGGTCAGATCGCGGGTGCGCTCGCCTTCGGCGATCAGCGTTTGTACGAAGGCCTTGGCCCGCTCGCCTAGCGGCATAAGACTTTGCGTCTTCAGCGCCACGGTCTGGTTGGATTTGCAATCTAACGCTTTGTAGATGAAAGAGGTTTCCGACTTCGAGATTTCGCTTTGGATTTCGAATCGGTCAAACATCGTTGCCATCGCAGTTGCCTCGCCGGGACAAGCCACTCCACTGGTTGGATCGCCGTGGCTGAAAACATAGGGGAGAGCCAGAGAGCCATTGATAGGATAGCGTCGTGAACCCGACCGATGGGAGTTACGAAAGTAGCGAAAAACGTCTGCAACCAGTGTGCTGCGCAAGCGGCCAAACATCAGCTTTTCTGGGCCCGGACTATCTACTCCCGATCTCTGCCGTGGAGCGCAGCCAGTCTTCCACTAGCCGGCAAACCTTCGCGCCCTCCGTTCGGCCGCGGACTGCATCCAGAACTTCAATTCTCAGCGTCTTGTCATTTCCGTGAAGGCAAATCCAATACGGCACATGGATTTCGCCCGGGACTGCTTCGGCCTCGAGGCGAAAATTCCGGAGCCGGGCGAAGCCGCGCGAAAAAACGACGCGCCTCACTTTGTCGACGATCAGCTCCCGGGCGCGCTCCTCTGCCAGCAGGCTCGGGACTGCGTTTCTCGTGGTGACGGCGAGTACGCCAGGCTCTTTCGGGATCTCGCGAAATTCGAACAAATCGAGCGCGCCAGCCACGCTATCCAGCGCATAAATTCTGTTCTCGTCGCGGCCGCTGTTCGTGACTGTCACCTGAAACAGCCGGTACGGGATGTGGAGTTCCGCCGACAATCGGGCGGGGCCTTTCAAGAGCGATGCCAGCCGGCCGTGAACGCCGCCCGTAAACTGCCGCATGGCTTGTTCGCGGCTGACATTCGGCCTGAGGCTTCGGATGGTCTCGGTGGCGCGTTCCATGCCATCGACTCCGGACTCGACCTTCCGTGGATTTTCAGGAACCACGCTGCCTCTTTCATTCGCACGTCTTATTCACGTCTTGTTCATAAACTGCCGGTCTCGCAGTTGTCGGTTCGGCGAGGGCTGTTCTATCCTCAACTCTAGCGTGGGGCGCGATGTTCCGTCTGAGTGTTTTCTTCGCGCGACGGTTTTTGGCCCGGGGAGTCTCGTGCTGGTATGACATTGACCCGCTTCGTAACCAAAAGCGCGTTTCGCAATCGACGGCGCAGCATCCTCACCGTCCTGAGCATAACGTTTTCGCTGTTGCTGCTCACGATGATGATGACAGTATGGCGATCTTTTTATATCGACGAGGGCACTGCCCAGGAAGCGCAGCGGCTGGTTACTCGTCACCGCGTCTCCCTTACGCAGTGGATGCCGGTGTTTTATCGAGAAAAAATTCGCGCCATCCCCGGAGTCGTCGCCGTCGCTCCCAACAACTGGTTCGGCGGACTGTATATTGACGATAAGCCCGAACATTTTTTTGCGCAGTTCGGCACCGATCCGGACGAAATCTTCAAGATCTTCACGGACGTTCAGCTCCCCGCCGACCAACTCGACGCCTGGCAGCGCGACCGCGCCGGTTGCGTGGTTGACGATCAACTCGCCAAGAAATTCGGATGGAAACTTGGCGACCGCATCCACGTTAATGGAACGATCTATCCCGTCAATCTCGAACTCACGATTCGCGGAATCTTCCATGCGCCCCAGCCCACATCGGCCATTTACTTCAATCAGAAATACGTTGAGGAAGCCGTCGCCTTCGCAAAAGGGGAGGCGGGTATGTTTGACATCCTCGTCGATACTCCCGGCAACGTCGCTCAGGTGGCCACAACCGTTGACGACATGTTCCATAACTCTCCGCAGCCGACGAAGACCGAATCCGAAAAGTCTTTCCAGCTCAGCTTCATCAATAGCATGGGCAATGTGAAGGCGTTCATTCTCAGCATCTGCTTCGCGGTGGTGTTTGCGACTCTGCTGGTGTCGGCGACCACCATGGCGATGTCGATACGGGAACGCACGCGGGAAGTTGCCGTTCTTAAGACGCTGGGGTTCACTCGCCGGTCCATTTTGCGTCTTTACCTCGGTGAGTCGGTCATCGTGGCATTGACCGGCGGCGTGCTCGGTTGTCTGTCCGCGCTTCTCCTCATCTCCGTTCTCGCGCACGCGCCCGGTATGGGCATGTTTTTCGGGGGCATGAAAGTGACGCCTCCGACCTTGCTGCTGGCCATTTTTGTTGCGGGTGTGGTGGGATTGCTGAGCGCCGTTTTCCCCGCGTATCATGCGGCGAAACTTGATATCGTGGAGGGCTTGCGCTACCTGGGGTAACTGAAAAAGACTGGCAAATATAGACTATGGCGATTCCCCTCAGCTACAACGTTCGCAATCTCAAACTGCGCAAGGGTCTCACGGTGATGACCGCGCTCGGCATCGCGCTCACCGTGACCACCGCGGTATTTCTGATGGCGCTGCTGGCGGGTCTCGACAAGGCCTTCATGACCAGCGGCGATCCGCTGAATGTGCTCGTCATGCGCAAAGGCTCAACGGCCGAGCTCTCCGGAGGCTTCGACGCGAGCTTGTTCCCCACTCTCAAAACGCTGCCCGGCATTGCCACCGATAGCCAGGGACAGCCGCTCGCATCCGGGGAATGGGTGGTCGTCGCCGTTCTGCCGCGCAAGGATGGAACTGGCGAAGTCAATGTTTCCGTGCGCGGCCTGATGCCCGCCGGTTTGGCGCTCCGCATGGACGAGAAAGACTCGAAGGGGAACCCGCGGATGAAATTGGTGGAAGGGCGCTGGTTTTCAACCGGCCAGCGCGAAGTGGTGGTGGGCAAGTCGATTCACGACCGCTTCGCGGGCGCGAAAATCGGCGACACGATGGACTTCGCCAAGGGCCAGTGGAAAGTGGTTGGTGTATTCGACTCCGGCGGCACGGCGTACGACTCCGAGATCTGGGGAGACGTCAATCAGATCGCGGTGGACTTTGACCGGCAGGGCGGATACGCTTCGGTTTACCTGCGCGCGACCGATCCCATTGCCGCCGACGCCCTTAAAAACCGCGTGAGCGACGATCAGCGGCTCAAGCTCGACGGTTCGCTCGAAACCGAATACTACGAAAAGCAGACCCGGTCGGGAGGCCCTATCAAGTTCATCGGAACCGTGGTCGCGATCATCATGGCCATCGGCTCCAGCTTCGCCGCCATGAACACGATGTATGCCGCTGTAGCCTATCGCTCCCGCGAGATTGCCACTTTGCGCATCATCGGCTTCTCGCGCCCCAGTATTCTTACATCGTTTGTCATCGAGGCTATCTTGCTTTCGCTGCTGGGAGCGCTGGTTGGGATCGTTCTCATTTTGCCGTTTAATGGAATGACTACAGGGATCGGCAACTCGCTCACTTTCAGCGAAACCGTTTTCAGCCTGCACCTGACGGCGCGAGTCATCATTATCGCGGTTGCTTTTGCGGTGGTTATGGGCCTGGCCGGCGGGTTTGCTCCTGCCTGGCAGGCTGCGCGGCAGGATATTTTGACGTCGCTGCGCGCGTGAGCGGGCGTGTGGCGCGAACCTACCCTGAGCTAGTCGAAGGGGCCCGCGAAAAGCTGGCGGGATTCACACTCCTCTAACGCGAATGACCTAGAATTTGTATCGCAAGGGTGCAGTTAGCATCCGATGAACAGAATGCCTATAGACACCAAACACGACGACCTCCAGAGCTTGCGCATCGACCATTCGTTGCGCGAGGGAGGCGGAGGCGACCCGCCCGCCTGGTCGCGGCGCATCATTATCGGCGGCATTTCGGTCGTGGTCCTGTTCGGAATCGTCGCGCTTGCCTATCGCGTCTTCGCCTCCAGCACGCCGGAAGTTGAAGTCGTGCGCGCGACGGCGGAAGGCAGTAATGCGGCCGGCAGCACGGTGCTCTCCGCCAGCGGCTACATCGTCGCGCATCACAAGATCAGCGTGAACTCCAAGGTGACGGGCCGCGTGGCGTGGATTGGCGTGGAAAAAGGCGACAAGGTCAAGGAGGGCCAGGTTCTGGTCCGCCTGGAAGACGAAGAGTTCCGCGCCATGTACGAACAGGCGCGCGGCGCGTGGGAAAGCGCCAAGGCTCGCCTGGCCGAAGCCGAGCATGGCTCGCGGCCCGAGGAAATCCAGCAGGCGGACCACAATCTGGCCGAGGCTCGTGCCACCGCCGTCAACGACAAGATCACGCTTAACCGCACGCACGATCTGTTTGCGCAGGGAGTGGTTTCGAAGCAAAGTCTTGACGATGCCCAGGCCAAATATGATGCCGACCAGCAGCGCGCCAATTCGCTGGAACAGTCGTTGCGCCTGTCGAAGCTCGGCCCACGCGTCGAGGAAATTGACCGTGCGCGCGCCGACGTCGATACCGCCAAAGGGCAGATGGATTATGCCAAGTCGCAGCTCGATGCGACCATTATCCGCGCACCCGTCACCGGCACCATTCTCGAACGCACGGCAGAAAAAGGTGAGCTGGTTACAGCTCAGTTCGCGAGCGGCGCCGAAGGCGGCCCGCGCGGCTCTGTGGTTGCGCTCGCCGACCTTAACGATATTCAGGTGGAGCTCGACATCGCGCAGGACGATTTCGCCAAGTTGTGGCCGCACCAGGAAGGCATCGTCACGCTTGATGCGTTCAAAGATCGCTCCTACAAAGGCGAGATCGCGGAAATGTCGCCCGAGGCCAACCGGCAGAAGGCGACCGTGCAGGTCAAGGTGCAGATCCTCGAACCCGACTCTTATCTGCGCCCGGAAATGAATGCGACGGTGCAGTTCAAGGCTCCAGCGAACAAGGACAGCCAGAGCGCGGCGAAACAATCCTTCGTTTTCGTTCCTACGGCCGCACTGCGCGACAAGGACGGCGCAAAATTTGTGTTCCTCGCTTTCAACGGCAAGGCCCTCCGCCGCGACGTGCATGTCCAGGGCCAGCGCTCTGGAGGCTATCTTGTGGATTCGCTAGTGGGAGGGGAAAGCGTGATCACGACCGCGCCCGAAAATCTGGAAAGCGGGCAAAAGATTCGTATCAAGGGGCAATCATGAGTGCAGCGGCAAATCTCGTCCAGGCCCGCAGCGTCAGCAAAATTTTCAAGCGCGACGCTTTTGAAGTGACCGCGCTCGACAATGTGTCTCTCGACATCGGCGCTGGCGAATTTCTCGCGCTTATGGGTCCCTCCGGCTCGGGCAAGACTACCCTGCTCAATATGATTGCGGCCATTGATCGCCCCACGTCCGGCGATCTGCTCGTAATGGGGGAGAACATTTTCAAGCTCGATGACAGCCAGTCCGCGCGCTGGCGCAACACGCACGTCGGCTACGTCTTTCAGACGTTCAATCTCATTCCCGTGCTGACGGCGTTTGAGAATGTGGAATTGCCGCTTCTGCTCACCAAGATGACTGCGCAGCAGCGCCGCGACCACGTTATGACCGCGCTCAAACTGGTGGGCCTGGAGGAGCGCGTGCATCATCTGCCGAAGCAACTCTCGGGCGGACAGGAGCAGCGCGTCGCGATCGCCCGCGCCATCGTGAGCGATCCCACGCTGATTCTTGCCGACGAGCCGACTGGCGACCTCGACAGTCACTCGGCTACGGAAATCCTGGAGATTTTGAAGAAACTGAATGAAGACTTCCGCAAGACGGTCATCATGGTGACGCACGACCCGCACGCTGCCAGCTACGCGCACGTGACGCGGCATTTGGAGAAGGGCCAGCTGTTGCCGGGATGGGTTGTGACTAGCTAACGGTTGTCATTCTGACCGGAGGAATCCGCTCTACTCCCTCGGTCGCGCCTACGCCGGAATCTGCTCGCGAATCGTCTGCGGAGCCTGCTCGACGTCGCTCACCCACTCCCACACCCGGCGACCGCGCTCATTGGTCAGGCTGCGGGCCTCGCCATAATCCACCAGCCGGTTCAGGACCGTGGTCACCGAGGCCAGCGGATCTTTGTGCCGTGAGAGAATCACCGGAGCCTGGCGCTCGAGTTCGGCGCACATCTCGCGCGCGCCCAATGGGCGATGGACTTCCATCAACACCCTGCGGCACGCCTTCGTGAATCCGGGCTGACGCCCGTTGGGCTTGCGATCCAGGAGTTCCAGCAAATCGTCGCCCAGCGCATCTTCGCCAAAAAGGTTGGCCAGTCCGGAGATCGTCTGCTTCACGGTGCCGATGCGCTTCATGATCTCGGCCCGCTGCTGCAACAACTGCCGCAGTTCGTCGCGCGCCGCCACGACTACCTGATGCACCGGAGCCTCGCTTCCGGGCGCCGTCATTTCGTGCAAGCCGCCATGATTGTTCCCACCGTCCATAAATCCTCCATGCAACAGGCCAAGCGAGATCGCCCGCTCACTTAGATACGGCAACGTGACCAAAGGTGTTCCCGAGAATTTGCGGAGCCGTCATTCCGCATGTTTTTGGCGAGTTCGCTGCAAGGAACACCCCACCTATTCTCCTTGGACGCTTGGGAAGGCGAAAAGGAAGCATGGACCTGAAGCGTTATTCGGCGGGTCACAACCTGGTTTCGACGGGGCACCGCGTATGGCGTTATCCCATCACCGTTGTATGCTCGGGCCGGACCTTGTAGAGCACGCGCACCTCGCCCGGCTGACCGTAGGGATATTTATCCACGCCCAAATATTTCTTCGCCATCTTGTCGATATGCTTATCCGCGCCCTCTTCGGTGATCTCTACCACGGTGCCGCGGATTTCCAGATAGCGATAAGGATTGTCGGGATCGACAAGTGCCAAAGCCACGCGTGGATCACGGCGCACATTCTTGTCTTTCTGCCGGCCTTTGGCCGAATTGAAAATCACGTGCTGCCCGTCGAAATCGCACCACACTGGCGTGACCTGTGGACGCCCGTCGGGCATCAGCGTTCCAAGGCTTGCGAAAGCGCGCTTCTGAAAAAGATCGCGGTATTTTTCCGGAATCACATTCGACATTGCTCATGTCTCCTCGACGGCGAAATTCGCCGTCCCGATTATATTCGTTCGCGGTTTAGCGTAAATGTTCCGATAGAGATCCCGCATAGATGTTGGCATGCAGGCACGCTCGCTCGTTGGCCTGTTTGGCGCACCGCTCTCCACCTTCCGCTACAATGTTCTGCTCCACAAAAACCCGGGCCGATGGGGACTCCACTGTGAAGGTGGCCTCGGCGATGGTACTGTTCTAATCTCTAGTAGAATAGTCGTCTTTATGGAGGCTGTGTTCTATGATTTCGGCCAGCAGCAAGGATACGCTTCTGCGTAAGGGGTATCGTGAATGTCGTCTTGCGATCTGTCTGCTGATTCTAGTTGGCACACAATCGCTCCCGGCGCAATCCGCTGCCCCGCAGCCGCCACCGACCGTCGTCTTCATGACCGACTTTGGAGTCGTGGATGACTCGGTCGCTCTCTGCAAGGGCGTGATGTATGGGATCGTCCCGAATCTCCGCATCGTGGACCTTACCCACCAGGTCACTGCGTTTTCCATCGCCGATGGTGCCCGCTTCCTGTCCGGCACGAGCCCGTACTTTCCAGCTGGAACGGTTTTCGTCGGGGTCGTCGACCCAACCGTCGGAAGCGCTCGCAAGGCCATCGTCGTGAAGTCCAGGCGCGGCCAATTTTTCGTGGTTCCCGACAACGGCCTGATCACCATGGTCGCCGACCGTGACGGTGTTGAGAGCAGTCGTGAAATCACCAATCCCGACTGGATGATCGGCGCCAAGGTTTCTTCCACCTTCCACGGCCGCGATATTTTCTCCCCGGTCGGCGCCCACCTTGCCCGCGGCGATGACTGGACGCAGGTTGGGCCCGAACTCAAGGAATTAGTACGGCTCAATCTACGCCCTGCCACGCTCGACGAGCGCGGACTGACCGGCGAGGTAATTGCGCTCGATGGCCCCTTCGGCAACCTCGTCACCAACATCAGCGCGGAAGATTTTCTTAAACTAGGCTACCAGCGCGGCGATTCGCTCAAGGTCACGATCGGAGGCCGGGAAATTCCAATGCCTTTCGTCAAGACTTTCGCCGACGTTCCGCTCAAACAGCCGCTGCTTTACATCGATTCGCGCGGACGCGCGAGTTTCGCCCTCAACCAGAGCAGTTTTGCGGTCGCGTACAAAATTCAGCCCCCGCAGCCGATTTTCATTCCGCGCAAGGGGCATTAGTAAAATGATCTGACCCAAGGAACCAATCTTATGCGCTTCGCCAAAATCGCTCACTTCATGCTCGCTATGGTAGCGTTGTCAGTCCTCATGTTCACCCCTGCATTCGCGCAGAGCTTCCGTGGATCGATCCGGGGCACAGTCACCGACCCGAGTGGAGGCGTGCTGCCCAATGCGAAAGTCACCGCCAAGAATATCGCCACCGGCCTGGAGCGCGAAGCCAACACCGGGCCCGACGGCGGCTATGTAATCGCCGAACTTCCGGCAGGCGAGTACACGGTCACGGCGCAAGCGGCGCAGCTATCGCCCTCCGCGCAAAATGTGCAGGTCAACGTCGGTCTCGATACCACGGCCAACTTCGATCTCACGAGCATGCAAAGAGTCACCCAGCAGGTCGTGGTTACAGCGGAGAGTGTTCCGCTCGTAGAAACCAGCCGCGACGTGCTCGGCCAGATCGTCGAGCGGCGCCTGGTCAACGAGCTTCCGCTCAACGGCCGCGATTTCGGCAAACTCGTTGCCCTTACTCCCGGCACGACCGTCGATCCCTCCGGAGTTGCCGGCACACAGGGAGGTTTCGGCCAGTTCAACATCAACGGCAACCGCGACCGCTCCAACAACTACACGCTCGATGGTACCGACAACAACGATCCCTTCTTCAACAACTCCGCGCTCAACCAGACCGGCATCGGCGGCGCGCCGGCTTCGCTGCTTCCCGTCGAGGCGATCCAGGAATTCAATTTGCAATCGCAGTTCGCCGCCGAATACGGCCGCAACAGCGGATCAGTCGTCAATATTATTACTCGCTCGGGCACGAACAGGCTCCATGGGTCAGCCTATGAGTTTTTCCGCAATAGCGGACTCGACGCACGCAACTACTTCAACACAGAATCCCGCAAGTCGGTTTTTCAGAACAATAATTTCGGCGCGTCGTTAGGCGGCCCGATCGTCAAGGACAAAACATTTTTCTTTGGCTCCTATGAAGGCCAGCGCGAGAACGTCGGTTCCGATTTTCTGCTCCAAGTCCCCACGCAACTCGAAATCTCCACGGCCCGGTCGATCGCTCAAGGCCTCAACGGCGGTGTCATCAATCCCGGCCTCGATGCCATCCTCGCCTTCTACCCGCAGAGCAGCACGAACCTGATTCCCGGAGTGGCGCAAGATACAAATAACGGCGATTACCTGATTGCAAAGATCGACCACAGCATTTCCAACAACGAGCTATTTACCGGACGCTACGCCTTCGCGCGCAACTATCAAGTGTTTCCTCTCGGCTCTGCGGGAAGCTATGGCACCGGCTCGCGACTGGGGGCGTTTGCGCAGACCTCGCCGACGCGAGTTCAGGTTCTCTCGCTCAGCCTTCTTTCCAGCCTGTCTTCATCTCGCATCAACGAAGTCCGCTTCGGGTACAGCCGCTATACGACTTCTTTCAGTTCGCTTAACGCCAACTGGGACCCGGCCGCCCACGGCCTCGACTTTGGCAACGGCAAGCTCGGTCTGCCAGAATTCGATTTCACCGGCGCCAACATCGAGAACCTTGGTGCCATCGGGTTCAGCGTGCCCCGGGGACGCACGAGTCAAAGTTTCCAGATCCTCGACAACTTCACTTGGATTGCGGGCAAGCACACCTGGAAATTCGGAGGCGAGTTCCGGCGCGCCTCTATCAGCAACTTCAATGACAATCTTGAACGCGGCATCTACCAGTTCGGCCCCGGGTTGGGGCAGAGTACCGACCCAATTATCGACGCTCTCGTCGACTTCTACACCGGGGATACCACCACCGGCTGCTGTAGCTTCATTTCGGTCGATACTGGTAACACGCAACGCGACACCCGCAACAACGGCTTCAGCTTCTTCGCGCAGGACGACTATCGCCTCGCACCTAAGTTCACACTCAACTTCGGGCTGCGCTGGGAGTACTTTGGCCCGCTCAGTGAAGCCCACAATTTGCTTTCGAATTACGACCCCGCGAGTGGAACCCTCGCGATGGTCGGCAGCAATGGCCTCTACAATCGCGACCTCCACGACTTCGGACCCCGAATCGGATTTGCCTGGAACGCGCTCACTAATACCGTGATCCGCGGCGGTTACGGCATTTACAACGACTACGTACCACAGGATCTTTTCGTCGCCAACTTCACGAATTCTGCCGGTGTGGCCACCAATCCCATCGGCCCAGAGCCGGTCCTGCCCATGAACTTCAACGGCGCAGCCTTCAACGGAACAGACACCACGGACCCTATCCTTACTACTGCCACCAGCGGTCCTTACTACATCTTTGCCGTACCGCGCAACTTCCATACTCCCTACGTGCAGAATTTCAATCTCAACGTCCAGCAGCAAGTAGGCGCGAACGCCTCATTTGAAGTCGGATATGTTGGCAGCAAAGGCACAAAACTTGTCCGCCTCACCGATCTCAACGAGTTCGGCGCGAATCCTAACTTCTTTTCGATTGACGAGCTTGCCCCCATCAGCTTTTCGAACTACAACGCGCTGCAGACTACGCTGCGCCTCGAGAACAACCACCGCGTCTCCGGCTTCGTTACCTACACCTTCTCCAAGTCGCTGGACGATGCTTCGGATGGCATCGACTTTGCGCCCGGTGCCGCCTTCCCCCAAGACCCCTCTAACCTCAAGGCCGAGCACGGACCTTCGACGTTCGATACCAAGCATCGCTTCACCGCAGCCGTGAACTACGAAATTCGACCTTTCCGCACTCTCGGGAAATTCGGTACCGGATGGCAACTCAACTGGATCGCCAGTCTGCAGAGCGGCCGGCCGATTCCGATCGCGACGGGGGACGACACGTTCAACGGGTACTTCAATCAGCGCCCGAATGTCGTGCCTGGCGTCAATCCCATCATGCCGCACTGGACGCCAACGACCGGGTATTTGAACCCGCTGGCATTCAGTCAGCCTAACGGAACTCCCGGCAACCTCGGCCGCAATTCCATCTACGGCCCTGGCTATAAGAACCTCGATTTTTCGATCACCAAGAACACGCAAATGACCGAGCGCTTGAATTTGCAATTGCGAGCGGAGTTCTTCAACGTCCTTAACCATCCCAATTTTGCCCAGCCAGATCACACCATCACGCCCGGCTATGACCAGTACGGCAATCTGCAATGTTCTCCCAGTGGCATTCCCCCGTGTTATGCGGGTTTAATTACTCAAACTCCCGACGCTGCACAGACCAACCCTGGCCTGGGCGGAGGAGGACCGCGAGTGCTCCAACTGGCGTTAAAGATGGTGTTTTAGAATTCGGCCGCAATCCGCGGCAGCACCGCTCGCAGCAGCGCGATGAACTGGCCCATCACGCGGCGGCCGGTTGCGAGCACTTCTTCGTGGTTGAGGGGTTGGTCGAGAATGCCCGCGGCCATGTTGGTCACGCACGAGATGGCGAGCAGTTCCATTCCCATGTGGCGGGCCGCGATCGCCTCAGGCACCGTGGACATGCCGACCAGATCGGCCCCGATTGTTCGTAGGTATCGAATTTCCGCTGGCGTTTCGTAACTCGGACCGGCGAGCGCCGCGTACACGCCCTCGTGCGGAAAGACGGAAAGTTTCTTCGCTTCGTCGAGTGCGATTTCGCGGAAGCGTTTCGAGTACGTATAGCTCATGTCGGGAAAGCGGTGGCCGAAACGATCGTCGTTTGCGCCGGTCAGCGGATTCTGGCCCTGCAGATTGATGTGGTCGCGAAGCATTACCAGCGCGCCTTGCCCGTAGGCAGTATTGATTCCGCCGGCCGCGTTGGTAAGGATGAGCGCACGAATCCCCATGCGCCCGAGCACGCGCGTGGGAAACGCGACTTCGGCTGCCGAATAGCCTTCGTAAAGATGCACGCGTCCTTGCATCACGGCGAC
>Ga0182014_10002823_pt1 | contig 21446 bp, 21 predicted proteins | sample 612S2DmetaG_FD_120489 | JGI IMG/M metagenome (GOLD analysis project Ga0182014, IMG submission 120489) | Permafrost microbial communities from Stordalen Mire, Sweden - 612S2D metaG | ecosystem: Environmental > Terrestrial > Soil > Wetlands > Permafrost | place: Sweden: Stordalen | collected...
GTCGTCCGCAACGTGGTGATCCCCTACACCCGGGTCGGCGTCATCGGCGGCATCATGCTGGCGCTCGGCCGCGCGCTCGGCGAGACCATGGCGGTGACCTTCATCATCGGCAATTCGTTCCGCATCTCGTCTTCGATCTTCGCGCCGGGTACCACGATCTCGGCGGCGATCGCATCCGAATTCGCCGAAAGCGACGGCCTGCACCAGTCGGGCCTGATCCTGCTCGGCCTCTTGCTGTTCGTGCTGACGTTCTTCGTGCTGGCGGCGGCGCGGCTGATGCTGATGCGGCTGGAAAAGAAGGCGGGGAACTGAGATCATGAACCCGATCTACACCCGCCGCCGCCGCACCGACATCGTGATCCGCGGGCTTTGCTTCGCCGCCGCCTTATTCGGCGTCACCTGGCTGGCGCTGATCCTGTTCACGCTGCTGTTCAACGGCCTGGCCGGGCTGAACTTCGAACTGTTTACCCAGAACACCCCGCCGCCGGGATCGACCGACGGCGGCCTGATGAACGCGATCGTCGGCTCGCTCATCATGACCGCGATCGGCGTCGGCATTGGCGCCCCGCTCGGCCTGCTCGCCGGCACCTATCTGGCCGAGTACGGCCGCAACGACCGCCTCACCTCGGTGATCCGCTTCATCAACGACATTCTCCTGAGCGCACCCTCGATCATCATCGGCCTGTTCGTCTACGGCGCGGTGGTGGTGCCGATGGGCGGGTTCTCGGCGCTCGCCGGCTCGCTGGCGCTGGCGGTGATCGTCATTCCCGTGGTGCTGCGCACCACCGAGGACATGCTGCTGCTGGTGCCCAATCCGCTGCGCGAGGCGGCAAGCGCGCTCGGCCTGCCACGCTCGCTCGTCATCAAGCGGATCGCCTACCGCGCGGCGCGCTCCGGGCTGATCACCGGCGTGCTGCTGGCGACCGCCCGCGTCGCCGGCGAGACCGCGCCCCTGCTGTTCACCGCGCTCAGCAACCAGTTCTTCAGCCTCAACCTCACCAAGACGATGGCCAACCTGCCGGTGACCATCAACAACTTCGTGCAAAGCCCCTACGCCTACTGGAAACAGCTGGCCTGGAGCGGGGCCTTGCTCATTACCCTGACCGTGCTTGCCTTGAATATTGGCGCGCGCATTCTTGGCGCTGAAAGGACACCGAAATGAACGAACTCTCGATGTCGATGAGCGAGGCCTCGGGGCCCCATGCCTCGGCGACGTTGCCGGAGGCGCCGGCCAAGGTCACCGCGCGCGGCCTGAACTTCTATTACGGCGAAAACCACGCGCTGAAGAACATCAACCTGACCCTCGGCGCCCACCGCGTCACCGCGTTCATCGGGCCGTCGGGCTGCGGCAAGTCGACGCTGCTGCGGATATTCAACCGGATGTACGATCTCTATCCGGGACAGCGCGCCACCGGCCAGCTGATGCTCGACCAGACCAACATCCTCGATCCCAAGCTCGACCTCAACCTGCTGCGTGCCCGGGTCGGCATGGTGTTCCAGAAGCCGACGCCGTTTCCGATGACGATCTACGAGAACATCGCCTTCGGCATCCGGCTCTACGAGAAGATTTCCAAGTCCGAAATGGACGGCCGGGTCGAAAAGGCGCTGCGCGGCGGCGCGCTGTGGAACGAGGTCAAGGACAAGCTGAACGCCTCCGGCCTGTCGCTGTCCGGCGGCCAGCAGCAGCGGCTCTGCATCGCCCGCACCGTGGCGGTGCGGCCCGAGGTGATCCTGTTCGATGAACCGTGCTCCGCGCTCGACCCGATCTCCACCGCCAAGGTCGAGGAGTTGATCCAGGAGTTGTCGGAGGACTACACCATCGCCATCGTTACCCATAACATGCAGCAGGCCGCGCGGGTCTCCGACAAGACCGCCTTCATGTATCTGGGCGAGCTGGTCGAATTCGACGATACCAACAAGATATTCACGTCGCCGAGCGACCGACGCACCCAGGACTACATCACGGGCCGGTTCGGCTAAGGGAGAACAACAAGATGGGTTCCGAACACACCGCCAAGGCCTTCGACAGCGATCTCCAGGAACTGACGCGGCTGGTCGCGGAGATGGGCGGTCTCGCCGAACGCATGATCGTCGACGCCGTCGATGCGCTGATCCGGCGCGATGTCGCGCTCGGCCAGCGCGTCGTCGCCTCCGACGCCGATATCGACAACCTGCAGCGCGTGATCGAGGAGCGCGCGGTGCTGACCATCGCCCGGCGCCAGCCGATGGCGGTGGACCTGCGCGAAATCGTCGGCGCCATGCGGGTCGCCACCGATCTCGAGCGGATCGGCGATCTCGCCAAGAACATGGGCAAGCGGGTCGCGGCGCTGGAGAGCGACTTCCAGCCGCTGAAGCTGATCCGCGGCCTCGAACACATGACCGACCTGGTGCAGTCGCAGGTCAAATCGGTGCTCGACGCCTACGCGGCGCACGATCTGCCGGCGGCGATGGCGGTCTGGAAGGGCGACGAGGAAGTCGACGCCATCTGCACCTCGCTGTTCCGCGAACTGCTGACCTACATGATGGAAGATCCGCGCAACATCTCCTTCTGCATCCATCTGATGTTCTGCGCCAAGAACATCGAGCGCATCGGCGACCATGCCACCAATATCGCGGAAACCGTGTTCTACATGATCGAGGGCCAGCAGATCCTCGACAAGCGCCCGAAGGGCGACATGACGACCTTTGCCACGACGGTACCCGGAAACTGAACAGCGAGAGCGTTGGCGTGAACAAATCGCATCAACACACAGCAAGAGGCTACGCAAGATGAGCGCGCGCATTCTGGTGGTGGAAGACGAGGAAGCGCTGACCACGCTGTTGCGCTACAACCTCGACGCCGAAGGCTACGACGTCGAGACGGTCGCCCGCGGCGATGACGCCGACACACGGTTGAAGGAACGCGTCCCCGACCTGATCGTGCTCGACTGGATGCTGCCGGGCCTTTCGGGAATCGAACTGTGCCGCCGCCTGCGGGCGCGGCCGGAGACCAAGTCGCTGCCGATCATCATGCTGACGGCGCGCGGCGAAGAAAGCGAGCGGGTCCGGGGCCTGGCCACCGGCGCCGACGATTACATCGTCAAGCCGTTCTCGGTGCCGGAACTGCTGGCGCGGGTGAAGGGCCTGTTGCGCCGCGCCAGCCCGGAGCGGTTGGCCACGGTGCTGGCTTATGGCGACATCGAGCTCGATCGCGAGAAGCGCCGCGTCGCCCGCTCCGGCCGTCCGATCGACCTCGGGCCGACCGAATACCGGCTGCTGGAGTTCTTTCTGGAGCATCCGGGCCGGGTGTTCAGCCGCGAGCAATTGCTCGACAGCGTCTGGGGCCGCGACATCTATATCGACGAGCGCACCGTGGATGTGCATATCGGGCGCCTGCGCAAGCTGCTCAACCCCGGCCGCGAGCAGGATCCGATCCGCACCGTGCGCGGCGCCGGCTACGCGCTGGACGACCGCTTCGCCAAGGTGGAATAGCGAACGCCGTCGATCGTCGTCCCGGCCTCGAGCCGGGACCCATATTCACCGCTGTTGATTTTGGAAACGGGCTGGCGCGCCAGCCGGGCATAACCCCGAACGTGGGTGGTTATGAGTCCCGGCGTGCGCCGGGACGACATACGAGAGTGTGCGGCGCCTACCGGGTCGGCTTGGGCTGCTGGCGGCGGCGGTCGGAGGCCGGCTGATAGGCGATGCGGGAGTGGTGCGCGCAATAGGGCAGGCTGGTCAGCGCCTTGCCGCCGCAGAAGAAGAATTCCGGGCTGGAGGGATCGCCCACCGGCCAGTGGCAGGTGGCCTCGTTCAGCTCCAGCAGCGACAGCCGCTGGCTCATCGGCACCACATTGTCGAAGGCGATCGGATCCGGCTCCATCTCGACATCGAAGGCGTGCGCCAGCGCGGTGTTGCCGCGCGAGACCGGCCGGGCGACCCGCATCATGTGCTGGGCCGGGCGGGCTGCCTTGCGCTGCCGCGGCGCCGCCGAGGAGGGGCTCTTGGCGCGGCCGGAAAGGCCCAACCGGTGGACCTTGCCGATCACGGCATTGCGCGTCACATTTCCGAGCTCTGCGGCAATCTGGCTGGCGGAAAGTCCGCCCTCCCAGAGTTTCTTCAGCTGCTCGACGCGATCGTCAGACCAGGTCAATACCGTCATCGCACTCTTTCCTTCGCATTGCGCCGGCCGACCAGGGGCAGCGCTGCGGTGCCAATCGTCTCAAATATCCCTGCCGGCAGAATCCCTTAGCCCTCGCCGGGCGCGGGATGCGCGCCCGAACGTTTACGCCGAACACTTGCGACTTAGAGGATCAGTACTACCGCACGAGATGTCGTACCCGACGGCTGAGAAGCTACAATATGGCGTGACTCCGGCGCAAGAGTCCGCGTGGGTGCGTCCACATGTTCCGTCACCTAAGCATTGCAAGGTGCTGTTTCCGCGACACCGGGTGTTTTCGGGGCCGGGCGCCGTTCGGCCTGTTGACAGTTATCGCCTTGCGCATAGAATGGTTCCCACGTGCCGCCCCGAAAAGGCGGCACGTTTTGTTTTCCGGGCGGGTTGCCGATGCGATTGCGCCAATGCGCGCATCGCGCACCTCGCCTAACCTTCAGTGATCGCCATGAAAAACAGCGTGCCGTCGCATCTGCTTCCCGTTTTCGCCAGGGCCGATCTCGGTTTCGAACGCGGCGAGGGGGCATGGCTGATCGCGACCGATGGCGGGCGCTATCTCGACTTCACCTCCGGCGTCGCCGTCAATGCGCTCGGCCATTGCCATCCGCATCTGGTCGCAGCACTGCAGGAGCAGGCCACGAAATTGTGGCACATGTCGAACTTGTTCAAGAGCCCGGACGGCGAGCGGCTGGCGGCGCGGCTGTGCGAACAGAGCTTTGCCGATTTCGTCTTCTTCGCCAATTCCGGCGCCGAAGCGATGGAATGCGCGATCAAGGTCACGCGAAAATATCACGCCGCCAAGGGCCATCCTGAGCGCTATCGCATCATCACCTTCGAAGGCGCGTTTCACGGCCGCACGCTGGCGACGCTGGCGGCGACCGGTTCGGCGAAATATCTCGAAGGCTTCGGGCCGCCGATGGACGGCTTCGACCAGGTGGCATTCGGCGATCTCGAGGCCGTCAAGAAGGCCATCGGCCCGCACACCGCGGGCATCCTGATCGAGCCGGTGCAGGGCGAAGGTGGCGTGCGCTCCGCCCCGCATGCCTTCTACCGGGCGCTGCGTCAGCTCTGCGACGACAACGGCCTGCTGCTGGTGTTCGACGAGGTGCAGACCGGCATGGGCCGCACCGGCGAACTGTTCGCCCACAAGCGGTTCGGCATCACGCCGGACGTGATGTCGCTGGCGAAAGCGCTCGGCGGTGGCTTTCCGATCGGCGCCTGCCTTGTCACCGCGGAAGCCGCCGTCGGCATGACGCCGGGTTCGCACGGCTCGACCTTCGGCGGCAATCCGCTGGCGGTCGCCGCCGCCAACGCGGTTCTCGACGTGATGCTGAAGCCGGGCTTCTTCGATCACGTGCAGAAGATGTCGCTGCTGCTCAAGCAGAAGCTGGCCTCGGTGGTCGACCGTCACGCCGGCGTGCTCGCCGAGGTGCGCGGCGAAGGACTGCTGATCGGCGTCAAGGCGGTGGTGCCGTCCGGAGATCTCGTTACCGCGTTGCGCGAGCAGAAACTGCTCACGGTCGGCGCCGGCGAAAACGTGGTCCGGTTCCTGCCGCCGCTGATCGTGACCGAGGCGGAGATCGAGGAGGCCGTCACCCGCCTCGAGCAGGCCTGCGTGGCGCTTTCCGGCGGTGAGCTGAAGCGGGCGGCCGGGCAATGAGCAAGCGTCTGCGTCATTTCCTCGATCTCAGCGAGCTTCCGACCAGGGAGCTGCGCAACATGCTTGCCGCGAGCGTCGCCATGAAGGCGAAGCTGAAGGCGCAAACCGGCCAAAGCGAGCCGCCGAAACGGCCGCTCGAAGGCAAGACGCTGGCGATGATCTTCGAAAAGCCGTCGACCCGCACCCGGGTGTCGTTCGACGTCGGCATGCGCCAGCTCGGCGGCGAAGCGATCATGCTGACCGGCGCGGAAATGCAGCTCGGCCGCGGCGAGACCATCGCCGACACAGCGCGTGTGCTGTCGCGCTATGTCGACGCCATCATGATCCGCATCCTCAACCACGATTCACTGCTGGAACTCGCCGCCCACGCCACCGTGCCCGTGATCAACGGGCTGACGCGGCGTTCGCATCCCTGCCAGGTGATGGCGGACTTGATGACGTTCGAGGAGCATCGCGGCCCGATCGAGGGCCGCACCGTGGCCTGGACCGGCGACGACAACAATGTGCTGGCGTCGTGGGCGCAGGCGGCGGAGCGGTTCAAATTCACCCTCAATGTCGCGACCCCGCCGCAGCTTGCGCCGAACAAGGTGATGCGGGACTGGATCAAGGCGACGGGGGCCCCGATCGTGCTCGGCAACGATCCGGAAGCCGCCGTGCGCGGCGCCGATTGCGTGGTCACCGACACCTGGGTTTCGATGGGCGACAAGGACGGCGAGCATCGCCACAATCTGCTGAAGCCCTACCAGGTCAACGCCAGGCTGATGGCGCTGGCGAAGCCCGACGCGCTGTTCATGCATTGCCTGCCCGCCCATCGCGGCGACGAGGTCACCGACGAGGTGATCGACGGTCCGCAGTCGGTGGTGTTCGACGAGGCCGAGAACCGCCTGCACGTGCAAAAGGGCATTCTGGCCTGGTGTTTCGAGGCGGTGGCTTAGCGGCCACCGCTGATGGTCGTCGTTCCGGCGGACAGCGAGCACACATTCAGTGTCGTCCCGGCGAAGGCCGGGACCTATACCGCGTGATCTCTCGTTTTCGCGATGTGACAGAGACCTTCTGCAACAATTGCCGCCGCGGGTTGTGGGTCCCGGCCTTCGCCGGGAGGACGATAGACCTCCCGCAACCCCCCTTTCGATTCCGGCCCGCCGACCCCAGATAGAGCGCCATGACTTCACAATTCCCCGATATGAAATCCCAGGAAACCCCGATCCGGGCGCCCTCCGCGGTTCCGGTCGACGATGCGGTGCTGCCGTTCGAGGTCGCTTCGCTCGATCTGCGCGGCCGCCTGACCCGGCTTGGGCCTGCGCTCGACGACGTCCTGACCAAGCACGATTATCCCGCCCCGGTCGGCAAGCTGCTGGGCGAGGCGATCGTGCTCACGACCCTGCTCGGCTCGTCGCTGAAATTCGACGGTCGTTTTATTCTCCAGACCCAGACCGACGGTCCGGTGTCGTTCCTGATTGTGGATTTCCAGGCGCCGGACCGGCTGCGCGCCTATGCCCGCTATGATGCCGGCCGGCTGAAGGAGGGGCAGGATTCCGGCGCGCTGCTCTGCAAGGGCCATCTCGCCATGACCATCGACCAGGGGCCGGACATGAGCCGCTACCAGGGGCTGGTGGCGCTCGACGGCGGCACGCTGGAAGACGCCGCCCATGAATATTTCCTGCGCTCGGAGCAGATCCCGACGCGGGTACGGCTGGCGGTCGGCGAGGAATGGCGCGGCGGCGAGGGCGAGCGCCCAAAACACCGCTGGCGCGCCGGCGGCATCCTGCTGCAATTCCTGCCCAAGGCGCCGGAGCGGGCGCGGCAGGCCGATCTGCATCCGGGCGACGCGCCGGAGGGGGCCGTCACCCACACGGTCGAGGAAGACGACGCCTGGATCGAAGGCCAGTCGCTGATCTCGACGGTGCAGGATATCGAGCTGATCGATCCGGATCTGTCGGGCGAGCGGCTGTTGTATCGCCTGTTTCACGAACGCGGCGTGCGGGTGTTTGCGCCGCTGCCGTTGCGCGCGCAATGCTCCTGCTCGCGCGACGCGGTCTCGGCGATGCTCAACAGTTTTGCGCCCGCCGACCGCGCCGACATGGTCAAGGACGGCAAGGTGGTCGTGACCTGCGAGTTCTGCTCGTCGGTCTACCAGTTCACCCCGCACGAAGCGGGCGTGGAGGAGTAGGGGCTCGTTGAAGCCGTAGCCCGGGTGGAGCGAAGCGAAACCCGGGGACCTGCGGGTGCTCAATCCCGGATTGCGCTTCGCTCCATCCGGGCTACGAAGCCCGTTACTGTGCGCTTGGTCATGGCCGGCACAAGGCAGCGCACGACGCGCTTCATGTTGCGCTTTTAATGCGCCGCGACCAGCTTCGACGGATCGGAGCCGACGCGGGTCTTGCCGGCTTCGTCGGCGCGGGCGAGCCCGAAATTGTAATGCACCGCGTCGAGCCCCGGGATCGGCGAGGCCGGGTCTGGCTTGGGCTGGTAGACCAGCGAGGACGACACGCCGAACACGACGTCGCTGTCGATATGGGGGTCGTCGCCCTGGTAGAGCGCGGTCACCAGTTCCCGGTAGCCGTCGGCGGTGATCAGGAAATGGATATGCGCCGGACGGCAGCCGTGGCGGGCCTGCGCGCTGATCAGTCCGCCCACCGGGCCGTCCATCGGAATGCCGTAGCCGAGCGGCCGCACGGTGCGGAAATGGAATTTACCCTCGGCGTCGGAGATGAAGGTGCCGCGCATGTCCATCTTTTCTTCGCCATAGAGCTGCATGTCGTATTGGCCGTGCTCGTCGGTCTGCCACACCTCGACGCGGGCATGCGGAATGCCGCGTCCCCCGAGGTCGTGCACCTGGCCGTAGATCACGATCTCCGGCGAATCCGGCTTTGCGACGATGCTGTCGCCGAGCTTCAGCACCGGCGAGACCTCGCGATAGAACGGGCCGAGCAGGCTGGTGTCGGTGGCCTCGTCGATCCGGGTCTTGTCATGCAGCGCATTGACCATGGCGGAGAGGCCGAGCGTGTCCGACAGCAGGATGAATTCCTGGCGGCTCGGGGAACACTTCTGGCCGACCGCGGTCAGGAAGCCTATGCCGGCCAGCCATTCGGCGGGCGTGAGGTTCACTTCGCGGGCGAAGGCGTGCAGGTGCCTGACCGCGGCTTCCATGATGGTGCGCAGCCGCGGGTCCGGCGTACCGGCCATCTGTTCCACCACGGCCTGGGTCAGGGTGGTCTCGTTGAGATCCTTCATGGCGGTACTCCCTCAAATGTCCTGCGCAAATCGATGACGTCGCTTGCCGACGCGCCCGACCGTCATGTCGGCCACATCGCCTGGTTGCATCAACACGGGTAGCTTGCGATCGGCTCCGAGGCCACCATCCCGTGCATGTTGACGATGGAAGGCCGGGCATCGATCATGGATATTTCCCCTGTCGCGGCACGTTTCCGGCCGTCGACGCCGTGACGATATTGGATATTTGGTTGGCGTCCAGCCCAAAAGATCGCCGGGTTGCCCCCGGGCCGGATCGGGGACAGGCGCCCGGCAACGACGGGTCGCGGATGACGCAGCCGACGGCGCGGGAGCCCCGACGCCAGAACTCGCCTTACCGCAGGCCCGACGGGCCGTGGTCATTCCATTTGCCCCAGGGGGCGTTGGCCAGCGTCTGAAAGTCGGTGGTCAGCGGACGGCGGACCTGCCGCTCATAAGCGGCGACGATCTGCTGGGAATCCCTGATCTTGCGTTTCAGTTCGGCGACGATCTTCTGCGTCTGCTCGCTGGTCGTTGCGCCGGCGATGCGGCCATAGGTGAAGCGGCCCGTTTCGAAATGCTTCAGGGCCTCATTGTGCTTCTTGATCTGGGCCCGATGCCAGGCGATCTGGCTGTTACTGTCGGCAACCATGGCGGTCTCCTGAGGTGCACTGGCGAGCATAGGTGATTCGCGGGCGATCGGAGGGGTTCCTGCGGGGGCCATCGGGGTGAGCTTGCGCGGGGTATGACGGCTCAGGATGCAGCCGCGTAGCGTTTCGCCTGAAACGCCCTAATTCAGCACCCGCTTGTGGTCGGGGCTGTCGAGCGAGAAGGTCGGCACGTCGATCTCGAACTGCTCGCCGCTTTCGCTCACCATCTGGTAGCGGCCGGACATGATGCCCGACGCGGTCGGCAGCGGCACGCCGCTGGTGTATTCGAAGCGCTCGCCCGGTGCCAGCACCGGTTGCTCGCCGATCACGCCTTCGCCGTCGACGACCTTCTGGCGGCCGGAGGCGTCGGTGATGATCCAGTGCCGCGTCCGCAGCTGCACCGTCTCGTGGCCGGTATTGGTGATGACGACGGTGTAGGACCAGAAATATTCACGCTTCTCGACGGAGGAATGCTCCGGCAGGAAGTTCGGCTCCACGGTGACTTCGATCTGGCGGGTGACGGCGCGGTACATTCAGGGGATTCTTTCCAAATCGCGGGGCAGCATAGCGAAAAACCCCAGCCGAACCAATCGTCCGCCGGGCTGGGCCGGCATCCGGGCCGCTATTGCCATCGTCGTTTCAACATAGTTCCGACCTAAATCGCGGCCGCGGCGGGGTGCCGAGGCCCTGTCCGGCTTGCTTGCAACCCGCGTGCCGATACTATCCTTGGCAAGACGCAAGCGCGTAAAGTCAACGCTGCCCGAGAAACTGCCTCCAGACCGGTGCCCGATGACGTCCATTGCCGATCGAATTGCCGGACCGCCGCTGGCGGGCGACGCGGACGTCGCCGTCCGCAGCGCCCCGGCGCCCGTCAGACCGGTGGCGGCGATGTCGTTTCCGGTCGCGGGCGGCGAGCGCGAATTGCGGCTCGACCTGTTTCGCGGGCTGGCGCTGTGGCTGATCTACATCGATCACCTGCCGCCCAACATCCTGACCTGGCTGACGATCCGCAATTACGGCTTCAGCGACGCCACCGAGATCTTCATTTTCATCTCCGGCTACACCGCGGCGTTCGTCTACGGGCGCGCGATGCTGGAATCCGGCTTCGTGGTGGCGACCGCGCGCATCCTGCGCCGGGTCTGGCAGATCTACGTCGCCCACGTATTCCTGTTCACGATCTTTCTGGCGGAAATCTCCTACGTCGCCACCAGTTTCGAGAACCCGCTGTACACGGAAGAAATGGGCATCATGGATTTCCTCAAGCAGCCGGACGTCACCATCGTCCAGGCGCTGCTGCTGCGATTCCGCCCGGTCAACATGGACGTGCTGCCGCTCTATATCGTGCTGATGCTTTTTCTCCCCGTGATCCTGTGGCTGATGAAGTGGCGGGCCGATCTGACGCTGGCGCTGTCCGTCGCGCTCTACGCCGTGACCTGGGAATACGATCTGTATCTGTCGGCCTATCCGAACGGCTACTGGGCGTTCAATCCGTTTGCCTGGCAGTTGCTGTTCGTGTTCGGCGCCTGGTGCGCGCTCGGCGGCGCGCGGCGAATGTCGGGCATCCTGGCTTCGCCGGTCACGCTGTGGATTTCGCTGGTCTATCTGTTCGCGGCGTTCTGCGTCACGATGACCTGGTATTTCCCGCAGCTCAATCACTTGATGCCGCGCCGGCTCGAGCAGTGGATGTATCCGATCGACAAGACCGATCTGGACGTGCTGCGGTTCGCGCATTTTCTGGCGCTGGCGGCGGTCACCGTGCGCTTCCTGCCCAGGGACTGGCCCGGGTTGAAATCGCCCTGGCTGCGGCCGCTGATCCTGTGCGGGCAGCATTCCCTGGAGATCTTCTGTCTCGGCGTGTTCCTGGCGTTCGCGGGGCATTTCCTGCTCGCCGAGGTTTCCGGCGGTGCTGCGATGCACTTCGTTATCAGTATTTCCGGAATCCTGATCATGTGGGGCGTGGCCTGGGTGATTTCGTGGTACAAACACGAAGCCGACAAAGGTGCCTCGCGGAAAAAAGGTGCCATCGGCAATGCCGATATGGCGGGAGGGGGCTGATGAAGTCCAACTCGGGGGCCATCCTGGGGCTGATGCTGCTGGCCGGTCTTTTGACCGCCGCTCCCGCGCGCGCGGAAGACTCGCCGCAGAGTTGCGATGTCCCGGATTACCTGGTCACGACCGAAAGCGCGCTTCCCAAGGTCACGGATGCCGTCAAGAGTGGCCGTCCGCTGGAGGTTCTGGTGATCGGCAGCCGGTCGTCGAGCATTGCCGCGTCGGAAGCCAGTGCCTATCCCGCCCGGCTGCAGGCGGCGCTGAAGGAGAAGCTGCCGTCAGTCACGGTTAATCTGTCCGTAGAACTACAGGCAACAAAAACGGCAGAGGAAGCAGCTTCGGGCTTCGCCAAACAGATGGAGGCCAAAAAGCCTACTTTGGTCATCTGGCAGACCGGCACCGTCGATGCTATGCGATCAATCGATCCTGATGATTTTCGCGCCGCGGTCGACGAGGGTGTTGCTGCGCTGCAAAATGCGGGAGCCGATGTGGTCCTGATGAATCTGCAATATAGTCCGCGTACCGAAACGATGATTTCAGTGCCGCCCTATTTGGACAACATGCGCGTGGTGGCGCAGCAGCACGACGTTCCGCTGTTCGACCGCTTCGCCATCATGCATCAATGGAACGATGCTGGAGATTTCGACCTGTTCAGCGCGACGCGGGGTATCGAGCTTGCGAAGCGCGTCCATGATTGTCTCGGTCGCGCGCTGGCGAAATTCGTGATCGACGCCGCGCATCTCGACCCGGCCCAGCAGAATTGAGGATTCAGAGTTAATGCGTTGTATCAGCCCTTTTCATGTAACGGCAGCGTTGGCCGCCGCGCTGCTGCTGGCGCCGGTCTCCACGCTGCCCGCGCGGGCGCAGGCCGCCCAGCCGATCCAGCAGGCCGCGATCGCTGACGGCGCCAAATCCGAAGCTGCCAGGCCGGCTGCGCCGGCCACCACCGGCACTGGTGCGGTTGCAGCCGTCGATTCCGCCAATCCGCCGCAGCCGAAGAGTCTCACCGCCAAGGCGATCGACACCGTGAAGCAGGTCGCCAGATCGGCCGGCGACATCTTCAGCCGGGTGCCGTGCCTGCCGCCGAAGGGCGGCGCCAAACCGGTGGGATCGTTGCCGCATGTCGCGGGCAAGCTCGCGTCGGGGCAGCCGGTGGTGATCATTGCCTTCGGTTCGTCGACGACGACCAGCTACGGCGTGACCTCGCCCGAATTCGCCTATCCCAGTCGGCTGGCGGCGCAACTGCGCCGGCAATATCCGACCGCCGACATCACCGTCGTGGTTCGCGGCAAGGGCGGCGAGGACGCGCCGGAAATGATGAAGCGGCTGCAGGCCGAGGTCATCGATGCGAAGCCCGACCTGGTGATCTGGCAGGTCGGCACCAACGCCGTGCTGCGCAATCTCGATCCCGGCGAGACCGCCAGTCTGGTCGACGACGGCGTCGCGCGCCTCCAGGCCGCCGGCGCCGATGTCGTGCTGGTCGATCCGCAATATTCGCCGAGGGTGACCGAGCACGCCGAAGGCGCGAGCAAGATGGTCAATCTGCTCGGCAAGGTCGCCGCGCTGCGCCATATCGGTGTCTTTCCGCGCTTCGAAGTGATGCGCGAATGGCATGAGCAGCAGGCGCTGCCGATCGACAGCTTCGTCATCGCCGACGGCCTGCACATGAACGACTGGGGCTACGCCTGCTTCGCCCAGCTGCTGGGCGACGACATCATCAAGTCGGTCGGCCAGATCAAGCTCGGCGTCAACGTGCCGGCCGACGTGCAGACCTACCGGCCGATGTGAAGTGGGCGAATGGTGAGTAGCGAATGGTGAATATTTCTATTCGCCATTCGCCATTCGCTACTTGCCCTCACGCCTTCTCCAGCGCCGCCTGCAGATCCTCGATCAGATCGTCGCGGTGCTCGAGCCCGACCGAGAACCGGATAAAACCCTCGCTGATCCCGAGTTCGGCGCGCGCCTCCGGCGCCAGCCGCTGATGGGTGGTGGTCGCCGGGTGGGTGACGAGGCTCTTGGCGTCGCCGAGATTGTTTGAAATCCGCGCCAGCTTCAGCCCGTTGAGGAAGCGGAACGCCGCCGCCTTGCCGCCCTTGACCTCGAAGCCGACCAGGGTCGAGCCGGCGCGCATCTGCTTCTTCACCACCGCGGCCTGCGGATGATCGGAGCGGCCGGGATAGATCAGCCGCGAGATCTTCGGATGCTGCGCCAGCGCGTCCGCCACGGCGGCTGCACTTTCGGTCTGGGCACGGACGCGCACGGCCAGCGTCTCCAGGCCCTTCAGCAGGATCCAGGCGTTGAACGGCGACATCGATGGGCCGGTCTGGCGCATGAAGGTGTGGATGTGTTCGGCGATGAACGCCTCCGAGGACAGGATGACTCCGCCGAGGCAGCGACCCTGACCGTCGATATGCTTGGTCGCGGAATACACCACGACGTCGGCGCCCAGCGTCAGCGGGCTCTGCCATATCGGCGTCGCGAACACGTTGTCGACGATCAGCCGCGCCCCGCCGGCATGGGCGATGTCGGCGATGGCGCCGATATCGAGCACGTCGAGCGTCGGGTTGGTCGGGCTCTCCAGGAAGCAGCTCCTGGTGTTCGGCCGCATCGCGGCCTGCCACTGGTCGAGATCAAGGCCGTCGACCAGCGTGGACGAGATGCCGTAGCGCGGCAGTAGGTCTTCCACCACGTAGCGGCAGGAGCCGAACATCGCCTTCGCCGCCACCACGTGGTCGCCGGCCTTCAGCGGCGCCAGCACCGCCGTGGTCACCGCGGCCATGCCGGTGGCGGTGGCGCGCGCCGCTTCGGCGCCCTCGAGCTCGATCATGCGGCGCTCGAACATCGAAATGTTGGGATTGGAAAAGCGCGAATAGATGAAGCCGGGATCCTCGCCCTTGAACCGCGCCTCGCATTGTTCGGCGGTGTCGTAGACAAAGCCCTGCGTCAGGAACAGCGCTTCGGACGTTTCGCCGAATTGCGAGCGCAGGGTGCCGGAATGGACCAGCTTGGTTTCGGGACGGTACCGGGCTGTTGCCGACGCCGGTTTAGATTCAGTCATGGGACCTCCATCGTGACCATTCCCCGGGAACATCCCGGAAAATGGTCACAAAAAAACCGGCCTGGAAAAATTCCACAGGCCGGGATCACACTGGTCCCCGGCCTGTTTAGCGACTTATTTAACGTGGCTGCAAGCCGGCCGGCTCAAATCACCACGGGATAAGTCATGCTGATATTCGCTTGCGCCCTTTCCGTCAAGGCGGCCATCGGATAACCGGTAAAAGTCCGTATTTCCAGCGTCTGGATGGCCATAATCAAGGCCGTCCCGGGGACCCCATCGTGCCATTCACGCTTCAACCCGACGCCAATGGCATTTTGCCCGACCGCATGATCGCGGCGATGGCGGATGCCGGCCTGATCCTGCCGGCCTATCCCTTCGTCGAGAGCCAGATCCAGCCGGCCAGTCTCGATCTGCGTCTCGGCGACATCGCCTATCGGGTGCGCGCCAGCTTCCTGCCGGGGCCGGGCGCGACGGTGGCCGAGCGTATCGACGAGCTGAAGCTGCACGAAATCGATCTGACCGACGGCGCGGTGCTGGAGACCAACTGCGTCTACATCGTGCCGCTGCTGGAATCGCTGGCGCTGCCGCCGGAAATCATCGCCGCCGCCAATCCGAAGAGCTCGACCGGGCGGCTCGACGTGTTCACCCGCGTGATCGCCGACGGCACCCGCCGGTTCGACATGATCGGCGCGGGCTATCACGGCCCGCTCTATGCGGAGATCAGCCCGAAGACGTTTCCGGTGCTGCTGCGCGAGGGATCGCGGCTGAGCCAGGTCCGGTTCCGCACCGGCGACGCCATCCTCTCTGCCGATGAACTCGATGCGCTGCACGAGAAGGAGCGGCTGGTCGATATCGACGACGCCGATCTCGCCAGCGGCGTGGCGCTGAGCGTCGACCTCTCGGGCGAAAACGCCAGCGGTTTCGTCGGCTATCGCGCCAAGCGCCACACCGGCGTGGTCGATATCGACCGCCGCAGCGGCTATGCCATCGAGGAATTCTGGGAGCCGATCGCGGCGCGGCGCGACGGCAGCCTGATCCTCGATCCCGGCGAGTTCTATATCCTGGCCTCCAAGGAGGCCGTGCAGGTGCCGCCGGACTACGCCGCCGAGATGGTGCCGTTCGATCCCCTGGTCGGCGAGTTTCGCGTGCATTATGCCGGCTTCTTCGATCCCGGTTTCGGCTATGCCGGCGCCGGCGGGCAGGGGTCTCGCGCGGTGCTGGAAGTGCGCTCGCGCGAGGTGCCGTTCATCCTCGAGCACGGCCAGATCGTCGGCCGCCTGGTCTACGAAAAAATGCTGGCGCGGCCCGACGCCATGTACGGCCAGCGCATCGGCTCCAACTACCAGGCGCAGGGCCTGAAGCTCAGCAAGCATTTCCGGGCCTAACCGTCATTGCGAGGAGCGTTAGCGACGAAGCAATCCATGCTTTGGCACCGAACGCGTTTTGAGATGGATTGCTTCGCTTCGCTCGCAATGACGGCTGATATATGCTCGCCCCCAACAACAAGTGGGGCTCGGGAGCGACCATGACCGCAGCACAAGACGGCGCGCAACAAGCGCAATGGCAGCGATGGCGCAGCGTCGCCGATCTCTATCATGCATTTTTCACCGGGCTCATCCTGACGGTGGTGACGCGGCGCAGCACCGCTGACGCCGCCGAATTCGTGTTCCGGGTTTTTCGCCGCCAGCAGCAGGAACGTTTCCTGCCCGGCCTGGAAAAACTCGGCCTCAGTCACCTGCCGCCGGCGGTGGCGGCGGCGCAGTATCATTATCTCTCCAACTGGATCGGCGGCGTGTCGGTCGAATACATGTACGATTCGGACCGCAAGGCCTGGATCCGCTATCCGCCGCCGCGCTGGATCTGGCGCGGCACCGCGATCTGCGGCGTTCCCGGCGAGGTGTCACACGCGATGCTGCGCGGCTGGCACGCCAACAACGGGGTTGCGCTGGGCAATCCCAATCTCGGCTTCGTCTGCACCAAGCAGAGCGTCGACGGCCAGGACGGGCTGGAAGGCTATTACTGCGAATACGACCATCCGCTCGAGATCGACCAGCGCCTGCAATTCGCGCGGCATCTCGAGGCGCCCCTGTTCGACCCCGCCACCGCGCCGGCGCTGCCGGTGGCGAGCTGGCCGAAGCCGCGGCTGGAAAAAGCCTATCGCAATTACGCGATGGAATATGTGCGGACCGCGGCCCCCGTGATGGTGCAATTGTTCGGTCCCGAAGATGCCGGCCACCTGCTGCACCTCACCGGCAAACTGATCGGCATGCAATATTTCGACGAGATCGCGCGCGGGCTTGGCGCCGGCAAGGGAACGGCAAAGGGAACGGTGAGGGAGTTCGCGGCGTTCCTGTGCGCGCTATTGGAAGCGCAGGACGATGCGGTCGGCATCGAGGAGTCCGGCGGCAGCTTCGAGGTCAGGCAGCAGAGCTGGAAGCTGATGGCCGATGTCGGCGATGCCCACCCGGCCTGCGCCAGGGTCCTGGAAGGATTGTTCGCAGGGCTGGCCGCCGGCTGCGGCCGCCATATCCCCTTGGCTATGCGTGCAGCCGATGGCGGCGGCCCGCCGTTCCTGTGGTCGATCGGCTGAACGGACTTTCCGTCTCGCGGCATGCCCATGGCGGTTTATTCGCGCAGGCGGCCCATGCGCCTGACGCACGCGGAATCGGATTTGCGCGTGCTAGGAAGGTCGGCGGCGCGGCAGCGAGATCGGGCCTAGGGCGGGTTAAGGGAGGGGCAAGGGAGCCGAAATGTCCGATATCGCGGTTGCCGAAATCCCCGTCGACGAAGAGGAACGTCCGCTTCCGTCGCCCGAGCCGCGGGTGAAGAATGTGCTGCTCGACGGGCCGATCCTGAGCACGCTGCTGTGGCTCGCCTGGCCCAACACCATCGCGTTCAGCGCCAGCACCTGCGTGGTGATCGCCGAGACCTCCTATATCGGCCGCCTCGGCGTCGAGTCGCTGGCGGCGATGGCGCTGGTGTTTCCGTGCGTGATGCTGACCATGACGATGTCGGGCGGTGCGATGGGCGGCGGCGTGGCCTCCGCCATCGCGCGCGCGCTCGGCGCCGGCGATCACGATCGCGCCTCGATGCTGGCCTCCCATGCGCTCTTGATCGGCCTCTGCTTCGGCCTGACCTTCATGCTGGGCATGCTGATCTTCGGTCCCGGACTTCTGGAATTGCTCGGCGGCCGCGGCAACGTGCTGGCGCAGGCGGTCGGCTATACGCAGATTTTCTTCGGCGGGGCGGTGCTGCCCTGGTCGATGAACACCATGGCGGGAATCCTGCGCGGCACCGGTAACATGAAGCTGCCGTCGCTGCTGATGTTGTCCTCCGCCACCTGCCAGATCATTCTGGGCGGCACGCTCGGCCTCGGGCTGGGGCCGATCCCGTCATTCGGCATGCGCGGCGTCGCGGCCGGCTCGCTGACCGCCTATCTCATCAGCATCGCCGTGATGGGCTGGTATCTGTTCTCGGGCCGCGCGCGCGTCGTCCCCAGGATCCGGGGACTGCGCATTCAGTGGCCGATGTTCTTCGACATCCTGAAGGTCGGCGCGGTGTCCTGCTTCTCGCCGCTGCAATCGGTGCTCACGATCAGCATCTTCACCCACATGCTGGCGGGCTTCGGCACGGAGGTCCTGGCCGGCTACGGCATCGGCGCGCGGCTCGAATTCCTGCTGACGTCGGTATCGTTCGCGTTCGGGATCGCCTCGGTGCCGATGATCGGCATGGCGGTCGGTGCGCGGCGGATCGCGCGGGCGCGGCGCATCGCCTGGACCGCGGGCGCGATTGCCTTCGTCGCGGTCGGCGCGATCGCGACCTTCATCGCGATCTTCCCGGACGTCTGGGTCAGCATCTTCACCGGTGACGCCGGCGTGCGCGCCGCCAGCCGCCAGTATCTCGCCACCGCGGCGCCGATGTATGCCTTCATTGGCCTGGCATCGTCGATGTATTTCTCCTCGCAGGGCGCGGCCAAGGTGATCGGGCCGGTACTGGCGCAAAGCGCGCGGCTGGTCTTCATCGGCGCCGGCGGCTGGTGGCTGTCGACGCACCATGCCACGGCGGCGAACTTCTTCACGCTGGCGGCGGCTTCGATGGTGCTGCTCGGCGTGCTGTCGTCGCTGAGCGTGATCCTGACGCGCTGGGGACCGAAGGGCGACCCGAGCGTCGACATTCGTCCGGCCTTGTCCATGGTCGACTAACGCGACCTGGCCAAGCGCGTTGCGCGCCCGGCGCGCGGAACGCCGCCTGCGCGTCGTGCCGTAATTTCAGCCCTGCGGGCGCGGCGGAGCAACGGGAAGCAGCACGTCGAACAGCGTCTTGCCCGCGGTGGTGCCGCAGGCGCCCTCGATCGACAGCAGCCGGCGCTTGGAGATCACCCCGCCATGCGGGGAGATCTTGTCGGCATAGCCGCCGGCTTCCAGCACGCGGTGGCAGGGCACGATGATCACGAAGGGGTTGCGGGCCAAAGCCTGCGCCACCGAGTGCACGGCGCCAGTCGCCCGCAATTGGGCGGCGACCTCGCCATAGGTCAGGGTTTCGCCGCGCGGAATGGCGCGGGTCAGAGCGTAGACGCGCTGATTGAAGGCGTGGATGCCGCTCATGTCGAGCGCGACATCGGCGAAATCGCAGAGCTCGCCGCGCAGCAGCGCGGTAACGCCCTCGATCGCGATCTCGGTATTCAGCGGCGGCCGCTGTTCGCGGGCATCGGGATAGAGCTGGAACAGCCGCTTGCGGGTTTCGATCTCGCGGGCTTCGGGAAGCTGCACGCCCAGGATGCCGGCATGGCCCCAGGCGATGCCGCACCGGCCTATACTGGTGTCGAAGATACTGTACCCACGCCCCGACATTGCACGACCCACCCCAGGGACATCATAACACCATCGTAAAACGGCGCATCCGGAAAATGGGGGGCTGGTTAAGGGGGGAGGGGGCGGAGGCCCGGCCGCGAGGTGCCCCGACCCCGGGGGCTCCGGTTCTTGAGACAGGCAAAAACGCCCGGTTCAATAACGCCAGGCGTTTCCTTCGTATTCGTGCGCCGATCCTTCAGGGATCGGCGTGGTCCGTCATTCGACCCCAAGAGCGGGGACAACTGGGAATTGCCGCAAGCCCTAACCTTGGCCCTAGGAACATAAAAAGTCCGGCTCTGAGGCCGGGCTCCTTCGTCTATCGCACGATCGTGTGCGGCTAGTCGCCCTCCGGTTCGAACTCGAACACGAGGCGCATGTTCTTGTTGCTCTCAGCGGCGAAGCGCGAGAATGGGACTTCGCCAAGGATCGCGCACGAGTGCCGATCGCGGATAGGCGGAGAACCCGAGAGGATGACGCCCGGGCCTGTCATCGCGCCATCGACCGGATACGGTGCAGGCTCGCAACCGCGCTTGAACATGTAGGCAACGCCCGTGTACGTGTTGCGCTTGCCGTCATACTGGCCAGTGAAGACGAGCGCGCCCTTAGTTACCGGCATGCCCGCGCGAGGCTGTTCGTATCTGATCTCCACGTGGCCATTGCTGCTCCGGGTCATGATCATCAGCGAGCCATTGTGCAGAACGGGGGCCATCTCGTCGGGCACTGGTGCCGAAGCCAAGACGGTGACCTCGGCCTGAGCGACCCTGATCTTGAGCGATAGGGCTGCCGCCGCTGGGGCGGTCAATGCCAGCACGAGAGCAGCGGTCATGAAGAGCTTACGCATGTCCAACTCCATAAAAGCTGAACTAAGTACCGTCAGGATTTGAAAGTTTGGTGCTCTCTTTGGCTCGCATTTTATGAAACATCGGCGAAACAAACTCGTTCAAGAACTTAAAGTTTTAAGTTGTTATCGAACCCGGCCCAAAAGGGCTCCAAGCTAGAAACGCCATAATCGCGCGAAGTGGTCTGTTCGGCAAAAGTGTTTTGGTCCGCAGTCGCTCGTCGGTCGCGAGTATGGCGACGAAGTGGCGGGAGCTTAAATGTTTTACGGTCGCGTCTACGTCGTTCGCGAAGTCACCCCCGGGTTCGCGCTCTTCATGACCGGTGCCGCATTGCTCGGGATCATCGTCTTCGTTCTGTATCGTCTGTTCGCGCACTATGCTTGCGATGGCGATTGTTCGACCGACATCGGGCGCCCTATGCCGCCTGCGATGCAAGCCGCGTACAATGCCGACATGGTCCAATCGAAACGGGAAGCATATGAAGCGTGCAAAACGTTGCCGCACGGCGTGGGAAAGATGGTCACGCACGGGCTCGCACGATATGCCGTCTATTGCGGTCAGGAAGATTTGGGCGATAGTGCGCATGCCTATGTTCCGTCGAAAGACCTGAGCGTCGCGCGGCACGACGCGCGGCTCCGCGAGGTCGCCGAGTATTGCAAAACACAATCCGCGCGCCAGTCAGTGACCAGCCGTGCGCCCGGCGAACCGGATTTAGTCGCTACTTGCGGCTTCAACGGGTTCCCGAGCAAATGAGCGTGAGCATCGCCCCGTGCTCGCCCCGGCGAAGAACGATGTCTAAACGGGTTTGAACGCGGCTCTTGGGCAGTCTATAACGATGGCCCGTAGGCTCGGAACGGTGCAAAGTTGGCAGGGATCGAAAATCGATCGAAATTGAAAAAGCGAATTAGATCAAAATCTTGCGGGCGTAGTTCAATGGTAGAACGGCAGCTTCCCAA
>Ga0182014_10002827_pt1 | contig 21434 bp, 19 predicted proteins | sample 612S2DmetaG_FD_120489 | JGI IMG/M metagenome (GOLD analysis project Ga0182014, IMG submission 120489) | Permafrost microbial communities from Stordalen Mire, Sweden - 612S2D metaG | ecosystem: Environmental > Terrestrial > Soil > Wetlands > Permafrost | place: Sweden: Stordalen | collected...
AGGCGGGACGGCATCGTGCGTGTTCGCCAGTGGAATGGCGGCGATCAACGCCGTCGCTTCCATGCTCAAAGCCGGAGACCACATTGTTGCCGGCCACAATCTTTACGGGGGGACGCCGCGCCTGTTCAATCAGGTCCTTGCCAACTTTGGTCTCACATTCACCTACGTCGATACATCCGACCTCAGCAACGTTGAGCGCGCATTCCAGAAAAACACACGGCTGGTTTTCCTGGAGACGCCGACCAATCCTCTGATGGAGCTTTGCGATCTTCGCGCCATCAGCGAATTGAGCCACCGGCAGGGCGTTGAGGTCGTCGTCGACAACACTTTCATGTCGCCATATTTCCAGCGTCCGATTGAACTCGGCGCCGACATGGTCGTCCACTCCACTACGAAATTTCTCAACGGACACAGCGACGGGCTGGGAGGTGTCGTCGTCTGCACCAAACCCGAGCAGGCGGAAAAGCTCGCGTTTCTTCAGAAATGCGCTGGCGCGATCCTTTCGCCCTTTGAATGCTGGCTGATTCTGCGCGGCGTCAAGACGCTGGCCGTGCGCATGGCACAGCACGATCGCAACGGTCGCGAGGTCGCTGACTATCTTTCGAAACACAAGAAAGTGCAGAAGGTTTTCTATCCAGGATTGGCCGATCATCCGCAGCACGAACTGGCCAAACAGCAGATGTCCGGCTTCGGATCGATGATCGCGTTCGAAACTGGATCGCTCGCGAACGCCAACAATATGCTGCGCAAGGTGCGCGTCTGTTCGCTGGCCGAGTCGCTGGGCGGAGTTGAAACCCTGATTTCGCATCCCGCGACCATGACGCACGCCGCCGTCGGCGAAGAAGGCCGTCGCAAAATCGGCATCACCGACGGTCTGATCCGCATCTCCGTCGGTATCGAGGACGTGGAAGACATCCTTGCCGATCTCGACCAGGCGCTGGCCGGGATCTAGGCGAGCGAGCCACCTCTTCTTGAATTGTCATCCCGAGCGAAGCGAGGGATCTGCATTTTGCAGCGAACTGCAGATCCCTCGCTTCGCTCGGGATGACAAGTAAGATAGATGAGGCCTTTTCCGTCGCTTCACCGCACCGACTCCCCAATCCACTCCAGGTACGCCGCGCTGCCATCTTCAATTGCAATCTCGATACACTCCGGAAGTTCGTAGGAGTGTAGCTCACTCAAAGCCGCGCGCACACGATCGAAAGCGTCTATCGTCGTCTTGATTACGAGCAGCCACTCCGTTGCCGTCTCGATCTCGCCTTGCCAGCGATACACCGATTCAATTTGAGGAGCGATGTTGACGCAGGCTGCCAGTTGCCGCTCGACCAGCGCGTGGGCGACGCTCCGGGCTTCTTCGAGCGAACCGCAAGTGGTGAGAACCAGCCTTTTGTCGGTCATATAAAATCGAAGTTTCGAGTACCAGGTCAAAGTTTCACTCGAAGCATACGAGGCATACGATGGCAACGCAAATCAAGTTTGGCACATCGGGATGGCGGGCCGTGATGGCCGAAGAGTTCACGTTTGCCAATGTCCAACGCGCCATGCACGGCATCGCGCGCTATGTGTCGTCGCAGAAATCGAAGCGGCCAAAAGTCATTGTCGGCCGTGATCCACGTTTCCTGGGCGAAACTTTCTGCGCCCTGGCCGCCGACATTTTGTCCAGTTATGGCATTACGCCGCTGGTCATCGCCGAGCCTGCGCCCACGCCCGCCATTTCCTACGCTGTGATCCAGTCGAAAGCGGACGGCGCCATCAACTTTACCGCTTCGCACAATCCGCCGGAATACAACGGCATCAAGTTCTCGACGCCCGATGGCGCGCCCGCGCTGCCCGAAGTTACGCAAGCCATCGAGCGCGAAATCGCAGCCTTCGACCGGAATCCGCAGGCGAACTCGCAGACTCCGCACCCAGCAAAAGCTGAGTCGCAGTCCCTACCCCAAACTATCGACCCGCGCCGCATGTATCTCTCGCGGCTGCGCGAAATCGTCGATCTCGATGTGATCAAGAAAGCCGGCGTCAAGATTGCCTTCGATCCCATGTGGGGCGCTGCCCGCGGCTACTCGGACGCGTTCCTGCGCGAGGCCGGCGTGACCGTGGCCACCGTTCACGACACTCGCGATGTGCTCTTCGGAGGCCATGCCCCCGAACCCGACGATCGCCTGCTCGAAGACCTGCGCCAGAAGATGCGCGAAACCGGCGCGGCGATTGGCATCGCGACCGACGGCGATGCCGATCGTTTTGGTATTGTCGACGAGGACGGCACATTCCTCCAGCCTAACTACATCATTGCCTTACTCTTTGATTACCTGGTCGAAACTCGCGGCTGGAGAAACGGAGTCGGGAAATCCGTTGCCACTACCAATCTCATCAACGCGCTTGCCGAAAAACACAAGATCGAGCTCTACGAAACTCCGGTCGGCTTCAAGTACATTGGCGAACTGATCAAGCAGGACAAGATCCTCATCGGCGGCGAAGAAAGCGCCGGGCTCTCCATCCGCAAACATGTCCCGGAGAATGATGGCGTGCTCGCCGGCCTGCTCAGCTGTGAGATGGTCGCGCGCCGCGGCAAGTCGCTCGGAAAGCAATTAGAAGGAGTATTTGCCAAAGTTGGTTCCTTCTATCCTTTAAGGGAGAACTTCAGCTTGACGCCGGAAGTAGAAGAGAAGTTTACTGAGAAGTTACGGGGCGATCCGAGCGAGTTCTATGGCATGAAAGTTGCCAATGCGGTGAGGATCGACGGACTCAAGCTCGTCCTCGCCGACGGATCGTGGGTATGCTACCGGCTCTCGGGCACGGAGCCAGTGGTGTGCGTGTATAGCGAAGCGCGCAGCCGGGAGGACCTCGCAAAGTTGAGTGCGGCAGCGAAAGCATGGATCTTCGACTAGGACCACCGTCGCGAGTGCGCATCCTTCCACGTCCGGAGGAGGGGCTGCGCGCGGTCATTGGTCAGGCGATGGGTCAGGCGAAAGATCAGGCTCCGCGGGCCGAGGCCGTGGCGGCGCGCTGGGTCGAAAGCACGCGCCCGGCCTGGTCGTGGCTTGCCCGGGAGTGGCGTCGTTTGGGAACCGCGGCCGCCGTCGTTCTTATTGTTGGATTGGTGTTGCACGCCATGTTCGGAGCCAACGGCATGGTCATCTATCGCCAGAAGCGCACCGAGATGCAATCGCTCCAGACTGAAGTTGAACGCCTGCAGAAGGAAAACAGCCAGTACGCCGATCAGATCAAATCGCTCAAATCCGATCCCGCCGCCATCGAGAAAGAAGCCCGCGAGCAGCTGCATTACACCCGCCGTGGAGAAATTGTTTACGTCGCTCCCGATCCTCCGCAGAAGCCAGCCACCGGCCGCGCCAAAAATGGGAAGTAGATGAGCTACGAGCTTCGAGCGAACCAGTTGGCCAGTAGCTCGCAGCTCGTAGCAGCCCAGCCTCGGCTCCTCCTGTGATAGAGTGCAGAGATCGCATCACGTGTGGGAACCAATCTAAGGTGGGAAATCTAAGGAGGGTGACATGCGGAAATTTCTCTTGTTGTTACTTGCCGGCGCGCTGCTTGCGCTGGTCGCCTCGGTGTCATTTGCCAGCGATGCCCAGACCGTGAACGGCTGGGTTAGCGATTCCAAGTGTGGGGTTAAGGGAGCCAATGCGGGCCATGCCGGATGCATGAAGAAGTGCATCGCAGCCGGCGCCAGCGCGGTCGTCGTTACCGACCAGGACCAAAGAGTCCTGACGGTGGATAATCCCGATGCCATCAAGGGTCACGAGGGACATCACGTTGCTGTAACGGGGCACATCGACGGCGATAAGATCCACGTTGATAGCCTCAAGATGCTCTAGAGGCAACGGGCCTTACAGACGAAAGAAGGGCGGCCTTTGCGGCCGCCCAATTGTTTTTCTAGTGGGAATCCAGAATTGCTGCGACCACAGGCAGAGCCCGAGCTGCGCTCGGCTTGGACGGGCGAGGGCGCCCGTCCCCACACGAACAGGCTCTATCGCACCACGCCTTCCAGCGGCGAACTCGCGGTCGCATAGAGCTTCCGCGGCATTCGTCCCGCCAGGTACGCCTGTCGTCCCGCCAGTACGGCGTGCTTCATTGCTTCCGCCATCAGCACCGGGTCCTGTGCGCCGGCGATGCCGGTATTCATCAGCACCGCGTCGTAGCCTAACTCCATGGCGATGGCCGCGTCGGAAGCTGTGCCCACGCCCGCGTCCACAATCAGCGGAACTCCCGTGATCAACTCGCGCAGGATTCGCAGATTGGCGGTGTTCTGAATCCCCAGCCCGCTGCCGATCGGCGCGCCCAAGGGCATGACCGCCGAAGCTCCCGCGTCCACCAGCCGTTTCGCGAACACGATGTCGTCCGACGTATAGGCCAGCACCGTGAATCCCTCTTTCGCCAGCACCCCTGTGGCTTCGAGCGTCGCTTGCACATCGGGATACAGCGTTGCCTGGTCGCCAATCACTTCCAGCTTGATCCAGTCCGAGAGTCCAACCTCGCGCGCCAGCCGCGCCGTGCGGATGGTGTCGTCGGCGGTGTAGCAGCCGGCGGTGTTCGGCAGAAGAAAATATTTCTTCAGATCGATGTAATCGAGCAGAGATTCCTTGCTGCGGTCGAGATTCACCCGGCGCACGGCCACCGTCACCATGTCTGCGCCGCTAGCTTCGAGGGCACGGGCGGTTTCCTGAAAAGACTTGTATTTGCCGGTCCCAACGATCAAGCGGGATCGGAACTGCCTGCCAGCGATAATGAGCGAGTCCGTCATGTCCTTATTGTAAAGGTTTTGGAATCGGCGGGCGGAAGCATTTAAGAAGGGGGCAGCCATATTTCGTTGGAGGGACGGGCGTCGCGCAAGCCTGCCCTGAGCGGAGTCGAAGGGGCCAGCCGGGCGAGGACGCCCGGCACTCCATCGGTTCACCTTCCATCTGTCTCCGCCTTCTCGTACATCTCATCGATCAACGCGCGGTACCGCGTCTCAATCCCCCGGCGCCGCATTTTGAAGGTGTGCGTCAGCGTGCCATTCGTCTCCGAAAGTTCTTCGGATACGACCAGCACCCGTTTCAGTTTTTCGAAGCGCGCCAGGCTCTGGTTCAGCTCTTCGACGATGCCTTCATACAGCGCCTGCACCCTGGCGTTCGCGACCAGTGTTGGTCGCGAAGCAAAGTCAATGTGGTTTGCCCGGGCCCAATCTTCCAGCACCGGGAAGTGCGGCGCGATCAGCACTGCGGGAAACTTCCGCCGTTCGCCGAGCACCACGGCGGTCCCGATCAGCGGGTTCAGCCTCAGGGAAATCTCGAGTGGTTGCGGCGCGATGAACTTTCCGCCCGAAGTCTTGATCAGATCCTTCTTGCGATCGGTGATCGAAAGGTATCCCTCGCTGTCGAGGTGTCCAACGTCGCCCGTCTTGAACCAGCCATCGACAAACGCATCGCGGGTTTCCTCCGGACGATTCCAATAGCCCTTGAATATCGAGGGCCCGCGCACCAGCACCTCGCCGTCGTCGGCAATCCGCACTTCGACGTTGGCCAGCGGCTTGCCGACAGTTCCCAGTTTGGCGGTTCCGGGCTTGTTCACCGCGATCACGGGCGAAGTCTCGGTCAGACCGTATCCCTCGTGGATGGGAATGCCGATATCGGCATACCACTCGGTCAATTCCCGGCCCAGCGGGGCGCCTCCGGAAATGAACTCCTCCGCCTTTCCACCCATGCCCGCGCGCACTTTGGAAAAGACCAGCCGGTTCGCAATCTTCCAGGAGAGCGCCGAAGGTTTAGTACCGGCCAGAGTCTCGGCGCGGTGAGCGCGCCCGACCGCCAAAGCCCAGCGGTAGATCGCGCTTTTCGGGAAGCCCGCAGCCTTGAGGATCACCTGTTCACGAATCTTCTCGTACACGCGCGGCACACCAACAAAGACGGCGGGTTGCACTTCCGCCAAAGCCTGCGCCAGTTGCGCCAGGTCAGGACAATACGCCAGCACCACTCCGCGGTACAGCAGGGCGCAGTCGGCGTGCCGCGCCGTCACATGGGAAAGCGGCAGAAACGATATGCTCACCTCCGCTTTTGTCCCGACGTCGAATCCCTCCATCGAATGCGAGATATTCGACGCCAGGTTCCCGTGGGTCAGCATGGCTCCCTTTGGAGTGCCCGTCGTCCCTGAGGTGTAAATAATTGTCGCCAGGTCGTCGGGCCCAATCGACTGCGCGCGGGCGTCGAATTCCGCATCGAAGCCGGTCGGTCCTCGCAGCATCAGTCCCTGCATGTGGACCGCGTGCGCCGTTTCGACTTCGTCCATCACCAGGATTCGCTCGACCGGCGTGTGCCGCTGGATGGTCTGCACCTTTTCCAACTGGTGCCTGGTGGACACCGCGATGACGCGCGCCCCGGAGTCGTTGAGCACGAATGAAGTCTGCTCCGTTGTCTGGGTGGAATAAATCGGAACCGTGACAGCGCCCAGGGCCAGCGCGGCGAAGTCAGCGATCATCCACTCCGGGCGATTTTCGCTGAGGATGGCGACGCGGTCGCCTTTCCGAACACCCCAGGATTCAAGCGCGCGAGCCACACCCACCACGCCGCGGTAAATCTCTGCGGAAGAGACCGGCATCCAGCCCTGGGCCCGTCTTTGCAGCATGACGCAATCGCGACGGTTCCTGCATACCGTGAAAAAAATGTCGTTTAGAGTCTGGAGGCTCATCCGATCCGATCAAGGTCCCGCAAGCAAGATGCCGCCACCATTGTACGCAGTCATTAGTATGTCCGCAGTAGGTCCGCCGAATCGGCAGGCTGCCGAAACTGAGGTTTCGTCGCCTGTAGGGACGGGGCTTGCTCCGTCTTCGGTTGGCGCTAAGCGCTGTGCAAGATATTTGCCGAATTGGGAAGTCCCGGTTGCTCGCCAAGTTCACTTTGAAGAAAATTTTCTGCACAACTCTGCTAAGATGGAGTGTTCTGAAGGCTAAGTTCCTGTATCCGGGCCAGTTCCGAAGCGCGGTTTTGGATGCCGGAATGCTCTAAGTAGTTGGCTCTGCCTCTGCCGCCCATTGGCCCAGTGCCGGGTAGGAGTGCTGTTGTGAACGACCCTGTTTTGGACGACGCGCCGACTGGAAAACGTGTGCGACGCAGGCGGAGTTGGTATCGCCGTCGTCTGCGCATGCGCCGAACTCTAGCCGTTGTGGTTGTGGGGACGGCGCTGGCCGGCGCCTGCTGGCAGAATGCGGCGCGCTATTTCTCCGTGCCGGCACGGCATGCTTCCCAGGTTTTACCCGACTCTTTTTGGACACGGGGGAACATCCGCAAGAATCTCGCGTTGATGGCGGCGCAGTCCTCCAAGCCCGCCAAGCTTCGGGTTCGGCTCCCCGGAGTCTATCCCTACTCGGTGATTCCTGGAGGCGTGAAAAATCCCGACGATCTCCGCTATGTGGCGGATCACGACAACGCAGTTCGCCGGCATTACGCCCACTTCGATTACAGCCACGCCCAACTGGTGCGCGCCGCCGAAGCGCGCGACGTTTATCTTTCCTATCGCATTCGTGACACTGTTTTCTGGACGCGCAGAAAAATTCGCCTGCGCGTTGGTGAACTGCTGCTGACCGACGGCAAAATCACGGCCCGTGCGGGCTGCGGCAACCAGATTTCCGATACGGCCAAGCCCGAAGTTTCCAGCGAAGAGCCGGACGAAGATATTTTGGACCAGCCCGTAGCGGCGCTCGAACCAGGGCCGTCCTTTCCCGTCCGGCCCCTGCTCGGCGCGCTCGACTTGCCCGTTGGCCAACCCACTCCACCCCAGCTTCTTGGCCGTGACTTCATTTTCCCGTACGTGCCGGTCAATTTGCCGCTTCCCGGGCCTTGCCCCGCCAACGATCGACTCATTGACGGACACTGCCGTCCCAAGCACCACAGGAAGCCGACCATTCCCGAGCCCTCGACCATGTTGCTGGCCGCTTCCGGACTGGCGTTAATCCTGTGGCGTTATCGAAGAACCGCCCGTCCCGTCGCGCCGTAGCATTGCCCACGTAGGGGCGCCGCTCTCGGAGCTTGCCCTGCCCCGGACCCTATTGACTTCCGCAGCTAGTGCTACGACTTCTGGTTCTGATTACCCCTTCCATAACTGCTAGACTTTGCTCAGAGCCGGAATGCCACGCCTTTCCTATGCCGGAGCCCTGCTGGCCGTCGCGTGCTTGTTGTGGGCGGCGAGTTCCGCGCAGACGTCTGGCCCGAACCGCAGCTCGAATGGCGCTCGCGTCCAGCACGTCATCGTGCGCGGAAGTGGCTCCGCGATGGAGGTCGAGATCCAGACTTCCGGAGCGCCGGTAGCGCCCGATGCTCAGGCCATTACCGGACCCGATCGCATCGTCGTGGATTTTCCCGGCGCGCTTCCGGCTGCCGAGTTGCGCGCCCTCAAAGTCAATCGGGGCGCGCTCAAAGGAATTCGCGCCGGACTATTTTTTGACAACCCTCCGATTACGCGCATCGTGCTTGATCTGGTGGAGCCGCAGTCCTATCGGATCTCGACCATTCAGAATGCGGTTGTGGTTAAGCTGAGTTCGGCGAACCCGGGTCCGGTCTCGGCCGCTGGAGCCAAGGCTCCCGATGTGCCGGCTGCGCGCGCCGCAAAACTTCGGAATGCCGCGCTGGCCACGGGCACGCCTGCCGCGGGCACGAAGGTTGCGGCCGCGAGAGTTTCCGCCGCGCTTGCCACTGCGGCTGCGCCGCTCGTTCCCGCCGTCAGTGCAGCGGCGCTACCGCGGAAGCCGCTCGTGACCGTGACCTTTGAAAACGGAATGCTGCGCATCCGCGCTGAGAAAGCCACTTTGTCACAAGTGTTGTTCGAAGTGCAGCGCCAGACGCAGGCCGAGATTGCCATTCCCGCCGGCGCCGAGCAGGAAGAAGTGGTCGCCGATCTGGGACCGGCTCCGGCGCGCGATGTGCTCGCAGCGCTGCTCAACGGCTCAGCTTATAACTTTATTTTTGTGGGCGATGAACTGACCCTGGAGCGTGTCATCCTAACCCGCCGCGATTCCAGCATCTTCTAGCGCTTTTCTGATCTCGCTTCTGACTTCCGACTACGGCGGCGAGATCAGCCGCACCGCCACGGGAGATGCGCCGTTGCCGAGAATCGGCTGCCCGGTGGCGCTCGTTCCGCAACCGGCCATGTTGATAATCGTCGCGGGGATCTGGTTGGCTCCCGCAGGCGGTAGCAGCGGCATAGCCAACGAGTGGGGGTTCAGGAACACTTGCAGGAATCCGATCACAGTGACGGGGTTTGTCGGTTGGTTGGGAGGCGGGTTGTTAATTACCGGAATCGTCACTAGGGAATCGCTGACCATGACCTCCTTTCCAACCGCACTCGCAATCGGGTTCTGGTTGCCTGCCACGAACTGAAGGGGAGGTCGTCTGGTTGCCGGGTCGATGCTGTCGCTATCTCCGGGCGAGGTGAAGTGAATGAGGCACTCGGTCGCCGCAACCGTGTCGGCATCGCGAGTGCCGTTGTTGGGGACGTATGTGATGGTATCGATGTTGACGGATGAGTTGTTGATGGGTGAACTCGTGCCACACGAAATGGGCGTCTGAACGCAGCCTGCGACGGCAAGCTGGTACGAGTTGAAGCCACTCGCGCAGGCGGGCGGAGCCTGAATGGGAGAGAAATCGGCGACAGCCCCGGGGTAGTATCCTCCTACTGTTGTTGGACCTATCTGCTGAATGCCACCACTGCAATCCCCGTTGCACAGGGAAAAGAGGCCATTGTTGTTATTAGGACCGGGCCAACCCAGACCAACCAAGGCAGGGCTCTGAATGGCGCCAGTCGTACTATCGAAGATCGCGTTCCCCGTCGTTCCTGTGGGATCGATATTCGGCAGCAGCCACGGCTTCACACAAATCGGCGCAACCGGAATCGTCGTCCCATTACTCAAATGGTTTGCGTCCGAAGGATTGTAAGCTTCTGCCGTGGCCGACGCAGTTACCGTGTTGGCCGTGCGTCCCCAGATGCGCGCGAAGAATGTTGGCAGATCGGTCCTCTGAGTCTGTACCGTCACATGCGGGTTGGTGTCGAATGCGGGGTCTCTTTCATTCGGAAAGCTGACGGTGACCTCGGTGCTCGGGTTAAGTGTTCTTCCTCCAACCACGTTTTGGGATGCCACCTGCGTCGCAATCATGGTGGCGAGGTTCCTCGCGTTCCTGGTCGACCTGCGGCTTGCGTCCGAAGTTACCCCCGAGTTGGCGAACACGCGTGCACCCGCCAGGGCCCCGGCATCGGCCGCCAGTTGCGCCTCGCTGCGCGCGGTGTAGATGGTCACCACGTCGATCGACAGGGCAGCCATCGCTCCCACGACAAACAGCATGACGACCGCAACCAGCACGATCACAATCCCGTGCTCATGGTTGGGTAGTAAACTGGTTCGCGAGTTAGTTCGGCGCCGTGGCAAGCATCCTCACATTTGGTTATGGACCATAGCGCTCTCGGTTACCTGTGTTGTAGCCGCATAGCTTGCGCCCGGTACTAACAATTGAATCACACTATTGAATCGCCAATGATAGGGGTACTGTATGGTCACCATGGTGCCGACGGAGTAGGGGGGGCCGGATGCACAGACTGGCCCGCACGATCCGCAGACACATCCGCGGTTGATGGTGATGACTAAGCTGTCTCCAGTGCTGGAACATGGGGAAATTGTGTACGTCCAGGCCAGGCCAGTCCCCGGTCCGGATACCGCGCCGGGCGGGGTGCAAGTTGTTCCACTTGGCAACACTCCGCTCGTGGCCAGGGAGTTGAAAACTGCGGTCACCACCGGTAGCAGAGAATCGGGGCTCGTGGGGGCGGAGGAACTGCTCGGCGCAATGTCGCCCATCGGCTGAGCGCCGGCAATAATGGCGCCTTCCTGCGCCGCCTGCTCGATCTTCTGCTTCTGGTTGAAAGCGCCGCTGAAATCGTAGATGCCGACGACGAAGACCACCAGAAGCGGCAGGGTGATGGCAAACTCCAGCAGTGCCGCACCCTGCACCTCCCTCAGCAGACTTACTGTGCGGGGTGTTCCACTTCTCTCGCTTTGCGAGAAGCCGGGCCTTTTGCGGAGATGCAGAATTCGGGAGCGAGCCATCTAGTCCTCCATCCTGCTCTGCGCTTGCGCCGACAAAACAATCTTCTGCAGGTTGAGGGAAGTGAAAGGCAGATAGAACTGAAATGGATATTGAAAGCTGACCACCGCTCCACATTGTGTGGGCTGGGTGGCGGCAGGATTCAGTTGCACACTTTGGCAGACATAGATGTTGGCAGTCGATGAACACGGGCCGGTAGACAGCGCGGGCGGCCACGGTGGCGACGGGCACGGGCTACAAGGTTGTCCGGTGGCACAATTTGGAAGAGTCTGCGGCAGTTGGATCTGGCTGGGGTCGAGATTGGACGCCTGCATTACCGCTGTGATCACGCCGTCCACGGTGGTAATGGCGCCTGGGGCATTTCCGCACGTGGCGCACGACGCGCGTGCTGCGGTGATCGCTCCCTGCTGCGCCGCCTGCTGGATGGTGGAATAAATATTGAAGGCCCGTCCGAACCAAACGATGCCCAACAAAAGCATGAACACCAAAGGCAGCACGAGCGCGGCCTCGGCGATCTCCGCCCCGTCAGCGCTTCCGAATCTGTGTGCGATGGGTTTGATGTTCAGCAAGCTGCAAATTCCTCGCTTCGTGGGATGACAATTCATTGATCGAATTACAAATCACAAATCCACAAATCACAAATACCCCATCGCCTTTCCCATCGCGCAGAACAAAACCGCAATCGCCATGGCCACGCCGAACGGAATTTTTGTGGACTGTGGATCGTCGAGCGATACCTCAGACCCGGGCATCCGCAGGCTGAACAACGCCGCCAGCAAATGCGCGATGTTCAGGAGCGTCCGTTTCAGCCGCCCTTTCCAGATGACTACGGCCAGCGCCATGACTCCCGCCACCAGAATCGTGCCCATGAGCACGGAGAGCAGTTGCCGCGGGCCGAGACAAGCTCCCAAAGCTCCGGCCAGTTTCCAGTCTCCGGCGCCGAGGCTGCGGACCAGTACGAACGGCAGCAGCAGCCCGAGGCCCAGCGCCGTCCCCAGCAACGCGGCTCTCAGTCCCGGCCAGCGGTAGAGAATCGTGTTGACCGCGACACCCGCCGCCAGGCCCGACAGCGTGAGCCAGTTCGGAATCCGCCGGTAGCGCCAGTCGAGAAATCCCGCAACCATTGCCAGCAGCGTCGCGGGAATCCAGGGGGCGAAATTCCAAAGGCCGAAAATCCAGGGGCGCGATTGAATCATGATTGCCGCTGACAGACCGTCGCCTCCGCGGGTTTCGCTACCCTGTACTTTAGGGCTTTCGCAGCCCACACTCAAGAAAAAGTTCTCAGCTCTCAGTGGCACGCAATAGACAGGCTGGTTTCTGAGAACTGGGAACTGAGAACTGCTTTTCTTGCGCAAAACAAAAGGCCCGGTTGGCCGGGCCTTGAGTTGCAATCGAATTGAAATTTGCTAGCGTGTGACCGCAGGGGCCGAGTTTCTTTCCGCTACCACCTTTTTGGCATTGTCGGCCAGAGCGCGCGCTTGCGGCATCAGCTCCAGAGCTTTGATCACATCCGGATCGGTTTCGGCCCGTATCTTCATGCCTTCTTCCTGGCCGAAGGCATCCACGAAGAGTTCGCTCTTGATGTTGGAGCGCAGCCAATCGTTGCTCTCCATCATCTCGGCTTCGGTATAGGGGATCTTTTCCTCGTCGAGGAACTTGCGGAAGTCCTGGAGCAGCGCATCGTCCACTTCGAAGCTCTGCGTGATTTTGTGCGTGATCGCGTAGCGCTTGGCAAAATTAAACAAAGCGTAGTGCTGCAACAACGAGTCCTGAAACTTGTTGGACTTATACGGCGGCAGCTTTACGTCGGGAGTGATTCCACCCCCGCCATACACGGTGCGCCCACCATCGGTGAGCTTAACTTCGTGGTTGGCATTATTCTCTTCGCTCTCCCGGTTGTAATAGTAATCGTAGAGAGAGAGGTTGGAGTAATCGCGCTGGATCAGGCGTCCGCTGGGGGTGTAGTACTTGGCGGTGGTCAGCGCCAGGCCGGTATTTTCGGCGAGGGGGTATACGGTTTGCACCAGGCCCTTGCCGAAGGTTACTTCGCCTACGATCAGGCCGCGATCGTGATCCTGAATGGCTCCGGCTACAATTTCGGCGGCGGAGGCGGTGCCCCGATTGACCAGCACGACCAGCGGATAGTCTTTGCCACCGTTGCCGTGGGCTGCCACATACCGCTTTTCTGGGGATGACCGGCCGTGGTGCGAGACGATCAACTGTCCCTTCTTGAGGAACTTGTCGGCTACGCCTACGCCTTCACTTAACAGGCCTCCGGGATTCTGCCGCAGATCGAGAACCAGGCCCTTGAGATCGCCCATCTGATCGAGCGCTTCGGCTACTTCGTGCTCGGTAGTTTCCTGGAATCCGGAGACGTGCATGTAACCGATGCCGGGCTTGATCATGAAGTGCAGGTCGACGCTGTAGCGCGGAATCTCGTCGCGGACCACGGCAAATTCGAGAGGTTTGTCGGAGCCTTCGCGCAACATGGTGATGTGAACGGTGGTACCTTTCGGTCCCTTGAGCAGGTCGGCGACATCGGAGGTGCTCATGTTGTCGGTGGGCTTGCCGTCGATGGCGGCGATAATGTCGCCGGGGCGGATGCCGGCGCGATAGGCCGGGGTGCCGACGAAGGGAGCGATGACGATGACCTTATTGTTGCGCGGGCCGACGGTCATACCCACGCCGTAATACTTGCCGCGCTGCTCTTCGCGGAGCGCGGAATACGATTTCGGATCGAAAAAGTTGGAGTGAGGGTCGAGCTGGTGCAACATGCTGGGGATGGCGCCGTTATAAATGGCCTTGTCGGCATTCACCGGGTCGGCATAGTTCTCTTCGATGGTTTCATAGACCTCGGTGAACTGCTTCACGCTGTCGCGGACGTCGGAGTCGGTGCTGGGGGTGGTTGCGGGGCTGATTCTTTGCGCGAACAACATTCCCAGCAAGCCGAACGCAGCCAGGACAAAAACAATCACGAAGAGTGAACGTCGAGAACTACCGGCCATGTTTCGAGATCCTCGGGCAGGGACGTGGAGGGACCCAGCCACCCCATCTGACGCAGTATACCATGCAAAAGCGCCTATTTACTTGGATGCAGGAACCCGCTGGAGGTTACCGCGGAGCGACGGCTTTTGGGGCGTGGCGGGGCCAGCGTCTTCCAAGACTTCAAAGAAAATCCCTAGATCGGCTGCGGAAAAAGTCTAACCCCAGCCCCTAAAGGGGCTTCTGATTACGGGAGACTTACGAAATCGCTAAAGCGATGCCTTGATACGAAACCTTAGTTCTTATGTAGCCTGCCGGCTTGAGTTCTTACGTAGCCTGCCAGCTCGACACGACCCGTGGAACTCCAGCCTTGCCAAAGACGTCGATTATGGGGCGCTGGGCTACTCTTTTCCCGACACTGAAGTTCTTAGCCTGCGCTACATCTCGTGAGTGACATCGCAAACGTCAACCGACTTTAAGTCTTATCCAAAATTTTCATCGACTGTTCACATCAGATCAAAGTTCCATTCACATGCCTCTGCTCCGATGGACGGGGAAATATTTCCTCGCCGGAAGCCACCCGTTTTGGCGGTGATTGGGTAACGCCGGCGGAAACCGCATGAGCAGAAAGCTTTCGATCCTGAAAAACAGAGAGGAACAAAAATATGAAAACCATAGAATGGGCGAAGGCCAGTTGGTCTTCCCTGTTAGTGGCTGCGTTGATGATCCAGCCCGTCCCGACGCTGGCCGAAAACCCGAAGAGTGACGGGTTGGCGGACCAGAAGAAGGTTGTCGAAATCGCACCGATATCCAGCGCTGAAGTCGCCCGCTACACGCGTGGCTTGGAGAAATCGCCTGCTCTCAGCCATGCCGCGAAACTCGCTCTGCTGCAACACAACATCAAATACGTGTTCGTTCTCTTCCAGGAGAACCGGTCCTTTGACTTCCACTTCGGCACCTACCCCGGGGCTGTGGGCCTGTTCTCTCAGTCCGCCGGCAGTACGCCTGGCTTTGTGCAGCCGATCGTGTTGACGGACGGCTCGGTCGGCACAATCTCGCCGTTCCTGATGCCGCAGTCGATCAAGGACGTCAATGGCAACACGGTGAACCTCTATCCTGAGGACACGGACTCGGTGAATCACGGCCACACCGCCAGCGTCGCCAAGCTCGATCTGAACGGCAATAACGTCGCCCAGAACGATCGCTATGCCTTCACCGAGGAAGGCCTGTCTGGAACCCTGAGCTGCATTGGATCGACGTGCACTTACAGCGGACCGGCGCCGACCGAGCAGCAGGTGCAGAAAGGCGAATTGGTGGTCAGCCATGTGGACTGCAATACCGTTCCATTTCTGTGGAACTACGCGGATCGCTTCACGATTTTCGACAACTTCTTTGACACCGTGATCGGGCCTTCGACGCCCAACGCGCTGGCTATGTTCTCTGGCCAGTCGGGGGTGACGCAGTGGATCAAGTATCCGCAGTTGGGCCTCAATGTCAACAACACTGGCGCCGCGCTCCCTGTGGTCGGCGATCCGCAACCCTTCTGGGGATCCGCTCTAGACCCCACTCAGACTAATCGGCAGCCTACGGAAGGCGGAGGCGCTCCCAGCACCAACCCGGCTTCCAACCAGACGTATGCCAGTTTGGGGCTCTCTTTCATGGGAAACCAGATTCAAAGCATCACGGCCAATGACCTGAACCCCGCATTCGATCTCATTGACGTGCAACAAGACATCAAGAAGATCGCCGGCAGCGCGTACGGACCGGTGCCTTGGGGCTGGTACGAGGAAGGCTACGATCACGAGCCGACCGATCCTGTCGGCGTAACCACGAATCTCACCTACATCGCCCATCACGATGCCCCGCAATATTTCGGCTACGAGGCCAACAACCCGGTCGAAACTCAGGCGCACATGAAGGGCCTGGGCGACTTCTTCACCGCGCTTAACGCGACAGCCCTGCCCGGCACCGGAACCGGCGGAGTCTATTACGTTCGCGGCGGATATGGCAACCTCGATGGCCTGATTCCTCGCTCACCCAGCCCGGCGGTCGAGGCTGCTTTCGCCGGCAACGACGATCACCCAGGCTACTCCGACGCGCAGATCAGTGAAGCCCTTCTGGGCGACACGATCAACGCGATCGCCAACAGCCCGTACTGGCCGCAGAGCGCCATTATCATCACCTACGATGAAACCGATGGCCTCTACGATCACACCCAACCGGCGATTCGTTCCTGGGATCCCAACGGCGCCGCTCTCGATCAGGGTCCGCGCATTCCCACGATCGTAATCTCGCCCTACGGCGTGGTGCACGGAATCTCCCACGAAGCCACCGAACATAGCTCGATCATCAAATTCATTGACGAGCTCTTCAAGCTGACTCCGCTTGCCAATCTTCCGGACGAAGCGGCGATGCGCAAACTAGGCAAGAAGACTTACGGCCAGAAATACCTTGGGCCCTCCGACGCTGGCACTCCTGGCGTTGGCGACCTCTTCACCGCCTTTGACAATGGCCGCTTAACCGGTCAAGCGCCGCCGTTGCCAGCACAGTACGCGACAATTCCGCAGTCGGAATTCAGCCTGCCGCACTTCGGTGGGCAAGGTTGCCGCGTCCTGGGGATCGTTCCGACCGACGTTATCAAGGGCGGAGTGATCGATCCGGCCCCACAGGACGTCAATCCCCGTCCCAGCACCAATCCGGGCGAACCATACCTGGGCGGCTGGCCGACGAACTAGGGCAGCGATGGGGTGAGAAGTCATAGCGGTGTGGAGGGACGAGCGTCTCGCTCGTCCAGCCGGGCGGGGACGCCCGGTTCTCCACTTCCCAACTTTCTCCGGCGGCCGGATTTTCTTTTCGGCCGCCGGATTTTCACGCAGGGCAGTTGCTGATGTCTGGAAGGAACGAGACTCTTATGAGCAGAATTTGCGCGCTTCTATTTTCCATGGCATGGCTGATAATCGGAACCACCGCGACGGCCCACGCCGGGGCCACACTGGATCGAATCAAAGCGGCCGGTTTGCTCCCCTGCGGAATCAACATCGAAGAGCCGGAATATTCCACTCAAGACGCGCATGGGAATCACATGGTTCTCGACGTGGATATCTGTAAGGCAGTGGCCGTCGCAGTGCTCGGGCCCAATGCCAAATTTACCGTCAAGTCGTTCCGCGATGAGCAGGACGCACTGAAAGCCCTCAAGTCCGGCGAGATCGCGCTGCTCGCCACCGGATCTCCTGATCTACTGAATACGGCCAACACGGGCCTTGGATTTGCGCGGCCCATCTTCTATGACTACCAGGCCTTTTTCGTGAATAAGACCATGGGAATCGCTTCCCCGAAGGATCTTGCGGGCAAGAAAATCTGTTTCCTCGGGGGCACCGAGATCGAGACCCAGCTCACCAGTTACATGCAGCGCGAGAAGATCAAGTGGCTGCCCTTTCCGTTTCAGGAGGAAGGCGAGATGGAAGCGGCACTCGTCACCCGCAACTGCGCCGCCATCACCGCCGACGTTTCGCAACTGGGCTATGAGCGGCTCGGCTTTAAGGGCGTGGCCGGGAATTTTGAAATCCTGCCGGACGTCATCGCCAAAGATCCGTTGGCGCCGGCCTACACTCTCGACGACCCGCAATGGGCCACCATTGTCAACTGGACGGTCGAAGCTTTGATCCAAGCCGAGGAAAGCGGAGTAACGCAGGCGAATCTTGCGGAGATGAAGAAGAGCGACGATGAAGCGATCCGGCGTCTCGTCGGCGTCCATCGCGGCTACGGCCAGTTGGTCGGACTCGACGACGCCTGGGCTGCCGGAGTCATCGAAGCCGTGGGCAACTATGGCGAGATGTTCGAGCGCGACCTGGGCTCGGGGTCGGTGATGAAGCTGGCCCGCGGCGCCAACAACCTGTGGACGCAAGGCGGGCTCATGTACGCGCTCCCCATGCGCTAAGGGCAGGGTGGTGCAGCTCCAACGCCTCCAAAGCAGCGCCTGAAGGCGCATTCATGACGCGATAACTTACGGTATGCCTAAAGGCATACCCTGATACAAATCGCACTTGCGCCACGGGCTGCTAAGCGCCCGTGGCTGAAGTTGGGCTGTGCACTCCGCGACCGCCCGCACGTCTCGAAAACCGCGAAACGAGGGGCACCCTTTATGGTTTCCGCTGGCTAGGGTTGCCGAGTCAAAGACTTTAAGTAGGCAACGACGGATTCGGCGTCGCTCGGGTCCATGCGAAACTGGGGCATCGGAGCGCGAAGACGATTCCCGTTGGTCCAGATGCCGGTGGTCAGCAGTTTGATCATGTCAGCGTCGCTGGCGGGCGGAGTGCCGCCGATCCTTGGCGCGTTGAGAGGCCAGTCCGATTCGGGCTTCGCCGGGAGCCAGGGGACGGGCGCGCCCTGCAACCATCGCGTGCGGTCGGGATTGCCGTTGCTGTCGCGCGGTGTGTGGCATTGTCCGCACATGGCCACGCCTTCCACCAGATATTTTCCGCGAACGACGTTCGAGGCGGCGCTGGCTGTTTTGCGCGGGCGCTGCGGGTCCTGGTTCTGTGCAAAAGCGAGCGTGACGCCACCCGCGACGAGGGCGAGAGCGAGGGCTGCGGAGACCGGGAAGAACGCAAGATGAAACACCCGACTCTTGCCATGGTGCCGGCTGGAGGGAGATGGTGGGAACATTGACTTGGGAAGCATTGATTTGGGAAGCATTGATTTTCGCCTGCTCAATGCTACACTTCGCGGCGCTACTTTGTATCGGGTGGATTTTATATGCATTCGTTGGCTGGTGCAGCTTTGGCCTTGCAAAATGGCTCACAATTAGTACAATTCGGGCGAATCCAGAGTTGGGGAAAAGATTCCCGTCTAGACGGGACGAGATCGGGACGGATCCGATCTGCCTGGTCTGAAGACACTGTGATGGAGCAGAAAAAGTTGTCGCGATCAATGAGGATAGGGTTCAGAATATTTCTGGAGGAACGGGTAATGAAATTGTATCGTATTGCATTTGCACTTATTGTGATCAGCGCAGCCCTCCTGACCGTAGGCTGTAGCTCAACCGAGAATAAGCCGAGCACGCCTGCACAGCCGGCAGCCGCCGCGCCGCCGCAGAAGAAGGAACCTGTGCTCTATACCGGGCAGGAAGCATTCGCTCTCATGATGAATCTGGCCCTGAAGTGGGCGCCAGATGCCGAGCCGGCTCGGGTGGAATCGGTGCTCACCCCGGAAACCACCGGTCAGGACGGGAAAGCGACCATCTGGCGAGGGTACTTTGTGTCGCCCAGCCGGCGAGCCACCAAGACCATCGTTTGCTCGGGCAGCCGTCAGCCGGATGCGCCGCCCTTCGGAGTTTCGCCCGAGGGGGCCGAAGGCGCCTACAACGCTGCATCCGCCAGTCTTGTTTTTTCACACTACCTGCTGAAAACCGATACGGATAAGGCCTTCGAGATGGCGCAGCAACACGGCGGCGAAGCCCTCGTGAAGAAGGATGCAAAGCAGCCCATCACCTATGTTCTGCTCAAGGACCCGAAGCAGAACGTGCCCGTCTGGTACGTCATTTATGGCGCGAGCGAAAAGGACCGGAAGGGCATCGGCGTGATTAACGCGACCACGGGCGCTTTCGTAAGGGCGGGCTAGTGGGAGCGGTGAGAAAATAAGAACTAGAACGCGACCGCGTGATGGGTACCGCTGTCGGTGCAAGCCTGCAGGTGGAGAGCCGGGCGTCCTCGCCCGGCTGGACCCTTCGACTTCGCTCAGGGCAAGCTCGCTAGACGCCAGCCCCTCCACCGTATGACTAATCCCGCGATGAACCTCAAGGATATCGGCGCGCTGCCGATGAGAGACAGTGAGCCGCAGGAAACCCGATAGGGTGCTGCGGGCACCGGGAGCGGCGCCACCCGAAGCACAGGCGGGGAATGGCCGTCCTTGAATGGGGGAAATGAGTCATGGAACCGGATCATTCAGGGAACAGAAGAGAACTGCGTTTTCTGATCGAAGCCGGCGCCCGCGTCGAGCTGTGCAAGAACGGTCAGACTCTCCGCGCCACTACGGCGAATATGAGTGGAGGCGGTGTGCTTCTGGACTTCGAAGAACCGGTTCAACTCGCGGTAGGCGATCGGGTGATCTGCGAATTCATGGTCTTGCACGATGCCGACAAACCGCTTCCGTATTGGGGTGTGGGAAACGTCGCCCGCGTAGAGAACTGCCGCGTCGCGATCGAGCTGAAGGGCGGCGGCTTTTCTCCGTTGAAATCCGAAACCGGCGGCGCAATGCCGTCCGTATTTGAGCCAGATCCGCGCTAGCCTGCCTTCCGCATCGAACAAGTGGCCCGTGGTTTATTCCCCAGACTGTACAAAACTGACCATTATGCAGCGCTGAAACCAGACATACTCATAACCAAGCCAAACCCAAGCGAAAAGGCAAGAAATCCGAGCAATCGAGCATGGAATGGCCGATCTCGTGCGCGGAAGAGTATGCCGTGCGGCACGGCTGACGGAGGTTCTGTAATCATGGCTGCGAAACTAGCTACAGCGGACGAGCGCATTCTGGCTCGTATAGAAGAAGTTGTCGCCATCCGCGCCGGGAGCGTCATGGCCCGCAGCGCCAGCGACAAACCGCAGGTTGGCCACATGCAATTCGACTGCGGATACCTCTCACCCTACTTCATCACCGACCCCGAACTCATGGAAGTTGTCTTTGAGAACGCCTACGTTCTCATTCATGAAACGAAAATCAGTTACAAGAAGGATCTGCTCCCGCTCCTGGAGCTGATCGCAAAAACTGGGAAGCCGCTGCTCATCATAGCGGAGGATGTTGAGAGCGAGGCGCTGGCTACTCTGGTCGTGAAAAAGCTGCGTGGCCCGCTGCAAGTTGCTGCCGTCAGGGCACCCGGCTGCGGGGATCAGCGCAAGACTATGTTGCAGGACATCGCCCGCCTCACCGGGGGCAAGGCCATCGCCGAAGGCCGCGACATCCAGCTGAAAAACATACAGATTTCCAGCCTTGGTCAGGCCGAGAGGATCACTATCGACAAGAACCATACGGTGGTCGAAGGCAGGGCCACGCACGAGTGGCTTTCCTTTGAACGCACGTTGCGCTTGCCCGAAGTGTGCAGCTCTTTGATCGGTTCGTCGATCAGTCCGACCGCATGAGTGCGAGCGCGGAGCGCTCAGGGCGCCGGCTGCTGCAAGCTGTATCGATCTGGCAAGGTGAAGCACAAGCGAGCGGCCGTGATTGCTCTCCCATCTACCAGCTTCACAGAACGTGGTAGACGAAATGAGCGAAGAGAATCACCAGCAGCAAACCGGCGATGCCACAAACCCAGAAGAGGAAGTGCTCGGTCAACTTTGGGGAATTGATCTCTTTCTTGTCCATGAAGGAAGCATACTCCCGAAG
>Ga0182014_10002830_pt1 | contig 21412 bp, 15 predicted proteins | sample 612S2DmetaG_FD_120489 | JGI IMG/M metagenome (GOLD analysis project Ga0182014, IMG submission 120489) | Permafrost microbial communities from Stordalen Mire, Sweden - 612S2D metaG | ecosystem: Environmental > Terrestrial > Soil > Wetlands > Permafrost | place: Sweden: Stordalen | collected...
GAGGGCGGCGGCTGCCCCCTCGGGGGCAGGAGGCCAAGAAGGATTGAACAACAACGACCGACAGGAGTAAAATAATGCCAAGACTCACCCAAGATTCTGTCCAGTCAACGGGTGCAGGTCAATTCGGAGAACATCGTTGGTATCGGAAAGAATATCCCCTTGAAGGGTTTCACCTGATTTGAGAACCACGGTGGACTCGCCAGACACAGAAGTAACCAGACCCGTAATCGCCAGAGCAACCACCAGGAATCTTCTCATGCGTTTCTCCTAGTGGAGCAGAGTACGCCTGTGCCAAGAACAATAGCAAGCCTGGTTTCGGGCGGAAGCGTCAATCGCGCCGTCCGACAGCCGGTGTTCTAATTTGAATCCTTGTTCCAGAAGATTGCCCGCAATCCCGAACAGATCAGCGCGACGGCGAGAATGGCCAAGATGAACAACCAATAGTGGAAATGATGGACGACGGTAGTCGTTGTGATCGTCCCCGTGGCGGGATTGGTGGTGGCTATGACCGTTGTGTTCATCGCTGGCGTTTCCTGATCTCGTTCAGGACGGAAACGCGGATCAGGTTAGCACAGAAAACTCGCCTTTGACGAGAGGTGTGACCGCGTTCCGGCAACGCCGCGTGGCGCGGTCGCGTGTACGCTCCATTTCATGGTTGGCCGATTCTCAATCCGAGTTCCCTCAGCATGTTGATAAAGCTCAGGTCTACTGCAAACATTGGGATAGTCAAAATGAGCGCCACGAAGAAATGTTTGCGGTCGGCCCAAGCACGCCAGGTCGGCTTGATGGCCTCGGCGATCTCGAGAAGGATGTCCGAGACGGCAAAGCTGGCGAGCAGGGTGAGCGCATCGAGATAGCCGATCGGGATGTGGGATATGACCACGGGGACATGCCGGTGATTCCCGAGAAAAATCAAAACCCAAAGCGGGCCGATGTACAGCCAACTGAGATTCATCACGGTCTTCCTCAGGCGGCTCAGTGGTGGATTGCTCATATTCTCAATTCCCGCAGACGATAATTGGACAATCTGTATAATCCGGTAAACGTAGGCTGTGCGGGCCCGCCCGAACAAATGAACGCTTCGACGTTCTGTTTTGCAAGCATCTTCGACTGATCGGGTTGCGTGTGGGCTTGCTCCCGTCGGGCTGGTTTATGCAGTCCATCTAAACGGCGTTCCGGCAACGCCGCGTATTGCTCCGCTTCGGCTCCGTCGGACTCGCCCGCACCACTATTCGGCCAATACGGTTGCGGCGGGCGGGGAATCAGAGAACGGTTGCTGGGGAATGAGGCCCAAATCGCGCAACAATTCGCGGTCGGCATCGGCTCCTTCGCCAAAGCATCACGCCCCGCCACTCGTCCCTGTTCCACGCCATGCGACCGTTCATCGTGTGTGGACTTGACTTGAATATCGCTGTGTGATATCGGTATGGCGATATGGAGGGGTTGTGAATTGGTTTGGTGGTCGGCTGGGTGCGATCTTGAATGGATCGCCGGGCTGGCCATGTGATCTTTGACATAGGGTAAAGAAGGCACGGCGATTCACCCCCACAGCGGATGTCGGGGCAGGGAGCGCTGCGGCTACAGTACGACAGCGGCCGGGCCGGCTGCCCTTCGAAGGTGCTCCCCTCGATCGGCTCAGGGTAGACAGGATCGCAAAAAGTAAAAATTGGAAAACGAACCCAAGTTTGCGCAGGCCGGCGTGGAAATTTGCAAATGGGAAAGCCAAAAACGAAGCCAAATGCCGCATGCAGCAGGGAACGGTGCTCCCTGAAATGTTAAATCGGAAAAACAAAGCCAATTTTTCCGGGTGTTAGCAGATGTGGATTGGCTTGAGGAACAAGGTGTTAGGGATGCAAGTGTGCCATTTTGTCACTTGGCTTTGTTTTGCAAAAAATGGCTTTGTTTGGGGTGTTTGATGGGGTTTGGAAGTCAGATTGAGGACAGAAACAGCATCTTTTTGGGCACCTGCGGAGGGGTTGATCCTACGCCGCTATTCTGCCAGCACGGCGGCGGGGGGCGGGGAATCGGAGAAGGGTTGCTGGGGGATGAGGCCGAGGTCGCGCAACAATTCGTGGTCGGCATCGGCTTTGGGGTTTTGGGCGGTGAGCAATCTGTTTCCGTAGAAGATCGAGTTGGCGCCCGCGAAAAAGCAGAGGGCCTGGGCTTCGCGGGACAAGCGCGAGCGTCCGGCGGACAGACGCACCTTGGCGCGCGGGAAGGCGATGCGGGTGGTGGCGACGAGACGGGTCAATTCGAACACATCAACGGGCGGCTGGTCTTCGAGCGGGGTGCCGGGCATGGCCATCAGGCAGTTGATAGGCACGCTTTCGGGGGGTGGATCGAAATTCGTGAGCACTTCCAGCATCCGCAGGCGATCGGCCACGGTTTCACCCATGCCGATGATCCCGCCGCAACAAACGGACATGCCCGCGCGTTGGACGGCACGGATCGTGTCGAGGCGGTCTTGAAACGTGTGGGTGGTGACAATCTGGGAGTAGAATTCGGGGCTGGTATCGAGGTTGTGGTTGTAGGCGGTCACGCCGGCGGCTTTGAGTTGTTGCGCGGCGCGGTCGGTGAGCTGGCCAAGCGTGACGCAGACCTCCATGCCGAGTTTGCTGACTTGGCGGACGGTTTCGAGAACGGAATCGAAGGCGCTGGTCCCTTCGCGGACGCCTTTCCAAGCCGCCCCCATGCAGAAGCGGGTCGAGCCGTTGGCCCTGGCGCGGCGGGCGACCTCCAATATTTCGTCGGTGGACATGAGATGTTCGGTTTCGACGCCCGTCTGGTAGCGGGCGCTCTGGGCGCAGTAGGCGCAATCCTCGCTGCAGCCGCCGGTCTTGATGCTCAGAAGGGTGCAGAGCTGGACTTCGTTATTCTGCCAATGCTGGAGGTAGACGTTGCGGGCTTGCTGGATAAGGTCAAAAAAAGGTTGGGAATAGACCTTCTCCAAGTGTTCAAACGGGTAAGAACTCATATAATCTGCAATCCCAAGTGTCTACGTATAAACAGGTTAAGCAAATGTCGCTTTGCGCCATTGCCAAAATCCTACAAAAACCGCACTCGCATTGCAAGCACGGGGTCATTCTGCTACCGTAACAGTCTGTCTATGGACAAGGTTATCCAGACGATCTGCGGCATGTTGCAAAGCCCCGACGGCATGCGGCGTTGCGCGGCAGCCATGGTTATCGCCGAGTTGCGGCCGAAACAGGACTCGGTCGTCAAGGCGCTCGGCGATACCTTGAAAGACGCGAACCAACTGCTTACCCGCTATGTACTTGAGGCGTTCGAGGCCATTGGCACACGCGCGGTCGTTCCCTACGTGTTGCCGCTGCTGGAAGCGCAGGAGATCGAAACCAAACTGCGGGCTGCGGCCATCATCGCCAACGCCGGCGGCGACAATGTGTCCAGCTTGCGCGACCAGTTCTTGAAGGCCAATCCCCAGCAGAAACGCGTGTTGGTGGACATATTGGCGCGCATCCATAACCGCGAGGCGATGCAGTTGATCCTGGATGTCCTGTTCGACACTGATTTTGAACTTGTCAAGGAAAGCTGTCAGGCCGTCCGCCGCCACATCGGCGATGCCGAGCCCAAGGAGCGCGCCGCGTTGCACCGGCAGATCGCGAAATTCATGACGACGTCGCGCGTGAAGAAGAACGATCGCGTGTTGACTTCCTGTCTGCTATTGATCGGCTATGTGGGCGCACCGGATGCGCGCAAGATTCTGTTGAAGTACAGCACGGCGAAGAATCTCGGCTACATCCGACGGAATGCACTCATCGGCCTGAAAGGCCTGCAGTACACGGGTGCGGCGGTCAACCCAATCGCCGGCCAGATGTTGAAGTACCTCGGCGAAGCGGATTATCCGAACGTTGTTCAGAACGCGCTGGACATTATTGAGAAGCTGCCGCTTGGCAAATCCTACGATGGGCAGTGGCGCAAGCTGCTCAAGAGCAAACACCTGAGCGTCCGCGCTTTCGCGGCCCGCAAGCTCGCGTCCAACGACAACCCCGCCGGCAATCGCTTGATGATGGCGCTGCTGGCGCATGAGGATCCGCAGGTCAGCGAAATCGCCGCCGGCGCCCTCGCCCGTCACAAAGGCGCGACCGCGTTGTTGCTGGCGGCCCTCACCCGGGAGCGCAAGGCGGAGCGGGCCTGGCGGTTGGCGAAGATCCTGAAACCTCACAGCGAGTCGGTCGACAAACGGACCGCGAAGAAGTTTGCCGCGCTCGCCGCGCGCGCCCTCCAAGCCGGCGAGCCGCGTTACGAGACGCTGCTGTACTTTCTGCGCAACATCGACCCGGCGCTGGCGGACGGCGTTTATCGCGAGGTCGGCCTGAAATACAAGAAGGCCAGGAAATGGGCCAAGGCGGTCGATTGCCTCCGGCAAATCGCGCGCTCCGAGGGGTTCGACAACGAACTGCGATTCGAACTCGGCATCTGCAATGTCAAACAGTCCGCAAAAGACCTCGCGCCGCACTTGCGCGCCGAGGATTACGCCTTGCGGGCGTTCCAGGCGTTGCTGCAAGTCAAGGGGTTCAAGCTCTTCGATCGTTTGAAGAAGGAGAAAGCACTCGACGCCGCTGACTTCCACTATATCGGTTTCCATTTCAGCGAGGGCTCCGGCGAAGAACTGAGGTTCGGTCGCAAGAACCTCGAGCACGTCGCCAAGCGTTGGCCCAAGACCAAGGAAGGCAAGGCGGCCAAGAACAAGCTGAAGCTTCCGCCCAAGTCGCAGGCCATCACGCCCACGCCGATTGCTCAGGCCAGCGCGGCGGAGTGAATTCGTTGTTCCTCAGGCGTCCGACGTCAGGGTGTTCGCCAGCGTGATCCACTGTTCCACCGCCAGTTCTTCTGCGCGCGCGCTGGGCGCAACCGAGGCCGCGGCAAACGCTTTGTCCACGTCCCCGAACGGCGCGAGCAATTTGTGCAGCATCTTGCGGCGTTGACCGAAGCCCGTGCGCACAACGTCATGAAAGGGCGCCCCCACCCGCAGCTTCACCCGTGGATCGCGCCGTTCGAGAACCACAATCGCACTATCCACTTTGGGCGCGGGATAAAAGCATCGCGGCGAGATGACGTGGGCGATCGTGACGTGATACCAAAGTTGCGTGAACACGGTCAGCGCCCCGTAGTCCTTGTGGCGAGGTGTGGCGGCGAGCCGATGGGCGACTTCGCGTTGCACCGTCAGAATCATCGCGCGCGGTTTGTCCTCCCGCTCGACCAGCCGTTCCAGAATCGGCGTGGAGATATTGTAGGGGAGATTCGAGACGACCTTGTACGGCGCGTCGATTCGAAAATTCGCCTGCTCCAACACGTCCACCGCGTCGCCCTCGATCAACTCGACGCCGTCCAACTGGCCTCGCAGATACTGGCAAAGTCGCGGGTCTTTCTCGATCGCCACCACCCGCTTGGCGCGCGCGACCAACTCGACGGTCAGCACCCCCAGCCCCGGTCCGATCTCCAGCACCGACTCGTCGCGCCGAAGGTCCGCCTGCTCGATGAGAATCCGCAGGATGTTCCCATCAATGAGGAAATTCTGTCCCAAAGCCTTGCTGGGGCGAATGTCGAATTCGGCAAGCAATTGGCGAACTTCGGTCAGCGTCATGCCGCGAATGTTCTCATGCGACAAGGCCCCGATGCAAAGAAGTTTTCACGAGCCCTTTCCCCTCGCCATCGGTGATCTCGTGTTTACTCTTGTTACCCCCTACTACCCCATGCCAGCTCCCGCAAAAAACCACACCGCATTCCTAGATTTTACTTGCTTTGATATTACTTACTGCTGTATTCGCAAACGCCCCTCGGCGAAAACCGCCACGTTGGAGCCGCAGCGAAACCTGTTGACACAACCTCGCTCCAGAAGTATACGCTCGACTGCGTCCTCGTGGTGTCCAGTCCGTTCGAGGACGAAACGGTCGCAGCGGCGTTATTTGCGAGAAGCATTGTGCGGAGGCGACCATGAAGATGACCGGCGGGGATGTCGTACGAGAGTCAAACGTCCTTTTCTTGTCTTTTGTACTTCTGCTGTTAGCTACGCAGACATGGGCAATCAGCCTGACCGGGTCGACAAATTTGACCGCTCAATCCGTTGCCTCGGGACAGGCGAACTGCACCAGACTACCGCTCCAAGGCTCCAGCAATGGCGTCAGCTTCGAAAGCACCAACGCCATACCGCGTAGCGGAAACCTCAACATCCTCCGCGCCACACCGGCAATGAGGCTCCGCTCAACTGCATCCATGCAATCCATGACCAGCTCCCCTCCCAGCGACCTGATTGTCTGGTGGAGGTTCGACGAAGGCAGCGGCACGTCCGTAGCGGATGCCAGCGGCAACGGCCACACCGCCACGCTCCAGGGCGATTCGCCGCCCGCCTGGATCAATGGAGTCACCTCCGGCGCGCTGGACTTCGATGGCTACCAGAACTACGTCGAGAGCGACGACTCATTCAACGAGACCATCAGCGCCTACACCATCGAAGCGTGGTTTGCCGCCAGGTCCGCCTCCGGCGAGAATCCGGCCATCATTTCCACGCTCGGCGACGACATCGGCTTCGACTACCTCGGCGACATTCTCATCTGGACCAACGGCTACTTCTACGGCAATGCCATCGCGCTCAACACGCGCTGGGACGTGCTCGTCGCCAGCCAGGGCTTGGTCGATGGCAAGTGGCATCACGTCGCCGCCACATGGGACGGCACCAACTCCAGCCTCTACGTCGACGGACAACTGGTCGCGACCCAGCCCGATGCCTACGATGGCTATTCGTGGACAACCCCGCTCCGGCTGGCCTACCGCGACACCAACCCTCCGGGGTGCCACTTCGGGGGCAGCATCAGTGACGTCCGCATCTACAGGCGCGCCCTGTCCAGCGACGAAGTCGCCGCTGATTATAACATCGACACGGTTGACAACGACGGCATTCCCGACTGGTGGCGGCTGAGATACTTCGGCAGCGGCACAACCACCAACAGCGTGTCCTGCGCCTCCTGCGACCCGAACCATGACGGATACTCCAATCTGGAGGAGTACCAAAACGGCACGAACCCTCTCTTGCCGAGCGGACTTACGGTGCCTTCAGATCTGATCGTCTGGTGGAGCTTCGACGAAGGCACGGGCTCGTTCGCGGGAGATGTCACCGGCAACGGCCACTGCGGCCTCCTGCTCGGCGATTCGCCTCCCGCCTGGACCAACGGCGTCACCTCCGGCGCGCTGAGTTTCGACGGCTCCCAGAACTACGTCCAGACCGAGTTGCCCTTCCACGAAACCATCAGCGGCTATACCATCGAAGCGTGGTTTGCCGCCAGTTCCGGTCTCGGGGAGAATCCCGCGATCATTTCCACGCTCGGCGACGATATCGGCTTCGACTACCTCGGCGACATTCTCATCTGGACCAATGGGATGTTCTACGGCAACGCCATCGCCCTCAACACCCGCTGGGATGTGCTCGTGGCCCAGGACGGCTTATTCGATGGCAACTGGCACCACGTCGCCGGCACATGGGATGGCACCAACTCCAGCCTCTACGTCGACGGACAACTGGTCGCCACCCAGCCCGACGAATACGACGGCTTTTCGTGGACGACGCCCCTCCGCCTCGCCTACCGGGATACCAATGGCGGCTGCAACTACGGTGGCAACATTGGCGAGGTCCGCGTCTACAGTCGCGCCCTGTCCAGCAACGAAGTCGCCGCTGCTTACAACACCGACACCGTCGGCGACGGCATCCCCGATTGGTGGCGATTCAAATACTTCGGCAGCGGCACCACGGTTGACGGTAACTCGTGCGGGGCCTGCACGAGCCCCAATCCTTGGGCGCACGAGTTGACAAACCTGCAGGTCTACCACAACCCCAGCGTGCTGATTTCGAATAACTACACCACTTACAACGACGGCATTCCTGACTGGTGGCGTGTCAAGTATTTCGGAACCGCCGTCCCGACCAACAGCTTGTCCTGTGCCTCCTGCGACGCCGACAACACTTTCTGGTCGAACCTGGCCGATTACCAAAACGGAATAGACCCGACAAGCACCGGTGACGCGCTGCCGCTCAGTTTCTCGATAAACGGCGGCACCGATCCGATCACCACGACGCAGCTCCACCTTGAGTTGCCAACTGGAATTGTTGCCGACTATGTAGTGGTAAGCGAGGACCTGTTCCTGACCAGCGTAACCAACGCCTTCGCCTCGGCATTTGATTACACCCTCGGCAGCAATGTGGACGGACTACACACGGTCTATCTGCGATTGCTGAAGTCGAACGGCAGACTTAGTACGCCGTTTGCGGCGACAGTGCAGGTCGAGGCAGGACCGCCGGTCATCTGGACTTCGTCGCCAACGAACGGGATGGTCACCGGCCAACGACGAGTTGACGTTCAGGGCTTCGCCGGTGATGCTAATACCAACGCCAGCGCCCCGCTGCAGGTCGCCGTTAACGGTGATTTCGTCAACGACCGCGACACCAATGGCAACTGGTGGTCAGCGCAGGATCTCGCGCCGGGCACGAACACCTTCCTCGCGGTCGCCACCGGCATCGCCGGACTCTCCTCGACCACCTCGGTTTGGCTCATTTACGACCCGGCCTTGGCGACGAACGTGCCCAACTTCACTCTGGACGTCACCAACACAGTCACCGTAGGCTCGAACACAACGGCTATCGCGGTTTCCGGCACCATTGACGACAGCAACGCCACGGTCCGGATTCTCGTGCTGGACGCGTCTGATAATACGATCACGAACGCGAGCGCGAGCGCTGCCGTCAAAGGCACGAATTGGTGGGCGAATGTGCCGGTTGTGGGCGGAAATAACGCCGTGATCGTGACCGCGCAAAACAGCAACTCGCAGCCGGCCACAAACGGCTTTGTGACCGCTCAGAATACCAGCGTATTCCTGGTGATCGACAGCCCGACCCCGGATACCGCCGTGAATGGCACCAGCGTGGTGGTGGTCGGCCATGCCAGCACAAATTTCGACAAGACCATCACGATCAATGGCATTCCGGCCTTCACCTCGACCGACGCTAACGGAATCGTCTTCAGCAATTCCGTGCCGATTAACAGCACCGACGCCAACATCATCGAGGTGGACGCGACCGGCACCGACGGCAGCTCCGCCACCACGCGCGAAACGGTGTATGCTTACCAGTTGCTGTCTTTGCACGCGTCCTATAATGGCTGGATTCCGATCCCCGACGTCTTGTGGGGTCCCGGAGTTGAGACCTATGACTGGGATCCCTCACGTGGCGACGTATTTCACAGGCGTGTCCACTTCTTGGGGGGCTGGCCAGGGCCTTGGGAAGATGACATGCCATGCAATTTTGTGTGCGGCTCTCCAAACAGCGCGGACGTGTGCGTGAATCTGGCGACCGGGTACGGATACGACGAATACTACTATACGACCTACACCGCCGAAGGCGATTTCTCGTACGGTATTGATGCGGGCTCGTGGGACAGCCAGCTCACGGTGATCAAACACGCGCCAAACAACGAAGAACAGCTCGTCGTGTTCCACTTCAACTCGTTTGGTTACTCCGTTAGATGCGCTGATCCGATGAGCTTTGATCCCTCACAAATCACATTCCGCGGCGCCCATGGCTTCTGGTACATCCAGAACGGCCAGACCAACGGAGTCGCCTTTCTGGTCAAGGTTCGAACGAACATACCCTTCACCATTCAGGCCGCGGATTTCCGAATCCCGTCGATGGCGGACAACTGTCCCCCGCGGACGTACCAAAGCGGCACATCTCGCGAACTTCAGTTCACCGGCTTCGGGAATGCTCTCGTCGGCGGCAAGGTTCAGTCTGTCGCCTTCAATGGCGGCACGCATACGATGTACGCCAATGGCGATCACGGCGGTTGGGGCGTGGGCGATCCAATCGACAACCCCGTTTGGACCCGTGATGGCACCCGTAACCCGGTCTGTTATTCTCGGAACACGCCAGTCAGCATGCATGTCGAAATCAAACTCGATCCGCCCGTGCCCGACGGCCTGACGATTCCCGCCACGCTGGTCGCCGATGCTGGCGACTTGCAGGGAAGCGCGCCCGTCAACCTCAGCGGCAGCAACGTCACGAAGGACATCACGGTCGGTACGCTCAGCAACATGGTCTATAAGGCCACGCCCACCTTCAAGTGGAAGTTCCTCATCAACACCCCCTCCGGCCTCGGCAGCAACGAGTTCGACCAAACCACCCACACCATCTACGTCACCTACGCCGATCCCATCTCCGACGGCGGCTCGCTGACGCCGCAACGATTGGACAAAGCAGTCAGCCCTGCGAACGGGACGTCGAACGTGCTCACAATCGCGAACGCGATCTACTCCAACCTCTACAACGATAAGCAGGCCGGGAAACTGCGCAGTTGCCTGTATGTGGGGCCGTTTGCCAGAAACTTCGCTCCGACCGGCTGCAGACCAGGTGTAGGGGACCTGCCAGATCTGACGTATAACTGGTACATGTATTCTCCGGTGGAGCCTGGCGAATGGGATATCCAAGGTGCCTGCATCACGTTCGCGGAGTTGCACAACCTAGAGCTGCAGATTCTTGGAATCAACGCCGGGACCCCCGTTCTCATTGCGCCGGTGCCAGATGACCAATGCGGCGACATCCTGCAGGACCCGTTGGCCGACCCGTGGATCCCCCCGACGACTAGATACTGGCCGTGCAGCGACGGCTTACAGCATCTCAGCTATATGCAGTACTGCGCGGGCGGCGTGGCGAACAATTACGAGGGAGCGCTAAAGGTGGTGGATGGCGGCACGACTAAGTATTATGCAGGAGCAGCGAATATCGTACGGAGCCTGCCCAGCCAGATTCTGCAGGCACTGAACGCCACCGAATATTACCTGTGGGGCGACAACACGACAGTGCCGGCCGGCTGCACACTCTGCTACTGCGGACAATCCTGCGTGGCGGCTTTCGGGACAACGGCTCCTCCAAACTGCCCGTAAACATAATGTGATGGAAAGGATTCGCATGAAAACTACAATGGCAACGGTTGGATTTCTGGCCGCATCGCTCTTGTGCGTGGCACAACCTTCTCCCACGCGCTTGGTTGATGGTAATCAGTTCATCATATGCTCCGAGGGTGAGACGGTCTGCCAGATTCAAGTGTCCGGCTTGGCCCCGCACGATCCAACGCCTGCGAAATCCCGCAAGTCCCTCGAGTCTGAGGGCCGGCGGCTGCAGAAGTACTTTTACTTGCTAAGCGGCTGCACCAATCCGATCCAATATGTGGACGAAGTCCAGACGAACACCCGAATAGCTTACACAATCCATCTGAGCATTTATCCGCCGGGGGTCGGCGCCGGGTCAGCGAGTGTGCAATTATACCGTCATATACAGCCGTACAAAACGCCGCTGCTGTCTGTGGAAGACGCCGAATTCGCGCTCGGTCCATTAACGGTTCGGGACGGCGATACCAACAACATCGCGTATACCCGTAGATTCCTCAGGCAAGCCCTCGATGCGTTCGGGCAAAAGTACTTCGGCGTGCCGGTCTCCGCGATCGATGACACGAACTTCAATTGGTCCGCTCACCATACCAACACGCTGGCGATCAGCTACGCCGATTTTCAGCCCATCCAGTTTCCGCCAGCAAACCCGAAAGATGGGGCACAGACAAAGTGAAGTTTCCATGAAGATGTCGTGACGCGGAATCTGACTGCGAAGACATTCCTCGTGGACCGCAGCGTGCGCTGCACGGCCAGGGCGGACCCGCCGTCGTTTGGCACGTACTCCAGACGTTCCTCGACGCCTTCGATTTTCCTTGATTGACCCGGCACGCAACCTTCAGCATGCAGTCGTGGCGCATGGAGAGAGATTTTCTCCGAAGCGCCATCCGTTTGAAACCTGGCAAACATACCTGGGGCATGTGGAAGCGCCGGGAGTGCGTGGTGCCGACCCTACGAGGATGGATCGTGCTGCTGGTTCTCGGGGCCGCACTCGTCGCGCTCTGTGTCAGCGAGGCGCACACCTTCCTCACAATCAACGATCCCGTCTCCAGCGACATTCTGGTGGTCGAAGGATGGATTCCGGATTACGCGTTGCAAGGGCTGCTGGCTGAAATCACGCGCGATCATTACCGCAAGGTACTCGTGACCGGCGGGCCGATTGGCGCCGGCAAAATCCTTTGTGGCTACACAACCTGGGCCGAACTTGGCGCGGCCACCTTGGTACGGCTCGGCGTCAATACGAACGCTGTGGAAGCCCTGCCGGCCGCCAAGGTTTCCCGGGATCGCACGTACGCGTCGGGAGTCGCGTTGCACGCCTGGCTCCGCCGTCATCAGATCGACACCACATCCCTGAATATCATTACCATGGCGGAGCATTCGCGCCGCACGCGCCTTCTTTTCAGCAAGGCACTGGGTCCCGCGTATCATGTGGGCATCATCAGTATAGAAAATCGTGACTACGACCCGAATCGGTGGTGGAAATCCAGCGAGGGTGTGCGCGGAGTCATCGGCGAAATGCTCGCCTACGGCTATGCGCGATGCCTGTTCTGGCCGCCGGCCCGAGCCGAATAGTCTCCACGTCGCGCTACGCCTGCCCCCGGAGATCGAATTCAGTTCACGCCCACTGAGTAGATTCGGTAATGATATTTTTTTCCATACAGCAGACGCGCTGAATCATTCACGTCAAGAGTCAATGACGAGGCATTCCCCTTGCCCGGATTCCTGTACGCTTCCAACAGATCACTCAGGTTACGAAGCGCCGGATTGACCATGAACCCACTCCTGGCCAGTGGGCGAACGAGTCGGTAATGCTGGGTCTGGTGATCAACCATCTGCAGGGTCATGGTAATCTTCGCGGGTTTGTACAGAAACTCCCGCAGCTTCCCCAACCAGGTATTTCCAATGTCGACTTCGATCCACACGAGACATTGGTCGGGCAATAGCGGCACTGGATCACCCCATGCGCCCGTTCCTTTGCGAAGCAGGCGGCGGGGTGCGGGCGGCGGACTTTCGGCCTTCCGCTTCCACAGCATATACTCCTTCTCCGTGGCGACCGGCTCATAGTCTCGCAGGATCACTTCCAGCGCTCCCGCGTCATCTTCGGCCGCGAAGCGGTCGTCAACGGTCTGATACTTGAGAATCACAAAGGCAGGAGCTGTGGGCCCAAGATAAAAACTGCGATTGCAGGCGACGAGAAACGGAGTGTAGGCCGAGTACCCTTGGAACACGGGGCGGGGCCGGTAGTTGAGGTCGTTCAAGAGCGCGATCGCCTGCTCGTCACCAAATACATCGACGGAAGCCTGGCCGATCAGACGTTTGATGGTGGGCAGGGCGTTCTGTTCTTTGACGCGTGACAGCGTACCCTCCAGCGCCGCGCGAAAATCAGACGGATGGACGAAGGCCGCGCCGTTTTCGACAATCCTGTCGCGAACTCGTGGGAGCAACTCCGCGAAGTACTCCGGGCGGATCAGGAACAAGAAGACATAAGGGGACAGCAGTGCAATCAGCGTCATTCCCAGCAAGAGTCGTCCGTGTTTGCCGGGTGGCTGGAAAACGGCCCACGCCGCCGGCTCGGCGAACAGGAGAAACGCAAACAGGGTATAGATATGACAATGGTCGGCACGAACAAACCCCTCTTTCCACGCGACGAACAAGCTGACGCAAAGGACAATCAGCATGGCCAGGTTGCGGCCCTTGTCCTTGCTGCCGTACGCGAGACCGATGAACAACCCGCCACCCAACAGCAGAGCGCCAAACCCGCTCCAGAATACCGGCCGCGACTCATTGATCGACATCGCCTCGGCGTAGCCAGACGTCACCTCGCAGGCCCCGCGCAAAAAAGGCAGAAACCCCGAGACCTGCTGTCCCGCAAGACACCAAAACGACAGAAGGCAAACGAGATAAGTCATCGCCAGTCCACTCGCCCGAAGCCATTTCCGCCTCGACAGTGCATACGCGACAATAATCAGCAGGCTTGCCACGCATAGCAGGAAAAACGAGAACTTGGTGAGCGAAACGAGGGCAAAGAGAACCCCCGCACCAAGGGCAAGTCCTGGGGATAGCTGACACTCGATCACGAAACAGGCTGACAGGGCAATGGCAAACAAATACACCGCGTCGGCAGAAACCGCGGAGAAAAAAACGATGTTCACGGCAAGCCACCATCGCAATACAGGCCGCAGTCGCAGCGCCAGCGCAGCCATGAGCAACGCAAAGACGCCTTTCAGCACGACGTCGAAACCAATCCGGCTCGCCAGAAGATAGCCCGAATACGTGTCGGCAGTGATGTATCCCAGCGGACCGTAGGTGAAGATCGTGTCTTTCCCGAATTGCAGGCCTTTGTAAACAAAGTAGCTCAGGACACCCTGCCACGACCTGTCCAGTTCGGGAAGGAAGCTTTGAGTCGGCAGATGGATCAGCACGAGCCAAAACAACAGAAATAGCCCAAAGAAAAGGGCCAGACGTCCAACTCGATCGTTTCCCCGAGAGACGCTCACGGCAATGTTCCAGTCACAAGATCGCAAACAGAAGTGATTGCAGATGGTGAAACGCACCGTATGTCTCTCCATCCATGCGAGTCAGGCAAAGCAACTTCAGATTCTTGACGTAACGGCGTGCCGCCCCTACTGATTCGCAAAATTCGGCCGGCTGCGACCGTGGTGTGACGGGTGCCTTTCTGTTCCATCCAACACGAGGAATATCCGGCGCTGGATGGAAGGTCAAGAGACTGTTTACCCCATATCTCCGAAAGGCGCACCGGCTTCTGCCATCCAAGAACAGCGACGGTTGGAATCCTTTTCGTGGAGTGCACGGTTTGGGGGACAACATCGTCCGAAAGTTATGGACGAATGTCTCCACGACTGGCCATCTCGTGACCGGGGCGGCATCCCGTCTGGTCGGCGGTTGGCAGGGAGCTTGGCCGATAACGACGGAACCCACATGGAGAAGAACACGAGGATGCTGGGTTCGATGACAATAGTTGCTGATAGACTGACTAACACCTTCCAACGCCGAGGCTTCCGCGAAGGCTGTAATCTTCGACTTTGGCACACGGTATGCAACCCCCACATGATATGACAGAGGCTTCTGAATCACTTGTCGAAGGAATGGTGGACACCTGCCGACAAACGCTCACGGGGCAGGACACCAAGCCCCCGCGTGAGCCCGTGTATCGCAACGAGTTCACAATCCTGGTCGTCGATGACGACACGTCGTTCCTGCATCTGGTGAGCTCCGTCTTGCGCAAGCACGGTTTCAACGTCTTGAACGCATCCTCCGGCGTCAAAAGCCTCACCATGTTTACCTATGCCCCGAGCGACATTCGGCTTGTGCTCCTTGATTACACCATGCCGCAACTCAATGGGGACGAAACACTTCAATATTTGCGAAAACTCAACCCTTCCATCAAGGTCGTGGCCGTCACATCATCGGACTCCAACCAAGTGTCGGCGAGATTCCGTGACGGGGTTGACAAATTCCTCCAAAAGCCGTTGGACGCAAAGGAACTGATCGCCACAATCGACTCTCTTGTCGGTTCCAAACCACAAAACTAACGCGCTCAGGTTCTGTCGTCCGTTCCACGAAATAAAATCCTGACGCGTGAAACCAGGCGTACTCCGTCAGCCGCATACGATCTTGTAGATATCCCACAGAGCGAGGGATTGCGCTTGTTCGCGGAGTTAGAGAGTGCTGTCAACGCAAATCTGCGTGACCGGGTCCGTCGACAGACAGAACAGGTGGTAGTTTCGCCCGTGTCTCTAGTGATGGTGATGCGCCAAACCGCGCGCGACTTGCGTCGCAGCGGTAACCCATAACGCTGTCGTTGTGCGTTCGCCACACACAAGTCTTGACGACCTGCCAGATTTCCATTAGATATTAGCACTGGGGAAGCAGGCGGCGGGAAATTGTTGTCGGTTCAGCCCTTGGTACGTTGAATGTGGCTATTGCGGACAGTTTCAAGGTCGCGACGTTGCTGTCGAGGTGTGGGAGTGACAGTCGTTTCTGATCGCTCTCTCTTGCGCCTGTTCATCGAATCCGTTTACGACACGGCATGGCGTGTTAGCGAAATTGCTTCGGCCAGCCTTGACATATCTGATCCACCTTCTCTCGCGGATCCAACCAACCAGAAGCGCCATGTACGCGCAAACAGAAACGCACAATGACCGTCAAGCACGTACGTGGTTCGACAAAACAGCGGGTGACCGCTACGAAGTTTGGGGGCGGGGGTAGAAGCGCGCCGCCACGATCCGCGGATAAACCAAACGCAATGGCTGCGGCACCCGAAAAACGGCGCGGGCGGCAAAGCTCCACCAAGAAATCTTTCCCGGTGGTGGGCATTGGGGCGTCTGCGGGCGGGCTGGAAGCATTTACGAAGTTGCTCCAGCATTTGCCCAGCGACACCGGCATGGCGTTTGTGCTGGTGCAACATCTGGATCCCACGCACGCGAGCGCGTTAACGGAGATCCTGTCGCGGGCAACGGCGATGCTGGTCACCGAAGTCAAAGACGGGATGCGGGTCGAGCCGAATCATGTGTATGTGATTCCGCCCAACGCCGACATGGCCATTTTGCACGACAGGCTCAACCTGATGCCGCGCACCGAAGGGCACGGGCTCCACCTGCCGATTGACTATTTCCTCCGCTCGCTGGCCGAAGATCGACGGGGCAAGGCGGTCGGTGTGATTCTGTCGGGGACCGCCTCCGATGGCACACGGGGGCTGAAGGCGATCAAGGCGGAAGGCGGGTTCACCTTTGCCCAGGACGAACAGTCGGCCAAATACGACGGGATGCCGCACAGCGCGGTCACGAGTGGGTTTGTGGACTGCGTTCTGCCTCCCGAGGGGATTGCGCGGGAACTGGCACGGCTCAGTCGGCATCCGTACGTGATGCCTTCCAAGGAAGCCCAAGCGAGTGAATGGGCTTCCGGAGAGACGGACATCCTCAACAAGATCTTCATCCTGTTGCGCACGCACACGGGAGTGGATTTCACCGATTACAAGCACGCGACCATCCGCCGGCGCATCCAGCGGCGCATGCTCCTGCATAAGATTGATCGGATGGATCAGTACGTGCCGTTTCTCCAGCAACATGCCGACGAGGTGGAGGCCTTGTACCAGGACCTGCTCATCAATGTGACCGGTTTTTTCCGCGACCCGGACTCATTTCGGGCGTTGAGAAAGAAGATGTTTCCGCGCCTCTTGAAGAAACGCGGCCCGGATCAGTCCCTGCGCGTCTGGGTGCCGGGCTGTTCCACGGGCGAGGAAGCGTATTCGATTGCCATCAGCTTGTTGGAATCCATCGGAGACAAGCGGGCGGAAATTCCCATCCAGATTTTCGCGACCGATATCAGCGGCGCGGCCATCGAGAAGGCCCGGGCCGGGGTGTACCCCAAGAGCATCGAGCAGGAACTGTCCGCCGAACGGTTGCAACGCTTCTTCGTGAAGTCGGACCGCGGCTATCAGATCAAGAAGGCGGTTCGCGGGCTGTGCGTGTTCGCCCGGCAAAACGCGGTCAAGGACCCGCCGTTCTCCAAGCTGGACCTCATCAGTTGCCGCAACGTGATGATTTATCTGGGACCGGCTTTGCAGAAGAAGCTGCTGCTGGTTTTCCATTACGCCCTCAAACCCGATGGTCTTCTCATGCTGGGTTCCTCGGAAACCATCGGAGGGTTCTCCGATCTGTTTGTTCTCATCGACAAGAAAGAGAAGATTTACTCGAAAAAGCCGGGCTGCTTCCTGCCGATGGTTGCGCGGGCCACGATCGAGCGCCCGGGCGAACAAGGGCAGACGCAGCCCAAGGAGCGGCGGAGTGGCGAGGAGTTGCCCGTCGTGTCCAGCCTCTACAAGGAAGCGGACAGCTTGATGTTGTCCCAATACGCGCCGCCGGGCGTGCTGATCAACGAGGACCTGCGAATCGTCCAGTTCCGGGGCATCACCAGTCCGTTCCTGGCGCCGTCGCCGGGCGAGGCGAGTCTCAACCTTTTGCAGATGGTGCGCGAAGGCTTACGGCTGGATTTGGGCAACGCCATCGAGAAAGCCCGCAGGACAAATGAACGCGTGCGCAAGGTAGGGCTGCCGATCGAGCCCGGCGATCGTTCCCGGCGGATCACTCTCGACGTTTTTCCCTTCAAGGCCACGCTGTCGAAGGAACGTTTCTTTTTGGTCGTTTTCGAGGAGGCGGCAACTGGCGGCGCCTCCAAAGCCATCCGGGACAAGCGGGCCGGGCGCGGCAAGGGCCGGCGGGCCGAACATTCCCCCGGGGCGCAATTGCGTCACGAACTGGCAGCCACCAAGGAGTACCTCCGCACCGTGCTCGAAGAACAAGATGCGGGCCGCGAGGAACTCCGCTCGGCGAACGAAGAGATCCAATCCAGCAACGAGGAATTGCAGAGCACGAACGAGGAATTGGAAACTGCCCAGGAGGAGTTGCAGTCCACCAATGAAGAGTTGACCACGCTCAACGAGGAACTGCAAACGCACAACTCCGAATTGAACCAGGTCAACAATGACCTCATGAATTTCCTGGGTAGTGCGCACGTCCCGATCGTGATGGTGGGCGGCGACCTGCGCATCCGCCGTTTCACGGCCGCCGCGCAAGCCGTGGTGAACCTGATCCCCGCCGACGTGGGGCGACCGCTGGGCGATATCCAGCCAAACGTCAATGTTCCTGATCTCGGTCAATTGATCCTCAAGGTGATTGACACCCTCACCGCCTGTGAACGCGAGGTGCAGGATCGACAGGGGCGTTGGTATTCCTTGCGCATTCGGCCCTACAAGACGGTGGACGACAAAATCGACGGCGCGGTGCTCATATTCGTGGATATTGACGCCGCCAGGCGCAGCGCCGCGTTGATCGAGGAGACCCACGACTTCGCCGATGCCATCGTGGAGACCCTGCGCGATCCGCTGGTCGTCCTCACCCCCGACTTGCGCGTGAAACGGGCCAACGCCATGTTCTATAAGATGTTTCAGGTCACCCCCGAAGATACCGAAGGCCGCTTCCTCTACGATTTGGGCGATGGCCAGTGGAACATTCCCAAGTTGCGTCAGCTATTGGAAGAGATTCTGCCCCGCAATTCCCTGTTCAACGACTTCGCGGTGGAACATGAGTTTCCGCGTATCGGACGCAAGCGGATGTTGCTGAATGCCCGGCGGATCCTCAGTAAAGACAACGAACTAAAAGCCATCCTGCTGGCCATCGAGGACACGACGCGACACGGAGCGCCGACTGCATGAAGAAGCATGAACCAGCCGCGCGCCCCAAGAGCAAGCGATCATTGAAACCGCTTGGCTCGCCGGCACAAGCCGGAACAAGTCCATCGGCGACGGTTCAGGGCGAGACCGAGTTCCAGCGTGTCGTGCACGAACTCCAGGTTCACCAGGAAGAACTGGAGGCGCAAAACGAGGAACTACGGGAGACCCAGCAACTGTTGGAGGCTTCCCGCGACCGCTACGCGGACCTCTATGACTTTGCCCCGATCGGTTATACCACCCTTGATGGGAACGGACACATCTGCGAGATCAACCTGACCGGCGCGACGATCCTGGGGCGGGAGCGTTCGCGATTGTTGGGGACGTTGTTCAGCGTGGCGGTTGCCAAGGACGATCTCAGCGCGTTCCACGGTCATTTGCGGCAATGCCAGCAAGGCGGTACGGTGACCACGGAATTGACCCTGGCGGTGCGCGACCGCAATTCGGTCCCGGTACAATTGCACAGCGTTCCGATTCTGGATCTTATCGGCCAGACCACGATGTATCGAACGGCCATCACCGACATCACCGAGCGCAAGCAGGCGGAGAAGATGCTGCGGCTGGCACGCGACCAATTGGAAGATCGGGTCCGGGAACGGACGGCGGAGTTGGCCGGAGCGGTCGCGGAGCTCCGGAAGGAGATTTCCCAGCGCGAGCGGACCGAGCAGACATTGCGGGAACTCTCCGTTCGCCTCTTGCAGACGCAGGATGAGGAACGCCGCCGGATTGCGCGGGAATTACACGACTCGACGGGCCAAAAACTGGCTGTGTTGGCGATGAACCTCAGCCTCATCGGCAAGTCAGCGGAGACCCTCGACGTCCAGGCGCGCAAGGCGCTTACTGAAAGCCTGGCGCTGCTGGACCGATCTTCGCGCGATATCCGCACGTTGTCCTACCTGCTGCATCCGCCGCTGCTGGATGAGCGCGGCCTGGCTGCGGCGGTGCGCTGGTTCGCGGACGGCTTCGCCCAACGCAGTGGGGTGCAAGTCAAGCTGGAGGCGCCGCCGGATTTGGGGCGGCTCCCGGAAGGAATTGAAGTGGCGCTGTTTCGGATCGTGCAGGAGGGTCTCAGCAATATTCATCGCCACTCCGGAAGTTCCACGGCCACGATTCGGCTGATGGTGGATCAGAACCAGGTCCAATTGGAGATGCAAGACGCAGGAAAAGGATTGCTGCAATCAAGGAGTGATGGTTATGTGGCTCCACTGGGCGTGGGCATCACGGGCATGCGCGAACGAGTAAGCCAATTGAACGGTCAAATGAAAATTGAGAGTGGCTCGCACGGCACGACTGTCTCCGTGACCCTGCCTCTTGCCAGGGCGGCGTCATGAGCGCGCTCCGCATCCTGATCGCCGATGATCACGAGGTGGTGCGCGCCGGTGTCCGCTCACTGTTGGAGAGCCAACCGGACTGCGAGATCTGCGGGGAAGCCGCCACCGGCCGCCAAGCCGTTGCCCTGGCGCAACAACTCAAACCGGATGTCGCCATCCTGGACATCACCATGCCGGAGTTGAACGGGCTGGAGGCCACACGCCAGATCCGGAAGGTCGCTCCCACCGTGCAGGTGCTGATCCTCAGCATGCACGAATCCGAAGAACTCGTGCGGGAAATCCTCGATGCGGGCGCCCACGGCTATGTCCTGAAATCCGACGCCGGCCGCGAGTTGACCGCGGCCATGCATGCGCTGCGCAAACATGAGACGTTCTTCACCTCGCGCGTCGCCCAGATCGCGTTGCACGCCTACCGGAACAAGACCCCCGCCGGCGACGCCCCACCGCCGCCCGGCGGCCCGCTGACACCGCGCGAACGGGAAGTGCTGCAATTGCTTGCCGAAGGCAAGAGCAACAAGGAAACGGCTTCCGCCTTGGGAATCAGTGTGATGACGGTGGAAACGCATCGGTCCAACATTATGCACAAGCTGGGCGCACATTCGGTCGCGGAGCTGGTGCACTATGCCGTCCGCCAGAAGATTGTCATACCCTGATAACAACACAGGATTGTAACGGGCTTCCGTCACTCGGGCTTTACCAGTAGGGGTGTCCCCAATGCGCTGTATTGCAGAATTGTGGCGCCAATATCATAGTGTCGGTGGTTGTCGGCGCGGATTATCGCACGGACGAGGAGGATCAGTATGAATAGTTCCACCGAAGTCGCACAATCGATTGGCGCAGAAGTGTTGCGCATCATGGTGGTGGATGATCATGATCTGGTGCGCCA
>Ga0182014_10002834_pt1 | contig 21378 bp, 19 predicted proteins | sample 612S2DmetaG_FD_120489 | JGI IMG/M metagenome (GOLD analysis project Ga0182014, IMG submission 120489) | Permafrost microbial communities from Stordalen Mire, Sweden - 612S2D metaG | ecosystem: Environmental > Terrestrial > Soil > Wetlands > Permafrost | place: Sweden: Stordalen | collected...
GCCACCCTGAGGCTACCCCGAGGCTACCCCGAGGCTACCCCGAGGCTACCCCGAGGCTACCCCGAGGCTACCCCGAGGCTACCCTGAGGCTACCCTGAGGCTCCCGGGACGGTCGGGTGCAGAGTGGGAGGAACCGGGGGCTGGAGGGCCGCTATCAAGTGGTAATTCCACGAACCAATCCGCCAAAGCGCGGGCGATCACCACGAACTCAAACAGTAACCCCGTCCACGAAATAGCGCGTCACGTTACAGCACGTTAGCCTGTCCTCGAGGAAAGCCGAGCCATCTTTCAGGCGTTGGGAGGGACCAACTGTTGGATCAGTGGATTGGGATTGCGGATGTTCTTGCGTTGCCAGTCTGGGAGCATTTGGGTGATCTGGCGGCAATTGGCTTTTACGATATAGGCCCGCATCGGCGATGATCAGAACTCCGGCCAATTCCATCTGGGAGAGATGGGCGGCGACGGCGGCTTCTTCATTGGTGTCCTGGGGCACGGCAATTTGGTCAATCAAGCGCTGTTCCGGGGTCTGAAAGTTCACCCGGGTCAAGGTCTGCTCGGCTTTGGGCTTTTGCAATTCGGGCGGGGTATCCACCGTCCGGGCGGCTTGGGCCAAAACCGTATCCTCCTGGAGGCGCGCGGGGCGGGGTCGGCATTCCTAAGCACCTTGCCATCCAAGTGTATCACCTTAAGCGGCAGGGGTCCATTCCGGCCATCCAGTTCGAATAGACCTGGCGCAGTTAGTCCGCGTCGACGACTTTGAGCATCCGCTCGAACGTCCGCTCACAGGGCACATCGAACTGCCGCCGGGTGCCGCGCCGTGGAGGAGAGCGCAAGCGCCGCCGCTGGCCGTGGTTGAGACTTTGGGCAAACTCGGCGATGGCATGGGGTCCCTGACACCCGGCCGCCACCGCCAACGTCGCAAGGGTGACCTAGCTGGCAATGGGATAACGCACAGCCTCGACCGGCAATCCAACCATGACCTGATCCAAATGGCTTATGGATATGCCAAAGCCAACCAAAGCCCCAAGGCCAGCGACAGCCAATTCGTGCTATCTCATTGCGCCGACGACCTTTCATTCCCTCCTTGGCGAGAGCCGTGAGTTGCGACGACAAGCGGTGAAAATGTGCTTGCTGGGGCCCTGCAAATGCGAGAATGCTCGACGGATGAAACGCACTCCGCTTTATGCGGCCCACCAAAGACTGGGCGGCAAGCTTATTGAATTCGGCGGCTGGGAAATGCCGGTACAGTACACCAGCATCACCGACGAGCACCTCGCGGTGCGGAAGGCGGCCGGCCTGTTCGACATCTCCCATATGGGCGAGGTGCTAATAAGCGGCGCCGGCGCCGAGGCATTTCTCAATCAGACCCTCACGAACGACGTTCGCAAACTGGCGGCTGGGCAAGGACAATACACCCTTATGTGCAACGAGCGGGGCGGGGTTATCGATGATCTCTACGCCTACCGGCTCACGGACAGCGAGTATCTGCTGATCATCAATGCTTCTCGAATCGAGGCCGATGTGGCTTGGCTGGAAAGGCAACTGGCTGGGTTCGCCAGGCGGAGCGACGTGAAGTTCCAGAATACCTCGGACACGACGGGCGCTGTGGCCGTGCAAGGCCCACGTGTGGTGGAGTTCATCGGCTCCTTCTGCCCGGGTCCATCCACGGGCGGCACGCAGGTAGCGCGGGTGACGGATTTGAAGAAGAACCAGGTGGGCCGCTTCAGCCTTGCCGGCCAGCCGGTCTGGATTTCGCGCACCGGCTACACGGGCGAGGATGGGTTTGAAATCGTGGCACCGGGCCAACACATTGAGGCGATTTGGAACCAACTGCTCGCGGCAGGCCAGCCCTACGGGTTGAAACCTGCTGGGCTGGGCGCGCGCGACACACTGCGCACGGAAGTTTGCTATCCTCTTTACGGCCACGAACTGGACGAGAACACTACTCCCATCGAGGCGGGCGTGGGCTTCTTCGTAGCGCTGGATAAGGGCGAGTTCATCGGCCGGGCCGTGATGGCCGAGCAGAAGGCCAAGGGCACGGGCAAGAAGCTCGTCGCGCTCAAGATGACGGACCGCTCGGCCCCGCCGCGCCCGCACTACGCGATTTGGAGCACGGGTCAGGGGGCGGCCAAGATCGGGGAGGTCGTCAGCGGTACGCAAAGCCCATCGCTTGGCATCGGCATCGGGATGGGGTATGTGCCGCCGGCGTTTGCCAAGTCCAATACCCCGGTCGAAATTGAAATCCGTGGCAAGCGCGCACCGGCGGTCCTCGTCCCCAAGCCGATCTATCGAAAACCTGATTGACCTGCCGCCCTCTCCCTGACTCAATTGGCCTATGGCTAATGTTCCTTCGGATTTGAAGTACGCGAAGTCGCACGAATGGGTGCGGGTGTCGGGTAATGTCGCAACGGTCGGCATCACGGACCACGCGCAGCATGAGCTGACAGACGTGGTGTTCGTCGAGCTGCCCGAGATCGGCCGGCAGGTCAAAGCTGGTGACGCCTGCGCTGTGGTCGAGTCGGTCAAGACAGCCAGCGATATTTACTCGCCGGTCAGCGGGGAGATTACTGAGGCTAACAAAGCCGTCGTCTCGAACCCGGCGTTGGCAAACTCTGAGCCCTATGCCAGCGGCTGGTTCTACAAGGTCAAGCTCTCCAACCCCGCCGAGCTAAACGCCCTGCTCACGCCTGAGCAATACCAGGCGCAGATTGCCGGGGCGTGAGCGGCTGTGCAGGGTTTAGTAATCAGTAAGCAGTTATCGGTATTCACTGCCCACTGGCCACTGGTCACTGATTGCTGATCACTGATAACCCCTCCACATTCCCCATTTGATAAATGGCGCAATCTCCGCCACTGTATGGTGGTGAAACCGAAACGGATCCGACTGTTCGTCAAGCCCTACTGCGGGTGGTGTCACAAAGCAGTGCGTTGGCTGGATGACCAAGGGGTGGAGTATCAGACAGTCGATGTCATCGCCGATGAGATCGCCTACGACGAAATGATCCGGCTATCCGGGCAGGACCTCGCCCCCGTGCTGGACGTGGATGGCAAGATTCTGGCCGACTTCGGTCCCGACCAACTCGCTGACTTCTGGAAGAAGCTGGAGAAATAGAATGCCCGGGTTGATTGCCACCGACACCAGGCCGCGCCCGCGTTTGCCAGCCTGGCTGCATACTCGCCTGCCCACCACCGACGGCTTCGCCCAAACTCGCGCGCTGCTAGACGAACTCAGGCTCCACACCGTGTGCCAAAGCGCCGCGTGCCCGAATCATTGGGAATGCTGGAGCAAGGGCACCGCCACTTTCATGATCGGCGGCGACCGCTGCACGCGTGCTTGCGGTTTCTGCGCGGTGACAACCGCCAAACCTCTTCCCTTGGAAGCGGACGAACCGGCCCGAGTGGCCGACGCCACCCACCGCCTGCGGCTCAGGCATGTCGTCATCACCGCCGTTGCCAGGGACGACGTGCCGGACGGCGGCGCGGACCATTTCCGACGCACGATCGAGGCGGTGCGCGCCCTGAACCCCGCCACTGTCATCGAAGTGCTGACCCCTGACTTCAACGGGCGCGAGGCGGCCATCGACACGGTGATCGCCGCCCAGCCGCATATTTTCAACCACAACCTGGAGACGGTGCGGCGGCTCACCCCTTCGGTGCGCTCGCGAGCGACCTACGATCGTTCGCTAAGCGTGCTGGGTCTGGTGAAGGCGAAGTGCGACGGGACGATTTACACCAAGTCCGGGCTCATGCTGGGTTTGGGCGAGACCGAGGAGGAACTCTTTACCGCCCTCTCCGACTTGCGCCAGGCCGGCTGCGATCTACTCACCCTCGGCCAGTACCTCCAGCCGACGCTGAAGCATTTGCCGGTGGAGGAGTTCGTGACGCCGGAGAAGTTCGTGGAATATGGCGCGCGCGCGCGGAAGATGGGTTTCCGGCACGTGGCGAGCGCCCCGATGGTCCGGAGCTCCTACCACGCGGACGAGTTCACGCTTCCCGCTTCAGCGATGTAGTAACTGGGGGTTGAGCAGGAACAGCCTGACGGCCCAGACTATCACCCCGATCAGCAAAACGAGCGCGATCAGCGTCGCGATGGCTTTTATAGTCCGCGCCCGCTTAAAGACTTGTTCCGTGCGCTGCTTCTCGGACTGCATGAACAAGGCGAATTCCTTGTCCACCGACAGGACGGCTTCCACGTCATCCCGCAACTTCAAGGTCAGCCAGGGGGAGGACGGCCCGCGCCACGAGGCTGGCAGCTTTTGCAGCACTTCCCCTTCGGCTTTGACCAGCCCGCAATGATTCCAGAACGGCGCCTGCTCCTGTGTCCACACCCGCAGCAAACCATGATTCGTCGCCACGGTCTGAACACGGTCCCAGAGTAGCGGCCGCAGATGCTCGGCCAGGGCAAAGTCGCTAAAGGCCTCGCTATGAAGCAGGCCCTGGCGCTCGGCCATTTGCAGACCCACCGCGCCCAACACGGTGCCGTCGGCGCCCTCGGCGACCTGGAATTCCGTAACTCGTCTAGCCAGCTCCTGGGTCGGGTATTGCATGGCCTCCCAAATGGCCGTCAACTGGCCGATGTCGTCCAGTGTTGCGCGTCGCACACGGTACTTCGACAAACTCACGCGGCTGAGTTTAGGAGGCAGCCCGACGATTTCAAGGCACAAAAGCCATTGCTTTCTCCTTGACGTCAAAGGGCTAGTTCTTTATTTGGCAGATGCGTAATGGGTATCGCGTGCAAAGATCACAAACCATCGTTTGATGCCGAGAAAGGAACCGTCCCGCCATGAATCACAATGCTCTCGACCGCCGCAACTTCTTCAAGGCCTCGCTGCTAGGCGGGGCCGCGCTTGCCATGCCCTGGAGCGCCAGCCATGCACTGGCCGCTGCAGCCGAACCAACCTTTAAACCAGCCACCGCCGGGCCGGCCTCTGGCGTCGGACTGACCAGCCGTGTCGCCTTGACGGCCGGCGAGGATCGCGCCGACCTGACCTTCCAGGCACTCAAGCCCTTCTCCAAACAAATCGCCACAGCGATTGGCGACAAGCGGGTGATCGTCAAACCGAACAATGTTGTCATCGATCGTCCGCTGGCTGCCAGCGACGCCAAGAATCTGGAGGGCATCTTCGAATTCCTCAAGTCCATTGGCAAAGACGGGAATGTGGTGATCGCCGAGTCACCAGCCGGGGGCTCGGTGCTGGAAGGGTTCGCCAATTACGGCTACGACAAGGTGGCCGCCAAGTACGGCGCCAAGCTGATGGACCTGGATCAGGATGAATACGAAACGCTGTACTGCTTTGATGAAAAAGACTTTCGTCCGCACCCTTGCCGCATGGCCAAGGCCCTGCTGGACCCGAAGAGTTTTATTATTTCGGCGGCCAAGTTCAAGACTCACGACCGCGTCGTTGCGACCTTGTCCCTAAAGAACATCGTGGTCGGGGCGGCCATCAAGCGTGGCGGCGGGGAGCGGCCGGAGGGCGGGCGCTGGGGCAATAGCGACAAGCCGGTCACTCATGGCAGCGGTTACCGGGGCATCAACTATAACCTGTTCACTCTGGCCTCGCGGCTGCACCCGCACCTGGCGGTCATCGACGGGTTCGAGGGGATGGAAGGCGAAGGGCCGGCCAGCGGCACGCCAGTCAAATCGCGCGTGTGTGTGGTCAGTCCGGACTGGCTGGCCGCAGACCGGGTCGCCGTGGAGTTGATGGGGATAGATTTCTCCAAGGTCGGTTACCTGAATTACTGCGCCCAGGCGAACCTGGGTCAATCCGACCTGAGCAAGATCGAGATCGTCGGCCCGGCGCTCAAGGATTACATCAAGCCGTACAAGATGGCGGGTAGTTTCGACCAGCAATTGATCTGGATGAAGCCGGCTGGTAATGGATGAGGCGGCGCGCTCGTCAGCCTTTTCATTGAATCAGCTTCAGATAGGGTGACTCAGTCCATGTGAAGAGCACCCCCACGTCCGGGTATTGAAACGAGTCCCACGAAGTTGGGCAAGTCATTAAGGGAAAGCATTTTATGCAAGCTGCTCAGCTTCCTTGGAGCGGATCGAAACAAATAGGGCAGTCACCGGCAGCACAAGCGCGATGATTGGGGTGAAAGAATCCGGGCTTTAGGGTAAGGTTTCGCCATGCGATATCGAATTCTCGGCAGCACGGGTTTGCGGGTGTCGGTAATTGGCCTGGGCACCTGGCAGTTTGGCGGCGAGTGGGGCCGGACCTTTTCCCAGGCCGACGCGGACGCCATCCTCGATAAGGCGGCCGAACTCGGCATCAACCTCATCGACACGGCCGAATGCTACGGCGACCACCTTTCTGAGAGGCTGATCGGCGATTACCTCAGCCGGCACGACCGCTCGCGGTGGATCGTGGCAACCAAGTTCGGCCATCGTTACAACCGATTCCTGGACCGGACGGAGGACTTCTCCGAGGCGGACGTTCGCAAGCAGCTTGAGGCGTCGCTACGGGCGTTGCGCGTGGAGACCATCGACCTGTATCAATTCCATTCCGGCTCGGACAAGCAACTGCTGAATGGGACCACGTGGGCGATGCTCGGCGAGCAAAAGCGCGCGGGCAGGATCCGGCATCTAGGGATTTCGATCCTTGGCAAAGGCAGTGAGCTGCAGGCAAAGGAGGCGAAGGGTCTGGGCGTTGAGGCTTTGCAGGTAAAATATAATCGCCTCGATCGACGGCCGGAGGAGCTCTACTTCCCACATGCCAAGCAGCATAATCTCGGCATCCTGGCGCGCGTTCCTCTGGCCAGCGGCTTGCTGAGCGGCAAGTACCATGTCGGCATGGCCTTCCCCGCCAATGACTGGCGCTCGACGTTCGAGGCTGAAAAGATGGGTAGAGATTTGGCGGAAGTGGAACTCATCCGCGCCATGGAAGTGCCTGTCGGCGTGCCGATGGCGCAGTGGGCGTTGGCGTGGTGCTTGAAGGAACCCGCAGTGTCAGCCGTGATACCCGGCTGCCAGGACCCGGCGCAAGTGGCGTCCAACGCCGCCGCGGCGGAACTGGCAGACGGCTGAGCGAGGAAGGCATGCGTAGTTTTCTAGCGACCTCGATAGCGGATGGCAAATGGCAGATGGCAAATGTCCGGGCCGTCGCTCGCGCGGCAAAACTTGAGCTGATGACAGCAAGACTTGGAATTCAAGGACGCCAGAAGACTCCGGTCCAGGCTTAGAACTCAGGGGGCTTGAGGCTCGGCTTCGGCCTGGAGGTAGTCTTCGTCCAGCGCGGCGAACCAAAGGGTGTTTGTCCATTCTCCGTGGACGCAGCGGTTTTTCAGGAACTCGCCTTCGCGTCTGAGTCCGACCTTCTCCAGGAGGCGGCAGGCGGCGGTGTTACGGCTGTCACTCCAGCCGGCAACGCGGTGCAGCTTTAAGCCCTCGAAGCAAAATCCGAGCAGGGCTTCCACCGCTTCCAGGGCGAGGCCCTTGCGCTGGAAACTCCGGTTTAGGCCGATACTAAAGGTCACCTGCAGACGCTGGGGGTCGGTGAAATTCAAACTTATGTAGCCGATGAGCTTGCCGCCGTCCTGAGTTTGGACGCCCAGATAAAACGTCTGGTCGGCAGTGGTCAGCTTGACGTGGGCATCGCTCTCCAACCAATGTAAGACGCCGTCCTCATCCAGCGGCACGCCGTCCTGGTAGCGGAAGAACTCCTCATCCGATATTATCTCCAGCAGGTCCTTCCAGTCACTACCGGCCAGGCGTCGCATGAGGAGCCTGGGGGTAGCGATGGGGAGTGGGATCTGGTACCCGACCTCGCTGCCGTCATCCGGCACGATGAGGCTTTGGGTGCAATTGGGGCAGGCCTGGGCAAAGCCGGCGCTCTCGCGAGGGAATGAGACGGGCTCGCTGCAATAGGGACATTTGAAGTCGATGAAACTCTCTTCTGTGATCATATAGCTCTCGCTTGCGCCTAACGTTGGCTGCGGGCAGGCGCGGTTTGCTGGTCTTCCCGAATCCTAATGTTCCCGAAGAGTCTGCGGCTAGTCTTCCATGGACTCGTCCGTGTCCAGCAAGGCGTCCATATCACCTATCGGGCGGGTGAATGTGGCTTTGGCAGGCTTGGCTATCAGGGTGTCGGCCGTCTTCTTCACGCTCTTGGATAGAACCGCTATAGGCAGGGCGACGACGAATACCGCAGAGCCGAGCACGGTCGCGACGAAGCAGGCCGGGCGGATCACGACGGCATCGGTCGCCACGGTAAGGGGCCCGCTGTGTTCTGACGCGGAACTCGACGCGATGCTGCCCAGGATGACCGCGAGCACGCAGATGGTAGTTACGAGTTTGGTTTTCATCTGTCTCACATTCAGCGACAAGGCTAGCCTTGTCGAACATATTTTGGGCCTTGGCTCGGCTGCGCAGAACGGGGTCCGCAGACCCGGCGGCCCATAGGCAACATTTTCGGGAGCATCCTGGTGCGGGTGCCGTCTAACGGAGACATGAAGCGCATAGTAACAGTTTGCGTGGTTGTGGGAGCGCTGGGCTGCCTGGGTTTTCTGTCTGCGGGGCAGGGGGTCATGCACACGGGCTCGCCGCAAGCCCTATCAATGCATTGGCCGGCGAGCACCCAGACCAACAGCTTTGTCGTCCCATTTGTGGGCAGTAATTGGCTGTTCCGGACATTGCCACCGGCTAACAAACCCGAGTTCAAGGCTCAGATCTTACCGCCACCCGCCGGACCCATTTCTCCGTCTGTTCCGGCCACGGTGCCTCCTGGCGTTTACAGGACTGTCCCCTATAGCTGCATCGTGGTGGTACCAGGTCTCCACCCGGATGACCGGTGTATCGTCAGGCCGCCGGACGTAGATTCCTCGATGCCAATCATAAAGCCGGAGCTGCAGTTCATTCCGTGGAGCCCGGCCAAGGAGGGTCCGGCGCTCAGTTCCGGCATCACCAACCGATAGCGCTTTAAAGCCCGGTCGGGAGCTTCGGGAAAGCCTTGTGCGGCTCTTTTTGGTACCAGTAGCCGACGGAGGCGATATCGTCATTCAATTGAAGGTAGCGCCCGCCGGATTGCCACCCCAGGGCCTGAATCGTGACCTTCAGATCCTTTTCGAAACGGACCGGGTCGGCAATGTGCCAGCGATAGAGCCCGAAACGCTGGCCGGGTTCTTCGTGCTTGTCTGGCGGCAACACCTGGGTCAGGCCGGTGTAGGGCGTGGAAAACGGTGTGTAGTGCGTCTTGCCGTCCGAGCCGACAGTGTCGAAATCATACGAGCCGCAGAAATAATCCTCCGTGCCTGTGCCACAAATGGTCGGGAATTCCTTGTCGCCGTCCAGGAAGAACTTGATCTCGCCCTCGCCCCACCATCCGGGACTATGCACTTCCCATGCCAGGTAGGTGCCGACATACTGGCCCTGACCTTTGATGCCGTCCAGGATCGTGTAGAGGCCCTTCTGGTGGAGGGGGGCTTCGCGGCGGAACTGCGCGTGGAAATAACCGGCATCCTTCGGCACGTCCGTCAGGGTGTAGTTGACCTGGTAATAGAGCGTCATGCCCTTGGCATCCATGTTCTCCATGGTGATTCTTGCCTTTTTGCGGAAGGGCATCTGCCAGTAGCAGTTGAAGGCGCTGCCCGGATTCACGCACACCGGCAGCGAGTTGATCTGGCAATACTTGTCCCAGCCGCAGGCGAAGAAATCGCCGACCGGGCATTCGACGGACGGCGCAGTCTCGTCGTCCCAGTAGAAGCGGAGAATCGCGCGCCGCCAGTTGCCGGCCGGTGTCATCCAGATCTGCTGGATGCAGCCGGGCCCTTTGATTTCGGCCAGCGTGAACGTCTTCCCTGCCTCGATGCCGACGGAGGGGGAAATCTTCCAGCCCTGGCCCAGCTCGCGCGCGCAGGTTTTCCCAGTGCCTTCAGTTGACATGCCAGCGTTGCCTTTTTCGCCGGTGAAGTTCTCGGGGCTAATGGACCGCGTCTGAGCTTTTGAGACGCGGTAGAGGTTGCCGAGATTGAGACCAAGGCCGTTGAACTCGGAGTCCGCCGCGAGTGCGGTCGTGGCGTGATATCCAACGAATGCGGCCAACAAGGCGAGAAGGCAAGCAGGCTTTTTCATAATATGGCTTTCCGATTCAGACAAATGGACTAACCAACTACTTACCGGAGCATCCCGCTCCCGCAAGAAACATGGGTTATTTCTAGCGGGCAGCCTGCCGTCGTGCAAGCGTGGATTGCTTCACAAGTCCCTGCAGGGCACAAATCAGTATTCAAGCGGGGGGACGATGAGGCTGAGGTGCATGAGTCCCCTGAACACTGCCCGAGAACCCCCATCCACCAGGACGATCAGACCATATCTGAGCCGAGGCTAGGGACTTGGACCTCCAGCAACGATTTGGCTCAATCGGGGCGCTGAGAATCGCCGGCCGCAGAAGTTCCTGAATACCAATGGGATACGCTGAAACGCCCGTGATGCGGCCGCCAGCTAAACATCATCAGGCCGCCCGCGATGCCTTCGCTCACCCCTTCCGTAGCGCATGCGGCTCCGCCATTGCCTTCCTATAGCCTCGCCGTAGTACCTCTGTCCCGGGGACAGAGGTACTACGGCGAGGCTACGGAGAGGCAGCGGCGAGACTAAGGGGGAGATGTCGCCGAGGAGATGAGTTCGGCCCAGTGCGGGGTAGGCTGCCAGCCCGCTGCGCGCTCGGGCAATTTGTGCCGCCCCAGGGCGCGATTTTTCGCGTGCTTTGGGCGCGGTTGCAGGCAGATTTCCGCCGTGGAAAAGACGCCACCAGTTGTCGCCGAGGTTCTGCCGACGCACACGCCCGGGCTGTTCCAGGCGGCGGTGCATCGCGCGGCGGAACTCCTGCGCTCTGGAGAGGTGGCCGCACTTCCGACCGAGACGGTTTATGGGCTGGCTGCCAACGCGCTGGACGCCCGGGCGGTGGAGCGCATTTTCCAGATCAAAGGGCGGCCGGCGCACAATCCGATCATTGTTCATGTCGCGAGCATCGACATGGCGAAGCGTTGCGTCGCGGCTTGGCCGGAGCTCGCCGACAGGCTGGCGAAAGCGTTTTGGCCGGGACCGCTGACGCTGGTGCTGCCGCGAGCGAAGGATATTCCCAGCGTCATTACTGCGGGCGGAAAGACCGTGGGGGTGCGCTGGCCGAGCCATCCGTTTATCCAGGCAGTGATCCGCGAGTGCGGTTTCCCGCTGGCGGCTCCGAGCGCGAACCCGTCCAATCGAGTATCACCCACCACCGCCGAGCATGTGCGAAAATCCTTGGGGGGCAAGATTCGGCTGATCGTCGATGGCGGCCAGGCGCAAGTTGGGCTCGAATCGACCGTTCTGGATATTTCCGACATTCCGCCGCGGCTGCTGCGGCCGGGCATGATTCAGGAGAAGGCGCTGCTGGCGGTGACCGGAGAGTTGGTTCTGGGCGCCGACGAAAGCACGGAGTTATTGAAAAGCCCCGGCTTGCTACGGAAGCACTATGCGCCGAGGGCGAAGCTGGTGGTGTGGTCGTGGCAGGATGAGGCGGAATTGAAAGTGCGGAGCGCGGAATGCGGAGTGCGGAGTTCCAGGGTGCATGTAATCGCGCATACGCGGGTTCCGGCAGGCGCGGGGTTTGGCAGGGTATCGGTGATTCCTCACGATGCGGCGGCATTTGCCCGGGCGATTTACGCAGAACTGCACCAGTGCGACGAAGCGGGGGCGGAGCTGATCGTGGTGGAGGCGCTGCCGGAAGCCCCGGAATGGCGGGCGATTGCGGATCGGCTGCGACGGGCCGCCGCTTAATCAGCTCGTGAGGGAAGCCCGGTCGCCCGGTCCAAACCTCTGTGGAAAGTAATCAACGACGTTTATTTGACGCAGGGCTCAGAATTCCGCAATCTTCGGGGACAATGAAATCGTTAGGAATCCTCTTAGTCTTGGTCGGCACAATCGTGGCGGCGCTTGGTCAGACAAATGCTCCTGTAGTACGGAAATTGTCGTTAGAAGATTGCATCCAGAGCGCGCTGGAGAAGAACCTCGACCTGCGCATCGCGCGTTACAACCCACCAATGGCGCTGAGCGACCTGCAAAACGCCTATTCAGGCTATGACCCCAGTCTCTCGATCGGCGGCCAGCACAACTATCAGATGTCTGGTGGCGGTTTTAACAGCGCGATCGGCATCCCTGTCCCGCCAACCACGAGCGACGCGAACAGCTTCAACAGTTCTCTGGCGAACGGACTAGCGCCGTCGGGGTTGAAGTACCAGCTCTCCGGGAGTGCCTCCGAAGTCTATGGGAATCCGGGGCCCTTCGATGCTTCCAGCGGTTCGGCATCTATCGGCCTGAGCCAACCGCTGCTGAAGAACTTCTGGATCGACTCCACCCGTTTCAATATCAAGGCGGCGAAGAACAGGGTCAAGTACTCCGAACTGCAGCTTAAGCAGAGCATCATGACCACCGTTACCACGATAGAACAGGCCTATTACGATCTGATCTACGACCGTGAGAACGTCAAGGTGCAGGAGAAATCGGTCGAGCTGGCCACTCAATTGGTGGTGGAGAACAAGAAGCGGGTCGAGGTCGGCGCTCTGGCACCGCTCGACGAGTTGCAAGCGGAGTCGCAGGCGGCTACGAGCCAGGCGGCACTGATCGCCGCCCGGAGCGCGCTGGCTATCCAGGCAACCACCGTGAAGCAACTGATCACCGACGATTATGCCGCCTGGCAACCGGTTGATTTGGAACCCACGGCGCCGCTCAAGTCACCCATTCAGGTCTTTGACCGGCAGATCAGTTGGAGCAAGGGGCTGACGCAGCGGCCCGACCTGCTCGAGGCCAAGCTCGATGTTGAGCGCCAGGGCATCACGATCAAATTCAACTACAATCAACTCTTCCCGGAATTGGACATTGTGGGCGGCTATGGCCACGGCGCCGGCGGCCAAGGCATCTCTGAATTCAGCCAGGCGTTGGGCCAACTGGCTGAAGGGAGCCGGCCGAACTACTATTATGGCGGGCAACTGACCTTCCCCATCGCCAATATCAACGCCCGCGCGACCTATAAGAAGAGCAAACTAGGGATGGAACAGTTGGTGCTCACCCTTAAGAAGCTCGAACAGACGATCATGACTACGATCGAGAACGACATCCAACAAGCGCAGTCGAGCTACCAGCAGGTGGCTGCCAGCCGCGCCGCCCGCGAGTACGCCGCCGCCGCGTTGGATGCCGAGCAAAAGAAGTTCGAGAGCGGCAAGAGCACCACCTACACCGTCCTGCAGATGCAGCGAGATCTCACGACCGCGCGCGGGAATGAAATCCAGGCCCTGGACAACTACAACAAGGCTCTTTCCCAGCTCAGCCTCGATGAGGGCTCGACGCTCGATCGACTCAGCATCAACGTCGAAATGAAGTGACGCCAGGCTGCCGGGCACCGGCGGCGCTTCGTGTTCGACCGCTTCTTTTCCCCTCATCCTGCCTTGTCGAATACCCAGCCCGGGTCCTCGACAAAATCCGTCGCCATGTCCGCAGCCTCGCCCTTTTTGATGGGGAGATACTTGCCTTTGGCAGTGGCCAGCACCCGCCCGGCCTGATCTCGAAGTTCGGCCCTGGCCTCGAATAATTTGCCGCGCCGGTTGCTGACCAACTCACCGCTGGCGATCAACACTTCGCCCGGTCGGACCGGGTAGAGGAAGCGCACATTCAGTTCGGCGCAGAAGGCGAAGCGCTTGGTTTGCACCGCGCAGGCCCAAACTATGATTTCATCGAGCAACGTGGCGGTCAGTCCGCCGTGGACCGTTTGCCGGAAGCCAACATGCTCGGCCCGGGGCACGAACCGGGTTTGGACGAGGCGCCCATCGGTCTCGAAGCGGAGTCTGAGGCCGGCCGGGTTGGACTCGCCGCAGACAAAGCACGAGCGGGTGTGAGGCAAGAGCTTCATACCGGCAATAGGCGGCGGTCCGCAGAGGCAGGCAAGCACTTTTTAGCGGAATTATTGCCTTTTGCACATCCCCTCCTCGCTTGCCCGCCGCCGGTGGCTCTGGTATGCAACGCGGCGATGATTAAACCAGGTCCAGGTCCTGTCTAAAGCGCATGGCAGTCGCGGCTTCTTCTGCGCCACGCGTGAGCGTGGATGGCAAGTTCTTCCGGCTCGGTGAAAAGAAATTCTACGCCAAGGGCGTCGCATATGGACCGTTCGCGCCGAATGCGGCCGGCCAGCCGTTTGCCTCGCCGGCGCAGACGGCGCGCGACTTCGATCAGATCCGCGACCTCGGGGCCAACCTGATCCGGGTTTACCACGTCCCGGCCAAGTGGTTTCTCGACTTGGCCGCGGAGCACAAGCTCAAGGTGCTCATCGATATTCCGTGGAACAAGCATCTCTGTTTTCTTGACTCCCGCACCCGCCGGGCGGAAGCAAGCGCGACAGTGCGCCAGGCCGTGTTTGCCTGCGCGCGCCATCCGGCGGTCTTCGCCTTCAGCGTCGCCAACGAGATTCCACCCGACATCGCGCGCTGGAGCGGGGCGCAGGCGGTCACCGATTTCATCGATGACCTCGTCTTCGAAGCCAAGCGTGCGGACCCAGAATGCCTGTGCACGTTCACTAATTATCCGCCGACCGAGTTTTTGCGTCCGCAGAGCGTGGACTTCTTTTGTTTTAATGTTTATCTGCACCAGCGCCAGCCGTTTGAGAGTTACCTCGCACGGCTGCAGATGCAGGCCGAATCCAAGCCGCTGCTGCTGGGAGAATTTGGGATCGACTCGTTGCGTGAGGGCGAAGCCCGCCAGTGCGAAATCCTGGAGTGGCAGATCCAAAGCGCATTTCGCGGCGGGTTGGCCGGCGCCGTGGTGTTCACGCTGACCGACGACTGGTGGCGCGGGGGGAGGCAGATTGAAGATTGGAAAATGGGGCTGACCACGCGCGACCGGCAGCCGAAGCCGGCGTTTTGGACCGTGCAGAAGGCGTTCCGCGCGGCGCCGCATTTCCCGCTGCCGCGCTGCCCGAGAGTCTCGGTGGTGGTGGCCAGCTACAACGGCGAGCGCACGCTCAAGGCCTGCCTGGATTCGCTGGAACGACTTGATTACCCGGACTATGAAGTGATCCTGGTGGACGATGGCTCGACGGACGCGACGCGGCAGATCGCCTTCGCGCACTCCAATGTCCGCTACTTCCGCCACGAGAAGAATCTCGGCCTTTCTGTCGCGCGCAACACGGGCATCGCCGCGGCCCTCGGCGAGATCATAGCGTTCACGGACGCGGATTGCCGGGCGGACGAAGATTGGCTTTATTATCTATTGGGCGGCCTTTTAGAGAGCGAATTTGCGGGCATGGGCGGCCCCAACCTCCTGCCGCCCGAGGACTCGCTGGTGGCCGCGGCGGTTATGGCTTCGCCCGGCGGGCCGGCCCATGTCATGCTGACCGATCGCCAAGCCGAGCACATTCCCGGCTGCAATATGGCGTTCTACAAATGGGCATTGGAGGAGGTCGGCGGGTTCGATCCTGTTTTCCACAAGGCGGGTGACGATGTGGACTTATGCTGGCGCCTGCAGCAGGCGGGCTTGAAGATCGGTCTTAGCCCGTCGGCCTTCGTGTGGCATTATCGGCGTCCGGCCATTGGCGCCTACTTGAGCCAGCAGCGCGGTTACGGCGACGCGGAAGCCCTGCTGGTGCGCAAGCACCCGGAATGCTTCAATTCGTTCGGCGGCAGCCTCTGGCGCGGCAGGATCTACGCCACGGCGATATTCGGCGACTTGCTGCGGCCGCCGATCATTTATCGGGGCCTGTTCGGCAGCGCCGGCTTCCAATTCCTCTACGCCTCTCAACCGGCCTTCAATGTCATGGTTTGCACCACCCTCGAGTATCACGTTTTGGTGACGCTGCCGCTCTGGGTGGTATCGGTGATCTTCCACCTTTTGCTGCCGATGGCCATCACCAGTGTGCTGATCTCGCTCAGCGTGTGCGTGGCAGCGGGTGCGCAGGCGGCCTTGCCCAGGAACAAGCGGCGCTGGTGGTCGCGTCCGCTGGTGGGGATGCTTTTCCTGCTTCAGCCGATCGTGCGAGGCTGGGCTCGTTACCAGGGCCGCCTGATACGACGGCCTACGCCGCTGGCAGCCCGGCAGACACTTGATTCCATCGCGCTGCACGACAGCGGGCAATCGCTGCGCGTGGTCCAATACTGGGCCGAGCAGCGCCTCGACCGGCTGGCGCTGGCGGCTGACATTCTGCGCCGGCTGGATCAGCAGGGCTGGCCGAACAAATCCGACATCGGCTGGAGCGACTACGATGTGGAGGTGTACGATACCCGCTGGAGCAAGCTGCAGCTCACCACGGTGGCGGAGGAGCATCCACAGGACAAACAACTGATCCGCTGCCACCTGCGCACGCGGTGGGCATTGCGCGCCCGGGTCGCTTTCTGGTCGCTGTGCGGATTTGAGCTGCTCATCTGTGGTTTCGTCGGGCCCCGGCTGCCCTGGTGGTGGCTGATCTTGCTGACGCTGCCGCTGTTTGCCTGGTTTCTCCGCCGCGAGCAAAGGAACTTGCAGAGCCTGATCGCCGTGTTCTTGGATGACTTGGCCAAGGAATGGCACTTGGCCAAAGTGCCGTCTGATAGCGCCCGTTAACCCGCGCCGGAACCGCACTCGGCGCCTTGATTGCGCCGGTTGGGCTGACACGGTAGCTTGAAGGCCGGCATTGCAATGACTCAATATCTCGATCTTTTGCGCAACATTCTCGATCACGGCGCTGGGCGGGGAGACCGGACCGGAACGGGCACGAAGAGCATCTTCGGAGCTCAGTTGCGCTTTGACCTTTCGAAGGGGTTTCCGCTGGTGACCACTCGGAAGGTTTTCTTTAAAGGAGTTATACGCGAGCTTCTCTGGTTTCTAGCAGGTGACACCAACATCAACTATCTCAAAAGCCATAACGTTCACATTTGGGATGCCTGGGCGGATGAAAAGGGCGATCTGGGGCCCGTTTATGGCGCCCAATGGCGCGCCTGGGAAACATCGAATGGGAAGAAGATCGATCAGATAAGCCAAGTCATCCACCAGCTCCGATCAAGACCGGAGTCGCGACGTCACATCGTGAGCGCGTGGAACCCGGCGGTGCTCCCCGACGAAAGTGTGAGCCCGCAAGATAATGTGCGGGCGGGCCGCGCCGCGTTGGCCTCGTGCCATACACTCTTTCAGTTCCATGTCGCCGAAGGGCGACTCTCCTGTTTGCTCTACCAGCGCTCAGCGGACTGCCCTGTGGGCTTGGTCTTCAACGCCGCGCAGTATTCGTTACTGACGCACATGGTTGCGCAGCAGTGCGATCTGGAAGTCGGAGATTTCGTTTGGATCGGCGGCGACTGCCACATTTACGTGAACCAGATTGAAGGCGTAAAGGCACAGCTCACTCGAGAACCTCGGCCACTTCCAACGCTGCTCATTAAGCGGAAACCGGCATCGATTTTTGAATATCAGTTCGAGGACTTCGAAATAGTTGGTTACGACCCGCATCCGCCGATCAAGTACCCAGTGGCAGTGTGATTCTCTAATCAAAACAAGATATTCCGGCTCATTTGGAGATGAATGTGACCTTGCTATAACTGAATACTGCCGCACCAGGTGAGGTGGGAATCTCCACTTCCATGCCCTTCTCCATCAGCTCGATGCCGGTGATTTCCTGCCGAGTGGCGGGCGCGTCCAGGTTAATCACAGCGTAACGCGCGTTAGGTTCCAGTCCCCGCAGCTTGAGGCTGGCAGCCCGATAGAAGCTGTCGTGGCGGCGGAATGCCTGGACCATGCCCTCGCCCTGTTCCGGGCGGTCGAGCTGCCAGGCGATCCAGACCTGGTCGTCGCGGCTCCAGGGCGTGAGCGGATAGAAGTCGCCGTAGTAGTTCTGGCTCAGCTCCCGCCACTGCCCGATGAGCCGGCGCAAGGCGGCGTAATCAATCTCCCGCACGCGCATGTCAATGCCGAAGCCGAGGCTGGGGCTTACGTCGATGGTAGGCTCTCCGGACGAGGTAGCGTGACCAGGCCCTCCGTTTCAAAAAGGAGCATGGGTGCGGAGACAGAAAGCCACAGCGTACTATAATTGCTTCCAATGTTTGCTCCTTGCGTATCGCCACAACGGGGGTCAAGAATCAGCGCCGAGTCCCTTGGTTGACGCAATCCAAATAAAAGAGATCTTGGCTTGCTTGTTCGTATGAGAATGAAAGTAATCCTGGCGCTCATTTGCCTGGTAGCGGTCGTGTCGGCGGGGGTGATCGCGTCGCGGCTGGGTGCGCTCTCGGGCGGACTGAACCAGCGACAACCCCAGCCTGTCGCGGTCGCCGAGCCAGAGGAGCCGGCGCTGCCTCCAAGACGAGTCGAGCCAGCCGCCCCTGCTCGCCCAAAGGCGCCTGCCGCCAGCAACCACGTTCCGGCCCAGCCCCCGCCCGCACAACCCCCGGCACCGCTGGACAAAGCCGAGCGGCTGGCCCAGCTTCGCGAGACCTTCCGCGCTTTGGCCAAGGGCGGCCCGAAGACCGCCATGCGCGCCGCCAAGCAACTCACCGACGAAGTTGAGCGCGAGGCCGCCCTGCTCACTTTGGTGACGGAATGGACACACGGCGAATTGCAGCCGCCCCAGCGACGCGCCGCGGCCGTCGCCAACTTCGGGCTCGAAGCCGGTTTGGGCATGGAGCTGGCCCATACCCCGGAGATGGCGGTACTCTGGGCCAATGAGTTGACCGAAGGCCAGGGGCGAGCCGCCGTGCTCGAGCACACCGCCCTCGCCATGCTCGGCACTGATCCCGCCGGCGCCGTCGCCTTGAGCCAGGGCCTCCAGTCCGGCGACCGATCCATTTTCGACTCGGTGATTGGCAACTGGGCACAGCAGGACACCGACGCCGCGTTGCAGTACGCGGAGCAACTGTCTGATCCCACGGAGAGAGACGCCGCCATGAAGGCCATTCAGAGCGTGGCGCCGGTGGGGATTGGCGCCGAATTGCGCATGCAGGATGGGCTTCCGGTCATCAACCGGTTGCTGCCCGGGATGCCCGCCGACCTCGGCGGCCAACTCCAGCCGGGCGACCGCATCGTCGCCATGGCCCAGGGCAATAATGCGTTTGTGGATGCGCGCGGTATGGCCTTGGTGGATGTGGTTCAAGCCATTCGCGGCGTGCCGGGCAGCCTGCTGCAGCTCCAGGTCTTGTCGGCCGATGCCCCGCCGGATGCCACACCCCGAGCCGTGGCCATTTTCCGCGGGCAAATTAAGTTCAAGCGGTAAGCTTTGACGCCGCGTTACGAAGGGAACCAAGATGCGCGGCTGACATCCATTTATATGAGACGCTCGTTGGCACTTTGTATCGTTGTAGTCTCAGTTCTGCCAACGGCACCGCGGGTTCTGGCGGCCGACTGGCCCAACTGGCGCGGGCCAACTGATAACAATAGCATTGCGACCGGGAACTACCCGACTACCTGGACGGTCGAGAGCGTGTCCTGGAAATTCGCCTTGCCCGGAAAAGGCAGTTCCACCCCGATCATCTGGAAGGATCGCATCTACCTGACCACCCCCGACGAGGAGCGAGACGCAGTCCTGGCGCTGGATTTTCAGGGCCATAAGCTGTGGCTGACGCGGCTCGGAGAGGAAAGCCCGCCCAAACAGCGCCAGCTTGGTTCGAGCTGCAACGCGTCTCCCGTTACGGATGGCAAGGGCATCTTCGTTTACTTCCGCAGTTGCTGCCTCGCCGCGCTTGAGTTGGATGGGTCAGTCCGATGGACGAACGACCTCGCCGCGCGGTTTGGACCCGAGCATCTCTTTTGGGACACGGGCAGCTCCCCGGTGGTTACCGATCAGCAGGTGATCCTGTGTCGCATGCATCACGGAGATTCCTGGATTGCGGGCTTTGACAAGGCGACGGGAGCGCTACGTTGGCAACAGAAGCGCAATTTCGAGGTGCCCACGGAGGATGACAATGCGTACACCACACCCTTGCTCTTTAAGCACGATGGGCGTGCGGCAATCCTCGTCTGGGGTGCCGATCACTTGACCGCCCATTCCGCTACCGACGGTGCGCTGCTCTGGACCTGCGGCGGATTCAATTCCGAGGGCGTGGAATACTGGCCGGCAATCTCCTCGCCAGTCATCTACAGCAACCTGGCCATCGTGCCGGCGGGACGAGACGATCGACCTCGCCAAAGCCGAATGCACGCCATAAGGATCGATGGCAGCGGGGACGTGACCAGCACGAATCGCATGTGGAAGCGCGACGACGTGGGCGTGTTCGTGTCTTCGCTCGCCGAATACAAAGGCCGCATCTTCCTCTTGAGGCCCAAAGGCGAAATCGTTTGCCTTGAGCCGGTCACCGGACGCATGATTTGGAACGGATCACTACCGCCTGGAAGCGCCAGATTCTTCGCATCACCTGTGGTTGCGAATGGCGTGCTCTATGCCGCCCGCGAAGACGGCGTCGTCTTCGCCGCACGCGTGGAGGACAAGCTGGAGCTCTTGAGCGAGAACCCGATGGGCGAGCGCATCATTGGTTCGCCTGCGGTTGCCGACGGCCGCCTGCTGTTGCGCGGCGACAAACACTTGTTCTGCGTGGAGGCGGGGAAGCACTAGTCCGAATCGTTCACGTTCGAGTAGCCGCCGACGTCAGGGAGTGGTGCATAATGACCTGCTCGGGAGGGCGAGTGTCCTCGCGAGCCCTGATTTCCTGAGCGATCCAGAGTATTATGGGCTCGCGGGGACGCTCGCCCTCCCGGTGGAGCTACTTCCCGGCGGCGGCAAGACACCACAAGCTCTTGTCCGTGCGCATGAAGAGATCGCCATCCGAAGCGGCCAGCGAGGCGTTCGTGGGTTCCCGCAGCGAATTGGTGGCCAGCACTTCGAACTTCGTGTCGGCACGCAGCACAAAGACGTCGCCAGACTGATTGGGCACGTAGATTTTCCCGTTCGCCAGCAGCATGGATGACCACGAACTGCCCCGTGCCCCGGGACCTTTCAGCCGCTCCTCCCATACTTTCTCACCCGTTTTCAGGTCCAGACATGCCGCAATGCCGTCGCGATCGATAGTGTAAACATGCCCCTGGTAAATGACGCCCGACCCGATCGCCCCTTTCACTCGCGCCAACCGCCAGACTCGCTGGCTCTCGGTGACATCACCGCTGCCGCCCGGTTTTACGGCGATGGCGTTTCCTCCCTGCATGTCGCTGCTCATCGCCACCAAAATGTTCTCACCCGAAAGCGGCGTCGTGTAGATGACAGAGCCAATCCCCTTGCTGATCCAAAGTTGCTTCCCGCTTTGGGGATCATACCCTGCGAGCCGGTTCATGAAGTTGACGATCAATTCGCTGTGATCGCCGGCCTTCACGATTAACGGTGTGCTCCAAGATCCATTCGGGCCGCCGGCGCCGCCGGGGCCGCCACGACCACCCGGTCCGCGTCCGCCACCTGGCCCTCCCGGTCCCCCTCCCGGTCC
>Ga0182014_10002835_pt1 | contig 21372 bp, 19 predicted proteins | sample 612S2DmetaG_FD_120489 | JGI IMG/M metagenome (GOLD analysis project Ga0182014, IMG submission 120489) | Permafrost microbial communities from Stordalen Mire, Sweden - 612S2D metaG | ecosystem: Environmental > Terrestrial > Soil > Wetlands > Permafrost | place: Sweden: Stordalen | collected...
GAGTCAACCGCTCAGGTCTGGGAATCGATGTCATGGCCTCACGGTAGAAGTGAGAGGTTAAAGCCTCGTGTCAGTTACGGCACGAGGCTTTAACTTCTGGCTTCACGACAATTTCACCATGGCGGAGGAGGTGGGATTTGAACCCACGGAAGGTTTCCCTTCACACGATTTCCAATCGTGCCGATTCGGCCGCTCTCGCACTCCTCCCGGATTTCGCCGCCCGCTCAGCGAAATGAATACCGGCTTGCAAGGCTACCCGAGACGGACCAGGTGTCCGTCCGGTAACCTTTTTGATGCCGAGGTCCAAAGCGGTGGTCGGGTCCCGTGCGACGACCGTTCGTGAACCGAGTCAGGGGTGGAAGCCAGCAGCTCTCAGCGGATTGTGTCGGGTGCCACGGATCGCCTGACCATCGCTTTGGACCTCGGCACCTCACAGGGCACCGTTAGCATGCGTGCATGGCTGATGCGACTCCAACCCCCACTTCGCTCGACGGAGTGACCTCCCTCTACCGTCGTTTCCGCCCCGGTCGATTCTGCGAGCTGCGGGGGCAGGATCACGTCGTGCGCGCCCTGCAAGGAGCGGTGAGGAACGATCGGGTCTCGCACGCCTATCTGTTTTCGGGTCCCCGAGGGACGGGCAAAACCACGACGGCTCGAATTCTGGCCAAGGCCCTTAACTGCGAGCACCCCGTTGATGGCGACGCGTGCAACGAGTGCGCGAGCTGCGTGGCGATCACCAGGGGATCCTCACTTGACGTCATCGAGCTCGACGCCGCATCGAATAACGGCGTCGACGACATTCGAGAAATCACCGCGGGAGCCTGGCACGTCACGCCCGGTCGCTGGAAGGTGTACATCTTCGACGAGGTCCACCAGCTCTCGAAGGCCGCCTCGGCGGCCTTGCTCAAGACGCTCGAAGAGCCACCCCAGCACGTCGTGTTCGTCCTCGCCACCACCGATCCCCACAAGGTGCTGCCCACGATCCGTTCGCGTACGCAGCACCTGGAATTCCGTCTCATCGGGGGCGACACCCTGAGTTCGCTCTTGCACGACGTGCAGGGTGCCGCGGGCCTGGGCGCGGACGAAGCGACCATTGACGCGGCGGTCCGGCTCGGACGCGGCTCGGCCCGTGACGCGTTGAGCGCCCTGGACCAACTGCTCGCGACGGGTTCGATCACCGAGACCCAGCCGGAGTTCGACGGGCTCTTTCGTGCACTGGTCAACGAAGATCCGGTTGAAGCATTGAAGTCGCTCGCGATGCTTCGTCAAGATGGTTGGGATGCGGAGCAGTTGGCGGAGAACTTCGCGGGAGAAGTGCGACAGGTCTTCTTGCTGCAGGTGGCACCCGAGGTCGCCGACGCCGTTGACGCCGATCGCGTACGACTGAGTGCGTGGGGTGAGAAGTTGGGACTCGCGCGAACGGTGCGGGTACTTGAGACCATTGGGCGCTCGATGCGCGAAATGAAGAGTGCCCCCGAAAAGATCGTCATCCTCGAGGTGGCCCTGATCCGACTCATCAAGCCCGAGCTCGACGCTTCGCTCGATGCGTTGAATGAACGGGTGACCAAACTCGAGAGGGGAGTCGTGCGCAGCGCGCCGGTCCCCGCACCGCCGGCGCCAGTGCTGCGACCGATTGGTTCAACAAACGAGACATTTCCCGTCGATCCGTCCCAGCCCGAACCGGAGGTCTCGAAGCGCGTAGCCCAAGAACCGGCCCCCGCGTCACTCGTTCAGCCGGACCAACTCAATCTGGAGGACGTGCGGGAACGCTTTTTCCAGCGCGTCGTGCCAAGAACATCGCGAGCCGCTCAGCTGCTGTTGAAGGCCGCCCAAGTCCGCGCCCTCGACGGTCAACGGCTCACGATTGCCCTGCCCAGCGAGGAGATGCGACAGAACACCGAGATGATCTCCCAAGGACTTCGCGGAGCGATGGACCATGAGTTCAAGACCACGCTCGTGGTTGAATGGACAGTTGACCCGGCGCTGTTGACTGCCACGCCCGCTCCGACGCAGCGTCCCGCGCACCGACCGGCGCCGGAAGGTGTTGTCGACGAGGACTACTCGCCCGACGAGAGCTCCATTGTCGTGCAGTCGGCGGCGAATCACCTCATTACCGAGATGTTCCCCGGCGCCGAGGAGATCTCGTGAGTTACCCGCCACCGCTGCAGGCGGTCGTCGACGAACTTGGTCGATTTCCCGGCGTGGGTCCGAAGTCGGCGCAGCGAATTGCCTTTTGGCTGATGCGTCAGCCGAATGAGGACGTAACCCGCCTGTCCAATTCGCTCGAGGAGATGAAGACCAAGCTTTCCTTCTGCGAGCGTTGCTGCAATATCGCCGAGACCGGCGGGCTGTGTCCCATCTGCGCCGACGATCGGCGCGACCAAACAACGATCTGCGTCGTGGAGAATCCGCCGGATGTCGTCGCCGTGGAGCGTTCGGGCGCTTTTCGCGGGACGTATCACGTCCTGCACGGTGTGCTCAATCCTCTCGAAGGAGTCACCCCCGACCGACTGCGTATTCAAGAATTGGTACGGCGACTGAATGGACCGATCAAGGAAGTCATTCTTTGCTTCAATTCGAACGTCGAGGGTGACGCCACCGCGATGTATCTAAGTCGTCTGCTGCAGGCGCCGGGGCTCGTCATTTCCCAACCGGCGAGCGGTCTGCCGGTCGGCGGCGATCTGGAGTTCGCCGACGACCTGACGCTCGGCAGAGCAATTGACGGACGTCGCGTTCTCGCCGATTAGGCGAAGCGAACAACGCAGAGCAGACCCGCCACGAGGCAGTAGATCCCGAAGGGAACGAGCGTCTTGGTCGTGAACCACTTGGTGAGGAATCGCACGGCCACGTACGCGGCGACCATCGCGCAGAGCGCCCCCACGAGGGTCTGCAGCCGCACGCCGTCACCCAACGAACCCATCAACTGGGGCAGTTTGAAGAGACCGGCCAGGAGGATCACGGGGGTGGCGAGCAGGAACGCGAAGTTTGCCGATTCGTCGTGGTCGAGTCCGCCCATGAGGCCCGACACCATGGTCACGCCACTGCGCGAAATACCGGCGAACAGGGCGAGAATCTGCGATGAGCCAATGGCGAGGGCGCTCAGCGGGCTGATCGAATCGAGCTGCTGGTACTTGGCGTGGCGCCCGCGCGATCGAAGGAGGCGTTCACCGGCGAGCAGAATCACGCCGTTGATGGTCAAGAAGATCGCTGCAGCGAGTGGCTTGTCGAAAAGGACGCGCAGCTGATGCTCGAGCAGGACACCGGCGATACCGACGGGTACGCTGCCCAGGGCGAGCACGAACAGCAGGCGGTAGTTCTCGTCCATGGCGGGATCACGGAGTTGCCAGAGGGAACTCACCCCGTTCTCGCGCACACCGGAGAGCTGCACGATCAGTCCGCGCAGGAGAGCGAGCCAGGTCTTGCGGTAGTAGACGATAAGCCCGATGGCGGTGCCCACGTGGAGGCCCACGAGAAACACGAGAAAGAAGGACTGCGACGTGGACTGGCTGTTGACGAGGTTGTGCCACCCGAGCAGCGCCGGCAGCAGCACCCCGTGACCGAGGCTCGAAACGGGGAACAGTTCCGTGATTCCCTGCACTAAACCCATCACGATTGCTTGGAAGTATGTCAACGAGGCGTGCATACCCCAACGCTAAACCACGCGAGGTCATCGACGGAGCGCTTCTATCGGCCAGACTGGGAAGGTGCGTTATCTCACCATTGTTCGCCACTGCGAATCCTCCCCGGCCACCCACGGCGGCTCGGACTTCGAGCGCGAGCTCAGTAAACGCGGCCGAAAGCAGTGCAAGCAGTTGCGGGGGTGGGCCCTTGACGCGAACGAGCTCGGTCGCTTCGGACCGACGGTTGCGCTGGTGAGTAGCGCGGCACGAACGAGAGAGACGTTTCGCCGGGCCTTTGACGAGACGCCGTTCGCCGGCGTGAGGGAGTTCAGCGAGTTGATCTACAACGGTCGTCGCGAGGTGACGGCGGAGGATCTCTTGATCAACCTCGCCTCGATTGACCCCGTGACGACGTCGCTACTCGTAGTCGCGCACAACCCCAGCGTGTACGAACTGCTGCTCAGCCTCGTGTCGGATCTGCCGAAGGGGCTGCGCAAGAAGGGCTACCCGCTCGGCGGCGCGTTCGTACTGGCGTTACCGGACCATCAGCAGATTGGACTCGCCCGCTACGAACTCGTGGCGAGTTACGTGCCTGACTAGAGCGTGCGCAGGATTGCGGCGTCGCCTTGCCCGCCGCCACCACAGAGCGCTATCGCTGCGGTTCCGCCGCCGCGACGGCGCAGTTCGTTGAGGGCGGTGATGGCGAGGCGCGTGCCCGACATGCCCACGGGGTGACCCAGGGCAATGGCGCCGCCGTTGACGTTGATCTTGTCCTCGTCGATGCCGAGCTCGTCGGCCGAGGAAAGCCCCACCGCCGCGAACGCCTCGTTGATTTCGAAGAGGTCAATGCCCTTCAGATCCAGGCCGGCCTTCGCGAGGGCCTTCGTGATCGCGTTCGCCGGCTGGTTGAGCAGCGAGGCGTCGGGGCCGGCGACCTGTCCGTAGCCGACGAGTTCGCCGATTGGCGTCAGGCCGAGCTGAGCCGCGCGCTCCTCGGACATGATCAATACTGCGGCACCACCGTCGGAGATCTGCGAGGCGTTTCCGGCGGTGATCGTACCGTCCTTCTCGAATGCGCCGCGGAGAAGTCCGAGCGATTCGGCGGTGGTTTCGCCGCGAACGCCTTCGTCGGTGCCAACAATGATCGGGTCACCCTTGCGCTGGGCGACCGCGACGGGGACGATCTCCTCGGCGAACTTGCCCGACGCGATTGCCGCGGCGGCGAGCTGGTGGCTGCGGGCGGAGAACTCATCCTGACGCGCTCGGGTGATGCGTCCGGCGTTGTAGCGCTCGGTGGCGAGCCCCATCGCGCACTGATCGAACGCGCAGGTCAGCCCGTCGAACATCATGGAGTCGACGACCTTCTGATCGCCGATGCGGTAGCCCGCGCGCGCACCGGGCAAGAGGTAGGGAGCATTGGTCATCGATTCCATGCCACCCGCAATGATGACGTCGGCTTCGCCGGCGCGAATCATGAGATCCGCCAGGTAAATGGTCTGGAGCCCCGAGAGACAGACCTTGTTGATGGTCGTCGCGTTCACGGTCATGGGAACGCCGCCCTTCACCGCGGCCTGGCGTGCCGTGATCTGGCCCTGACCCGCTTGAATCACCTGGCCCATCAGCACCGCGTCAACGGTGGCGGGGTCAAGTCCGGTACTTTCCAGCACGCCTCTGATTGCGGCACCGCCAAGATCTTGCGCGCTCAAGGAGGCAAAGGCCCCCGACAGCTTGCCAATAGCGGTTCGACTTCCGGCGACGATGACACTGCGTGACATGGTGACTCCTCTGTGCTCCAACTCGGAACTTCTTGAAACGTTAGACGACTATCGAGGGGCGGTGAAAAGCAGAATGACCGCCAGGGCGAGAAGGCCCACGGCAGAAAATCCAGTCAGCCACCGTCGCACCTGGGGCCTGGCCAAAATGACCGCCGCCCGGTCGATGGTGGCGACGAGAACGAAGTACCAGCCAGTCGAGACCGCCGCCTGCACGGCGGCCAAGATCAGGATTCCGGTGAGGAGCGGGAATGTTCTAGGGACGAATTGGGGGATGAAGGCCACGGCAAAGACCGCAGCCTTGACGTTCGTGAGATTGGTGAAGAGACCCAAGCGAAAGGCCGACAAGGGTCCCGCGTGCGCCCGGCCGCGGTGGTCGAACTTTTCGTGGTCGTGGCGAAGTTCGAACAGGGTCTGGACCGCGAGAAAGCTCAGGTAGGCGGCGCCCGCGTACTTGAGAATGTTGAAGGCCAGTAAGGAGTGTGCGAACACCTGGCTGAGGCCAATCGCCGAGGCGCCGCCCCAGATGATGAGTCCCAGCGAGTTCCCCGCTACCGACCTGTAGGCGCAACTCGCGCCCCCGACAATGGTCTGGCGAAGCACCATCGCCACGCCCTGGCCCGGAACCATCGCGAGGACGAGGGCGGTGATCGCAAATGCCGGCACGACGTGCAGTAGGGACATCGACGAAGTTTACGGAAAGGACACGTCGGATCCGCAGACCTTCTTCCAATTGGCGGCGGCGCGAACTAGCCTCGCCGGGATGAGCGAGATACTTGACGCAGTTCGTGCCGGGGCCACGGGGGAGGCCCTGGCCGAGATCCCAATGCCCGCCGCCACCCGCGCAGTGTTTGTTCGACGCGATGAGCAGAACATGTTCGACGGAATGGCGAGCAAGGACAAGGACCCTCGCCGGAGCCTCCACGTCGATGAAGTGCCACTGCCCGAACTGGCCCCCGACGAGGTGTTCGTCGCGGTCATGGCGTCGTCGATCAATTTCAACACCGTCTGGACGAGTATTTTCGAGCCCCTGTCCACCTTCGGATTCCTGGATCGCCTCGCCAAGGAGTCGTTCTGGGGCCGACGCCACGCCCTCGACTACCACGTCGTAGGTTCGGATGCCGCGGGCGTGATCCTGCGCGCGGGGTCGGCGGTACGCAACTGGAAGGTCGGCGACGAAGTCGCCGTTCACTGCAACTACGTTGACGACCAAGATCCGAGCGGCCACGACGACTCCATGCTTTCGAGCAATCAGCGCATCTGGGGCTTCGAGACGAACTTCGGGGGCCTCGCCGATGTTGCTGTCGTGAAGGCCAATCAGCTCATGCCCAAACCAACGCACCTCACGTGGGAAGAAGCGGCGATCAACGCCCTTTGCAACTCGACCGCGTATCGAATGCTGGTGTCGCGACACGGGGCGCCCGTCACGCAGGGCGACAAGGTACTGATCTGGGGCGCGTCGGGGGGTATTGGATCGTTCGCTGTGCAACACGTCCTCAACTCGGGGGGCACCCCCATTGGCGTGGTGTCGAGCGAACCGAAGGCGGACACCCTTCGAGAGCTGGGCTGCGAGTACGTGATCAACCGCCAGGAGAAGAACTATCAGTTCTGGAAGGATCCCCACACCCAGGATGAGTCCGAATGGCGCCGGTTGGGCAAGGACATCCGCGCGCTCGTGGGCGATGATCCCGAGATTGTCTTCGAGCACCCGGGGCGTTCGACCATGGGGGCCAGCGTCTTCGTCGCCAAGCGGGGCGGCACGATTGTGACGTGCGCCGCGACCAGCGGGTACATGATCGAATACGATAACCGGCACCTTTGGATGAAGCTCAAGACCATCAAGGGCTCGCACTTCTCGAACTATCGAGAGGCGTGGTCGGCGAACCAGACCATCATCGACGGCAAAGTCGTGCCACCCCTTTCGGCGGTTTTCCCCCTCGACGAGGTCGGCGAAGCCGCCTACGAAGTGCATCAGAATCGCCACGAGGGAAAAATCGGCGTGTTGTGCGTGGCCGAAAGGGAGGGTTTGGGCATTACGAATCCGGAACTGCGCGCACGTGTCGGTGAAGACCGTCTGAGCATTTTTCGCCGACACGATCAGGAGCAGTGATGGAGTCTCTACTCACCGAAATCGATCACGTGGCCATTGCGGTCAATGACCTGGACGCCGCTATTGCCTGGTACGAAGAGGTTTTTGGTGCCACGGTCGAGCATCGCGAGAGTGTTGAGTCCGATGGGGTCGCCGAGGCGTTGCTGAGGGTCGCGGATTCGTACATTCAGCTGCTCACGCCGACTCGAGCGGATTCGCCGGTGGCGAAGTACCTCGAGAAGAAGGGTGAGGGTCTGCACCACGTCGGGTATCGAGTCGCGAACTGTGCAGCGGCCCTCGACGCCGTGAAGGCGGCGGGGGGTCGAGTCATCGACGACGCGCCACGCCCGGGTTCGCGCGGAACGATCGTGGCCTTCGTGCACCCCAAGACTTCCTTCGGCACGTTGATCGAACTGGTCGAAGACCCCAGCCGAGCGTGAAGTCCCTGCGGTTCTTCGCGTGACCCACGTACGGGCGGAGGCTCGAAGCGTCACCTGATTTTTCGCTCTGAGACTGAGCGTGCTTCGTGTTTAGCACGTGAGAACGCATCTGGGTAGCCTTGTCACTCATGGAACATTCAATGGTGGAACGTTTGGCCGAGTTGGAAGCTCGCAAGGCAGAGGCCCGCATGGCGGGTGGCGAAGTCGCAATCGAACGCCACCACGCCAAAGGTCGGCTCACTGCGCGTGAGCGCATCGAGTACTTGCTCGATGAGGACTCGTTCCAGGAACTCGACATGTTGAATCGGCACGTCGCTTCGGGCATGGGCCTCGAAGAGTCGCGTCCCTACACCGACGGCGTCATCACCGGATACGGGAAGATCGACGGCCGCAAGGTCTGCGTCTACTCCCAGGACTTCACCGTCTTCGGCGGAGCCCTCGGCGAAACTCATGGTGAGAAGATCCACAAGATCATGGACCTCGCCATGACCATGGGCCTGCCGATCATTGGCCTCAACGACGGGGCGGGCGCCCGAATCCAAGAAGGGGTGGCCGGACTCAACGCGTACGGCGGGATCTTTCATCGCAACGCCAAGGCCTCGGGCGTGGTACCCCAGATTTCGGTCATTCTCGGGCCGTGCGCCGGTGGCGCGGTGTACTCACCCGCACTGACGGACTTCATCTTCATGGTGAAGGACTCCAGCCACATGTTCATCACCGGCCCCGACGTCGTCAAGACCGTCACCGGTGAGGACGTGACCTTGGAGGAACTGGGCGGCGCATTGACCCACGCGACCAAGTCCGGGGTCGCGCACTTCGTGCTGCCCGACGAAAAGAGCGCCCTCGACGAGGTCCGCTACCTGCTCTCCTTCCTGCCTTCGAACAACATGGAAGAGGCGCCGCGGATCTTGATCGGTGACGATGCGGACCGGCTCTGTGAGGACCTGCGTGATCTCTTGCCGGCTTCGCCCAACCAGCCCTACGACATGAAGAAGGTCATCGCCTCGGTGGTTGACGGTGGCGACTACATGGAAGTGCACGCCACGTACGCCCAACAGATCACGTGCGGCTTCGCCCGCGTTGATGGGCACACCATTGGTCTCGTGTCGAACCAGCCCCAGGTTCTCGCCGGCGTCCTGGATATTGACTCGAGCGAGAAGGCGGCCCGTTTCGTTCGTACGTGTGACGCCTTCAACGTTCCGATCGTCACGTTCGTCGATGTGCCCGGCTTCATGCCGGGCGTGGACCAAGAGTACGGCGGCATCATCCGCCACGGCGCCAAGCTGCTCTACGCGTTTTGTGAGGCCACCGTCCCGCGCATCTGCATCATCACTCGCAAGGCCTACGGCGGCGCCTACGTGGTCATGAACTCCAAGTCAATCGGAGCGGATCTGGCGTACGCGTGGCCCACCGCGGAACTCGCGGTGATGGGCTCGTCGGGCGCCGTCGAGATTGTCTACCGCCGCGACCTGATGAGTTCCGACGACCCCGACACCACGCGCAAGCAGCTGACCGAGGACTACGAGGAGCGCTACGCCAATCCCTACATCGCCGCCGAGCGGGGTTTCATCGATGACGTCATCGACCCCGCCGAAACGCGTCGAATCTTGAGCCGATCGTTGGACCTCCTTCGTGGCAAGCGCGAAGAGTTGCCCAAGCGCAAGCACGGGAACGTTCCGCTGTGAGCTACGGCCTGGCGTCTCGCCCTCAGTTACCCGATGACGAGTTGGCTGCGCTGGTTGCCGCCATGCAAGAGGTACTCACGGTTCCAGCCACGATCAGCGTCGACAGCGTTCCGAGTTGGCGATTCTCAGGACGATGGTTCAACGCTGGGCCGTACGCCCTGCGGCGTCCGCACCGCCCTATTTGACGGTTTCGACGAAACCCAGAAGATCGTCCATGATCGCGCTGAGCGAAAAATCCTTCGGCGTGTAAATAGCCGCTACCCCTAAGCGTCGAAGCATTTCGCCATCTTCATCAGGGACGATTCCGCCGACAACAACCTTGGCTTCGACCCCGGCGGCGCGCAGTCCCTCGACGACCCGCGGCACGAGCGCGAGGTGGGAGCCCGAAAGAATCGAGATGCCGACAATGTCGACGTCCTCGTCTCGGGCCGCGGCGACGATCTCCTCGGGAGAGAGCCGGATGCCCTGATAGACGACCTCGAAACCGGCGTCGCGTGCGGCAACGGCGATCTGCTCGGCCCCGTTCGAGTGGCCGTCGAGGCCGGGTTTGGCGACGAGCAGCTTGGGCGGCGTGCCGCGCGAAGCTCGCACGGCTTTTGATCGTTCGACGAGTGAGGCGAACGCCTGGCCGCGACTGTGGACGCCGCCTCTGACGCCGGTGGGCGCGCGGTACTCGCCGAAAACCTCTCGTAGGGCGCCGGCCCATTCACCGGTCGTGCCGCCGGCCTTCGCGAGGGCGATGGTGGGCACCATGATGTTGTCGCCCAACTCGGCGCTCTTCGCTACGCGAATGAGTTCGTTCAGGGCAGCCTGCACGGCGTTATCGTCGCGTTCTTTGCGCCACGCCTGCACGTCCTCGATCAACTCGCGCTCGACGGCCGGATCAACGGTCATGATCGCCTCGAGCGATGTCCCGCTCGTGAGGGGCGACTCGGCGGTCTCGGTGAATCGATTGACACCGACGACGATCTGCTCGCCCGACTCGATGCGGGCGACGCGCTGCGCCTGGCTCGCGACCAGACGGCTCTTCAACTCCTCGATGGCGGCGAACGCTCCGCCGAGGCCCAGCACCTCATCGAGCTCGCTCTGGGCGGCCACGGTGAGTTCGTGAACTTTCGCATCCATGACCTGTGAGCCCGCGAAAATGTCGGGGTACTCCAAGAGGTCGCTCTCGAAGGCGAGAACCTGCTGCATGCGAAGGCTCCACTGCTGATCCCAGGGGCGGGGCAGCCCGAGGGCTTCATTCCACGCCGGCAGCTGGATGGCCCTGGCCCTGGCGTCGGCGGAGAGCGAGACGCCGAGCATCTCGAGCACGATGCGTTGGACGTTGTTCTCGGGCTGCTGTTCGGTGAGGCCGAGCGAATTCACCTGCACGCCGTATCGGAAACGCCGTAGCGACGGGTCATCCACGCTGTAGCGGGTGCGACAGATCTCGTCCCACATGGCGGTGAAGGTGCGCATCTTGGCGATCTCTTCGATGAAGCGAACCCCCCCGTTCACAAAAAATGAGATTCGTCCCACCACGTGGGGCATCTGGCTGATCTCGATCTTGCCCGAGTCGCGCACGGCGTCGAGCACGTCGATGGCGGTCGCCAGGGCGTAGGCAATCTCTTGCACCGGTGTCGCGCCGGCCTCTTGGAGGTGGTAACTGCAGACGTTGATGGGGTTCCACTTGGGAACGTGGTTGATGCTGTAGGCGATCATGTCGACGATGAGGCGCTTGGAGGGCTCGGGCGCGTAGATGTAGGTGCCGCGGCTGAGGTACTCCTTCACGATGTCGTTTTGGGTGGTGCCCTGGAGCTGACGGAAGTCGACGCCCTGTTCTTCGGCGAGCGCCAAGTAGAGACCCCACAGCCATGCCGCGGTCGCGTTGATGGTCATCGACGTGTTCATCTCATCCAGCGGGATCCCATCGAGGAGCTGACGCATGTGGCCCAAATGAGCGACCGGAACTCCCACTTTGCCCACTTCGCCCGCCGCGTCGGCGGAGTCCGGGTCGTAGCCGGTCTGGGTGGGCAGGTCGAAGGCGATGGACAGACCGGTCTGGCCCTTGGCCAGATTGCTTCGGTACAACTCATTGGACTTCACGGCGGTGGAGTGACCCGAGTAGGTCCTCATCACCCAGGGCTTGGTGCGATCAGCCATGGCTTCCCTTCATTGATCTACTTAGCGACGGTAGTCGTAGAAGCCGGCGCCCGACTTGCGCCCGAGCAGGCCGGCGCTCACCATTCGGCGCAGCAGCGGCACCGCGTTGAAGTTGGGGTCCGCGAACTCGGCGTAGAGAGCGTCGAGAATGGCGAGTGAGGTATCGAGTCCGACCAGGTCGAGCAGTGCGAACGGTCCCATTGGGAAGCCACAGCCCCCCCTCATCGCGGTGTCGATACCCTCCTTGGTCGCCACACTTTGATCGAGCAGGCGTATGGCGTTGTTGAGGTACGGGAAGAGCAGGGCGTTCACGATGAATCCCGCCTGATCCTTCACCACGACCGGTTCCTTGCCGCAGGCCTCGGCGAATGCCGTCACCGCGTCGATGGTTTCGTCACTGGCGCAGAGGGGGCGAACGATCTCGACGAGGGACATGGCTGGAGCGGGATTGAAGAAGTGCACGCCACAGACCCGCTCCGGGCGTGACGTCTCCATGGCGAGGTCGATCACTGACAGCGTCGAGGTGTTCGTCGCGAGGATCGCGGTGTGGTGAACGGCGCGGTCCAACTCGTTGAACAGGGCCTTCTTTACGGCGAGGTCCTCCACGACTGACTCGATGACCAGATCGCAGTCGTGAAGGTCGGCGAGGCTCGTCGTCGCCGAAACCCGCTGGCGAAGAGCGTCGGCGTCCTCCTGGGTACGCTTCTCCTTCTCGACCTGCCTGGCGAGTGATTTCTCGAGTCCAGCCAACATGGCGTCAGCCGTTGCCTGGGAACGACTGCGCACTATCACCGTCGCTCCGGCCGCGGCCGCCACTTCAGCGATGCCGCTGCCCATAATTCCCGAACCAAGAACGCCAATTTTTTGAAAGGTCATCCTGCGAACATTACTGGTCGGTAAAGATACGGCCCAAGTGCGATACTTCACGAGTGAATCGCTCGCTCTTCGTCGTTGGCTCGCGAGAGGGTCTGCGGGCCGTGTTCGGCGACCACGCGTTGGCCGCGCGGGGCCCAGACGTTGATGTCGTCATCCTGCCGACGGCGGCCGCTTTCACCGGCGCCGCTGAGGCGTCAGTGGCGGTGGCCCAGGTGTGCAGCGAGTTCGACGTGCGAGTGGAGTCCCTGATGGTGACCGATCGTGCTTCAGCGGGAGAAGCGTATTTTTCCGCGCGAATAGTCGAAGCCGATCTCGTGGTGCTCTGCGACGGTTCAGCCCTTCACGCTCGCGCGGTGTGGCGCAACACGCCGGTGGGCGACGCCATTGGCTCAGCGAGCAATCTCGTGGCCATTGGTTCGGTGGCTTCCGTGCTCGGTGACGTCATGATTGATCCTCGCGGGGGAGCGCCCACCATCGGGATGGGTCTTTGTCGGGGGGTGGCGTTCTGCGTGCCGAGTAGCGATGATCAACTCGCACGCACCAGGTCACTCGTGGCGAAGGACACCTCGCTCGTGGTCGTTGGACCGCGTGGTGTGCTGCACTACGCAAAGGAGGCGTGGCGAGTTATTGATGGCGATGACGTCGTCGTGACCCGTGGTCAGGACGCGGCGGCGCTTTAGGACTCCGTGATCGTCACCGATTCGATGACCACGTCTTCGCGCGGCTTGCCCGATGACGTTCCGATGTCGTTGATGGTGCTGACGACGTCGAGACCCTTGACGACCTTGCCGAAGTGCGCGTACAGCGGCGGCAAACGCACGCCGTCGGGGCCCGAGATGACGAAGAACTGGGAGCCGTTGGTGTTGGGTCCGGCGTTCGCCATGGCGAGCGAACCAAGCTCGTAGCGACCGGGCTTCGGGAGCTCGTCATTGAAGCGATATCCCGGACCACCCGCGCCCGACCCAGTGGGGTCGCCGCCTTGAAGGACGAAACCGGGAATGATGCGGTGAAAAACGATGCCGTCGTAGTAGTGCCAGCGTGCCAGGTACACGAAGCTGTTCACCGTAACGGGAGCGCCCAGAGCGTCAAGAACTATTTCGAGCGTGCCCTTGGACGTCACCATGGTGGCGGTGTAGGTCTTCGTGGTGTCAATAATCATGGGTGGCGCAGCATCAAAGTGCTGGCGCTGTTCGCTGGTGCCGTCGGGGTTTGGGATCAGATCGCTCATGGCTTCCTCGGTCGTAGTTGTGCTGCGGCCAGTAATCCTACGGCACGTCGCTCATCGCTCTTCGCGAAGAGCGATGAGCCGCCAAGATCGCCGACTACGAGGTGCTCGTGATTTTCAGCAGGTCGACAACGAAGACCAGGGTGTCGTTCTTCGCAATGCCGGTTCCTGGCGACGTGTCGCCGTAACCGAGTGATGGTGGAATGATCAATTCACGTCGTCCGCCAACGCGCATTCCGACCATTCCTTCGTCCCAGCCGGTAATCACCTGTTCCGGATTCGCGTCCAGTTTGAAGCTAAACGCTGAGGACGTCCACGACGATTGAATGACCTTGTGGGTTGAGTAGGTGGCCAGCACGTACTCAACCTTCAGCGTGTCGCCAGCCTTCGCCGCGGGGCCACTGCCCTTGATCAGGTCGCTGACCTCGAGTGAGGTGGGCGCGGGCGTGGTGGGGACGACGACCGTGGGTGCCGTGCCAAATTTTCCGGCCGGGGACGGGTCGGCGACGGGCTTGATGACGCCCACGGCGGTGGTGGTTGTGGTGTTTCCCGACGTCGACGCGGCGGATGTCGTTGTCGTGGTCGACGTGGTGGTCGTCGTGCCCGAGCTACCCGAGAAGAAGTAGGCCGCCGAGGCGACAACCACTATGGCGACGATCCCGACGATGACGGCGCGCCGGATGTTCTGGCGCTTCTTGGCCTGGCGCTGCATGTGCTCAAGTTTCTGACGACGAGCAGCTTTTTGACGTTCACGTTTGGTAGTAGCCATGGGTGCGACTTTAGTAGGCGCAAAGTAGTGCCCTGTTGCGCTCAACTAATCTCTAGGGGCATGGCGCTCATTGTGCAAAAATTCGGTGGGACGTCGGTGGGTGACGCTGAGCGAATTGGCGAAGTTGCCGACCACGTCGCGCGCACCCGTGAGGCTGGAAACGAAGTGGTCGTCGTGGTGTCGGCGATGGGAAAGTTCACCGACGACCTGATTCGCCTCGCCGACGAAGTCTCACCAATGCGGGCCCCCCGCGAGCTTGACATGCTGCTTACCGCGGGTGAGCGCATCTCCATGGCGCTCGTCTCCATGGCGCTCGGGGCGCGCGGCGTAGAGTCCGCCTCGTTCACGGGGTCCCAGGCTGGCATCATCACCAACACCGACCACACCCGCGCAAAGATTCTAGAGATGCACCCCGACCGCATCCGTGAAGCCCTCGACGACGGGCTCGTGCCCGTCGTCGCCGGATTTCAGGGTGTGTCGACTGAACGGGACATCACCACGCTCGGTCGTGGCGGATCGGACGTCACGGCGGTTGCCTTGGCGGCGGCGCTGCACGCCGACGTCTGTGAGATCTACACCGACGTCACCGGCGTGTTCTCCGCGGACCCTCGTGTCGTTTCGAAAGCCCGGCGCCTGGCGAAGGTCTCCTTCGATGAAATGATGGAGATGGCCGCCACCGGCGGCCGGGTCCTGATGCTTCGTTCAGTGGAGTTCGCCCGCCGCCACGGGGTGCCGCTGCACGTTCGATCAAGTTTTACCTGGGAGCCAGGCACCTGGATTGTGGAGGAGGACCCCACTATGGAAGAAGCCATCGTAACGGCCGTTACCGACGATAAGTCCGAGGCGAAGGTGACCGTCGGTGGGGTGCCCGACCGTCCCGGCATCGCGGCAAAGCTCTTTCGAGAGCTGGCGGACCGGGGCATCAACGTCGACATGATCGTACAGAACACCGGGGCCAACGGTCTGACCGATATTTCGTTCACCGTGGCGAAGACCGACCTCAGCGCCGCCGGCGAGACGTGCAACCAAGTGAAGGATGAGATCGGGGCTGCTGAAGTGACGACGGACGACAAAGTTGGTCGAGTCTCACTAATTGGTGCGGGGATGAAATCAAACCCAGGGGTCACCGCATTGATGTTTGAAACGTTGTCCGAGAACGGGATCAACATCGAAATGATCTCGACGAGTTCAATTCGTATCTCGTGCGTGTTGCGGGCTGACAAGGTTGGCGAGGCGGTGCGCGCGTTGCATACGGCGTTCGGTCTCGACGCCGTCTAGTTCTAGACTTCGTCCATGCGAGTAGCGATTATTGGGGCCTCGGGCCAAGTTGGAACCGTTATGCGCGCGATTTTGCGTGAGCGAAACTACCCGGTTGATGAGATTCGATTCTTTGGGTCATCTCGTTCCGCGGGTCACACCCTTGATTGGAAGGGCGAGGCCATTGAGATCGAAGATGCCGCCACGGCGGACTTCAGCGGCATCGAGATTGCCCTCACGTCATCGGGGGCGTCATCCTCCAAGATCCTCTCGCCGCGTCTCGCGGCAGCGGGGGCCATCGTGATTGACAACTCATCGGCCTGGCGTATGGACCCCGACGTACCGCTCGTCGTGCCCGAGGTGAACGCGCACGCACTGCGCTCCATCCCCAAGGGTATTGTCGCCAACCCCAACTGCACCACCATGGCGGCGATGCCAGTACTGAAGCCACTGCACGTGGCGGCGGGACTTCGCTCCATGGTCGTGTCGACCTACCAGGCGGTGAGCGGTGCGGGTCGCGAAGGCGTTAATGAGCTCGCCGTACAGCTCGAGTCCACGCACGAGCACGACATTCGCGTCCTGACCTTCGATGGTTCGGCGTTTCCGCTGGACCAGGGCATCAAGTTCCCCGCGACCATTGCGCACAATGTGATTCCCCTCGCGGGCTCGATCGTGGATGACGGATCGCTCGAGACCGGTGAGGAGCAGAAGTTGCGCGACGAGAGTCGAAAGATCCTCGAGATCGAGGGTCTCCTGGTGGACGCGACCTGCGTAAGGGTTCCGGTCTTCACCGGTCACTCCTTGGCGATCACCGCCAGTTTCGAACGGCCACTTTCGCCCGAGGAGGCCACCACGCTCCTGCTGGACGCGCGAGGAGTCGTGGTGCACGATATGCCGACTCCTCGTCTGGTCGCGGGCAAGGACCCGACCTACGTCGGGCGCATTCGTCGAGCCGAGACGGTATCGAACGGCCTTTCGTTGTTCGTGAGCGGCGACAATTTGCGCAAGGGCGCGGCGCTCAACGCAGTGCAAATCGCTGAGGCGCTTCTCGAACTGCGCTAATCGCCGCCGTCCCGTCCGACCTGGCGGCGAGCCAGATTGACGCAATGGTCACCAAAGCGTTCGTAGAACCGGGCGAGCAGGGCGAGTTCAACGGCAACGGGCAGTGTCATCGATCCTGAGGTCAACTCCGCGGTGAGCGAGACGTGAAGATCGTCCAGTTCGTCGTCGATGTCTTCGATGGCTCCCGCGGCTTCGAGCTTCCCGTCAATGATGACGTCGGTCGCCTCACGCCAGATCATTGACGCAACTTCACCCATTCGCTCGACGAGTCCACGGCTTCGCGGTGACATCTCGTTGCCTAGTCCTCGTGCGGCCCGGCGTGCAATGTGTTCGGCGAGGTCGCCATTGCGCTCCACTTCGGGCAGGATGCGCAGCAACGTCAACAAGACCCGACGCGTATCCGATTTGAGCGAGTTGTTCTCGAAGAGCTGTTGTTCGGCGGTCATGACCAATTGATTCACCAGGTTGTCAATGACGATGTCCTGGTCCACCACTCGTTTGGCGAGTTCGCGATCGCCCGCCAAGAGCGCGTGCGTCGCCTCGGCGATGGCCTCGCCTACGAGGGCGAACACTCGCACCACGTTCTGGCGCATTTCTGGCGATATCCCAGGGTCGGGCGCGGGGGGATCGGAGGGCCCGGCATTGGATCCAAACAGGCGGTACATGGATAAAGGCTAGTGGTGTGTGACATCGCTTCTCTAGGGTGGTGTCTATTCAACGGAAAGGGATAGTCAATGTTGGGAACTCTCGGCGGCGTCGCCGGCCTACTGCTCGGGGCCATCGTGGCTTGGGCGCTCTCGCTCAAGCGGACCCAGTCGGTACGCGACTCGCTCGCCGCGTCGACCCAGGACCTCGCGGTGCGTGACACGCAACTCAAGGCGGCCAACGAAATGCTGCAACGCGAACGAGAAGAGCACGATACCGCGCTGAAAAACATGGAGGTGACGTTCGAGAATATGTCGAATCGCGTGCTCAGCCAGACGGTCCAGCAGTTCAATCTGTCCCAAGAGCAGGTGTCGAAAGAGCGCGATTCGAAGTTGACCCACACCCTGAAGCCGCTGGAGGATCTGCTCGATGAGTACAAGCGCAACTTGGCCGACTTCAACAAAGAGCACGTGGGCGCCCTGTCCGAAGTGAAGAGCAAGGCCAGCGAACTTCTCGATGCGCAGCAGAAGACTCAAGACGAGACGCGCCGTTTGAATCAACTCCTCGGACGCGGCGACCAGCGTGGTCACTGGGGTGAGATCCAGTTGGCCAACGTCATGGAGGCGTCCGGTCTGCGCCACAACATCGACTACGACCTGCAGGTCACCGGGGTGAATGACTCGGGCCGGTCGCTGCGCCCCGACTGCATCGTCAAGATGCCCAACGGAGCGAGCATCGCCGTCGACGCCAAGTTTCCGTTTGATGATTTTGAACGAGCGCTCGCCAGCGAGGACGTGGAGCAGCGTCGACGCCATTTCGAAGAGTTCGCCCGAAAACTCCGAGGTCACGTGAGGACGTTGAAGGAGAAGTCGTACTGGGAAGTGATCACTCCCGCCCCGGAGTTCACGGTCTGCTTTGTGCCGAGTGACGCCGCCATCACCGCGGCCTTTGACGCGGATCCGCTCTTGCACGAGTTCGCGGCGAAGGAACGGGTGCTCGTGGTGGGTCCCACCAACCTGCTTTCGCTCTTGTGGTCAGTGGCGCTGGTCCTTCGCCAGCACGAAGCAAAGATCAACGCCAAGGAGATCCTCGACATCGCCGAAAAGATCGTCGATCGGATCCGACTCGTCGCCGAACCAATCACGAAGTTGGGCAAGTCACTGAACGATACGGTGAACAACTACAACCAGATGGTGAAGTCGGTCGAATCGCGACTCATTGTCTCGGCTCGCGACATCCGCCGTCTCGGTGGTGCACAGCGCGCGAAATCTCTGCCCGAGCTCGACAGCATTCACGAGGCTCCGTTGGTGCTGAACGACGCCAAGTGGGGCCTCGACCCGGACAATCCCCTTCCCGAAGGCGTCTCGGAGATCATTGACATTGACGATGACGACGAGTAGACGCCGCCGCGGACGGGGATTTCGGTCGAGTGAGTAAGTTCTTACGACGTGGCCCGCACTCGCGCTCAACGGCGTCGACACACCCTGCTGTTGACAGTGGCCCTGGTGGCCACGCTCCTGGTGCTGGTCTTCGCGCGCGACATCGGGCGCTCGGCTCACGGAGCGATCAACCCCCGGCGCAGTGAGAATCGGAGCTTCGCCGCTTTGGCGAATTCGCTGCTGGGCCAGGAGAACGCCTTTGATGCTCGCCTGACGTACCTGCTGACCAACGGCGAGTCGGTCTCGCGTTCAGTATTCGCCGCTCGACTGGACCAACTCGCGGAGCAACTCCCGCTCTGGCAAACCCAGGCTGCTCAGCTGCGTCGGCCCCGGCTGGCCCACGACGTCAATGACGTCGTGGCGCAGATCGCTGATGAGCGCGTAGATGACTATCAGGTCATCCTCGCGAAAGTGGCGTCGTCACTGAGCATTCCGTGGCCGAACCCATCGGGCCCACCAGCGACATTGACCTTGAGCGCCGCGCAGGCCTCACTCGTGGCGACCGGTAAACAGTGGGGAGAGGCTCGCTGGGGGCTCATCCGAGAGCCCGGAAGAGTCTCGCTGCTCGCCACCTCGAATTTCAGCGCCCTGTTGAATCTCTCGACCGTGGTTGATGCCCTCGGGCATTCGAGTTCGCTCGCGGCGACGAGGGGGATCGGGATAGCGGCGGTCTCAGTCTCGCCGGCGCCGCTACCGACCGCCTCGGGCGAGTTGTTGCTTCCTCCTACAAGGTCCGTGCGCCTCGGGGTTTCGATCTCGAACGCCGGTTACGTGAATCAGCCCATTTCGCTCACCTATGTCCTCACGCCGACGAATCGGCTGGGTATCAGCGAGCGCCAGACCATGACGATGACGTTGCGCCCCTTGCAGTCCTACGCCTTCGTACCGGCGTCACTTTCCACTGTGGCCAGTGAGCACGCCATCCTCACCATCAGTCTCAGCGGAGCGCCGAGCGGTGCGGGGATGTCACGTCTACGCCGTTACACCGTCATCGTTTCACCGTCGGGAAATACTTAGTTAGTTTGGCCTAGCGGCCAGTTCGCCTACCATAGGGGTGCCCCCTATGTTGAATCGAGGAACCGTGACCGACTCCATTACCGTGGTCGACAACCGCACTGGTGAAACTCGGGAAATTCCTATAGCGAACGGTGGCATCGCCGCGAAGGATTTCTCGAAGGCCGTACCTGGTGTCTGGTTTTATGACCCAGGATTTATGGCGACCGCAGCGTGTGAGTCGGCCATCACGTATCTGGATGGAGACGCCGGCATCTTGCGATACGGCGGTTATCCGATTGAGCAACTAGCCGAGAAGTCGACCTATCTTGAGGTCGCGTATCTCTTGAACCACGGCGAACTTCCAACGGCCGCCGAGTCCGCCGAGTGGGAACGCGAGATTACCTACCATACGTTCATTCACGAGAACGTCCGAAAGCGCTTCTTGGAGGGTTTCAACTACGACGCGCACCCGATGGGCATGCTGGTCTCAGCGATCGCCGCGCTCTCGACCTATTACAAGGACGCCAAGATTCTCGAGGACCCGGAGATCCTACACAAGCAGGTCGTGCGACTGATCGCCAAAATGCCGACCCTCGCCGCTGCCGCGCACCGTTTCTCGGTGGGCATGCCGTTCGTGTACCCGGACAACTCGCTGGGCTACACCCAGAACTTCCTCTCGATGATGTGGAAAGTCGCCGAGCCGCGTTACGAGCCGGATCCGATTCTCGCTCGCGCCCTCGACGTGCTGTTCATCCTGCACGCCGACCACGAGCAGAACTGCGGCACCACCGCCATGCGCGTCGTCGGATCGTCACACGGTGACCCCTACGTCGCGACGGCTGCCGCGACGGCCGCACTCTACGGTCCGCGCCACGGCGGCGCGAACGAAGCTGTGCTCAAGATGCTGAACAAGATTGGCAGTATCGAGAACATTCCCGCGTTCATTGAGACCGTGAAGCAGGGAAAGACCAAGCTTGAGGGCTTCGGGCACCGCGTGTACAAGAACTTCGACCCGCGCGCCACGATCATCAAGAAGACCGCCGACGATGTCTTCAAAGTGACGGGCAAGAATCCGCTGCTCGACATCGCCTTGAAGCTCGAAGAGATCGCGCTGAAGGATGACTACTTCATCTCGCGTCGCCTGTACCCGAACGTTGACTTCTACTCCGGCCTGATCTACCAGGCCATGGGTTTCCCGGTCGAGATGTTCACGGTGCTGTTCGCAATTCCGCGGACCTCGGGATGGTTGGCTCACTTCCAGGAGCTGTTGCGTCAGGACATGAAGATTGCCCGTCCCCGCCAGCTCTACATCGGGCCGGAGGTTCGCGACTACACGCCAATGGCCCAGCGCA
>Ga0182014_10002837_pt1 | contig 21367 bp, 19 predicted proteins | sample 612S2DmetaG_FD_120489 | JGI IMG/M metagenome (GOLD analysis project Ga0182014, IMG submission 120489) | Permafrost microbial communities from Stordalen Mire, Sweden - 612S2D metaG | ecosystem: Environmental > Terrestrial > Soil > Wetlands > Permafrost | place: Sweden: Stordalen | collected...
GCGGCACGGGGCGATGCCGGCGCTGTTCGGCGGGGTCCGGGCCCCGTCCACGCTGGGCTCGTTCCTGCGCTCGTTCACCTGGGGGAACGTGCTCCAGTTGGAGAAGGTGAGCCGGCTGCTGCTAGCCGACCTGGCCCGCCGGGCCCCGCTGCTGCCCGGCAAGGACACGCTGGCGTTCCTGGACATCGACTCGATGCAGAAACGCGTCTACGGGCACGCCAAGCAGGGCGCGGCGTTCGGGCACACCAAGATCCAGGGCAAAAGCCTGCTGGTGCGCGGGCTGAACGCGCTGGCCGCCACGATCAGCACCCCGCTGGCGGCCCCGGTGATCGCCGCCACCCGGCTGCGCGGCGGCAGCGCCGCGTCCTGCCGGGGCGCCGCCTCCTTCGCCACCGCCTCCGTCACGGCCGCCCGCATGGCCGGGTGCAGCGGGACGCTGGTGGCCCGGGCCGATTCGGCGTTCTACTCCGCGGCGTTCACCGGCGCGGTGCGGGCGGCCGGGGCGTTCTTCTCCGTCACCGTCCGGATGGACCCCAAGGTCAAAGCCGCGATCACCGCCATCGAAGAGGCGGCCTGGACACCGATCCGCTACCCCCGCGCGGTCTGGGATGACCAGCTGCGAGCCTGGGTCTCCGACGCGCAGGTCGCCGAGGTGAAGTACACCGCGTTCACCTCGAAGAAGGGGAAGGCGATCACCGCCCGGCTGATCGTCCGCCGGGTCAGGGACCTCAGCCCTGCGGCCGCCCGGGGCCAGGGTGAGCTGTTCTGCGCCTGGCGTTACCACGCCATCTTCACCGACTCCCCGTTCGAGACGATCCAGGCTGAGGAGCACCACCGCGGCCACGCCCAGGTGGAGCAGGTCTTCGCCGATCTGACCGACGGGCCCCTGGCCCACCTGCCGTCCGGCTCGTTCCCCGCCAACGCCGCCTGGCTGGCCTGCGCCGCCATCAGCCACAACCTGCTGCGCGCCGCCGGATCCCTGGCCAGCCTCACCTGCGCAGAGCCCGGGCTGCCACGCTGCGCCGCGATCTGATCCACGTCGCCGCCCGCACCGCCCGCCACGGCCGCGGCCAGATCACCCTGCACCTGCCCCAGGACTGGCACCGCGAGACCGAATGGATGAGCCTGTTCGAAGCCGCCTGCGGCCCGCCCATCCTGGCGGCCTGACCAGCCCAGATCCGGTCACCGCACTCCCTGCAGCCCACATCGGCCACCTGGTAGGCCATCCCAAGGTCCCCGGCACAAACCCCCGGACAAGCCGCCGAAAGAGTGAGCGGCAGATAAGTCACACCCGCCGCTACTCCTCAAAATCAATTCGCGGCCCGAGGCTCGCAGAAACGATCATCTGAATTCATGCGGTGGATCGAGGCTAAGGCCTGCGGCTGTGATGAGGGCTCCGGGGATGAAGAGCTTCTTCATCGTGTTCCCCGTTGGACCTAGCTTGACAATTCGTCTACACCGTTTCTCCGCAGTGCCCCGGAGGGCAGGAGGGGCAGCGATCAACCAGAGAACTGGACGGAGGCGTTGTTGCCCCCGGTGCATGTCACCGTGCCAGAAGACTCAGTACAGTTCATGGTGTAGTCCTGTCCGGTCACGGGACTGGACGCGTAGTCCGCGCCGGGGCCGGTGTAGTTCTGCGCTACGTTCGCCGCGAACGAGCAGCTCGTGTTCGGCCCCGCGTACAGGCCATCACCACAGTTAGTCCCAGACAGTGCGGCAGATGCCGGTACGGAAGATGACGAATTACCACTATTCTGCTCAGCACCCAAAATGAGCGAGGTTGAGCCTGCCGTTACGGTGCCGTCCCGGGTAGAACTAACCTGGGTGAACTGACCGCCATGCACGTCACTTAGCACTATGGTGTCCTCGTACGGTGTCTCTGAGCCGGTCGCGCAGCTAGGGTCACAGCCCTGGATGTCGGAGGTCCCGGTGCCGCTTGCCTCGCTGGCTCCCCAGTTCCAGGTGATGTTTGTGATTATGTAACCGGCATCACCACTGAAACCTATCTCGCCGGGTTTGGTGCCGCTAAAGCCTATGACACTAAGAACAGGCAGTGGCGCGGCGGGTTGCGCGACAGTTGCCTTTGGGGCAGCAGCAGGAGTTATTGCAACCGGCGCAGGCTTGGCCGAGTGAGCGGCCGGTGCGGTAACTGCCGCCGGTACGACTATATGGGTCACGGCAGGCTTGGCAACCGAAGCCTTTGCAGAGCCGCATGCGGCGAGACTGAGGCCGGCGGCGAGTGCAAGCGCCGGGATTACGGCTACCTTGTTTAGCTTCATCGTCTTGCCTTTCCCCGTCCGGAGAAAGCCTTAGGTCTCTCTCTGTCACCGCTACGCTACGGAGCGCGCATCCTGGCACTCAGAGCAGAACGACCGGGAAATCGGGGACAGGTGGCGGGGAAATCAAGGCCTAAGGTCACCTAAGGTGATACTTGTCGGACACTCTGCAACCAACGTTTGACGAGCGCCGGGTGGCCTGGGGGATCTGCGGGCTCCCGCCAGACGCTGACAAGACGGCTGCTCTGGCGACCTTGGCGGGCATGCCGCTGCCGTATGCGGGAGTGACACGAGTGACTCCCGCATACGGCGCGGCAGCAGAGCTAGGTGCTGCTGTCGGCGGCGGAGTCGCCGGCATCAGGTCCGTGCGGATCGGTTTCACCAAGCGTTGATTCATCAGCGATGTCGCCGTAGCTGGCAGCGACTTCTTCGGGTGTCATAGGCAGGCGGGCCATGGACGGCGGCGTCCCGGCGTCGATGACGTCCCGCAGTAGTTGCGCCATGGAGTAGCCGGTGTCGTCAGTGAGGGCGCGGTCGAGGGCGATGTTGGCGAGTGCGCCGTTGCCGCCTTGCCAGGCGGTGAAGGCGAGCAGCGAGGCGGGTGCTGCGATGTAGCCGGGCTGGGCGCGGCGGGTCAGGTCGGTCCACAGCCGCAGGTGCGCGTCGTGGTGGTCTGGGTCCATGCGTGCCCAGGCGTCGTCGCGGACGCGGAGGCTGGTCAGGGCGACGGCGAGCCACGCGAACTGGCCGCTGAGTTCGATCGAGCCGCCGTCGCGGTAGGTGGTGATCGCAGCCTGCATTGCCTTCAGGCCGCGTTCGACGGCGGGACGCCCCCGGGCGGGGCAATTGTCCGTGATGGTCGCGATCAGCTTGGCGGCGATCCGTTCGGCGCGCTGGGTCTCGCGCTGCATCGCCTCGGCGGCTGGCCCGGTGACGGGTGCGATCGTGGCGGCCAGGGCATCGCGGTCGGCGAGTACCTCGTGCCCGGAGGCTGCCATGGCTGCTGCGGCCGGATGCGCGGTGGTGTCGAAGGGCATCCCGTCGGCTGGACAGCAGGACGGATTGGAGCAGAGGTAGGACCAGTACCGGCTGTCGTGCACGCGCAGCACGTCCCGTACCTCCAGGCCGGTTCCGGCGACCGTCTGGCGGATCGCGTCGGCGAGCGGGGTGACCAGCGGGCCGGGACCGTAGCCGATCACCACGATCATGGTGAGTTCCGGCCGGTTCAGGATGGCCTTCGCGTGCACGGCGATGTCGGCGGTGGCGTCGGGGTCGGGCGGGTCGGGCAGGTCGAAGCGGAAGGTCATGTGGATGCGGCCGTGGGGTGCCCCGGCGGCGATGATGACGAGGCTGTTGTCCGGGACGAAGCCGAGCAGGTGAGGAACGACGGCCAGCAGGGCGGCGGGGGAGCCGACGCTCAGCGGTCTGGGTTCTGAAGGTGAAGTCATGGCGGATACCTCCGTGATGGAGCAGGTGGAAGGTGGGCAGGTCAGCGGCGGGAGCGGGCCTGGTGCCCGCTCCCGCCGAGGGAGTCAGGGGCCGGTGGTGACGCCGGCGAGGACCCGGGCGTCGGCCTGTTCGGCGGCGGGAAGGTCGGTGGGCTGGCCGTTGGCGGCGGCGTTCCGGGCGGCTTTGCGTTCGGCGTAGCCGGTTTGCAGGGTGTCGAAGGCCATGGAGGCGGCGATCTCGCGGGCGCGCAGGGTGACCCGGGCGCGGGGCTGGGGTTCTTTGCCGGTGCTGAGCCAGGCTTCGGCGAGGAGGTCTTCGGCGATGACGGTGACCCGGTCGCCTTTGCGGACCGATTCGGCGGTGCGGCTGGCGAGCAGTCCGTAGGCGCTGACCTTGACCCAGCGGGTGATGTTGTCGCTGCTGGATCGTGCGGGCAGGTCGATGGCGAGGCGGAGTTCAACTCCGGGGGTGCCGTCGTGGGTGGTGAAGCTGCGGGGGTCATCGCCGAGGCGGCCGGTGACGGTGATGGTGATGGGGTTCACGGTTCCTCCTGGTGGGTGCCGGGAGGACCGGCCGCCCTGGTGGCGGCCTGGGGACTGCGGTGCCCGTCCCGGCGGTCAGGTGGCCGCGACGCGGGTAAAGGGGCCCGCATACCGGGCGGTCCCGGGGCGAGCCAAGATGTTTCCCCGCGGGCGGCGACTGGAATGGCAGCGCCGGCGAAGCCGGCTCAGCAGGCCGCCCGCGACCTGGGGAAAGATCTGTGGCCGCCCAGGGGCGAGCGCAGCGAGAGCCCGGTTGCGGGAACCGCGCCAGCGGCGCAAGCTGACCCAGCCGGGATAGGGGACAGCTGCAGTCCAGGGGTGTGCCACCCAGCGGACGGTCGGCGCCTAGTTGGTCTAGGAGGACCCGCCCGGAATCGTCAGCGTCTCTTTCAGGCGACCAGGCGTCGGCATGTCTGGCGACCAGCGGTCGGCACGGCCCCGGGCGGGTGTCTTAGCGCGGATCGTTGACTGTGCTGGGGAGAGGTCGGTGGGGATGTCGACCCTTGCCTCGGTGGACCCGTAAGGAATGGCGAGGCGGCCAGCGCCTTCCGCGCCCACCAGGATGTCCTTCCGCTCGCGCAGAAGGCGAGCGATTCGGTCGGCAGGGCGGAGACAGCGCTGCGCAGCTCGGCCGTGACTTTGGCCGGGGCTGTAAGACGAGGCCAGGGCGCTGGATCGGCAGGCCGCGCCGTACCGCGACAACCTGGCCGTGGCGCTGCGCTCCGCCGGGCTCGCGGTCGGCGCACGACGCCGCACCCCGGCAGGGTAAAGCCGGCGCAACTGGCCCGCTCAATCACCCGGCCACGCGGCGCTCGTCGGACGCTGATTGCGGAGTGTCCGACAAGTATCACGTTAGGTGACCTTAGGCCCTGATTTCCCCGCCACCTGGCCCCGATTTCCCGGCCGTTCTGCTCTGAGTGCCAGGATGCGCGCTCCGTAGCGTAGCGGTGACAGAGAGAGATCAATGGCTTTCTCCGAACGGGGAAAGGCAAGACAATGAAGCTCAATAGGCTCATCGCAATCCCGGGACTCGCACTTACAGCCGGTCTCAGCCTCGCAGCATGCGGCTCTACAAAGGCCCCTGCCTCATCACCGGTGGCCGTCACCCATATGGCAATCGCATCGGCTGCTGAACCGAAGCCCAGCGCTACCAAATCTCCTCCTAAGGCCACGCCAGCATCGCCCCAGGCTGTCGCTCTACCGAAAGTCGCAACAAATTGGGCCGTGGACCCACCGAATTACGCGGTAGAGCCAACCGAGATCAGTACATCGGCCGATGGTACTGGCGCACTGACAGGGATCACATGGTCATCGTGGACGGCACATAGCGCTGAAGGTTCCGGAGCGATAAGCCTGGATAATGGCGTGCCGAATATGGCACAGGGCACCAAAGTGAGTGTCCCAGTCTCGATTGCCCTGTCTTCCCCGGTGAACGGCAGCTTCATCGTGATGACGGCAGCCGACAGCTCTGGTAATAAAAACACCTACAGCCTCAACGGCAGAGACACGTACGGCCTGGGCGCTGACGATCCATCATCGTCTGCACCGGCGGCTGGGCTGACTGACTGCGGCGGCGACGTATACGCGGGGGGAAACACGAGTTGCCCGTTCGCGCTGAATGTTGAGGCGAACTACACCGGACTCGGCGTGGACTACGCCAACAGTCCCGTGACCGGACAGGACTACACCATGAACTGCGTGGCCGGCTACGGCAATCTAAACGGCGGAGATTCTGTGGTGTGCACTGGCGGAGACAACGCGCTCGTTGAGTGGGGTGCCAACTGAACCTTATCGCTGACGGTGGTGCCCTCCGGGGCATTACGGAGAGCGGTTCACGAAGAACCGTCGGGGGAAGAAAAGACATGAAACTCAATAAGCTCATCGCAATCCCGGCACTCGCGCTCACAGCCGGTCTCAGCCTCGCCGCATGCGGCTCATCGGGTTCGGGGTCAAGCAGTTCTTCCAGCCTTCCCCCACCCAATCCAATAGCTCAGGCGCTGGCCGTGAAGACCTTGGAGGGCGATGGCTGGCCATATAACCCTCCGGACAAGGCCACTCTCATGAACGTCACCGGAATGGACGGGGACGCCTGGAGCACCGGCAATACCAATAGCCAGGAAGCAGTGCTCGTCTTCGACAACATAGGTGACGCAAACACCGCCGGGCAGGACATGGCGGATTATATTAGCAGCAACGGCTACAAAGCCATTCTGAGCATGCATGGTGTAGTAGTGGCGGTTCGTGGCCCCTACTACCCTGGCTCCCCCACCAGCGATCCAGTCGTGAACACCATAATCATGGGTGCCCCGCAGGGTAGCCCGTCCACACAGGCACCGGTCACCGCCGTCCCGGCCGCACAGCAGTCAGCTCAGCAGCAGCAGCCAGCCCCCGCCACGCCAGCGCCAGCGCCGGCCACGCCCGCGTCAACCGTGACTGACCCGTGGGCCGTGATGGCCGATTATTACGGACTGATTGAGTCGGGCAATTTCCCGGCTGCCTGGAATCTCCAGAGCCCGGCATTCCAGGGTCAGAGCAGCAATTACCAGACCTGGATGAATGGCTACGCCTGCACCGGGGCTCAGACGCTGACCGAGATCAGCGAGTCTGGCGACACCGTGTACGTCAAGCTGTCGGCAGTGGAGAATTGCAAAGTGGATGACCCGACCCAGTACTTCAGCGGCAGCTTCACTGTCGACAATGGCCTGATCACTTCGGCCTCCATGACTGAGACTGGCTGAAAGGATATATCATGTACGATACTACGCAGGCCCAAGCGGCTCTCCCGCCCGCGCCAAAGCAAATCAGCGTCAGTGCACGCTTGCTTAAAGGCATCTCCTTCACGCTCATCGCGCTGCTGGCCATTGCCGGGACTACGCTCGGCACGATCACGATATTCCAGTTGAACAATACCCGGCATCAGCTCACTCAGACCCAGGCATCACTCAGCCAGACACAATCCGAGCTCAGCGCGACCGAGGCTCAGCTCAGCGGCGCCCAGTCGCAAATCAACTGCATGCTCCCGAGCGTCAATTTCCTGAGTCAGTTTGCTGGCTTGTTCAGCCAGCCGGGCAATGACGGCAACACGTGGTATTCACCGGCAACCGATAGTCATCCGACTGCCAGCAGCAACGTAACCTCGTGCAGCTAAAGGAGAATACAATGTCCACTATCACCACTGCGCAGCCCGCACCGCAGGCCTCCGTCAAGATCACATTCTCGCGAAAGATCATCATTCGCGTCCTGGCCGTCTTCATCGTCGCGATTACTGCGATGATTGATTTCTGGCTAGTCGCGCTCCTTGCAGGCTCCGGTCAGGGCTACGCAACGACCGAGATCGTCTTTAATCTTCTGGATGTTGCCGTCTCTGTTGCAGTCGGCCTGGTTCTCTGGGTCCTGTCCAACGATTAACTGACCACTGGCTGTCGTGCCTCAATCCGGGGCACGGTGGCGAACGGGTGCAGGCAGAATCATCGTCGCAACAGGGGGGCTATCATGACCACCACAATTCCCACCCCGGCACCGCAGCAGCCCGGAAGCGCTCAGGACATCTGGCAAATCTGCTGGAGCATTATCACCACAAGGTACGCCCAGTTCGCAGGCACCGCTGGACGACGTGAGTACTGGACCTTCTGGGTCGCCCGCTCGCTGATTTATTGCGGCGGACTCCTCTTCATATTCATCCCGGTCCTCGGCGTCCTCATCGGTGCCCTGGTCGGCCTTTTCTGGCTTGCCACGTTCATCCCGAGGCTCGCGGCCGGCTCCCGGCGGCTGCACGACATGGGCCACACCGGCTGGTGGCAGCTCCTGCTCATAATCCCGATCTTCGGCGCTATTGCTCTGATCATCATGTGCGCCCAGCCGACCAGGGCTAGTGAGAGCACGAGCACGGGCGAGCCGCCGCAGCTTTACATGCCAAGCACCGGGCCCATGACAGGGTCGGCGGGTTCGGCCAGGTAGGTGAGTGTGGCACGTGCGATCCGTTCCTGATCGGCGGTGCCGGTGCTGGTGGGGGTCATCGGGCCGCTCCGGTCCAGAAAGCGAGCGCCTGGGCGCATTCGGCGGCGCCGGGACGGGTGCGGCCGGCCAGGTCTGCCAGTGTCCAGGCCACGGCGGTGATGTGCCCGGCACCCAGGTTGCCGATCACCCCGCGTTCAACGGCATGGTCGATGAGGGCCAGCCCGTCGCCGGCTGGGGGATAGGTGCGCTGCAGCTCATGATGCGGGATGTCGCCGTTGCGCCGCCATGATGTCCCGGCCAGTCGGTGGTTCATGCGGTCGCGGGCTTGGGCCACCTGCGCCGCAGACAGGGCGTCAGCCTCCCCGCCGGAAGGGGCATCGGCGAGCGGTGCGAGGTCAGCCGGGTCGACGGCCACCCGGAGCGGCATCCAGGCACCCAGAGTGCCGGTCACCCGGCTGCGGTAACGGCGGGTCTGCGGCGGGGTGCAGGTGCATCCGCTGCCGGCCCCGCAGGGGCACGGCCGCATGCCGGTGACCAGGATGAACCGGGCCGGGAACCGGGCGATGGCACCGCCGCGGGCGATGAGAATCTCACCGTTGCTGAGCGGCTGGGTGAGGGTGCGCAGGACCGCGCGCTCGAACTCGGGTGCGTCGTTCAGGCACAGCACGCCGCCGTGCGCCAGGGCTGCCTCACCCGGCTGCAGGCCGGCGCCGCCGCCGGTCACGGCCGCAATGGTGACCGTGTGGTGCGGGACGCGCAGCGGCGGCCGGGTGATCGGGGTACACGCGGACCCCAGCAGCCCCGCGGCCGAGTAGATGGCGGCCACCTCCGCCGCCTCCGGCCCGGTCAGGTCGGGCAGCAGCGTGACCAGGCTCGCGGCCAGGGCCGGAACGTCGGCTCCCGGGGGCCCGGTCAGGCATAGGTGGTGGCCTCCCGCCGCACTGGCTTCGAGCACCTGCCGCAATACGGGGGAGACGCCCAGCCCGGCCGGGCCCGGGTGCTCGTGCGGGACTGGTTCAGGTGCACTGCTGGGCAGTGCGGGGCGGACGGGCCTGCGGGCCAGGGGTTCGCCGCGCAGCCAGGCGGCCACCTGGCCCAGTGACTGAACGGGAACGATGCCTGTGCCGGGCAGGATCGCGGCTTCGGGCGTGTTTTCCGGGGCGATGACTGCGGTGACATGCCCGCCGCGGATCGCCGCGGCCATCAGGACCGGCACGATCCCGCGTACCGGGCGCAGCTGCCCGTCCAGGCCGAGGTCGGCGGCGAACACCCTCCCCGTGACCGGGCCGGCCGGGACGGTGCCGGCCGCGGCCAGGATCGCGACCGCGATCGCCAGGTCCAGCCCGCAGCCGCGGTGGAACGAGCTGGCCGGGCCCACGTTCACGGTGATACCTCCGGACGGCCAGGCCAGCCCGCTGTTGAGGACCGCCGCCCGCACCCGGTCACGCATCTCGCGGCCGCCGCCGCCGGGGACGCCGGTGATCGCAATACTGGGCGGCCCCGCGGTGATGGTGGCCTGGACCTGGATGATCTGGGCGTGGATGCCGGCCAGTACGGCGCCGTGAACACAAGCGACGCCAGGACCGGGACGTGAAATCGTCATTGGTCAGGTGCTCCTCACAAAAGAAAGCCCACCGGCCAGGTGACCGGTGGGCTGTGGATGAATGAGCCGGGTGGCGCCGGGACGCGGGCGCCCGCTTCCCGGCAGGGGTAAAGCGATGGGACCGCCGGTGCGTACCGGCGGCCCCACCGGATGGCGAGATGAGTCAGGCTGCTGCCTGGCCGTCAGCGGGCTCTTCGCCCGGGTCAGTGGAGTCAGCGGGGACGTCGCCGTCTCCCGCGTCGGGTTCATCGGCGATGTCCGGTTCCGTGCCGGACTGGTCCGGTCCGTCGCCTGGTCCCTCTGGTCCGTCGCCTGGTCCGTCCGGTCCGTGATCTGGTCCGTCTGGTCCGGGCTGGTCCGGTCCGCCGGTGATCGGATCGCCGGCGGGGGTGTCGCCGGTGTAGGGGGTCAGGTCGGCGACGGCCTGCTCGATGCCGGACAGCGGGTAGCCGATGCTGGCCAGGAACCTCAGGTAGCCCGCGGCCTCGGTGCGCGGGCAGGGGCTGTACCGGTCGGTCCGCCAGGTGTTCCGGCCTTCCCCGTCGGTCATCGCGTGCTCATACGCGGCGGCGATCGGACCGAGCATCGCCAGCGGCAGCCGGCCTGCCGCGGCGGTGTCACAGATCTCCAGCCAGTCCCGGTCCGTGCGGCCGGTGATCTCGTTGAAGCTCACCAGCGAGTGCGCGGACGCCAGTCCCGACCGCAGCGGGTCCGGCATCGTGAGCAACTGCTGGGCGACGAACGGGGCGGCTTCCCGTGGCGCGGTCCGTCGGCCGAACAGCTGGGTGGCCAGCCACCGCTTGCGGACCTCCGTGGCGGCTTTCCATTCCCGGTTGCCCTGAATCACCAGACGCCGGCTGGGATCGGTATCAGCAGGATCCGGCATCCCGCCCTCGGGGACCGGTGCCCCTGCGCTGCCACCAGTAGCGGCCGGGTGTACTGGGTCCGGGTGCCGGAACCGGTGCCCGTAATGGTCGGGATTTGCGCAGTAGTGTACCGGGGTGAGCGGGTCGTAGGAACGGAAGAACACGCCGCGGCCGGGACAGGTGGCGTGCGATTCGGGAGTGAGGTCTTCCCCGTCATGGCTCAGCGCGCTCAGGTGCTGCCCGTTCGCCGGGAGGATCTCAGTAACGGTGAACCCGGCGCCTTCCAGCTCACCGCGGATGCGCTCATGGTCAGCCTGCTCCGCGCGGGCCTGCCGGAGCAGCTCAGCTTCATGTTCGAGGATGCCGCAGGAGGCCGCGACGGTAAGCCGCGCGATCGCGTCCGGGTCGCCGTCGAACTCGGCCAGGACCCCGAGCTCGTCCAGGGACAACTGCTCGTCCAGGCTCTCGACCGTGGCCCGGGTCTGCTCGGACAGCCGGGCGGCGGCCAGCGCCCCGTTGACGCTGGCGCTGGTCAGGCCGGCCGCTTTGCGCAGCCGCGTCTTGGTCGCACCGGCCTCCTTCGCGGCGAACAGGGCGTCGGCCTCTTCCAGCGGCGTCAGCGGGTTACGGTGCCGGTTCATGTTGATCATGTCCAGGAACTGGCCGGCCTCATCCCCGGCCCGGTCGCCCACCAGGTCATAAGGCACCTCGGCTACCCCGGCTTTCAGCGCCGCGGCCAGGCGGCGGCCGCCGTCGATCACCCGGAAGCCGTCCCCATCAGGAGTGATCCGCAGCGCCACCAGCACGCCGTTGACCGCGATGGACTCCACGAACCCGGGGCTGAGGTCCAGGTCGCGGCGGACATTACCCGGATGGGCCGCCAGCCGCTCGACCGCGATCATCGCGCGGGGGGTGGCGGCTGGGGGTGTGCCGGTTTCTTTGAACGGAACTTCGCCCGAGCCGGCGCCAGCTGCGGGCGGTAGATCGATGACGGGCCTGTCTTCGTGGATAACGTTGTCAGAGCTGGTCATGCGAGGTCGATCCTTCCGTGAATTACTGACGTAAGGGAGATGCGGACCGGGAGAGACCCCCGGTCCGGGTGGTCCGGATCAGGCGGACGGGACCGCAGTGGGCCGGTCCGGGTGAAGGGCGCGGCCGTCAAGGGCGACGGCCAGCGCGGCCTGCTCGGTGTCGGTCTTGGTGCAGATCTCCACCACCAGCCCGGCTCCGGCGGGGGACTGCCGGACGAACACGCAGGTGTCCCCGGCATCGATGCAGGCCACCGGCCAGCCCAGCGCCGTCTCGATGGTGCTGATCTCAATGTCGCGGGCCCGGATCATCGGCCGGCTGGTGCGGGCCAGGATCTCCGCGATGTCGGCGAGGGCGCCGTCACCGGGATCGCTGCTGGTGAGCAGAATGTGGATGTCGTTTAGGGCGGCGGTGTCGGTGTAACCAGACGGGGCACGCGGCCGCAGCGGCGTGACCGATGCATCAGGCATGACAACCTCCAGGGTCAGGAAATGGCGAAGCCCCCGCCGCGGCGTGTGGCAGGGGCTTGAAGGGAACGGGTTCAGAGAGCGGCGGCAGCCTCCAGGGCGCGCAGCGCCTGGGATTCCATCTCGTGCGCGGTGTCCGCGTCGTCGAGGGTGCGGGCGACGCTGGTGACCGCGTGCATCACCCCACCGGCGGTGACGTCGCCGCCGCGGATGAAGTGGTTGAGGATGTCCTTCTGCTGGGCGTCGGTGAATCGCAGCCGCTGGCTGACGGTCCGCACCGCCTCGTCCGGGTCGGTGACCGGGTGCCCGGCGTCCTTCTCCATCGCCCGGACCACCCGCTGCACGTACCCGGCGTCCAGGAACGTGCCCACCGCGTCAGTGGTCTTGGCGGTGATCAGCGCCAGCGTCTTGTCCCGGGTGTTGTCCGACCAGGACACCACGCCTTGATCGAGCCGCTCCCCGAGATGAACGACCCGCATCGCGTCCCGGGTGATCGTCATGCCGTTCCGGCACACCCGCGCGACCAGCCGGGGTGTCAGGCTGAACGCCCCGCAGCCGGTCTCGCTGTTGGTGATCACGAACCCGGCGAAGATCACCGGGTTGTCGGCCCCGGCCGCGCCGGTGAACGGGCTGCGGTACCCGGCCAGCAGCGCCGGGGCCAGGATGCGGACCTGCTCACACACCACCCGGACATACATCCGCCGGTCGGTCAGATCACACCCATCGACCTGCACCGGCGCGCCGGACTGGCGGACCCCGTCCAGGACCGCCATCAGCACATCCAGATTGTCGATGAACTTGTACCCATCCGACAGAAACGCCCGCGCCACCCCCGACCCGTTCTCCCCGCGCAGGCACCGGAGCAGGAACCGGCGCTCATCCCCATCCAGCCACCCATTCACATTCGCGTCGTACAAATCCGGGCGCCCTTCACGGGTCCGCCGCAAATACGCGGCCGGGATTCCGAGCTTGTCCGCGATTCCCTGGTCACAGACGTTCGTCGGCGTATAGGTGCCAGTCGTCAGCGTCACGCCATCCTCGCCGAGCACCGGCGCCGTGCCCTCCACCACCAGTTGCCCATGCCGGGCACGGATCGCGGCCGATGAGGCCACGACATCGACCTTGCGGGCCTGCTGATCGCGCAGCAGCACCGCCAGATCGGTCAGCGTCGCGTTCCGCGCGCCGAGCGGCGCCGCGGAGGTATCAAGGGACATCACTGCCGTCCTTTCCGAAGAAACCGATAGGGCCGTCCGGGCGGCGGATGGCCTCCCGGCGGTCAGACGGCAGCGCCAAGCGGGCACCCGTGCCCGGCCACCGGGCGGCCCGGCCGGCCAAGATGTTTTGCCGCTGACTTGGCAGAAGACCGACGCAATTGGTGCGATCGCAGGGGAGAGCAAAAGATCTCTGGTCGGCCGGATCCAGCCGCCCGGTTGCGGGCACGCCCGCATGGCGCAGACTGACCGTGCCCGGGAGCCAACCGCTCGGTCGGGTTAAAGGACCGGACCCGCTTGGTCCGTGACCGGTCCGGAGAACACCGCTTGTCTGTCGGCCGTCGACAGGCGGACCGACTATCGGCGTCCAGGCATCCGCGAACGCTTCATGCTGTGAAGGATCGCGGCCAGGTACTTACCTTCCGCAGATGAGGACCAGGATCGATCTGGCGCACTAAATCCTGGAACGTGCCCGGAGCTTGCGCTCATGGTTGATATGCAGTAGGTCCGAACTGCAGGTGCAGGTGCAGGTGCACGCTCGGGCTGGGATCAATCAGTAGCCCGTCTCCGTGTGGGATCGGCGCGCTCCTCCGTACGGTGGCTGCGCGCTCGCGGCAAGGTCGTCCGGGGCAGCAGCTGCCCAGGTTCCCTGTACTGCGGAGGCCCCTGCCACCGCAGCGCCGACGCTTCCTCCCGGATGGCACCGGCACGGTGATGGCAAACGCGGCCAGCCACGCCACGCCCATCCAGCCGAGCGCCAGGCTGAGCACCGCAATCGCCCCTTCCGCGGCAGGCCCCACAGGTAGGCGATGATCAGCGGCGCGCTTCACAGAGCGAGCACCGTGATGTCACCCAGCAGGAACAGTGCCACGCGGAGTCTGGCCACCGAGGATCCAGAACTCATGGTCCCTTCCCCCAGCAATGTGACGCGCTGGCTACCGGTCGGGTGACAACCGCTCATCGGGCGGAAAAGCCTTTCCAGGCCAACCGCAGCAAGCACGGCATTTGCTGCGGCAGCGGGCGGCCCGTTGTGCACCCGTCCCCTAGCCCGCGATGAGGCCGCACTTGTCCGCCGCCAGCTGTTGCCCCGGCTGGTGCTAGGGCCTATCTATGGGACACGAAGCTGGACACATATACTGGACAAAAATCACCTGCAAATCGAGTTTCTGCAGCTAGGATGCCACAAATGCCTCGTCGATTCGGAAGCGCAGACAGGCCCTACTCGGGGTCTCACCCGTGGATCAGCTTTGCCATCGACATGGACCGGCTCGCCGCCATGGACTTCGTGCGGCTCGGCGAGGCGCTTTCCAAGTGCGACCACATCGCGGGTGTCCCCCTCCCCCCTGACATCGCCAAGACCCTCCACATGATCTACCTGGTCAAGGGCATTCATGCCACGACGCAGATCGAAGGCAACTCACTGTCCGAGGACGAAGTCCGGGCCCGCGTAGAGGGCGACTTGCCGCTACCCGAGTCTCAGGAATACCTCGGCAAGGAAATCGACAACATTCTCGCGGCCTGCAACCTGGTGGCCGAGGAACTGGCAGCCGGCCGGAATATGCGCCTCACCAGGGAGCGGATCGAGCTGTTCAACGAGATGGTGCTAGACGGGCTGCCCAGGAAGGAAGACGTCATTCCAGGCAAGATCCGGACGAAGGGAGTCGGTGTCGGGAATGTCTACCTCGGCGCCCCGGCAGGCGACTGCGAGTTCCTGCTTGAGGAACTGTGCGGCTGGCTTGAGCAACTCGTTGAGGACGCCGGACCGGACTGGCACCGCCCGATAGGGCTGCTCAGGGCAATCCTGGCCCACCTCTACCTCGCTTGGATCCACCCGTTCGGCGACGGCAACGGACGTACCGCACGGCTGGTCGAGTTTCAGCTCCTGCTCGAAGCCGGATTCCCGTCACCCGCCTGCCACCTGCTGTCTAATTACTACAACCGGACCCGGTCGCGCTACTACCTGGCTCTACGGGAAACGAGCCAGGGCCCGTCCTATCCGGTTTGGAGGTTCGTCTCCTACGCAATGCAGGGTTTCGCCGAGGAGCTACGAGACCAGCTCAAGGTGATCCAGAGCCATCAGCTCGGCACAGTGTGGGTGAACTTCGTTCACACCACGCACCTCGGCCGAAGTGCCCCGACTACGCAGCGGCGCCGGGACCTCGTCCTTGCCCTGCCTGGCGACCTGGAGCAGCTCACCCCGATCTCAGCAATCACCCGTCTGACGCCTGATCTCGCAGCCCACTACGCTGGAAAGACATCCAAAATGCTGACACGCGACATCAACGCCCTACAGGAAGCTGGGCTGATCGTGCGCCAGGGATCGGCTATTCGCCCATACCTTGAGCAGATGTTCGCGTTCCTGCCGCTACGGAAACCGACACCACCAAGCTCCGATGAGCAGATATCGGGTTCCCTGGCCGCGGCGTCGACGCCCAATCCCGCAGCTTGACGTGACGAGAAGAGGCGCGACGACGCAACAGGGCTGGCCGGACACGAGACTGGCGATCCGAGCATCAGTCAGCTTCCCGGGAATCGTTCATCGCCCCCGCCTGGCCGCCGAAGACCCTGGCGTGTAAGGAAACATTCGTCGGGGCATCATTTCCCTGTCTGTCGCGTGTACCGGCAGCGTCTGGTATCGCCAGAACAGAGGGGCGATGTGGCTGGTTCATCTTGGAAGAGCATGGGCGTTTCGGGTTGTGAGGCGAATCTCTTGTGACGAACAGGAAGCGGCCGCACAAAGGCGGCACGCGCAACGAGTTCCCCGGCACGGCAACCAACGTTGTGCAAGCTCGTGATATCCAAGGTGATCTTCACCTGTATGCTGCGCCAGCAACAAACCTGCTGGTACCTCGCCAGCTTCCTGCGGACGACGGACTCTTCACTGGTCGGGATTCTGACCTGGCCATACTCGACGACCTTCTCAACCGAGCAGATCGTCCATCGGCGATGGTGATCTCGGCGGTCGCTGGTGCCGCAGGAGTGGGGAAGACTGCGCTGGCGGTGCACTGGGCACACCGGGTGCGCCATCTGTTCGCGGGCGGCGACCTTTATGTGAATCTGCGCGGATATGATTCTGGGCCATCGCTGATCCCACAGCAGGCCCTCGATAGTTTTCTGCGTGCATTGGGAGTGCTTCCCGACCGGATCCCGCAAGAACTGGAAGCCCAGTCAGCGCTATTTCGAACGCTGCTACACGCACGGCGAATGCTCGTTGTGCTCGACAACGCGAACAGCGCAGACCAGGTGAGGCCGTTGCTGCCAGCCTCTCCAGAATGCCTAGTCGTGGTTACGAGCAGAAGTCAGATGGCCGGGCTTGCCGCACGCGATGGCGCTCGCCGGATGACGCTCAGTGTGCTGCCCACGCATGAAGCCGTCGCACTACTGCGGAGGATCATCGGGGCTGATCGGGTCGACATTGAGCCGGAGGCGGCGATCGAGCTTGCCAGTCGGTGCGTTTGTCTGCCGCTAGCCTTGCGGATCGCCGGCGAACACGCCGCTGGCCACCCACAGGCCAAACTGGCCGACGTCGCTGGTGGACCCGGATACGACCGTCTCGATGCGCTAGCCACCCTCGGCGACGAGCGGACGGCAGTGCGTGAGGTGTTCTCTTGGTCCTACCGGGCCCTCCAGCCCAGAACCGCACGTGTGTTCCGGCTACTGGGCACCTACCCTGGCCAGGATATGAGCATTCCGGTGGTCGCTGCGCTGGCGGGAACTAGCCTTGCGGAGGCGCGCAGGTTGCTCGATACGCTGAGCGATGTCCACCTGCTCGAGCAGGCTTCGCCGGCTCGCTATCGTTTTCACGACCTGCTACGTCTTTACGCAGCCGAATGTGCCTGCGCCGACGAGTCGGCAGAAGATCTTCAGGCAGCTGCACGCCGAGCGCTTGTCTGGTATTTGCAGACTGCGGATGCAGCAAATCGTATTATGATCCCGCGAAGTCGCGATGCCGCACTTGAGCCCGCTGAAGGTTTTCCGCGGCCGCTCGATTTCGATAGCACCAGTCAAGCAATGAGCTGGTGTGAAACCGAGCGGTCAAACCTGATAGCCGCAGTCCGCCAGGCCGCAGATATCGGCGAGTCCTCTATCGCCTGGGAGCTTGCGGCAGCTCTGTGGAGTTTCTTTACGCTGAGCAAGCATTGGAGCGACTGGATAACCACTTACGAAATCGCTTTGACGGCTGCGCGAAACCTGCAGACTAGGCGCGGTGAGGTGTCAATACTAAACGGTCTCGGTGTTGCACACTGGGAGCTTCGCCGGTTCGATCTGGCGCTTAGCTTCTACAACCAAGCTCTCACTATTTCTGACGAAGTTGGCGACCGATTGGGAGAAGGTCGCACACTGAACAACATCGGTGATGTGCACTGGAGTCTTGGGCGGTTCGATGAGGCCGATGACTACTATCGACGATCCCTCGTTCTTCGCCGAGAAACCGGTGACAGGTGGGGCGAAGCGAACACATTGCATAACCTCAGCGATAATTACCGAGATCGTCAGCGGTTCGGCGAAGCCATCGATTGCTATCAGCAGGCGCTGGTTATTTGGCAGGAAACAGGTGATCGCTGGGGGGAAGGTGCTACTTTGAGTAACCTCGGAAGCGCCTACCAGAGCCTAGGGCAGCTGGATAAAGCACTTGACTATTACCAGCGATCTCTTGTCCTTCGCCGGGAAACATGTGATAGATGGGGCGAAGCGGACACCTTGAACTGTATGGGCGAGGTCCTAAGTGCCACCGGCCGGGCCGAAGCAGCGCGTGAGTGCTTCCAGCAAGCCTTGGCAATCCTAGACAGCCTCGGTGCGCCCAGGGCGGCTGAGGTCCGCGGTCGCCTGCAATCCCCGATGCCTTCGTGACCTAGATATCTGGCCTTGTTCATGATAACGACTTAAATACTCATTTACCCATACGGTATGGGGGGCTATCCGAAATGACTGATGCAGTGGTAGTGGCCGTCGCCTCGGCATTGGCTGGTAAGGGCGCGGAGGCTGCACTTGCAGGAGGGCGCAGCGCGTTCGCAGCGCTTGCGAAGGTGGTGCGCGAGCGGTTCGGCCGGGACAAAGCTGCGGTGGAAGCGCTGCAGGCGGCTCAGCGCAGCCCGGGGAACGAATTGGCGCTCGCAGCGTTGGCGCGGAAGTTGGAGGGCATCATGGCAGAGGACACTGCTTTTGCGACGCAGGTGTGCGGGTTGTGGCAGCAGGCCAGCGTGGAGTTGTCCGCCGGCGATGATGGCGTGGTTAATTCCGTCACCGGCGCGGTGAGCGGGCACTTGATTCAAGCCAGGGACTTGCATGTTAAAGGCGGCATTAATCTAGGTGACGTGAAGCCTCCGGGCGGTTAATAGCTACCGGGGTGGGGCAGTCGTAGCCCACCGACTGTTACCATGAGAGCCCAAGAGCCGCGGGTTTTATGAATCGCTGTGTGTTGAAGGCAAGGAATTGTGCCCCGCGAGACGTCTGGCTGGCTACTCAGAGAGCACATATATCTGTGAGCTGACGCGACCACTAAGTGCCTCGGTCGGCTTCAATGGCGGCAAATATTCGACGATATGTGTGTGACCGTCTCCAAAGAGCGGCCGCTGCACGCTCATTACTCAACAGCCGGAACGCGGTCAGTCTCACATCTGATTAGCTCGGCGGCCCGCAGATGCAGTGCGGGTCCTGCGGCCTTAGGAAACTGCCTGAGGATCGTCGCTGGGTGGCCTGACCCTGACCAGACGGGCGAGCATGCCAAGGTCCGCGTTGGAGCCGTGCAGCCCTGCGGTGCGAAGTGAGCGGCGTGATACTCGCTGGCCGGAGGCGATAACTCTGGCGGCGGCGGTATAGGCCTCCGACGGCCGCATCCGGGCTGGAGGACGCGCACTGAGTACGCCTATGGGAGGCCTCGGGGGCTCCCGCGCGCCTTGGGCGTCGTCGTGGTGCTGAACGAAAGCCGCTTCAGGGCTGGAGTCTGGCCAAGCGGGGGCTACGTGCACATTGGGACCAGGCTGGTCCCGGCCAGAAGAGTCTGTCAGGCATTGTCCGGCCAGCTTGTCATCGCCGGTCCGCAGGGCCGCGAACTGAGCCTGTGCGCCGGTGAGTGAGGCGTCGCTGCGCAGCAGGTGTGCCAGCGCGGATCCTATGCCGAGGACCAGGACGGGCAGGCAGGCCACGACGGTCGTGACCTCCCACGGCGCTCTGGTGACTCCGGCCTGCGTGAGCAGGTGGTAGGCGACCTGCCCGGCCATGCCGAGGACCAGGGCCGCGATGGCCGAGCAGCGGGCGAACCGTCGGGTCCGGTCGCTGACGACGGGGTTGCTAGTCAGCCATACGCGCAGTGCGAACGCGGCGTAGGCCTCGACCCCGATCGGCAAGGTGACGGCCGTGTCCATGTGCAGGGAGTCCCAGATGCCGGGCAGTGGCCGGATCTCCCCGAATCCGGTCATCTGGCCGATCCCGACCCAGCCGGACCACACGGCCACCGCGGCCGGGGCGGCGAGGACCAGCAGTGGCCACGCCGAGACCGGTCCGCGGCGCCGGGGAACCGCAGCGGACCGGCCCGCACTCAAGTCCGGCGCTGGTCCGCGCCGGTCCCTGGTCCGGTCCGCGGACCGGACGGACTCATCGGGACCGTTGGCCGGGTGATCTGGGGCCGCATCACGGTCGGCTGCTGCCTCGCTTGGCTGGGCAGGACCAGGATCGGTGATGAGGTGGGAGGCGGTGCTCGTCATGGCCGGTTCCCTCCGTTCTGGCCGCTCAGTAGATGTCGCCGCGGCGGCGCTTGGCCTGCACGGCGCGCTGGACCTGCAGATCGGCCCCGTAGCGATCCAGCATGGACCGGTCGGCCCAGCCCATTAGCCGCATCAGGTCCCCTTCCGCCCCGCCGCCGTCCAGCCAGTCGTGGGCGAAGGTGTGCCGGAACTGATGCGGATGTACCGCCGGGTCATATCCGGCTTCGGCGGCCCGCCGCTGCAGCATCCGGTACAACCCCGACCCGGTGATCGCCCCCCGGTTCCGGGTCCCCAGCCACAGCCCCGGCGAGGCCGCCGCCTGCCGGTGCCCCCGCCGGACCCGCAGATACGCCACCAGCGCCCGGGCCGTCGCCGGGGCCAGCGGCACAATCCGCCCCTCCATGGACCCGCGGGCGCCCTTCAAGGGCACCACCCGCACGAACGGCTGCGCGATCACATCCACCGGCAGATCAGCCGTCTGCTGCTGCACCAGCTCCGTCCGCCGCACCCCCTCGGTCAGCATCCGGATCATCGCGTGATCCCGCGCGTCCTCAAAGCCGCGCGCCCGCCCGTTCCCGGTCACCTCCAGCAGGTCGGTGATGAACTGCCCGGCCAGGGTGGACGGCCGGGCCTTCGCCGGGGTGTACCGCTGCAGGTCGTCCGTATACGGATGAGGGTGATCATGGTCACGTTCCAGCCAGCTGAACAGGTGCCGCAGATTCCGCTGCTTGGTGTTCGTCCCGCCCTGCCCGTGCGCCGCGAAATAAGCGGCGAAGAACCGGTTCAGCGTCTTCGTGTCACAGGCCGTGAAGTCGCCGTCGATGCTCTCGGCGGTCATCCAGGCGTCCAGCGCGATCGCGGCGTCGGCGTAGGCGGAGATCGTGTCGGGCTGGAACGGCCGTCCGTTCCGGTTGGTCCGTGTCCCGAGCCAGTCCCGGAACTCGCTGATCATTAGTCGCCGCAGCTGTCCCGCGGTCAGCTCCGGCGCCTCCTCCGCCTCGATCTGGACCGGACCGGCGAACGGGCCCGGCTGCTCATCGAAACTGAACGGCGGGAGCTCGCTGACGACCCGCAGCGGGCTCTTCCGCCCCGCCCCGCGCGCGCCCGCCCGGCCCCCGGAAGGGCCCTGCGAACGTCCGGGTGAAGTGGTGGTTGCTGGCATGCTGGCGCTCCTCCGTCCGGGGAGCTACGCACACTTTGAAGCCGCCAGGCTATGTGCGCAGCACCGGGATGCTTGACCACAGCACCTGGCCGGACGAAGCC
>Ga0182014_10002839_pt1 | contig 21354 bp, 17 predicted proteins | sample 612S2DmetaG_FD_120489 | JGI IMG/M metagenome (GOLD analysis project Ga0182014, IMG submission 120489) | Permafrost microbial communities from Stordalen Mire, Sweden - 612S2D metaG | ecosystem: Environmental > Terrestrial > Soil > Wetlands > Permafrost | place: Sweden: Stordalen | collected...
CGGGGCCAAACCGAGGGCGGGGCCAAACCGAGGGCGGGGCCAAACCGAGGGCGGGGCCAAACCGAGGGCGGGGGTGGGGAACTGAGGGCCGGACAAGGGGCGGGGCCGGCCCGGTCAGCGGGCCAGGATCTCGGGGCGCGCGGCGACCATGCGGCCCTCGCGCCAGACGGCGGCGGTCAGCGGCACGCCGGGCCGGTACGCCAGGTACGTGTGCGACGGGGCGTCCAGCATCACCAGGTCGGCCCGCGCGCCGACGCCGAGGTGCCCCACGTCGGCCCGCCGCAGGGCGATGGCGCCGCCGGCGGTGGCCGACCAGACCGCCTCCTGCGTGGTCATGCCCATCTCCCGCACGGCGAGCGCCACGCAGAGCGCCATGCTGGAGGTAAAGCAGGAGCCCGGGTTGCAGTCCGTGGCGATGGCGACGGTCACGCCCGCGCCGAGCAGCCGCCGCGCGTCCGGGTACGGCTGGCGGCAGGAGAACTCGACCCCGGGCAGCAGCGTGGCGACGGTGCCAGAGGAGGCGAGCAGGTCAACGTCCGCGCTGGTCAGGTGGGTACAGTGGTCGGCCGAGGCGGCACCGGCCTGCACCGCGACCCGGACACCGGGGCCGGGCCCGAGCTGGTTGGCGTGCACGCGCGGGAGCAGGCCCCGGGCCCGCCCGGCGGCCAGCACGGCCGTGGCCTCGTCCGCGCCGAACGCACCCTCCTCGCAGAACACGTCGATCCACCGGGCGTGCGGGGCGCAGGCGTCCAGCATTTTCCCGCACACCAGGTCCAGGTATCCCGCGGGATCGCGGGAGTACTCGGGCGGTACGACGTGCGCACCCAGGAACGTGACCTCGGGGGTGATCTCGGCCGCGAGCATCAGGCTGCGCGCCTCGTCGCGCACCGTCAGCCCGTAGCCGGACTTGCACTCCAGCGTCGTCGTGCCCTGGCGGAGCATCTCGTCGGCCAGGCGGCGCAGGCCGGCCCGGAGGGTGACGTCCGAGGCGGCCCGCGTCGCCGCGACGGTCGAGACGATACCGCCCGCCGTGTAGGGCTGGCCGGCCATCCGGGCCGCGAACTCGGCCCCGCGCTCACCGGCGAAGACGAGGTGGGCGTGCGAATCGACGTACCCGGGCAGCACGGCGCGCCCGCGCGCGTCGACGATGTCGTCAGCGGCGGGTGCCCGGCCCGCGGCACCGGTCCAGGCGATGCGGCCGCCGTCGATGACCACCGCCGCGCCGGTGATGGCGGTGAACTCGCCCGGGTACTCGCCCGGGTACTTCCCCGGGCCGCCGGGGGCGGGATCGCCCACCGGGGCGTTCGTCACCAGCTCCCCGATGTTCGTGATCAGCGTGCTCATGCGCCCCTCACTCCGGGGACGCCAGCACGGAACGGATCGCCGCGGCCAGCTCGGCCGGAACATCCTCCACCAGCAGGTGGCGTCCATCGCGGACCACGTCCCGGCCGCCGGTCACCACGTGCCGGACATCGGACGAGGTGGCCGCGAACACCACGCTGGCCAGGACGGCTTCATCCGCACTGGCGGGGTCCACGCCGGCCAGCCCCGCCCCGGCCAGCCGCGGGCTGTCCAGGCCGATGGTGACGAGGTCGGCCAGCGCGCCGGGCGTGATCTCCCCGGCGTCAGGCCAGCCCAGGCAGGCGTGACCGGCCACGGTCGCGGCCCGGGCCAGCTCGTCCGCGGTGAAGTGGACCCGCCGCCGGCTGGCCAGCCGCTGGGTCAGTTCCAGCCAGCGCGCCTCGGCCAGCAGATCGATCACCGCGTTGCTGTCGCTGCCCAGGCTGATCGGGCAGCCCGCCGCGGCGAGCGCGCGGGCCGGCCCGATCCCGTCGGCGAGATCCGCCTCGGTGGTCGGGCAGAGGCAGCAGGAGGTCTGCGACGCCCCGAGCACGTCGATGTCCTCGCGCAGCAGATGGGTGGCGTGCACCACGGTGCTGCGCGGGCCGAGCACCCCCGCCTCGTACAGCACCTGGGCCGGGGTGCGCCCGTACGCGGCCAGGCTGTCGGCGTTCTCGGCCGGCTGCTCGGACAGGTGCGCGTGCACGGGGGCGCCGAACTTGTGCGACCAGCCCATGACCTCGTGCATCTGGCTCGGCGGAACCGCCCGGACCGAATGGATCGCCGCGCCGGCCCGCGCTTGCGGGCTGAGCATCCCGCGGGAGTCGGCGCCCAGGCCGGCCGCCCGTTCCGCCCACCGGACGGCGTCCCCGTCGCCGAATCTGAGCTGCACGTCCCGCAGCGGTTTCGGGGTCCCGTCCCGGCGCAGGCCGGCCGACAGGTAGCAGGTGTCGAGCAGCGTGATCCGCAGCCCGGCGTCCGCCGCGGCGCGCAGCAGGACCCGCCCCATCTCGTTCGGGTCGGCGTAGGGCACGCCGCCCGGGCCATGGTGCAGGTAGTGGAACTCACCCACGCAGGTGATCCCGGCCAGCGCCATCTCGGCGTAGACGGCGCGGGCGAGAGCGTAGTAGCTGCCGGGGTTCAGCACGGCCGCGAGCCGGTACATCTGGTCGCGCCACGTCCAGAACGTGCCCTGGTCGGCCTCTACCGCGCCGCGCAGTCCCCGGTGGAAGGCGTGTGAGTGGGCGTTGGCCAGGCCGGGGAGCGTGAGCCCGCGCAGAGTGACCGTGCCGGCCGGCACGGTGCCCTGCTCCACCCCGGGCGTGACGGCGGTGAACCGGTCCCCGGCGGCCTCGATCAGTACGTCACGCTGTACCCCGCTACCGGGCAGCCAGGCGAGCTCCGCGTGCCAGCGGCGTGTCCCGCCCGCGTCGTCCGGACCGCCATCCCCCAGCCGTCCGGGGTCAGGCGCGGCGGCGGGCCAGTCCGCGCCCGGCGCGGGCGGCGCGTGCCCGGACCGGCCCGGACCGGCCGCGGCGGGGCCGCGGGGAGCGTGCCCGGCACGCCCGGGTCCCTTCATCGCGCGGGTGCGGCCGGCGCCATCGGGATCTGCACGCCGCGGCTGGCCGCGACCTTCTCCGCCGCCTCGTAGCCCGCGTCCGCGTGCCTCATCACGCCCATCCCCGGGTCGTTGGTCAGGACCCGTTCCAGCTTGGCCGCGGCCAGATCCGTGCCGTCGGCCACGCATACCTGGCCGGCGTGGATGGACCGGCCGATGCCGACGCCGCCGCCGTGGTGGACGCTGACCCACGACGCGCCGGACGCGGTGTTGACGAGGGCGTTCAGGATCGGCCAGTCCGCGATCGCGTCCGACCCGTCCGCCATGGCTTCGGTCTCCCGGTACGGCGAGGCGACCGACCCGCAGTCCAGATGATCGCGGCCGAGCACGATCGGCGCGCTGACGTCCCCCCGCCGGACCAGTTCGTTGAAGCGGACGCCGGCCAGGTTCCGTTCGCCGTAACCGAGCCAGCAGATCCGGGCCGGCAGTCCCTGGAAGTGGACCTTCTCCTGGGCCATCCGGATCCACCGGGCGAGCGGCTCGTTGTCCGGGAACAGCTCGAGGACCGCGGCGTCCGTGGCCGCGATGTCCTGCGGATCGCCGGACAGGGCGGCCCACCGGAACGGCCCCTTGCCCTCGCAGAACAGCGGCCGGATGTAGGCCGGCACGAAGCCGGGAAAGTCGAAGGCCCGGGTGTAGCCCGCGGTCTGCGCTTCGCCGCGGATGGAGTTGCCGTAGTCGAAGACCTCGGCGCCGGCATCCATGAAGCCGACCATGGCCGCCACGTGCACGGCCATCGACTCCTGGGCGCGCCGGGTGAACCCGGCCGGATCCTCCGCGCGCAGCGCCTCCATATCCTCGAAGGCGACTCCGCGTGGCAGGTAGGTCAGCGGGTCGTGCGCCGAGGTCTGGTCGGTGACGACGTCGGCGGGGAAGCTCATCTCCAGCAGTTCCGGCAGGACGTCCGCCGCGTTGCCGAGCAGACCGATGGACAGCGGCCGGCCCGCGTCCCGCGCCGCGATCGCGCGGCGCACCGCGTCGTCGAGACCGTCCGCGGCCTCGTCGAGGTAGCCCTGCTCGATCCGGCGGCTGATCCGCGTCGGGTCGCAGTCCACGCAGATGGCCACGCCGCCGTTCATGGTCACGGCGAGCGGCTGCGCGCCGCCCATCCCGCCCAGGCCGGCGGTGAGGGTGATCGTCCCGGCGAGGGTCCCGCCGAACCGCTTCGCCGCGACCGCCGCGAAGGTCTCATAGGTGCCCTGCAGGATGCCCTGCGTGCCGATGTAGATCCACGAACCCGCGGTCATCTGCCCGTACATGGTCAGCCCGAGGGCTTCCAGGCGGCGGAACTCCGGCCAGGTGGCCCACTCGGGCACCAGCAGCGAGTTGGCGATCAGCACCCGGGGCGCCCATTCGTGCGTGCGCACGATCCCGACCGGCTTGCCGGACTGAACGAGCAGGGTCTCATCACCGGCCAGGCCCTGCAGGGACGCCACGATCGCGTCGTAGGCGGACCAGCTGCGCGCCGCCCGCCCGGAGCCGCCGTAGACGATGAGCTGGTCCGGATGCTCGGCGACCTCAGGATCGAGGTTGTTCATCAGCATCCGCATGGCGGCTTCCTGCGGCCACCCCTGGCAGGTGAGCGCCGTCCCGCGCGGGGCGCGGACCGGGCGCGGGCCCGCTCCTGGCCCAGTCGATTCACTGTGCATGATCCATCATTGCCCGTCCGGGCCAGGAGCGTACCGTTACGCGCGTATCTGGTTTGCGCCCGGACGCGTTACTTCAGGCCCTCCTGGGAGAGGAAGCCGCTGGCCACCGACGTGTAGCTGGCGTGATCGATCACCAGGGCCTTGTCCATCTGCAGCAGGGCGTCGGTGGTCAGCACCGCGTCGACCGCGTTGAGCGTGCTGACGATGGTCGAGTTGACGCCCTTCTTGTACACGAGCGGCGTCACGTTCTGCGCGGCGAAGAGGTTCTTCGGGTCCGCCAGTGAGACGAAGTGGTCGGTGATGATCTGCGGCGTGGTGGTGAACACGTCGGCGGCCTGGACCTTGCCGTTCTGCAGCGCGGACAGCGTGATGGGGCCGGACTCGTCCAGCGGCGAGAAGGACTTGAAGGTCAGCCCGTAGAGCTTCTTCAGGCCGACGATCCCGTCGGCCCGCGTCTGGAACTCCGACGGGCCGCCGATGACGAAGTCCTTCGCGTACGGGGCCAGGTCGGAGATCGACGTCAGGTGGTCCTTGGTCGCGGTCGCCTGGGTGACCGTGATCGAGTCCTTGTCCTGCGCGGGCGCCGAGTTGAGGATCTCCACCGAGCTGGGCAGCTTGGCCGTCAGCGCCGCGTTCACCTGCGCGGTGCTCACAGCGGTGCTCGTCGTGTCCACCGACGTGGTGAGCAGGGCCCCGTTGTAGTCGGGGATGATCGTGATCGCGCCCTTGACGACCTCGGGGTAGTAGACCTCGCGGGCCCCGATGTTGAACTGGTCCGTTACTTTGATCCCCTTGCCCTGCAGGGCGTCGGCGTAGATCTGCGCGAGCAGCTCATCCTCGGGGAAGTTCGCCGAGCCGACCACGACGGAGCCGGTGGACGAGGGGGCCAGCGGGTTGGACGAGGAACTGGACTTGCCGCTGCTGCCACTGCTGCTGCAGGCGGCGGCGGTGGTCAGGCAGGCCAGGGCCGCGACGCCGGCCGCGGCGGTTCTTATCGTGATCCGCTTCGGCGCCGGTGCTGCCGCGCGCCGTGACGAGTTATTGCGCATAAGGGTCTTCCCTTCAATTCAGGCCGGAAAAGACGTTATCAGGAGACCTGCGTCTGGCGGCGCAGGCCCACCGGGACAATCAGCCATCTGAGCAGCGTGAACAGCCCCTGGATGGCGAGCGCGAGCAGGACGATGACGGCGGCTCCCCCGGCCACCACGTTGTATTCCCTCCGGGCCAGGCCGTCGATGATGTACCGGCCGAGGCCGCCGAGGCCGATGTAGGCCGCGATCGTGGCCGTCGCCACGACCTGGATCGCGGAGATACGCAGGCCCAGCAGGATGAGCGGCATCGCGACCGGTATCTCGACCTTGCGCAGGATCTGCCATTCGGTCATGCCCATGCCGCGGGCCGCGTCGGTCAGGTCGGCGTCCACCCCGAGCACGCCCTCGTAGGTGTTGACCAGGATGGGCGGGATGGCCAGGAACGCCAGCGGGACGAGCCATGACGCCACGGACCCGGAGGTCAGCACGAAGATCAGCACCAGCAGGCCGAGGGTCGGCAGCGCGCGGCCGAAGTTGGCCAGCGTGACGACGGCGAAGCCACCACGCCGCAGGTGCCCCATGGCCAGGCCGGCCGGCAGCGCGATGATCACGGCGATGCCCAGCGCGATGCCCGTGTACTGCAGATGCTGGGCGAGCCGCACGGGTATGCCGTCGCCGCCGTGCCACTGCTGGTCCGAGGTGAGCCACTGCCACGCGATGCTGAAATAGCTCATCGCGCGCCTCCGGCACGACAACTCATGGCACGCCTCCGGCATGACAACTCACGAGACCCCCTCGGCCCGGGAACCGCGCACGGTGGCGGAGAGGGCGCGGCGGGTAGCGCGGGTGTCGCGAGCCCTCTCCCACGGCGTCAGCCAACGGCGCAGCAGCACCAGGAGACCGTCGGCGAGGAAGGCGAGGATGACGATGAGGACCAGCGCGACGTAGATCTCGGTCGGGAAGTCGCGCTGCTCTCCGTCGGTGAAAAAGTAGCCGAGACCGCCGATGCCGATCAGCTGGCCCACGCTGACCAGGCTGATGCTGGAGACGGTGGCGACCCGCAGGCCGGCGATGATGACCGGGACGGCCAGCGGCAATTCGACCTGGACGACCTGGCGCAGCGTCCCGAAGCCCATCGCGGTCGCGGCCTGGCGCACCGGCTGGGGCACCGAGCGCAGGCCGGCCACCACGTTCGGGATGAGCACCGACAGCGAGAACAACGTGAGCGGGATGATCACCGTCCAGTCGGTCAGGCCGGTGTAGTCGATCAGCACGAGATAGAGCGCCAGCGACGGCATCGCGTAGAAAACGCTGGTCAGGCTGAGGATGGGCGGCCATGTCCAGCGGAAGCGCACGCAGAGGACGCCGACCGGGATGGACACGATGATGCCGAACAGGATCGGCATCAGGGCCAGGTACAGGTGCGAGCCCGTATCCTGCGCGAGCAGGGCGCGGTTGTCCCAGGCCCAGCTCATGACGGACGGGCGCCCTGGCCGTCGGCGGCCTCCTCCGCGGCCTGGATCGCGGCGCGGAGCCGCTCGTAGGAGGTGACCCCCACGACCCGGCCCTGGTCGTCCACGCCGACCGCGAGCCCGGTGCGCGACAGGACGGTCGCGTCCAGCGCCGCACGCAGCGAATCCTTCCCCACCCGGAACGTGTGGCCGTAGGGAGCCAGGGGCATCTGGGCCAGCATCTCCCGGCCGTCGCGGGATTCGAGGTCGGACAGGGCGGCCCAGCCGCGCGGCAGCCGCCCGGCGTCGGTGAGCAGGACCCACGACTCACCGGCCTGCTTGGCCGCCCGGCGGGCCTGCTCGACCGTGGTGCCGTCGCCGAGCACGATCCCGGCCTGCAGGTCGAGGCCGTCCGCGGGGAAGAAGGCCAGCCGCCGGATCCCGCGGTCGAAGCCGAGAAAGTTCTCCACGTAGTCGTCGGCCGGGTCGCCGAGCAGCCGCTGCGGCGTGTCGATCTGGGCGATCTTCCCGTTCGGGTAGAAGACGGCGACCTGGTCCCCCACTTTGATCGCCTCTTCCACGTCGTGCGTGACCAGCACCACCGTCTTGCGCAGCTCGGCCTGCAGCCGGATGAGCTCATCCTGCAGGGTGGCCCGGACGATCGGGTCGACCGCGCTGAACGGCTCGTCCATGAGCAGGACGGGCGGGTCGGCGGCGAGCGCGCGGGCGACCCCGACCCGCTGCTGCTGGCCGCCGGACAGCTGGTACGGGTACCGGCGGGCCATCGCCGGATCCAGGCCGACCAGGTCCATCAGCTCCCGGGCCCGGTCCCGCGCCTTGGCCTTGGGCCATCCTTTCAGCAACGGCACCGTGGCGATGTTGTCCACGATCGTGCGGTGCGGGAACAGGCCGGTCTGCTGGATGACGTAGCCGATCCCCCGGCGCAGTTCGGAGGCTTCGGTCTGCGAGATGTCGCGGCCGTCAAGCAGGATCCGGCCCTCGGACGGCTCGATCAGCCGGTTGATCATGCGCAGCGAGGTCGTCTTGCCGCAGCCGCTCGGCCCGACCAGAACCATGGTCCGGCCGTCCGGGACCTCCAGGTCCAGCGCGTCGACCGCTACCGTTCCCCCTGGATAACGCTTCGTCACGCTCTCGAAGGTGATCACAGCGTGGCCCCGCTCGTCGTCGGCTGGTCGTCTCCGATGATCTGCCCGTCCACTGCCCTCTCAGCGGAAGGATTCACATAAATAGCGGCCTGAATAGTTCTCTTCATGCTCTTGATCCCCGAAGGGGGTGTCAAGACGACAGCCGGTGGTGTATGCGAACTTGTTACGTGGGGAGGAACCGTTATGTCACCCGAACGGGCCCGGGCCGGAGCCGTCCTCGTCCTCGACGGAAACGGCTTGACCTGCGAGAAGGTCCGCGATGTCGCGCGCGAGGGGCGGCCCGTCGCGGTCGGCCAGGCCGGGCTGCGCCGCGCGCGCCGGGCCCGCGCCGTCGTGCAGCGGGCCGTCGCGTCCCGGCCGGTGTACGGGCGGACCACGGGCGTCGGCGCGAATCGCTCCGTCCGGGTGACCGATGGCGGGCACGGCCTGCGCCTGCTGCGCAGCCACGCCGGCGGCGCGGGGCCCCTGCTCAGCGCGCCGCTGGCCCGGGCCATGCTGGTGGTCCGGCTCAACCAGCTCGCGGCCGGCGGGTCGGGCGCCGACCCGGAGCTGCTCCCGGTGCTCGCGGAGGCGCTGAACCGGGGTCTCGTGCCTCCCGTCCGCACCGTCGGGGCGATCGGGACGGGCGACCTGGGCGCGCTGGCCTCGGCCGCCCTGTGCCTGCTGGGCGAGCGGCCGTGGCTGGGCGGCACGATGCCGCCGTTCCGGTTCGATCCCGCGGACGCCCTGGCCTTCATGAGCAGTAACGCCGCCACCATCGGCGAGGCCGCGATCGGCTGCGCCGACCTGGACGAACTGGTCGCCGCGACGCCGGTCATCGCCGCGCTGTCCTTCCTCGTGGTCAGGGGCTCGCCGGAACCGTACGCGGCCGCCGCCCAGCGCGCCCGCCCGCACGCCGGCCAGGCGGCGGTCGCGGCCCGCATGCGCGTGCTGCTGGCCGGCCAGGAGGTTCAGCCGGTCCGCGTCCAGGATCCCTACGGCTACCGCGCCCTGCCCCAGGTGCACGGGCCGGCCCTGGAGGCGGTCCGGGCCCTGCGCGGCACGCTCGCCGTCGAGATGAACGCCGCGGCGGAAAATCCCCTGGTCGACGTCGCATCGGGCGAGATCGTCCACAACGGGAACTTCTACACCGCCTCCCTCGGCCTGGCGCTGGACGCGGTGCGGATGGCGCTGTTCCAGACCGCGGCGCTGTCCGCGGCGCGGCTCGGCACGCTGGTCGAGCCCGCGATGACCGGGCTGCGGCCGTTCCTGGCCAGCAGCGCACCCGCGAGCTCCGGCGTGCTGAGCCTGGAGTACGTCGCGCACTCCGCCCTGGCCGACGTCCGGCGGCTCGCTTCGCCGGCCGCGCTCGGGACCGCGGTCCTGTCGCGCGGGCTGGAGGAGCACGCGAACTTCTCCACCCAGGCGGCGCGCGCGACGACCGAAACCGTCGCCTCGTACGGCATTGTGACGGCGTGTGAGCTGGTGGCGGCGGTGCGCGGGCTCCGCCTGCGCCGCGTAGTGCCTGCCGCCGGCCCGCTGCGGGACGCCTACGATCTGGCCACGGCCGTGCTCGACCCGCGAACGGCGGACCGGCCGCTGGACGCCGACATCGACGCGGCCGAGGCCCTGCTCCCGGCGCTGGCGGCGCTGTTACGTCAGCGCCGTTACGTCAGCGCTCGAGGAAGACGCCCTGGCCGGCCGACACCTGCTCGTACTGGTGCAGCCGGGCGCGCGCCCGCGCGGGCTCCGCGTCCGCCATGGCCTGGACGATGACGGCGGCCAGCACGGCCGGCGCCGCGTGCGAGTCGAAGACCAGCCCGGTGCCGACGCCGGCGGTCAGCAGGACGTCGGCGTCCCCGGCGAACGGGACGAACTGCACATCGGTGATGACGGCGGTGCGCATACCCAGGCGCCGCGCGAACCGGAGCGCCTGGACGGTCTCGGCCGGGTACCTGGGCAGGGCGATGGCGAGCAGCCAGCGGCCGCCAGCCTCGCTCACGTGCAGCAGCGCGTCGAACACGACGCTGCCGCCGAAGGTGAGACAGCGCACGTCCGGGTGGATACGGCGCGCGGCGTAGGCGAAGTACTGGGCCAGCGGCGCCGAGATGCGGTGGCCGAGCACGGCCAGCGGCAGCGAGGCGGCCAGGTCCCGGCCCAGTTCGGTGACCGCCCGGGTATCCGCCAGCAAGCCGTGCAGCGCGTGCAGATGAGTAATCTCCGCCGCCACCGCCGCCTGCATCTCGTTGCCGTGAGCACCAGCGGCCGGGGGGCCGCCCGGCCCGGATGCGCCGGGCGGGCCGGCCGCCGCTCCCTCCTGGTGCGGCAGCCACGGTCCGGCGTTCCCCACCGGCTCCAGCGCGATGATCCGCAGCGCCTCCCGGAGCGCGGGATAGCCGGAAAAACCCAGGGCGGCCGCGAACCGGGTGACCGTCGGCTGGCTGACGTCCGCGCGCTGGGCGAGCGCGACGCTGGACAGGAAGGCGGAGTCCGGCATGTGGTCGAGGAGATACTGGGCGATACGCCGTTGCGCGGGAGACAGGCGGCGCCCGCCGAGAAGCGTGAGCAGCGCGCCGCCGGGAACCCCTTCGCCGCCGCGGCGCTCCATGGTCCCTCGCTCGCTGACCCGACGGGGACAGATTCATTCACATCGTAAGTTCCCGCATGGATTCATGCCAGGGCTCAGGATGGCCGACCGGCCCGCCGTTCCTGAGCGGAGCGCCCAAGCTCCCCCGCGCCGCGCGTCCCGTGCGGTCTCCCGTACCGGGCCCGGCGCACCCAGATCAGCAGGACGGCCGCGACCGCGAGCGCGGTGACGTGGCCGACCGCGGCCACGTCGAGGCTGGTCAGGCCGGCGAAGATATGCCCGCCGAAGACCAGCACCGCCAGATCGGCGGCCGCCGCCACCCGGGCCGGCCAGGAGCCGAACGCCAGCGCCACCACGATCGCGGACACCACCACGTAGGACGGGCCCACGTCGAGCAGATGCCGGGAGGACACCGGGAGCAGCCCGGCGTCGACCCGGTAGGCGACGATCCCCTCGCTGACGAGCGTCCCGATCACGTGACCGGCCAGGCAGACCACCGCCAGCCGCAGGTTGCCCACCGCCCGGTTGGCGCCGAACAGGGCCAGCGCGATCAGCACCGGCCACGCGGAGACGGCGCCCCCGGCGATGAAGGCCGACAGCAGCAGGCACCCGACCGGGTGATGCTCCAGGTTGGCCACGCTCGTGCTCGCCCACGCCACCACCGCCGACTGGTCGCGGGCGGGCAGCCAGACGTCGGCCACCGTGACCGCTCCGAAGATGCCCAGGAAGGCCGACGCCGTCCCGTACCGGCGATAGATCACCAGCCCCAGCTTCCGCATCCGCGTTACCACTACTCGATGGTAAGGTTCGCAGCCTAGGAGCCCAGTGCGCAGGCAGAGCGGACGAGGATGGTGAACCGCGTGACCATCATGAGCCGCCCGCTCCGGGTAGCGCTGCTGTCCTACCGGAGCAAGCCGCACTGCGGTGGCCAGGGCGTGTACGTCCGCCACCTGAGCCGGGAACTCGCCGCGCTCGGTCACAGCGTCGAGGTTCTGTCCGGCCAGCCGTACCCGGAGCTGGAGCCCGGGCCCGTGCTGCGGAAGGTGCCCAGCCTGGACCTGTACCGGGACGAGGACCCGTTCCGCACCCCGGCCCGGCATGAATACCGGGACTGGATCGACGTGCTCGAGACCGTGTCCATGTGGACGGGGACCTTCCCGGAGCCGCTCACCTTCAGCCTCCGCGCCCTGCGCGAGCTGCGCGCGCGCCGCGGCGACTTCGACGTGGTGCACGACAACCAGGGACTCGGCTACGGGCTGCTCGGGGTGCACCGGCTCGGGCTGCCCCTGGTCACCAGCATCCACCACCCGATCAGCGTGGACCGGCGGATCGAGCTGGCGGCCAGCCGCGGGCTGACCAAGCTGTCCCGGCGCCGCTGGTACGGCTTCGTGCGGATGCAGGCCAGAGTCGCGCGCCGGATGGCCGGGGCCGGGCCGGTCATCACCGTGTCCGAATCATCGCGCCGCGACATCTACCGTGACTTCCGGCTGCGCCCGGGCAGCGTGGACATCATCCCGCTCGGCGTCGACACGCGTATCTTCCATCCGCGCGGGGCCCCGCGCGTGCCCGGCCGGATCGTCACCGTGGCCAGCGCCGACTCTCCGCTCAAGGGCGTGGCCGTGCTGCTGCGGGCGGTCGCCAAGCTCGCCACCGAGCGGGACGTGCAGCTCACCGTGGTGGGCAAGGCGGCCGAGCGCGGCGAGACCGAACGGCTGGTGACCGACCTGTCGCTGCGCGACCGGGTGCACTTCACCCCGGGCCTGCCCGAAGCCGAGCTCGCCGCGCTGCTCGCGAGCGCGGAAATCGCGGTCGTGCCGTCGCTGTACGAGGGCTTCTCCCTCCCGGCGGTCGAGCACATGGCCTCGGGGACTCCCCTGGTGGCCACCCGCGCGGGCGCGCTGCCCGAGGTCACCGGGGACGCCGCGGAGCTGGTCACACCGGGCGACGCGGAGGAACTGGCCGCGGCGCTGCGGCGGCTGCACGACTCGCCCCGCGAGCGTGACCGGCTATCCGCCCTGGCCTGGCAGCGCGTGCAGGCGCAGTTCGCCTGGCCCGCCGTGGCGCTGGCCACCGCCGAGTGCTACGCGCGCGCCATCGTCGCCCACCGCGCCCGGGAGCACTGACGCCCGGGAGCGTTGAAACACAGCGTCACGACCCACAGTGCCGGGAGGAACGAACTGTGCTGACCGTCGATTACAGCCGGCTCCGGCTCGGCCGGGGGAACCGCGTCCTTGACGTGGGCTGCGGTGCCGGACGACACGCGTTCGAGGCGTACCGGCGCGGCGCGGACGTGGTGGCCTTCGACATGGACCACGGAGAACTGCGGGATGTGACCGGCATGTGCGGGGCCATGCGCGCCGAGGGGCAGGCACCCGCCACGGCGGGCAGCGCGGCCGTGGCCGGCGACGCCCGGGCCATGCCGTTCGCCGACGCGTCCTTCGACCGGGTCATCGCGGCCGAGGTGTTCGAGCACATTCTGGACGACCAGCAGGCCATCAACGAGGTCGCCCGCGTGCTGAAGCCCGGCGGGATCGTGGCCGTCACCGTGCCGGCCTGGCTGCCCGAGCGGATCTGCTGGGGCCTGTCGCGGGAGTACCACGAGGTCCCCGGCGGTCACGTGCGTATCTACACGCGCCTGGAACTGGAGGCCAAGCTGCGGCGGGCCGGCTTCACGGTCACCGGGCATCAGCACGCGCACGGCCTGCACGCGCCGTACTGGTGGCTGAAATGCGCGGTCGGCGTGGGCAACGACGACCATCCGCTGGCGCGGGCCTACCACCGGATGCTGGTCTGGGACATCATGCGCCGTCCCGCCGCGACGCGGCTCGCCGAACGAGCGCTCAACCCGCTCATCGGCAAAAGCGTGATCGTCTACGCCACCAGACAGCAGCGGGGTGACCCGGCGGCAGCGCCGGGCATGGCGGCAGCGGCGGAAGGCACCGCGGCGGCCGCCGCAGAAGGCACCGCGGGGCAGAAGACGCATGCGGTCGCCTGAGCCGCACGCACGGGCCGGTGTCCCGGCCGTCCCCGGGGTGCTCGGGACCGACGACGTCCTGGCCACGGCGCGCAGCATCGCTCGCGCCCAGGAGGCGTCCGGCGCAGTGCACTGGCCCGACGGCCACGTCGACGTCTGGGACCACGTGGAGTGCGCGATGGCGCTCAGCGCCGCCGGGCTCGCCGTCCCGGCCCGGCGCGCCTATGACTGGCTGCGCCGCTCCCAGCGCGCCGACGGGTCGTGGCCGCGGACGTTCGTGGCCGGTGAGGTGACCGACCCGGCGGCGGAAAGCAACCACGCCGCCTACGCGGCGGTCGGCGTCTGGCATGAGCTGCAAGTCAGCCGGGACGACGCGTTCGCGGCGGCGATGTGGCCCACGGTCCGGCGCGCGATCGACTGGGTGCTCGGGATGCAGGCCCCCGGCGGGGAGGTCGCCTGGGAGCGTGACGCCCGCGGGGTGGCCGCGGGCTACGCCCTGCTGACCGGGTGCTCGAGCATTCACCAGGGCCTGCGGTGCGCGGTCGCGCTCGCCGACTACGTGGGCGAATCACAGCCGGACTGGGAGCTGGCCGCCGATCAGCTCGCGCACGCGATCGCCTGCCATCCGGAGTCGTTCGCGGACAGGAGCCGCTTCTCCATGGACTGGTACTACCCGGTGCTGGGCGGGGTGCTCCGCGGCCCGGCCGCTGCGGAGCGGCTCGCCGCGGACTGGGAGACCTTCGTCGTGCCCGGCCTCGGGGTCCGCTGTGTCAGCGACCATCCCTGGGTCACCGGTGCGGAAAGCTGCGAGCTGGTCCTGGCCCTGGACGCGATGGGCCAGGACGCGGCCGCGGCCGCGCTGTTCGCGGAGGTCCAGCACCTGCGCGACGGCGGGGGCGCCTACTGGACCGGGTGGCAGTTCGCCGACCAGCAGCACTACCCCGCCGAACGGAGCGCCTGGACCGCCGCGGCCGTCATCCTCGCCGCGGACGCGCTGTCGGATGCCACCGGCGGCGCGGGCGTGTTCCGGGAACCCTGCGCCGGGGACGGGCGGGCCGCGGATCCGCCCGGCTGCGGCTGCGCCGTTGGCTCACCGGGGGGATCAACGGGTGAATCACCCGGTGACCGCGCCGGTGCGCTCGAGCACCCGTAGCGACCCCACGGCCCGGACCTCGGTGAAGGCGCCCGATTCCAGCGCTCTGGTGTAGATGCGGTACGGTGCCTGGCCGCCGTCGGCGGGATCGGGGAACACGTCGTGGATGGCGAGCGCTCCCCCGGCCGTGACCCAGGGCGACCACCCCGCGTAGTCGGCGGCCGCGGCTTCGTCGGTATGGCCGCCGTCGATGAACACCAGGCCCAGCGGCGTCCGCCACAGCTTGGCGACGTCCGCGGACCGGCCCACGATGGCGATGACGTACTCTTCGAGACCCGCCGCCGCGATCGCCGCGCGGAAGGCGGGCAGCGTGTCGATCCGCCCGGTGCGCGGCTCCACCAGGGTGGTGTCGTGGTACTCCCAGTCGGCCTGGTGCTCCTCGGAGCCGTGGTGGTGATCGATGGTGATGACCATCTGCCCGCAGTCCCGCGCCGCCGCGGCCAGGTAGATCGTCGACTTGCCGCAGTAGGTGCCAATCTCCAGGATCGGGCCGACCGGGGCGTACTCGGCGGCGGTTTCGTGCAGGGCCAGGCCCTCCTCCGGCGGCATGAACCCCCGGGCCGCCCCGGCGGCCTTCACCAGTTCAGCGTCCATCCGGCGCCATGCCTCCTTCGTTGGGCGTCCTGCGGGGCGGCCTTCTCAGCGGTGCAGGGCGGTGAGCCGCGCCAGCGCCTCCTTGAGCACCTCGGGCCGCTTGCAGAAGGTAAACCGTACCTGGGTGCGGCCCGCCTCGCGGTCGTCGTAGAACACGGCGCTCGGGATGGCCACGACACCGGCCCGTTCCGGCAGCCGGGCGCAGAACTCGATCCCGTCCGTCTCGCCCAGCGGGCGGATGTCGGTCGTGACGAAGTAGGTCCCGTCGGAGGGGTAGACCTCGAAACCGAGCTCGGCCAGGCCGCCGCTGAGCAGGTCGCGCTTCATCCGCAGGTCATCGCGCAGCGCGGTGAAGTAGGCGTCCGGCTGGCCGAGCGCCCCGGCGACCGCGTACTGGAACGGGCCGCCACTGACGTAGGTGAGGAACTGCTTGGCGGCCCGGACCGCGGCCACCACCTCCGGCCGGCCGGTGACCCAGCCGATCTTCCAGCCGGTGAACGAGAACGTCTTCCCGGCCGAGCTGATCGACACGGTGCGCTCACGCATGCCGGGCAGTGACGCGATGGGGACGTGCTCGCCGGCGTAGACGAGATGCTCGTAGACCTCGTCGGTGATGACCAGCAGGTCGTGGGTGACCGCGAGCTGCGCGATGGCGGTGATCTCCTCGCGGGTGAACACCGACCCGGTGGGATTATGCGGCGAATTCAGCAGGATGGCCCGGGTCCGCGGGGTGACGGCGGCCCGCAGCGCCCCGATGTCCGGCCGGAACCCCGGCGGCCGCAGCGTGACCGGCACCCGGACCCCGCCCGCCATCGCGATCGTCGCCGCGTAGGAGTCGTAGTACGGCTCGAACGCGATGACCTCGTCCCCGGGTTCGACGAGCCCGAGCATCGCCGCGGCAATCGCCTCGGTGGCGCCCGCGGTGACGAGAACCTCGGTGTCCGGGTCGTAGTCCAGGCCGTAGAAACGGCTCTGGTGGCCCGCGATCGCCTGCCGCAGCTCCGGAATGCCCGGGCCGGGCGGGTACTGGTTGCCCCGGCCCTCCAGGATCGCCCGCGCCGCGGCCTCGGCCACCTCGCGCGGCCCGTCGGTGTCGGGGAAACCCTGGCCGAGGTTGACGGATCCGGTCGCGACCGCCAGCGCGGACATCTCGGCGAAGATGGTCGTGCCCATGCCGGTGAGGCGGCGGGTCAGCAAAGGTTGGTGCACACCGACCATGACATCACGTCCGCCCGGCCCGTGGGGCACGCGCGGCTTAGGCTGGTGGTATGCGCGTCGCCTTGTGCCAGATCCCGGTCAGCTCCCAGCCAGCGGTCAACCTGGAGAGGGTCCGCATCGCGCTATCCGAAGCGGCGGGACGCGGTGCGGACCTCGCCGTCTTTCCCGAGGCGACGCAGATCCGCTTCGGCTGCGACCCGCGGCCGGTGGCGGCCCCGCCGGACGGCCCCTTCGGCTCCGCCCTCGCCGCGGCGGCGCGCGAGGCGGGGGTGGCCCTCGTGGCCGGAATCTTCGAGCCGGCCCCGGACGGCCGGGTCTTCAACACGGCGGCCGCCTTCGACCGTTCCGGCGAGCTGGTGACCACCTACCGCAAGCTGCACCTGTTCGACGCGCTCGGCCAGCGCGAATCCGACCTGGTCGCGCCGGGCGCCGAGCCGGTGCTGGCCAAGCTGGCCGGGCTGACGGCCGGCCTGCAGATCTGCTACGACCTCCGGTTTCCCGAGCTGACCCGGCTGCTGGTGGCGCGCGGCGCCGAACTGATCGTGCTCCCCGCGGCGTGGGGCGCCGGGCTGTTCAAGGAAGACCACTGGATCACGCTGGCGCGCGCCCGGGCGATCGAGAACACGGTGTGGGTGGCCGCGGCCGGCCAGGTACCGGACCCCGACGAGCCGCCGACCAGGGCCCCCACCGGGATCGGCCGCAGCGTGCTGATCGACCCGCTGGGGACCGTTCGGCTGGATCTGGGGCCGTATCCGGGGGTAGCCGTGGCCGACGTGGACACCGACTTCACCGCGCGGGTCCGCGCGACCCTGCCCGCCCTGGAGCACCGCCGGCCCGACATCTTCGGGCCAGGCGGCGAGACGGCCCGCGGCTAGACCACGCCGCGGCGCGGAAACCGGCCGTAGTTCGGCGGCGGTGGGGTAGCGGCAGAGATCTGGTCAGGTCGTCCGGGTGAACTTGGCTACCGGGCGCGCTCGGCTGCTATGCCGCGGGCGCGGGACGGCAGTTCGGCGCTGACCTCGACAGCGAAGTCCAGGTACGCCTGGTGGCCGGGCATCTCCTTCAGGCACTGGATGACGAGTGCGGCGGCCTGGTAAACGTCACCACGGCGCTCCGCGATCCTCGCGCGCAGGAAGATGGGTTCCGGCCCGGCGAGTGCGGGGCTGGCGACGAGCCGGTCCAGCAGTTCGTCCTCGGGAGCCACTGGCCACCCGGGCCTGGCGCGCTAAGGCATTCCGCCCCTTCGGCGCACTCGGCCTGTTCCTGCTGACGACCTTCCTCATGCAGAGCATCTCGGCTACAGCGCTGATCCGCCCCGGTCAGCCGGGGCGCCGCTGACGTGAGCCGCTACCATGCGACGGTCAGCGGCTCACGCACGCGTTCACCCCTAGTTACGGATCGGGGATCGCCAGATGGTGGGGGTCTCACTGGCGGGCGAGGCGGCGAAACCGATGCCGGTCAGGGTGCTGCCGGAGACGGTGAGCGCGGTGATCTCCTGAATGCCCTGGCCACCGAGGCCGGTGACGGACGGGGAGTTCGTCCTCCAGTTGAGCCCGTCGGTGGCCGTCCAGATGACGACATCCTCATGACCGTCGGTCCCGAACGTCCCCGTGGCGGTGAACCCGGCCCCGGTCCCGTCGACCGCGTCGACGGCGGCGGGCCCGCCGGGTGACGGCAGCAGGGACTCCGTCCAGGTGGCCCCGCCGTTGACGGACAGCGCGGCGAATGGCGCCGTCTGGCCGCCCGAGGTGACCGACATGCCGACGGCCACGATCCGGCGCCCGTTGACGGTCACCTGCTGGAGCTCAGCCCGGGCCGAGTTCATGGGCAGGGCCACGGTCACCGCCCGCCAGGTCCGGCCGTTGGCCGATATCCAGGCGCCCGGCTGGTTGCCCGCCGAGCCGACGGCGACGAAGCCGCCCGCGTCGGCGGTGGCGGCCAGCATCTGCCGGGAGGCTCCGGGACCGTCCAGCGCGCCGGCGGCCGCGTCCGTGCCGCGCTGCCAGCCGGTCAGGCCGGCGGACCACCAGGCGGCGGCGATCGTCCGGCCCGCGACGGCCTGCCGCCCGACGATGACGTAGCCGCCCTGGCCGGCCGCGACGGCGACCGTGAAGACGCCCGCGCCGGCGAAGGCGGGCGCAGTGTCGGCGGCCTGCCAGGTCTGGCCGTCAGCCGAGGTCACGACGACCGGGTGCTGCGCGGCGGCCGACTGCACGCCGCCGACCGCGACCCATCCGGCGGCGCCGTGCGCCACGCCGGACAGGTCCTGCAGCCCCGGCCGGGTCAGCACGGACGCGGGCGCGCCGGCACCGCGCGCCCAGGTGGTGCCCGCGTCCGCCGAAAACCACGTCGCCGGGAAGCCGTTCGCGCTGCCGACCGCCACCTGGTTGCTGCCGTCGGCCGCGACGCTGTTGATCGCGACTTCGGGCTCGAGAGCGCCGCGAATGCCCGCGAAGCTGACCGGTGTGAGCCGCCCGGTGTTGTCGACCGTGAGCGTGGGCTGCTGGCCGAGCGGCCCGGCGGCTGAGCTGCCCGCCGCCACGACGGCGCCGCCCGTGGTCACGGCCACCCCCGAGACGGTCCCCACCGTAGAACTGGCCAGCGCCCCATCCGGCCGCCACGCCGCACCGTCAGCGCTGGTGAACGCGAGAACGTTGCCGCCGCTGCTGCCCGTGATCACCGCGCCCGCCTGGCCGCCGTCCACGCCGGTCACGATGAGCGGCGCGCCGCCCTGGCCGGTGACGGTGGCGGCGAACTTCCAGGCCGCCCCGGCGGCGGAGGTGAACACGACGGCATTGGCCCCGCCACGGCCGGGCCGCACGGCCACGAACCCGCGGGCCGTCGCCGCCAGCCCGACGGCGGTCGCCGAAGCTCCGTTGCTGACCGGAACCGTCACCGCGGACCAGGTCGTGCCGCCGTTCGTGCTCCGCCACACCCCGGACGAGCGCCCTCCGGCGACGGCGCCGGCGATGACGGTGGCCGCCCCGTTCGCGGCCGCGGAGGTGAGAGCACCCGCCGTGCCGCCGGTGGCCGTCAGGTGAAGCTGAGCCGCACCGAGCCGCCGCCACGTCACGCCGTTGGCCGACGTCCAGATGACAGGGCTCGCCGCTGCAGGATCACCGGCCGGCACGTTCGCGCCGGCGGCCAGAAAGCCGGTGGCCGTCCGGCGCAGCACGTTCACCCGGTCACCGGCCTGCATGGGCGCAATCCCCTGGGTCGACACGAGCGTCCACGCCGCGCCGTCCTGGCTGGTCCAGATCGCGCTGGGCCCTACGGCGGCCCACTGACCCTGGCCGCCCGCGATCAGCGCCGCCGGGTGCCCGGGCGCCGGATCGCCGCCCCCCTCGGCCTGCTCGGTGCCGAGCTTCCAGGTCATGCCGCCGTCCGCGGACACGAAGAACTGGGCCCGGCCGATCCGCGCGCCCGTCTGGGAGCCGACCGCGACCACCTGGGCACCGGAACTGGCCACCTGGGCGAGGGATTGATTGATGCCGCGCGCCTGGTCGCCCGGGGTGGTGCTGAACAGATCGCCGGCGGCCGTGGCGGGCGGGAAGCCTACCGAGAGAGTCGCGGGCGCCGGCCCGGCGCCGTCGTTGCTGCCCCCGAACGTCGCGACCACCGCGACACCGACCGCGATCATCGACACCATCGGAAGCGCCGCACGGACCGCCCAGCGCTTGACGCCGGCCGCGGACAGCGGAGGCGGAAGCGCCGGCCCGCCATCCGCGGTATCCCCGGCCGCGGGGCGCTGGGCAACTAGTGCGCGGAGCCATCCCCACCGTGACCGCGCGGGTTCGTCGCGTCCCGGCCCGGCAGGCCAGTCGCCGTTGGGCCGGCCGGTACTGGCCCGGTCAACGGTGCCGCCCGGGAGCGCGAGCAGGGGCCGCCTCGGCGACTGGTTGGCCGACCCGGTCCGCGGCCGCCCGGAACCGGGGAACTCAAACCCGGGGGGACCGGAACCAGGCGGTCCCGGGGGCGGGCTCGTCGGCGGCGCATAGGTGTAGCCGGAGCGCGCCCCGGAGCCGACCCCGGAGCGGGCATCTCCATCTTCGGCCGGGCGCCCGCGTTCTTGGCCGGGCGGCCCGCCGGGCAGCGGCGCGAGCAGATCGTCCTGGTCCGGCGGGGCGGCGTCGCGCGCGTAGCCGAATTCGTAGCCCGGGCCGCCGTCGGCCGCCGGAACGCCCGCGGTTCGGCCGGCCGCCACGATCGTGTGGTCGGCGGCGAAGTCCGCCTCCGGGCGCACGGCCGGGCCGGCCGAGGACGGCCGTATCGGCTCCGGGCCAGGCTCGTAGCCGAACTCGTATCCGGGTCCCCCGGGCGCGTACGCGTCGCCGGCGCCGTAGGCGCGGCCCGGCACGTAAGCGCCGCCCGGTTCGTAGCCGCCTTCCGGCGGGTACGCGTCCGCATCGTCATCCGGCCCGGGAGCATCCCTGTACCCCGGAGTATTCCGGTACGCGGGAGCATCCTGGTACCCGGGGGCGTCGCGGTACCCGGGGGCGTCGCGGTACCCGGGGGCGTCGCGGTACCCGGTGGCATCGCGGTACCCGGCGGCGTCGCGGTACCCGGTGGCATCGCGGTACCCGGTGGCATCGC
>Ga0182014_10002840_pt1 | contig 21350 bp, 15 predicted proteins | sample 612S2DmetaG_FD_120489 | JGI IMG/M metagenome (GOLD analysis project Ga0182014, IMG submission 120489) | Permafrost microbial communities from Stordalen Mire, Sweden - 612S2D metaG | ecosystem: Environmental > Terrestrial > Soil > Wetlands > Permafrost | place: Sweden: Stordalen | collected...
CCGAGCCGTGCCAGCAGAAGCAATATTGCGTAGTCACGTTTTCCCCGTACCGTTGCTCGCTCAGAAGCACCCAAAACGCGCTGAACCGCTTCGGTCGAAAGATATTTAGGCAGACCCGCCATCTTCCAGTTCGGCACTGGCGGAACCACCGCCGCAAGGTCCGACGCTACCAATCCCCTGAACTGGGCGAAGCGAAAGAACGACCGCAAGCCAGTCACCATCTGTGCCGCCTGTCCCCGTCCATATCGCGGCGCCTGGCGCCGGACAAACGCCGTTATCTCAAGGCCGCCAAGGGCGCGGAGATTGACTCGCCCGGCGCCGAAGTGTTCGTTGAGGAACCGGTCGATATGGCGCGAGTAATGGTAGACGGTCGAACGATCCAACCCTCGTTCTTCCTTCAAAAATACACGGTATTCGTTCGCCAGACGTTGTGCCGGGCTGCTTGCGATCGGTTCTCTCTTCGGCGCGACCACGCCCACATCGCGCAGAAGCTTGAGCGCCAGCCGCAAGACTGATCGGGAGCCACGACGAACCGCTGGGTGCCTTGCGTGTAAACGCTTCAGGAACCGATCTGCATCCTTTTCATTCAGTCGCCGTAAGCGTTGCCTTCTTCGTGACAGCCAGAGGTCGAACTTTGCGAACAACCGCAGATAAGACAAGACCGTTATTGGCGTGTAGCCCAGGTCTTCCAATTTCGCTCGATACGATGCGATGTATGCACTGAGGGGTCCGCCGCATAGGCGCACCCCACTCTTTACGGGTGAAGTTAATGATGGAGTCATTCTCCAGACATAGCGCGAACTCCCCGCCACAGAAATGCCTTTTCACCATCGCCGGACTATGCCGGGCCAAAAGCCTGTCGCTCAGAGGGAAAACTCACGCCGCCCGGCATATTCCGGTTACCGGCATAGTGCCCACGCCGGGGCCGCCCGTGATGACCAGGGCCCGGCTCGACAGGGCCAGCTTGAGCGCCTCGCGCTGGCTGGGCGCAAGCACCTTGCCGGTCTTCTGCTGACACCAAACGACCGCCTTCTCGAAGTCAATTGTTGGGAACGCTGACGGCGAGCCGGCAAGACTCCTGATCCGGCCGGCAATGATTTCCTCTGCCCGCTTCAGGTGCGGTAGGAAAATCAGTTCCTGCCCGTTGATCGTTTCCTTGACCAAATCGTTGCTGGACACCGTGCGCTCCAAAGCATCTGTCACAATCTTGTCCTCCACCAACAGAAGCTTTCCGGCCTCGTCCTTCAGCAGTTCCACCGGCAGGGCACAGTGGCCGTCACCGATGGCCTCCAACAGAACGTGGTTTAATCCGGCGCAGGCGCGGACCAGCGAATCCACCGGGATGCCGATCTTCCTGGCAATTTGGTCGGCGGTCTTGAAACCAATGCCGTGAATGTCCTTGGCCAGTCGGTACGGGTCGTTGCGGACCTTCTCAATGGCGCCCTCGCCATAAGTCTTGTAAATGCGCACGGCCCGGCTGGTGCTGACGCCGTTGGAGTGGAGGAAAAGCATAATGTCCCGGATGACCTTCTGCTCGTCCCACGCCTGCTTGATTCGTTTCCGGCGCTTTGGGCCGATGCCGTCCACATCCTCCAGGCGGGCAGACGCTTTCTCGATAATGTCAAAAACTCCCTCGCCAAATTTGTCCACCAGCTTCTTGGCGTAAACAGGGCCGATGCCCTTAACCATGCCGCTGCCCAGGTATTTCTCAATGCCTTCCTTGCTGGTCGGCGGTGTGCTGGTCAGCATCTCGGCCCGGAACTGTTGCCCGTATTCCCGGTCCTGAACCCAGCGGCCCTGGGCCGTGAGCCATTCCCCGGCACTAACGGACGGCAGGGAGCCGACCACGGTCACCAAGTCACGGTGCCCCTGGACTTTGACCTTGAGCACGCCGAATCCGCCGTCCTCGTCGAAAAACGTGACGCGCTCAATCAGCCCCGAGAGGCTCTCCGGCAGTGATGTGGATGCGTTTTGCATCGCGCATTGATTCTGGAACTTATGGTCAGGGACGGCAAGCGTCGCCTCTGGAAGGATGTACTCGTACGGGCTGGAAAATCCGGGACAGCCAAAGCGCGGATTGCGCTGATTAAGTTCAACGGTGGCTCTGATCAGTTCCCCGCCAGCCAACACCTCAACCGAAGCGCTCGGACGATCCATGAACTGGGCGGCAAATCATAATGACGGTAAGCACAATTTTCGTGCTCGCAGTCCGCAAGTTGTTCTGGTAGAAGAATAAAACCACGCCGAGAAACGACGAAGGGACGGGTTCCTCTTTGGCGCGATATAAGGTGATCTCATGCAATTCAGGATCGGACATCTTGAGGATGAAATAATGGAAGGCGGCGAATTGTGAACTCGCCGAAATTCGACCGGTTTTTCAGTGGCGCGACGGGCCATGAACCGTTCGACTACCAACGACGGCTTGCTGGTGGCGACTCTGGCACAGCCTGCCAATCTCAGCTTATCAATGTCCCAACCGGCCTTGGCAAAACTGCCGCTGTCGTTCTGGCTTGGCTGTGGAATCGTGTTCAATTTTCAAATCGAAAGTGGCCACGCCGTCTCGTCTATTGCCTGCCAATGCGGACACTGGTCGAGCAGACGCGTGATGAAGTAGCTGTATGGCTCGGTCGGCTTGCACTCCTTGGCGCACCCGAAAACAGCAACGCATGGTTTCGGGTCCGAAAGGCCTTGGTCCACTTACCAGCCGGGATGCAGTCGAAAATCGCAGATATTCGCGCCGCCGGCGCATTCGCTGAAGAACTCGCCCCTTTTCAAGAAGAGCTTGTTTGGCTTTTCGAACATTCTCCGGTGATCCTCATGGGCGGCGAAGACGCTGGCGATTGGGACATCCATCCCGAGCGTCCCACCATTCTCATCGGCACCCAAGACATGCTCTTGAGCCGGGCGCTGAATCGTGGCTACGGTATGGTCCGCGCCCGTTGGCCGATGCACTTTGGACTGCTGAATAACGACGCACTTTGGGTCTTCGACGAGGTCCAACTCATGGGTCCGGGACTTCTGACGACAGCACAACTCACAGCTTTCCGCGCTCGCCTTGGAAGTGGCAGCCCGACCCATTCGTGGTGGATGAGCGCAACGAGCGAACTTGACTGGCTCCGGACGGTTGATTTCGATCCGGCTACTCTACCTGAAGCGATCAAACTGGAAGACCTCGACATCAATGCGGCGTCCGTCAAGAAGATTCGTTTGGCCCAAAAGACCGTAGCCCGATGCGTTAAGACCAGCAAAGATACCAAAGCACTTGCCTCCGAGATTCTCGATACGATCAAAGAGCGCGATGGCCTCACGCTTATCGTCGTCAATACGGTGAGACAAGCGCGGAGCCTCTACGCTGAAATCAACAAGCACCGAAAGGACGCGCCAGAGGATGAACGCCCTATCCTCCTTCACTCGCAGTTCCGCCCAGAGGATCGTGCGAAGCAGTTGAAGAAAGTTACGGACGCGGAGGGGAAGCGCCGCCTCGTCATCAGCACACAGATCGTTGAGGCGGGAGTGGATATTTCCGCCGCAACCTTGTTCACGGAGATCGCTCCTTGGTCTTCGCTCGTTCAGCGATTTGGCCGATGCAATCGTCGCGGCACTGAGCCTGACGCCCGCATCTTTCTCATCACACCGGAAAAACCGCTGCCTTACACCGATGAACAACTCGATGCGGCAAATGCGGAAATTGACAAGCTTTGCGCTTCAGGTGCCGACGCCAGCCCAGCATCGCTCAGCGCCGTGGCGATTCCATCGGTAGATCGCCCGCCCGCCCGCCATGTCATTCGTCGGCGGGACTTCATCGACCTTTTCGATACGACGCCTGATCTTGCCGGACAGGACATAGATATTGATCGCTGGGTTCGGGAAATCGAAGACCGCAGCGTGCAGCTTTTTTGGCGAACTTGGGTCGGAGCCAAAGGCGCGCGCCCTCCAGTCACAGATTTTCCCCAAGCGCATCGCCGGGAACTCTGCCCCGCTCCAATTGGCGCAATGAAAGAGTGGCTAAAAAAGAAGAAGCTGACCCCGTGGCGTTGGGACTACTTGGAGAGTGAATGGGCGAAAGTGCAAAAGGACATGGGCGAATTCAGCATCGTCCCCGGTCAGATTTATCTCCTCGCATCGGAAGCTGGGGGCTACTCGCCGGAAACGGGATTCGACACCTCCATTGCATCAAGTGTTGCACCGGTTCCGACTGCTGCATCAGGCACTGACGATGGAAACGATCAAGACCCCGCGTCCGCCGGCAACTGGCAGTCCATTGCCCAACACACCGATGATGTGTGCGGAGAACTGCACGCCATCCTGGAGGAAACCGGAGTAGTCTGCGCCGCTCTGCCCATCGCTGCCCGCTGGCATGACTTCGGTAAAGCGCACGAAGCCTTTCAGTCGAAGATCAAACTCGACCGCCGCCTCAGTGCCGATGGCAAAGCCCACACACCTATTGCGAAAGCGCCGGATGGGGCATGGAAGCATCACCGTGAAAAAGACGCCGAAGGCGAAACGCTCAAGCGGCGCAGGCATTTCCGCCACGAACTTGCTTCAGCCCTCGCAGTCCTCCAGCCGGGCGTAGGCAACATCCCCGAAGAACTCCGAGACCTCGTCGTCTGGCTCATCGCCGCGCATCACGGGAAAGTCCGTCTTTCCATTCGCTCCATGCCAGATGAAGACGTGCCGCCGGGAGAGAAGAGATTTGCCCGTGGCGTGTGGGAAGGCGATTTACTCGCGGAAGTTTCTCTCGGCGATAGCATCATATCGCCATCCTTGACGCTTTCGCTGGAGCCGATGGAACTTGGCCTCTGCACGCAAAAGCCATTCGAGAACTACCCGAGTTGGGCCGAACGAATGCTCGCCCTCCGGGACGCCGCCGAATTTGGCCCATTGCGCCTCGCCTACTGGGAAACTTTCCTCCGCGCCGCCGATGAACGCGCCTCGGCTAAAAACCACATCGCAATCATCAAATGAGCGCCATCACCAGCCACGCCATCCCACTCTCCGGCTGCACGCCGGAACCGCTGATGAATTACCTCAAGGCGCTGGGGATATTGAGGATCGTCGCGCAACAAAGAGACCCCAGTGCTACAGGAATGTGGAAATCCGGTATTTTCACTCTCACATCCGCTCTTGATGCGCCGGGCCTTGCCGCCTTTTTCCTTAACGAGTACGCCCCCTCTCCAATTATGGGGCCGTGGGCGGCACGTTCAGGATTTTTCAAGGGCACATCTGAACAGGCAGCTCGTGGAGCCCTCCAAAAGGTGAGTCGGCTCGCACGAGGAGGAAATCTTGGAATGCGGTTTAAGGATTTTCGACAGGTGATGGCAGATTTCAAGATTTTGCTGCGCCGTCAGGGCATCACAGAAAAGGCGAGTGATGAAAAAAAACTCGATCTGCTCGCGGCCTGCCGCAGTTCTGCATCTGAAATCACCCTTAGTTGGCTCGATACGTGTTTCGTTTTGGTAGGCGAAGACCGGAAGTTCCCTCCTTTGCTTGGAACCGGGGGAAATGAAGGAAGCGGCAGCTATGTGTCTGGGTTCGTTCAGCAGCTCGTATCTTGCGTGATAGATCGCGAGCATGACGAGGCTATCGAGGCTGCGCTGTTCGACAAAATTGTGCGCGGTGTTTCTTCATCGCAAACCCCCGGCCATTTTTCGACATCGGCAGCGGGAGGACCGAATACCACGCAAGGCTTTGAAGGGGATTCGAGGACAAATCCATGGGATTACGTTTTGGCTCTTGAGGGCACGCTGCTATGGGCTTCTAGCGCCCACCGCCAGCATGGCTCCTCCAGCTCTGGTGTTGCTGCGTTTCCATTCACGGCCAAGGTTTCATCTGTTGGAACCGGTAGTCTTGCCGCATGGGAGGACAGTAAACCAAAAAAGGCAAAACGTGAGATCGCTGAGATTTGGTGTCCTCTCTGGGACAAGCCAACCGGTTTGCGGGAACTAATGAATCTGCTTTCTGAAGGGCGCGTGTCAGTGAACCGTCGCTCGGGCAGAACAGGGCTGGACTTTGCTAGAGCAGTCGTCGCGCATGGCGTGGATCGAGGGATTTCATCTTTCAGCAGATTTGCTTTCCTCATGCGAAACGGTCAGAGCTTTATGGGGGTTTCGTTGGGCGAGGTTGCGGTTCACCCTCGCACGGAAGGTGATTGGTTGAAGGAAGTGGAAGAATGGCTAAGCCGTTTCAGATCAGCGGCCACGAAGAAAAACAAAGAGGATGATGAAAAGCGCGGTTCGGCCCGCTTCCGCTCCGCACTCCGCCAGATCGAACGCGCCATCTTCGACTATTGCCAGCATGGGGGCACCGGGATGTTTCAGCGCATCCTCATTTCTCTCGGACGGGCGGAGGCACTCATTGCATCTGCTCCGCGTTTCCGTGACGAAGCGAAAGGACTCCACCCCATCACTCCGCTCTCCAGCGCATGGATCGTAGCTGCGGATGACCATAGCGACGAATTCCGCATTGCTCTCGCCCTCGCATCCATCTTTGAACCAGATGTGAAAGTGGGTTCCATCCGGCGCAACTTGGAACCAGTCGAGAAAAAGGGACGATTTATGGCATGGGCGGAGAAAGATCGCGCCGTCGTTTGGACAATCGGCGATTTGCCCGGAAATCTTGCCACCATTCTCACTCATCGCGCGATGGATGCCGATCGCGCAGGCGGCAACGCCCATGCCTTGAAAGCTAGTCACCATGCGCCGCTCAATGCCGTGTGCCGCTTCCTCGCAGACGCGCTGGATGAAAGTCTCATCGCTGACCTCCTTTGGGGCCTTTGTCTTTGTGATTCGCGCAACTATCGTTCTGTCCGTCAGGAAACATCCGACTCCCAGCCGCTCCCAAGTAGCTACGCTCTCTTGAAGCTGCTTTTCGTTCCACCTGACCGCGATTCCTCTGCGGACGACGCCAAAACCCCTGACGCTCCCGATGCCCGCGTCCTCGCTTTGCTCCGTGCCGATCGGCTTGCCGAGGCGTGCCAGCGGGCCGCGCAGGTTCTTCGCGGCAGGCGACACCTCGTACAACCGCAAGCCATGCATGGCCACCCCGGTCGTGATGGCGAATGGGCCGAAACCCGCTGGCCCGGCCTCACCGCCAACCGCCTCGCCGCCGCCCTGCTGATTCCAATTCATCCGCTCGCGGTCGATTCTCTCAAAACCCGGATTCTCCGGCCAGAAAAGCCGGAAGCCGCCTGATTTCTATTCTCATCGAATCTAAAACACAAAACTGAAACATCCAAATTCATGAACTACACCGCACTCGCAAACCAACCTCGCCTCTTATTGGAGGCTACACTGAAACCGTTGCAAGGAGAGCGATTCCAGCCCACTGGATTCGCCGACCTTGGACCAGCCGTTTACAAATTACCGGATGACTCCCAGCACCTTTTGCTGGAATCGGCACAGTCCGTGGCGAACTACTTGGAAAAAGCCTGTTGGGACGCAGGGAAAGGCGACCTCATCCAAGCGCTTCAAGGATTGCCCTACGTAAAGATCGATTGCGGACGTTTTGGCACCACGACGACACTCCACGAGTTTCATCGCCTCAATTCGCCCTATCTTTGGAAGGGCGACGACAACGAGAAAGGATCAGCCTTTCGAAGAGCCTTCTGCGACAAGTTGGGACTCAAGGTTCTGAGCGCAAAGAAAGGCGACAAAGACTCGGGCGAGGAAGGTTCGAGTAGTGTGCCCGGAGTTCTCAATCGTAAGAAAATGACGGATGCCATTTTCTGGTTTGATCCGTGCAGCCTCATTCACGGGGTGTTTCTTGAGAAGCTCGACGGACGCATGAGGGTCACTCGGGCACTGTCCGGTTTTATCGAAGCGGCAAACGTGAGGCGGGCCGAGAGCGGCGGCGTGAAGGTGGATCATGTGTTGCCCTCGCCAAAAAAGGCGGGGCTCGATGCCAAAGGAGGCTTTGGTAACGTGCCGTATCCGAAAACGGAGTTCGTAGCGGAGAAAATTACCGCGTTCTTCAACCTCGATCTCGCTCTGCTACGTGGCTATGGTCTCCCCGAGGAAGGTTACAAGTTAATGGTCGCCATCTCTCTTTTGAAAATCCGGCGCTTTCTCGACCTTGACCTTCGCCTGCGTGCGGCTTGTGACTTGGAAGTTGTAACTCCGGTGGAAGGTGTAGATGGCCTTCGCGTGACACGCCCAAAAGCCGGTTTCATAATTCCCACGCTCGGGGAATTAGAAGCCGAGTGTAAGGTTTTGATAAAGCAGTGCGCGGATAAGAAACTCTTCGCGGATAAGCCTGTTGAGTCGGAGTTCAAGTTGGCTCCCAAGGATGTCACCATTGAACTTCAGAGTGATGCACCTGCACCGCTTATTTCAGATGCCCGGAAGAAGGAAAAGCTGCTCTCGTTCTCCACCGCCAAAGGGAAGAAAACGCTGAAGATCAAAGCCAAGTTACTCGAATCGGTTGAGCCTGACGCGCTGGCTGTAGAGCTTTTCCCGGACGACGAAGTGCTTCAAAAGCTGGTTGCCGAGAAATGTGCTGGAACGGATCCTGAAGAAGAGGAAGCCGAAGACCCCGCAGTATGATCTCGATAGCCCTCAGCTTCCTCGCCGGGCGCTTTCATGCAACACCGTGGGGCCACCATGTGAACGAAGGTGTCCCAGAGTGGCCTCCTTCCCCGTGGCGACTTCTGCGAAGTCTCGTCGCGGCATGGAGGGGAAAGCTGGCGGATAGAATTCAAACTGAAGATGCGGCGCGCATCCTTCGCGTATTGGCCGAGAAGCCTGAGTTTGGATTACCGAAGGCATCTTCGAGCCACACGCGGCACTACATGCCTTGGAACAAAAAGTGGACGCCTGCAAAACCTCACATAGCCAAAACCCTCATTTTCGACACCTTCGTCGTCATGCCGCCAGAAAACGAAGTCCTGCTCGTGTGGCCGGATGCACAATTGAGCGAGGAGGACCGTGCGTTGCTCTCCGATTGGCTGGCCCAACTCGGCTACCTCGGGCGCGCGGAAGCGTGGTGCGAGGCGCGGCTTGTGCCGGACAATGAGATGGAAACGCGGATTGGCGAAATCAACACCCGCCCGCTGGGAACACGCGCGGCAGAGCAAGGAATGGAAGTTGTCCGTGTCCTCTGCGCAGACCCGGCTACCGCCTTTGAGGGCACGCACACACCGAAGGAAACAATCACGACCGGTAAGGAGAAAGCCAAGCAAACCACCATCACCCCGCACTACGACCCCGACTGGCACTTGTGCGGCGAAACCCTCTGGCTTCACGAAGGTAAATGGTCAGACCCACCCGGTAGTCGCTGGGTCCGCTACACCCGGCGGGTGGACTGTTTCAAAGTAACGCCGCAACGTCGCCCGCGTGTTTCTTCGCAACCACGCCCGCAAGTCATCCGCTTCGCCCTCGATTCTTCCGTGCTGCCGCTCTCTACACACACGCTGCCCGTGGCAGAGGCCGCGCGTCGGAATCTCATGGGCATCTTGGGCAGACAACTTGAGCGCATCAACGGGAGCCGTGGAAACTCGCGGTTATTCTCCGGCAAATCCGACACGGGAGAGGTGGCCACTGGCCACGGTCACACCTTCTACCTGCCGACGGATGATGACAACGACGGGCGGCTTGATCACCTTACCTTGGTAGCTTCGGATGGCTTTGGCCCGGATGAACTCCGGGCCATTGACTCGATGCGGGAAATCAAAAGCCACGACCGGGAAGAATCCGGACACCCACTCCGCGTGATGCTGCTCGGGATGGGAAGCCTCGCAGACTATCGTTCGGGGCATCATGGCCCGCTCGGCCCTGCGAGGGAATGGGTAAGCACGACGCCTTTCATTGCGCAACGACACCCAAAAAAGAACGGCACTCAGCGAGATCCCGCTGGGTGGTTGACTTCACCAGAGGCGTTTGTGACCGCTATGCTCCGCGAAGAACTACGCCGCCTCATCGAACGTCATCCTGAACTCGCAAGTGTTGATTTGGACTCCATCGGAATCGCCCCAGAAATGGAAAACGGTGTCTTCCGCCTCGGCCCACAACAACGACGCCCGCTAGAGTTCAAACGCTTTCGCCAAAAACGCGGCGACGACGGCGGACGCCGCCTTTGCGGTTCCTTCCGCCTCACCTTTCCAAAACCCATCGCCGGCCCAATCGCCCTCGGCCACTCCTGCCACTTCGGTCTTGGCCTATTCGCGCCGATTATGGATGGGGGGACCGTGCAACCCACCCAAGGCGACTCCGAAGAATCCGTCCGCAATCAATCAAAACTATGAACGACCAAGACCCATCGGCTTCGTCCGAAAATCGTTTGAGTGAAACGGAATCGTCACTGACGCTGAGGGGTCTTTCGTCGGGTGCAGGCGGGGCGAGATTGGGCGGCGAACGCGAGACGCGTCAGAAAACCGGCGAGCCGAAACCGGTGAAGATTGTATTGCGGATAGAGGCCGTTGAGTCACAACTGGCCAGCGTTGCACAACCTACGGTCGAAACTCCGGAGCCCGCATTGCCGCAGCCCCCACCATCGCCCTCTCGCCACGAGGCCGAGCCGCAACAGATTCCCGCGCGGATGTTGAACGAGTTCGTATATTGCCAGCGGCTTTTCTATTATGAATTCGTCGAGGGTGTGTTTGTCGAGAGCGTGGATACGTTGCGCGGCGAGGCGATTCATAAACGCGTTGATTCGGGCAACGGCGCTCTGCCAAAAGCCAAACGGAAAACGGAAGCCGACAAGGCAAAGGCAGAAGCGGGAAAAACGGCGGATGCTGAATCCACAAGCAAAGAGTCAGAAACAAAAACTTCCGAACCTGAAACCATTCATTCGCGTTCCGTCCAAATGGGATCAGAGCGGTTGGGCGTCGTTGCAAAAATGGACTTGGTTGAGACGAAAGCAGAGAAGGACGATTTGTTTACCGCGTTGGAGGTCTGCCCGGTTGACTACAAGGCGGGTGCGCCCAAAGAGGGAGAGGAAGCAAACGAACTATGGGACACCGACAAGATGCAGCTTGGATTGCAGGCGTTGATTCTGCGTGATAACGGTTACGCCTGCAACGAGGGCGTCATCTATTATCGTGCCACGAGGCAGCGCGTTCGCCTGCCAATCACTCCCGAACTGGAAAACTGGATTCTGCAAAACATTGCCGAGGCCAGACGGGTCGTCACAGGGCCGATTCCAGCGCCGCTGGTCCATTCTCCGAAGTGTGTGCGTTGTTCACTCGCGCCGGTTTGTCTGCCGGACGAAACACGAATGCTGGCGCAGGCCCGTTCGGCGATTGACTTGGGCGGGCGAGAGACCACTGACACGCTGGCAACAGAGTCGTTGGAAGACTCCAAGCGCGTGCCGGGAGAGCCACCACGAAGGTTAATTGCAGCGCGAGACGATACCCGTCCGCTTTATCTGAACACTCAGGGTTATCGTGTCGGATGCAAAGACGAGGTGTTGACGGTCAAAGAAAAAGACAGGGTCATCGAGGAAGTGCGGATGCGCGATCTTTCCCACGTTGCGTTGTTTGGAAACATCCAAATCTCGACCCAGGCAATTCAGTCGCTTTGCGAACTGGAAATCCCGGTCACTTATTTTTCGATGGGCGGCTGGTTCTACGGGATTACGCGGGGTCACGCCTTGAAGAATGTGTTTCTGCGGATGGAGCAATTTCGGTTGGCACGAGATCAGACAATGTGCCTTTCCCTGGCCCGACAATTTGTGCATGGGAAAATCCGCAATCATCGCACCCTGCTCATGCGAAACCACCTGGAGCCGCCGGAGCCAATTATCCTGAAACTCAAGCGGGCATCTGAGGATGCGTTGGCCGCCGCTTCACTGGAGGAACTTCTTGGAATCGAGGGTGCGGCGGCCAGCCAGTATTTCCAGCAGTTCAACGGCATGGTCAAGGTTGAAGACGACCTGCCCGGCCTCGAAATGCCAGGCAAAGACGCCAAACAACTGGCATTCAACTTCAACTTTACCAATCGCAACCGCCGACCCCCGACCGATCCCGTCAACGCGATGCTTTCCCTGGCATACAGCATGTTGGCCAAAGATTGCACCCTTGCCGCCTTGGCAGTCGGTTTTGACCCTTACATTGGGTTTTACCACCAGCCACGTTTTGGGCGGCCAGCATTGGGGTTGGATTTGATGGAAGAAATGAGGCCATTGGTGGCGGAGTCCACGGTATTGAGTTGCATCAACAATCGCGTCGTTACGGAAAAGGATTTTGTGCGGGCCGGCCAAGCGGTGAATCTCACCGCCCCTGGGCGCAAACGTTTTTTCCAGATGTATGAGCAGCGCATGAGTTCGTTGATCACTCATCCATTGTTTGACTACAAAGTCAGCTATCGTCGGGCACTTGAATTGCAGGCGCGTCTGTTGGCCAAAACGCTGACAGGTGAAATTGCTGAATACATTCCATTATTGACGCGGTGATAGACGATCAAATAACATCCTGAGTATGAATCCGGGCCAAACAATGATTCTGGGCGACCTTTCTGGGTTGCAGGATTTCTTGTTCGATGTGTCAGCCGAAGGCGGCGGGCAGGCCCGGCGTTTAAGAGCGAGGTCCGTGACAATCTCGCTTCTGGCAGAATGCGCGGCACGGCGCATTTTGGACGCTGTTGGTTGGGGGCGACAGGACGTTATTTTCTCATCTGCGGGCAAGTTCTTGCTGGTGGGATCGCATTTGCAGCAAGAGAACATTGCAGCCGTTAAATCAGCTGCACGGGAAGCTGCCAACTGGCTGCTCGTGGAGACTTGCGGCAGTCTGCGGTTGGCCATTGCAACCTGCAATTTGCCGTCTCCAATGTCTGCAACCTCTTCACTCGACACCCTTCATCAACATTTACACCGACAAAAGCTCCAACCTTGGGCCAACTGTGTGGCGGATTCTGGTTTGTGGAAAACTGACAAAATGGTTCTGCCATCGCTTTCACCACCGTGTGAGTTATGCCGTCGCCGCCCTGCGGGCAAGACATTCAACGACGACAGCGTGAACCGCAAAATCTGCCACCGTTGTTATGGCGATTTGCAATTGGGGCGGGATTTGCCATCCACCCGATGGTTGGAGATATTTGCCGAGCCAAACCAGGAAACTCTGGATTTGCTCGGCTTTGGGTTACGAACGAACGCGCAAGAGAGTTTTACAGAGGAGTCCGTCGAGGTGTTTCCGACTACATCGCAATGCAAGATAAATGGCCCGAAGGTTGTGTCACGTCCACTTTTGCGGAATGTGCCAAAAGATAAACACGGCCAACCGATTGAATTCAAAGAATTGGCGGCCCATTCGTTTGGAATGCCTCTCCTCGGCGTGCTCAAAATGGACGCCGACAATATGGGGACGGCCTTCCGGCATGTATTGGAAAAATCCCAGGATTTGCATTCATTGGGTGAATTCAGCAAGCGCGTTGACAAGTTCCTTTCCACAACGGTCAACAATATGCTTGCCCTTCCAAAATGGAATATATTGTACGTAATTTTTTCAGGCGGTGATGACTTGTTTTTAGTTGGCCCTTGGGACAAAGCTTTTGATTTTGCCGCCGAGGTTCGGCGTCGGTTCAATGAAGAATTTTCAAAGGATGGACTGACAATCAGCGCCGGAATGGCGATGATTAAACCAACCATTCCCATTCGCGACGCGTCCGAACAAGCTGATTTGCTTTTGGACCGCGCAAAAACTGAAACTGCTCCTGGAGGGAAAAATTCCAAAGACCAGTTCTGTGTTTTTGGTCAGGTGTGGAAATGGCACGATCATGAAATCATCGCACGCAATGCTGGCCGGCTGGTTTCCTGGGTACAGGAACGAATTATGCCTCGCGGTTGGTTGCACACATTCCTTGAACTTGCCGAAGCTCGGGAAAAAGTGGATGCCGGACCCGTAACCGCACGTCTTGCCTATCACATTGGACGAAATTTTCCTCCGAGAAATGCCTTTGGGCCAAGGGGAGAATTACGAAATTGGGCTGAATCATTGTTGGATGATTTTGACGAAGCGCGCCACCCGGAAACGCGCTTTCTTCCAACCATCCTTCGATATGCGTTGACTGCAACTCGTTCACCAAAAGGTTAATTATGACAGACGACAGACGAACTTATTCAAATCGTCCTGGCAACCAGCCTTATGGCGGAAGGAATCAACCAGGGCAATCGTCGCCGCAAACTTGCAATGAGGTATGGCCAAGTTATCTGAGTGGTGGTTATTTTGATTCGGCGGGAAACCTCCGCCGCGATTATATCACTTGCGAACGGATGGAACCGTTTGTTAAAAAGATGTCAGAAGTCCGTCCTAATTTAACCCAATCTCAAGTGCGGCGTTTTTTCCAACATTGCCGCGCATTGGAAGCACGTTTGCGGTCGCGTCAGGCAAAATGGCCCGAACTTGAGGCCGAATTCTGCAAGATTGACGCAGTGGCTGCTGATGCTGCCGGGAAAAGTCCGGCAAAGATCCCAGGGTTGTTCCATGATTTTATTCGGCGCAACGTTGCCGCCGTGCATTCAGAGAAAGAATTTCTTCACGGCTTTCTGCCTCATTTTGAAGCTTTTGTCGGCTTCGGGTCACGTCATATCAAATAATTGGATCGAAATTAGACACCATGAAAAAAACTGCTTATCATCTTATTACGGCAAATATTGTCTGCTTGAGTGGTCTTCGAATCGGCGGAAGCGATGACCTATTGCAAACCGGCGGCACCGATCTGACGTGTATTAAACATCCCGTCACGCTTCAACCGTACATCCCTGGCTCATCTTTAAAAGGACGGCTTCGTTCTGAAATGGAACACCTCGATGGAAAAGTTGGCAGTACTCCGTGTGGCTGCGCCAGTGGAAATTGCTTGGTTTGTCGTGTTTTCGGGCCACACGCAAATACGAGACATACGCTTGGGCCAACCCGAATTATCGTTCGAGACGCACAGTTTGTTGTTACTGACGTGCAACAGAATCGCATTACTGAACGAAAGGCAACTACCGCGATTGATCGTCAAACCGGCACAGCTCTTCACGGTTCATTACGCACCGAGGAGCGCGTTGTCGCCGGTTCAGAGTTTGGGTTCAAAATGGCTCTCCAAATTTGGGATATAGACGATTCCTGTAAATTTGATGACAACGCCAAGAAATCTCACAAGGGACCTGACGCCTTAATCGAATTTCTGCGCGAAGCGTTGCGTCGGGTCCAACGCACCGGTATTGGTTCCGGTGTGAGCAAAGGTTCGGGCGAAATCGAATTTCGCAACCTCAAACAAGATGGAAACGATTTCAGTCTTTAAAGCAGGATGAAACTGCTTCGATTCAAGATTCGCCCTCTCTCCGCCTGGCGCACACCATGGCAGGCGGATACCATTGCAGGAATGCTCTGTTGGGCTGCCGCCCGTTTGGGTGAACGCGATCTGCTTGAAGACGTCATCACCGCTCCAGCGCTCCGCGGCAGTCCACCATTCGTATTTTCCGACGCCTTCCCTGGCGACCTCCTTCCGGTTCCTGTAACGCTTAGAAACCATCATTGGCCGGAAAATGAACGAAAGACCATAAAACGCGCCCGCTGGCTGATGCCTAATGATTTTCTTGCCGTCCAAACCGGTAAATCAATTGAAGCCAGCAAACTTTTGCCAGACACTTTTTTTGTCAATAATGGACGTTTGCGAAACACACTGGACCGCGCCACACAGGGAACTGCGGAGCACGGAGGCCTTTGGCCGAGCGCGGAAACCTGGTTGGGCAAGGAACACAACTACCTTTCAATCTACGCCCGCGTCACAGACGCATTTATGCCCGACCTTTATAGACTCATGGGTGAACTTTCTCAAACCGGTTTTGGTGCTGACAGATCGGCTGGCCTCGGTCAATTCGAGCTTATTGGCAAACCGGAACCTGCCGACTGGCTGGATGCTCAGCCGGTTGAGGGTGGCGGCTGCGTGGCCCTTTCTTCGTTTCAACCGGCGGCGGATAACCCTACGGTCGGTTATTGGGAAACGTTTGTTAAATACGGGAAACTTGGTCCCGATTTCGGTCTTGAAAACGTCTTCAAACGCCCGCTTCTTATGTTCCGTCCGGGGGCTTGTTTCGCTATGCCGTCGCCGACAGGCTTTTTGGGCAGGACCGTTCCAATGGAGGAATTGTTATCGTCCGACATTGTTGATCAACTTCGCGTGCAAAATCGACAAGCGGTTCATTTCGCTTTTGCCGTCTCAGTTCCGGTTTGCAACACTTCTTTTTTATGATTCGTCACGTAATCAACACTGTCGGCACAAGCCTGCTGGAAAATCTCCGGCGCGTTGCGGACATCCCGCCGGAGCTTACGGGATGGCTCGACAGGAAGGATGCCAAACAATTGGCCAAGTGGCTGGCCGGGCATCAACCTGAGCAACGGGAGTGCGGTGCCGAAATCAACAGCATACACCATTTGGAAGGCCATTCCGGATTAGTTGCGGATGCAACCCTGCACTTTTGTGTTTCGCAGACGCCTGAAGGGAAATTCGTGGCCGCCATCCTGAACGAATACTATCTCCGGAAGAACCGAACCGTTCGCCTCCATGAAGTGAGTGGTTTACAGGATGCGGATCCACAACGATTTCGTCGGGAAGGACTGCGCCAGCTTGTTCGCATCATTGGAACAATCATCCGTAATGAGGCCGGAGGCCCTGCATACACACTGATAAATGCCACAGGTGGGTATAAGGCCCAAATCGCAATCGCTGTCGTCCTCGGCCAGGCTCTTGGGGTTCCAGTTCATTATAAGCACGAAAGATTTCCCTCAATAATCTCTTTGCCACCATTGCCAATCACCTTTGATTATTCGCTGCTGACAAAGCATTCGGATTTACTTGATGCTCTTGAACAAGAAGGTGTGGTTAAGTCTCCAGCCAGTGCGGTTCCTGATTCTCTTCAGGTGTTGTTAGAACACGAGTTGGTGGATGGGCTGGACTGTTGGGCAATGACGGCGATCAGTGAAATTTATCTGGAAGGCTATCGTCTTCGTTTTCCTGCTGAGAAAACCCTCCCGCCATCTGCGTCAACCGAGAACCGAAAGGCCCCTACTTTTCGAGACGACCATTATCCAAAAGGTTTCCAAGATTATGTGGAAAGGATCTGGCGGGAAAACCCTTGGATTCTGAGTGCTCATTCGCTTCCTTACGACCGCCAGCCCAGCATTCGTGACCGCACATTCTATATTGGTAATGATGACCAATTAACTGCGGAATACCGCGACCGTAACAACTTCGGCGCTCGTGAAGCTTTTTTGACAACTGCCAAAACGAATGCCCAACGAGAGGCCGCTGTTTGGCACCTTACCCAGCGTTACGGACGAGATTGAAAGCCCCGCGATGCGCACAACCTATTTAGTTTGTTACGATATTGCCGATGATAAACGGCTGCGGAAGGTGTTTAAGACCTGCGGCAATTTTGGCGACCACCTTCAATTCTCCGTTTTCGAGTGCGATTTAAACCCATCGGAAAAGGTTGAACTGGAAACAGCTTTGGGCGAAATTATCAACCACGACGAAGACCAGGTGATTTTTGTTGGGCTGGGACCGGCGGAAGGGCGCGGGGATCGTGTGATTACCGCGTTGGGTCTGCCCTATACCAAACTGGATGCTCCGTGTTATGTGGTCTGAGGCTCCAGGTGCTCTTTGATAATTGAACCGCGAGCGGCGTGGTGACGCGGAAAACCCCGCTGGCGCTCGCATGACGTAAACGCTTGATTTTGAACAAATAGTGTGAGATTGGTCAACAGCAGGAAGAGAAGGGTAACGCGAGGGACGCAGGCAATCGCAATTCAATTGTTGCGAGCCTGTGCCGGAAAGAGTTACAAGAGATGTCATTCCGCGCCCGCGCGGGCGCGGCCCCGTTGAAGCAATGAGCGGTAACGATGGCGCCGTCGTTGGTTCTCCCCATTCCGCGCCCGCGCGGGCGCGGCCCCGTTGAAGCTTTTCATTTTGTTTCCTTTTTGTTTCCTTTTTGTTCATTCCGCGCCCGCGCGGGCGCGGCCCCGTTGAAGCCAACCCCGCGTGCTGACCTGGTTCCAGAGGAGGCGGCATTCCGCGCCCGCGCGGGCGCGGCCCCGTTGAAGCTTGATTGCGGACGTGAGTTCCCCCGTGAGGCGGCTGCATTCCGCGCCCGCGCGGGCGCGGCCCCGTTGAAGCCACGGAAACCAATACGCGGCCGGCGTGCCGGCCAGCATTCCGCGCCCGCGCGGGCGCGGCCCCGTTGAAGCATCGCCAAACGACGCATCACCTGACGCATCACCTAAACATTCCGCGCCCGCGCGGGCGCGGCCCCGTTGAAGCTTGGGCGGCAAAGAGGGCGGCGTTGTGGAATTGATTGCATTCCGCGCCCGCGCGGGCGCGGCCCCGTTGAAGCCTGGAATACGTCGGCACGCTCTGGGCGCGCCGCCAGCGCCATTCCGCGCCCGCGCGGGCGCGGCCCCGTTGAAGCAACCGGGAGTTCGCGGCCCGTGATCGTGTCGTGCTTGACATTCCGCGCCCGCGCGGGCGCGGCCCCGTTGAAGCCTGGAATACGTCGGCACGCTCTGGGCGCGCCGCCAGCATTCCGCGCCCGCGCGGGCGCGGCCCCGTTGAAGCGAGCCAGTCGCCGTCTGATAATCACGTCCCGCTGGCAGACATTCCGCGCCCGCGCGGGCGCGGCCCCGTTGAAGCAAATAGAGGGTAGTGGGCTACTTTGAGAATTTATTTTCATTCCGCGCCCGCGCGGGCGCGGCCCCGTTGAAGCAGGATGCAATCCTACTTTAAGGAGTGACCAGCCAACATTCCGCGCCCGCGCGGGCGCGGCCCCGTTGAAGCACCGTCGCGCCGGGCTTGCGTTGCGGGGCAAACCGCCATTCCGCGCCCGCGCGGGCGCGGCCCCGTTGAAGCAAAGTAGCCCACTACCGGATATTCTGGCAATGGAGTTCATTCCGCGCCCGCGCGGGCGCGGCCCCGTTGAAGCATTCCGCGACGGAGCGCGGCTTGCTGATTCACTGTCCATTCCGCGCCCGCGCGGGCGCGGCCCCGTTGAAGCTTGTCCAGCCCGGCATCGGCTCGCGCCAGCCGGCGGCATTCCGCGCCCGCGCGGGCGCGGCCCCGTTGAAGCGGTGGCCTTGCGGAATTCCCCGAATTTGTCGGCGACCATTCCGCGCCCGCGCGGGCGCGGCCCCGTTGAAGCTTTAAAAAACATTGTGGTATTGCCGTCTCGTTGTTCATTCCGCGCCCGCGCGGGCGCGGCCCCGTTGAAGCATGATGTTGACGCTCAGATCACCAGACCCGTCTGACGTCATTCCGCGCCCGCGCGGGCGCGGCCCCGTTGAAGCTGCAGGGAATACTTTGGCTTTGCGACGATATGATTACATTCCGCGCCCGCGCGGGCGCGGCCCCGTTGAAGCACACGCGAGACGGACGATTACAAACCAACACAAAATACATTCCGCGCCCGCGCGGGCGCGGCCCCGTTGAAGCATGCCAAAGCCCCACATGGAGGGCTTGGTGACGATGCCATTCCGCGCCCGCGCGGGCGCGGCCCCGTTGAAGCACACATGAAGACGGCCAAGTTGTCAACGAAATTTCATCATTCCGCGCCCGCGCGGGCGCGGCCCCGTTGAAGCATAGAAAGGCGTTTACTGCTTTCACCAACTTATTCATCATTCCGCGCCCGCGCGGGCGCGGCCCCGTTGAAGCTTTGCGCCGCCGACAGTTGTTCCACCAAACCTAACATTCCGCGCCCGCGCGGGCGCGGCCCCGTTGAAGCATCAGGGTCGCCCCGAAATCAAACCCGGTGCTGTCACATTCCGCGCCCGCGCGGGCGCGGCCCCGTTGAAGCGTCAACAATGCCCTCAAGACCGCCATCGTTCCACTTCATTCCGCGCCCGCGCGGGCGCGGCCCCGTTGAAGCACGGCCCCGCCTTCATCGAGGCGGCGGATAAAATTGCATTCCGCGCCCGCGCGGGCGCGGCCCCGTTGAAGCACCGAGAACAACCACGCCGCGTTGCGTGATTGTCCGCCATTCCGCGCCCGCGCGGGCGCGGCCCCGTTGAAGCGAAAGGTTCCCCGCGATTGCACGATGGATTCGCGGACATTCCGCGCCCGCGCGGGCGCGGCCCCGTTGAAGCTATGTAACAGACTCAGTTACAGAGTCTGTTACAATCTCATTCCGCGCCCGCGCGGGCGCGGCCCCGTTGAAGCGTAACTGTTTTAAAGTAATCATAGCTTATTTTTATTCATTCCGCGCCCGCGCGGGCGCGGCCCCGTTGAAGCCACCATGACAATGAATGGCGTCACGCCGAATGATTATCATTCCGCGCCCGCGCGGGCGCGGCCCCGTTGAAGCGAAAATTCAACGTCCGTTCCGGTTGCAGCCGCAGGACCATTCCGCGCCCGCGCGGGCGCGGCCCCGTTGAAGCCGAATCATCCTGTTGGTCGCTTTCGCGCCATTGGACATTCCGCGCCCGCGCGGGCGCGGCCCCGTTGAAGCATGCCTTTGCTTGACATCTTGGAAGTCCATTATCTTCATTCCGCGCCCGCGCGGGCGCGGCCCCGTTGAAGCTTTACCCCCTACGATTACGCGCCGAATCTGGCGACGCATTCCGCGCCCGCGCGGGCGCGGCCCCGTTGAAGCTTCTGCTCTGGTGTCAATCCAGTGTCCAGCGAAGCGTCATTCCGCGCCCGCGCGGGCGCGGCCCCGTTGAAGCATTTTATCCTATTGGGGGATTTCATGCGCGTTCAACAACATTCCGCGCCCGCGCGGGCGCGGCCCCGTTGAAGCTCGGCCTGGCTTCGGAACGCCCATTTTGTTCATCTTCATTCCGCGCCCGCGCGGGCGCGGCCCCGTTGAAGCACGCCGGGGCCATGGGAGGTTTACCTACAGAACTGGTACATTCCGCGCCCGCGCGGGCGCGGCCCCGTTGAAGCGCTTTGGTAAGAGTGGATTTTGACGCCTGCATAAAACCATTCCGCGCCCGCGCGGGCGCGGCCCCGTTGAAGCACAATCAAAATTTTGAGGAAGTAACCAAATTAAATACATTCCGCGCCCGCGCGGGCGCGGCCCCGTTGAAGCCACGACCGGCCCGGCCCCCACCGCCAGCACCCCGCCCATTCCGCGCCCGCGCGGGCGCGGCCCCGTTGAAGCTGGCTGGTTTACAAATTACCAGCCGATTCCTTACGCCATTCCGCGCCCGCGCGGGCGCGGCCCCGTTGAAGCCGAGCAAGGATGCACGCAAATGGCTCGCCGGAGTATCATTCCGCGCCCGCGCGGGCGCGGCCCCGTTGAAGCGTGGTTGGCTGTGGCCTTCACGGCGTTTTTTGTGGCCATTCCGCGCCCGCGCGGGCGCGGCCCCGTTGAAGCCAGACCAACGGCGCCGGCGCTTGGGCCAGCCTTAACATTCCGCGCCCGCGCGGGCGCGGCCCCGTTGAAGC
>Ga0182014_10002842_pt1 | contig 21337 bp, 8 predicted proteins | sample 612S2DmetaG_FD_120489 | JGI IMG/M metagenome (GOLD analysis project Ga0182014, IMG submission 120489) | Permafrost microbial communities from Stordalen Mire, Sweden - 612S2D metaG | ecosystem: Environmental > Terrestrial > Soil > Wetlands > Permafrost | place: Sweden: Stordalen | collected...
CGGCGCGGCTTGGCCTCTCGTCCGGTCTCGCCGCTAGAAGATCTCCGGTACGAATGTCTGGTTCTCGTAGGGCGGGCGCATGTAGCCCTTGTCCTCGCGGCGCGGCGGCAGCTTGAACGGCTTGGGCGTGAGGTCCTCGTAGGGGATGACGCTCAGCAGGTGAGAAATGACGTTGAGCCGGGCGCGCTTCTTGTCGTCGGAGTTGACCACAAACCAGGGCGAGCGTTTCGTGTCGGTGTAGTGGAACATCTCGTCTTTGGCCCGCGAGTATTCGACCCACTTGTCCCAGCTCTCGAGGTCCATCTCCGAGATCTTCCAGCGCTTGGTGGGGTCCTGGATGCGGTCCTTGAAGCGCCGCTCCTGTTCTTCGTCGCTGACGCTGAACCAGTACTTCACCAGGATGATGCCGCTGCGGATGAGCATCTCCTCGAACGGCGGACAGGAGCGAAAGAACTCGTTTACCTCGTCTTCGGTGCAGAAGCCCATGACGCGCTCGACCCCGGGCCGGTTGTACCAGGAGCGGTCGAAGATCACCCACTCGCCGGCGGCCGGCAGGTGGGAGATGTAGCGCTGAAAGTACCACTCGGTCTTCTCGCGCTCGGTCGGCACGCCCAGCGCGACCACGCGCACGGCGCGCGGGTTCAGCGACTCGGTGACCCGCTTGATGGTGCCGCCCTTGCCGGCCGCGTCGCGGCCTTCGAAGATGGTGACCACCTTGAGGCGCCGGGCCCTGATCCATTCCTGCAGCTTGACGAGCTCGATCTGCAGCTTGCCGAGCTGTTTGAGGTACGTGTCGTCGTCGAGCTTCTTGCGCTGTTTGGGCTCGATGTCGCCCATGTCGTCGGTCTTGTCGGGTGACACTTGCGTCCCTCCGTCGCTCGCGGCCGCAGTCGAGCTGCCTCGTCGTGCACGAAACGCTAGTGTACGCCACGAGCGGGCGCCGCGACACGTTGCCCGGCGGGCGGGACCCGTCGGCGCAGGCCGACTGGCGAGCACGGGTCGTTGTGGGTAAGGGCGACCGGGACCGGTCGTCTCGGGGGCGGCCATCCCTCGCGGCGTTGGCGGCGGGCGGCGGGGGGGATAGGGTGGAGACGATGATGGTCTTCGAGGGCGACAACGACGGCGGTGGGAGCGGCGGCGACGGCCACGTCGTCGGCTTCATCGACATCGGTACCAACTCGGTGCGGCTCATGCTCGTGCGCATCTCGGCCAGGCGGACCTACCAGGTGATCAACCTGCAGCGCGAGGTCGTGCGTCTGGGCGAGGAGGAGTTCGCCGACCACCTGCTGCGGGCCGCGGCGATCGAGCGCGCCGTGCTCGTCTGCCGCTCGTTCGCCGGCCTCGCCCGCAGTCACGGCGCCGACGAGATCGTCGCCGTGGCTACCTCTGCGACCCGCGAGGCGCGCAACCAGAACACGTTCGTGGCACGCCTGCGCGACGAGGCCGGACTCGACGTGCGCGTCGTGTCCGGCCGCGAAGAGGCGCGTCTCATCTACCTGGGTGTGCAGAGTCGGGTAGAGCTCGGCGAGCGCATCGCTTTCTGCCTCGACATCGGCGGCGGCAGCACCGAGGTGATCGTGGGCGACGCTCGCCGGCACCTGTTTCTCGACAGCCTGCCGCTGGGCGCCGTGCGTCTGGCCGGCGATCCCAGCCTGCCCGACGTCTCCGGCCGGGTGAGCGGCGACGACTACCTGCGGCTGCAGCGCGCCGTGCGCCTGGCGTCGGTGCACGCCGTCGCGGCCGTGCGCGGGTTCGACATCGACGTCGCCTACGGCACATCGGGGACGGCGCGCAACGTGGCGGCGGTGGCCGCCCGGGTGCTGCACGACCGCGAACCTCAGCGCGACGAGACGGCGAGTCTCGCCGACGTGCGCAAGGTGGTCAGGCTGCTGCGCGGCATGTCGCTCGACGAACGCCGCCGGGTGCCGGGCCTGAACCCCGACCGCGCCGACATCGTCATCGCCGGCGCGGTCGTGCTCGAGACGCTGATGACCGACCTCGGACTGCCCGCCGTGACGGCCCTGACCGAGTGCGGGCTGCGCGACGGGCTGCTCATGGACTACCTGTCGCGCAGCCCGCACGCGGCCCTGGTACACGAGCTCACCGTGCGCGAGCGCAGCGTCCTGCGGCTGGTGCGGGCCTGCGGCGCCGACGAAGCCCACGCCCGCCACGTCGCGCGCCTGGCACTCGAGCTGTTCGACAGCTCACGGAAGGCCGGCTTTCACGGGCTCGGCGACCAGGAGCGCGAGCTGCTCGACTACACGGCCCTGCTGCACGACGTCGGCACCTTCGTGTCGTACCCCGACCATCACGTGCACTCGGCCTATCTCATCGCCAACGCCGATCTGCTGGGCTTCGATCAGCGTGAGATCGCCGTCATGGCGGCTACCGCCCTGTTCCACCGCAAGGCGGCACCGGCCGTGCGCTTCCCCGCCTACGCGCGCCTCGACGGCCCCGACAGAAAGACCGTCAGCGCGCTGGCCAACCTGCTGCGACTGGCCGAGCGCCTCGACCGCAGCCACGGCGCCGTCGTGCGCCACGCGCGCCTCGTGGCCGACGGCCGGCGCGCGCTCACGCTGAAGCTGGTGACCAACGGTCCGGCGCAGCTCGAGCTGTGGGGTCTCGAGAACCGGCGCGTCTCGATGCAGAAGGCGATGGGCCGCCGGCTCACCGTCGCAGTCGAGACCGATCCGGGCGCCGGCGAGGCGGCCGAAAGCGGTGCGACGCCGGCTGCGGGCTCCGGGCGACGCGCTTTGGGCGGCGCCCCGCCGGCTCCGGGCGACGCGCCCGCTGTTACAGCTCGCCGACGACCCTCGCCAGACGACGGCTGAAGCCGTCGCCGCGGATCTGCGTCCACATCTCGGGGAAGGTGTCGACGAGGTGGTTGAGCTCCTCCTGGCGGGCGGCGAGGTAGGCGGCCACCCCGGGCGCGACGATCATCGTCATCGCGCTGCGCACGTTGCTGGCCGGTGGCTGCCAGTCGCCCCACGTGAGGAAGTTGCGCAGAACGGTGCAGGTCACGACGGCGTCCTGCAGGTCGCCGAGATGGTCCTGCATGGCCTTGGTGGCGCCGATCAGGGGCTTCGCGTCGGGTCCCAGGACCTCCTCGAAGAACTCGAACGTGTAGCGCAGGCCCTTGCCGGCGATCCGCAGTCTATGGAAACGCACGAGCGGCGTGTCGTGGCCGGTGATGACGTCGTCGTAGGCCCAGACCGCGGCGACGCGGTCGTAGAGCACGGCCGGCAAGACGTGGGCGACGCGGTGCGGGCGAGCCTCGCCTTCGTCTGAGACGAAGGCGAGGCTCGCCCGCCGGGGGTCGTCGAGCAACGCGGTGAACGTCTCGACAAAGCGCGGATAGCGGCCGCCATCCAGGTAGTCGAGCATCTCGGTGCGGGCGTGATCGCGGCGCTCCTGCCAGACGGCGAGCAGGGGGTCGAGGTCGTGGCGGCGCTGGTCGGGCAGCGAGTCCAGATAGCGCATCGTCTTTTCGTGGAAGACGTCGAGGTCGCGCACGGCGCCCAGCACGCGGCCGGTGCGGCGCAGTCCGCGGTCTACCGGCCGTATCGCGGCGGCGTCGAGGTAGGGTTCGAACACGCGCAGGGCGGCGCGCATGCGGCGTGTGGCGACCCTCATCACGTGGAGCTCTTCGGGGTCGTCGCCCTGGCGCGTGCCGCTTTCGTGCTCGAGCATGCGCTGCAGATGAAAACGCAGCGTCTTGAAGGCCGCCTCGGCCATCGTGTCGGATGCCCGGATGCCCGGGCGCGTCGGGCGCTTGGCGCGTTCGTCGGCCGTCGTGGCCGCCGCCCCGGCGGCGGCCACCGGGCTGGCCGTCGCCGGCGTTGCCGCCGTTGCCGCCGGCGTCGTGTCGGCGGCCTTGCGCTTGCGCTTTGCTTTGGTCGGCGCCTTGGCGGGCGCCTGGGCCGGCGGCGCCTTGGCGGGCGCCGCCACCGCTGGCTCCGCCGCCGGGTGCGCGGGGCGCTCCGCGGCTCCGGCGACCAGGCGCCTGGGAAAGATCGCCAGGCCTTCGTGGCGGAAGCGGTTGAGCCAGTAGCGCACGGTGCGCGGGGCCATGCCGACGCGGGCGGCGGCCTCGCGCTGCAGGGCGCCTTCGTGCAGGGCGAGCAGCAGGTGCGCGCGGCGGCCCACGGTGTCGGTACGCCGGGCGATACGGGCCAGCAGACGCTCCTCGTCGGCGGTGAGCAGGCCGGCGGGCGCGGCCGTGGCGGCGAGCGCGGCCAGGGCGCGCTCGAACTTTGACAGCGGCTGCGGTGTCAGGGCGAAGTCGCGCTGCAGGGCGCCGGCGATGACCGCGAGATCGGCCTCGGCGCCGGCGCCCTTGAGTTCGACCTCGACCTCGTGCTGGGCCGGCAGGGGACCGGCGCCGGCCACGATCGTCAGCGTGTCGAGCGAGAGCTCGGCGACTGGGCGGCCGTCTTTGGACACGGTGCGCAGGACCCGGATCTGACGCAGCTCGACCAGCGGCGCCAGCGCCTGCCCGCGCGTCGCCGAAAGCACGCGCTCACGGACCTCGCCGGCCGGCCACGCTGCCGGCGGGGCGCCGGCGGCGAGGCTGGCCGGCAGCTCGATCTCCCACTCGTCGCGGCGGTGGATGGCGCCGGCCCCGGGGCCGGTGTGCGCCCGGCCGGCGACGGCCTGGTCGCCGCTTGCGGGGGCGCCGCCGCGGCTCTTGACCGTGATGACGACGCGGTCGCCGCGGTCGCGACGCCGGCAGACCAGGCCGGCGGCCTGCAGGGCGTAGTCGTCGGTATCGAGATAGGTGTCGGACATCGCCACGACCTCGTGGCCGGCGATCTCATGGCCGGCGAGCTCGGCGAGCTCGCCGAGTCGGTCGAGCGTGGCCGCGTCGGGGGCGCTGAACTTGGCCTCTATCTCCATGATCTGCACGTCACCTTTCGTGGGCGAAGATGCGCGGCGGCAGCAGCCAGACGAGCGCTCCGCGCATGGTCTGTTCGTCGAGGTCGACGCGGGCGACGGCCGCCTTCTTGACGACCACTGTGCCGCCGGTGATCTGCGCGATGGTCGCGCTGAAGTCGGGTTCGTGGCCGACCAGCATGAGGCTCCGGGCTCCGGCGTGCTCGGCGACGATGGCTGCGAGCCCCTTGCGGTCGAGGCCATGCGCCAGGCGCTCGTCGTCGACAAGCCTGTCGGCGCAGCCGAGCGTGTCGGCGGCGATCTCGGCCGTCTGGCGCGCCCGCGTCAACGGGCTCGTCAGCACGGCATCGACGCTCAGCCCCGACCGGGCCAGCAGTCCGGCGGCCTGGGCCACGACGGCGCGGCCGTCGCTGGTCAGAGGGCGTTCGCCGTCGGGTCCCTGCCACTCGGTCCTCGAGCCCGCCGGGCCGTGGCGGAAGAAGATGAGCTGCAAGGGACCCTCCCGTCTAGCCGCCGGCGAACGGGCGGCGCTTGCCGCGGTGCCGCCCGGATCGCCGCGGCCGGGCCGGCCGGTCGGCGGCGTGCTCAATGAACCACGCCTGGCTTTCGATGGCCTCTTCGCCGTCGGCCGGGTGGGCATGGACGTAGCTGCCGTCGGCCTGCATGAAGCGCGCCTTGACGTTGTCGCGCATGTAGACGGCCAGGATCTCGTCGCGCAGGCGACGGACGATGGCCGGGTCTTCGACCGGAAAGAGGATCTCGACACGGCGGTTCAGATTGCGCGACATGAGGTCGGCGCTGCCCACCAGCACCTGCTCGTCGCCGCCGTTGCGGAACCAGTAGATGCGGCTGTGCTCGAGGAACCGGCCGACGATGCTCGTCACCCTGATGTTGTCGCTCACGCCGGGAATGCCGGGCCGCAGCGAGCACATGCCGCGCACCAGCAGGTCGATCTTCACGCCCGCCTGAGACGCCCGGTAGAGGATGGCGATCATCTTGCGATCGATCAGCGAGTTCATCTTGAGGATGAGGTGGCCGCCGCGGCCCGCGAGCTGATGCTCGATCTCGCGCTCGAGCAGGGCCTCGAAGCGCGTCCGCAGGTTGATCGGACCGACCAGGAGTTTCTTGTAGTCGCGCGTACGTGAGAAGCCGGTGAGAAAGTTGAAGAGCTCGGTCGCGTCCTGACCGATGACTTCGTCGCAGGTGAACAGGTCGAGGTCGGTGTAGAGGCGGGCGGTCACGACGTTGTAGTTGCCGGTGCCGAGGTGCACGTAGCGCCTGATGCCGTCGCCTTCGCGGCGCACGACCATGGCGATCTTGGAGTGAGTCTTGATGCCGACGAGGCCGTACACGACGTGGACGCCCTCGTCTTCGAGGGCTCGCGCCCACTCGATGTTGGGCTCCTCGTCGAAGCGCGCCTTGAGCTCGACCAGCACGGCCACCTCTTTGCCGTTGCGGGCCGCTTCGAGCAGCGCGGCCACCGCCGGAGCGTTGCGCCCGACGCGGTAGAGCGTCATCTTGATGGCCAGCACGTCGGGGTCGTGGGCCGCGCTTTCGAGCCAGTCGATCACCGGCTCGAACGAGTCGTAAGGGCGGTGGATGAGTATGTCGTGCTTGCGGATCGCGGCAAAGATGCTGAGGTCGGGATCGTCGAGGCCCCGGGGCACGGCGGGCACGAACGGCGGGTCTTTGAGGTCGGGCCGGTCGAGGCCGAGCAGGTTGATGCCGCTCATGCCCAGGGGCGGCGGCACGGCGACCAGGCCCTCGGGTTCGAGGTCGAGGTTGTCGAGCAGGATGCGGCGCACGTCGTCGGGGGTCCTCGAGTCGACCGTGAGACGCACGACCGAGCCGAACCGGCGGCGCAGCACGCCCTGCTCGATGGTCTCGAGCAGGTCGTCGGCCTCGAGCTCCTGAATAGACATCTCGGCGTCGCGGGTCACCCTGAAGGTGTAGACGCCGACGATCGTCATGCCGGGGAACAGCTCGCCCAGGTCGGCGGCGATGAGCTGCTCGAGCCAGACGAAGTCGTAGCGGCGCGTGCGGGCCGCGACCGACAGACCCTTGGGCGGCGGCACGGCTACGAGACGCGGCAGCGACGACGGCACCTTGACCCGGGCGAAGAGCTGCTGGCCGCTCTCGTCGCGCAGGAGCACCGACAGGTTGAGACTCAGATTGGAGATGTGGGGAAACGGCCGGCCCGGGTCGAAGGCGAGGGGCGTGAGCACCGGAAAGGCGTTGCGGTCGAAGTAGTCGATGGCGGCGGCGGCCTGAGTCTCGTCGAGCTCGGCGAAGTCGTGGATGTGCACGCCGGCGGCGGCCAGCTGCGGCATGACGTCGGAGACCCAGGTCTCGCGGGCCTCACGCATGAGCTCGTAGGCCTGCTGGCGGCAGGCGACGAGCTGTTCGGCCGGGGTCATGCCGTCGGCCGACAGATCGGCGACGTCGGCTTCGACCTGCTGTCGCAGGCCGGCCACCCGCACCATGAAGAACTCGCCGAGGTTCGAGCCCAGGATCGAGAGGAACTTGACGCGCTCGATCAGCGGATTGCGCTCGTCCTGGATCTCTTCGAGCACCCGGCGCTGGAAGGCCAGCATGCTGAGCTCGCGGTTGATGTAGAGGGAGCGGTCGCTGAGGTCGATGGCCGGTTCGGTGGCGACTGCTTCTGTGGCGCCTGGTTCGGTGGCGGCTGCCTCGTTGGCCGCCGTGTCGGTGCCGGTGGGCGGGACGGGCCGGGACCCGCCGTCCCCACCGGTGGGGGCAGCATTCGAACGTGCTCGGGTGGCCATGCCGGCTCTTCCGTCGAGGTTTGACCGGAACCCCTATACTACCCCATTCATGAGGGTTGCTCGCGCTCAGATATCGTGTCGGGCCTGCGGCTCGGCGCAGCCGCCGTCCGCCGGCGAGACGCGCAACCGAGCCCTCGGGCCTGCCGCAGTCGCCGCCAGCGGAGCCTAGCGGGTCCGGCGCCCGGCGATCGGCCGGCCCTCCGGGGGGCCGAAGAGGCGGTCGAGCAGATGCCAGTGCCAGATCGCCCGCACGGTGAATCCCCAGGACACGGCGATCACGATCAGCAGGATCTGCTCGAGGATCCTCAGCGGCTGGAGCGCGAACAGATGGCGTCCGCCCGGCGTGTACACGATCGCGAGATAGACCACGAACAGCACGGCCGCCATGATCGCCGGTCGCCGGTCGCCGCGCAGGCGGGCGCCGCCCACCCAGCGCATGCTGGGCGGCACGGTGAACGGCAGCAGCAGAAGACCGCAGAGCACGGCCAGCGCCGTCGTGGCCGTCTGCGCCTGGGGCAGAGCCGCCTGGACGGCCTGCTGGGTGCTCGCGCCGGGGTGGGCGAGCAGAAAGCTGTGCTCGCCCGTCTTGAAATAGAGCGCATAGACGGCCAGCTCGAACAGGGCGAGCAGCACCGTCGCCGGTACGGCGAAGCGGGCGAGCGGCCGGTAGATCCTGCCCTTTACGGTCTGGCCGGCCTGGGCCCAGACGATGAGGCCGATCGTCGGTACGGTGGCGGTGAGGTACGACAGCAGGGCGGACTGCCGCGGCGAGAAGGCAAAACCGCCGATCAGCGTGACGAACGGTATGACGAGGGCCCGCGAGAAGATGCGCACCGTGAAGATGTTGAGGATGTCCTGCATGCCGTTGCGGATGCGCTGGCCCTCGCGGAAGGCCGCCGGCAGCACGCCGAACGAGTCGCCCATGAGCACGAGATCGGCGACGCCGCGGGTCGCGGGGCTGCCGCTTTCCATGGCGATGCCCAGGTCGGCGCGCTTCAGCGCGATCACGTCGTTCACGCCGTCGCCGATCATCGCCACGTAGTGGCCGCGCTTGTGCAGGGCGGTGGTCAGGGCCTCCTTCTGCTGGGGGGAGACCCGGCCGAAGACGGCGCCGTCGACCGCCGCCTGGGCAAACTGGCGCTCGTCGAGGGCGGCGAGCTGGGCGCCCGAATAGGCGGTGAGCGCGCTGCCGAGGCCGGCCTGGGTGGCCAGCGCGGCCACGGTGCGCGGGTCGTCGCCCGAGATCACCTTCACTGCTATGCCGGCCGCGGCGAACTCGCGCAACGTCTCCTGCACCTTCGGCCGCAGCTCGTCGGCGAGGCTCACAAGACCCAGCGGCACAAGATCGGCGGGGAGCGTCGGCAGGCGCCCCTCGGGCGCCGCGAACCGCGTCGCCGCGGGCCTGCCGGCCAGCAGCAGGACGCGCAGGCCGGCGGCCGTCCACTCGTCGGTGCGGTCGCCCAGCGGCGCGCCGGGCTGCATCGCCGGCAGGATCGCCTCGGGCGCGCCCAGCACCAGGGTGGCATAGGGCAGAGCGCCGTCGGCGAAGGCCAGGCCGCTCCACTTGCGACTCGACGAGAAGGCCGCCTCGTCGGCGACGGGCAACGCCCGCCCGGGCAGCGCTCTGGTGAGCGCCTCGATCGTGCGATTGGGTACGGCGGTGCTGGCGGCATAGGCGGCCAGCAGCCGCTCGAGCTCGTCGCGCGGCGCCGCGAGCGGCTCGAGCTCGTGCAGGCGGATGGCGTTGGTCGTGAGCGTGCCGGTCTTGTCGGTGCACAGCACGTCGACGTTCGACAGCGACTCGACGGCGTTGGCCTCCTGGATCAGGGCGCCCTTGCCTGCCATGCGCACGGCGCCCAGGGCGTAGGCCAGCACGATGGCGAGGATCAGGCTGTTGGGTACCAGGGCGACGATCACGGTCGTCATCTGCACGCTCTCGACGAACGGCAGGTGCTGGCTCACCGACTGAAAGACGACCAGCACCACGAAGGCGATGGCGATGAACAGCAGGATCCACACCAGCACGTTGGCCTGGTGCTGCAGGGGCGTCAGAGAGCGCCGGTGCGATCTGGCGGTGGCGGTCACCTTGTTGGCAAAGCTGTCGGCGCCGACCGTCTCGGCTTCGTAGCAGCCGGTGCCGGCCACGCAGAAGCTGCCCGACAGCACGGGGTCGCCGCGGCGCTTGACCACCAGCGCGGCCTCGCCGGTCAGCAACGATTCGTCGATCTCCAGATAGCCCGGACCGACCACGCGGCCGTCGACCACGATCTGGTCTCCCGCCGACGCCCTCACGGTGTCGCCGACGACGAGCTCGGCCGGGTCGACTTCGCGCTCGCGGCCGTCGCGCATGACGACCGCGCGGGGCCGCGTCAGGATGGCGATGCGGTCGAGCGTGCGCTTGGCGCGCGTCTCCTGGTAGAGGCTGATCGCCGTGTTGACGAGCACGACGCCGACCGAGAGCAGCGCGTCCAGGTAGTGGCCCACCGCGATCAGCACGATGGCCAGCACGAACAGGAGGTTGTTGATGAAGTTGAAGACGTTGTCGCGGACGATCTCGCGGTAGGTGCGCCCGGCGGCGGCGGGAACGTCGTTCCCGCCGCCGGCCGCCCGGCGCCGCAAGGCCTCGGCCTCGGTCAGTCCGGTCGGAGCAGTGGGAGGTTCGGCGCCGTGTCGTTGGTCAGCGGGGATGGTCGACTCCTTGGCGGGGCGCAGGCTATCGTACCACCGGTCCGCGGCGTGCCCGCCGACCCTGACGAAGCGCCCGCCGACCGCCGCGAAGCGCCCGCCGACCCTGACCCAGCGCCCGCCGACCCTAACGAAGCGGGCCGCGCGCCGCGACGCCGGTTTGACTTGGGTCGCCGCCCTCGGTTAACTTCGTGGTGTGCCGGGTCTTGGCGCCCGGCCAACCGCAGAACATCGTAAACAACGCAGACGACGACGAAAGCGCGGTGCGTTTTACGTGACAGCCCACCTGCGGCCGTGGCGACGGCGTGCATGAACGCGGACGCGGGATCCCCGCACGGTCCGACCGACGCCGCTCCTCCGAGCCTGCCGCCTTTCGAGCTGCCATACCCCGGTGGTCTCGTCGCGCTGTCCGACACGCTGACCGGCGGCCTGGCGCCAAACGAGCGCGTGGCCGGCGCCCGCTCGCGGCGCCTGGCGCTGTCGTTGGCGGCCCGCCTGCGCGGCGCCGATCGTCACGACGGCGCCGCCGAGACGCCGAGTGCCGCTCGCCTCGTGGTCGATCCGGTGCTGCTCGACGAAGCCGACCGCGACCAGAACGTCTATCTCAGCCGGTTCTTCACGCGGCGGCTCACCGCGGCCGTGCCCGATCTCGTCTTTCTGCCCACCGACACGATGGAAGTCGTCGAGGCGCTGCGCTGGGCGCGCGAGACCGCGACGCCGGTGACGGTGCGCGCCGCCGCCTCGGCGGCGCTCGGCGGCGCGGTGCCCAACGACGGCGGCCTCGTGCTCGATCTGTCGCACCTGGATAAGGCCGACATCGACCCTGCCGGTGAGGTCTGCGTCGTCGGCGCCGGCGCCCGGCTGCGGCGCGTGCATCGGGTGCTCGCCCGCCGCGGGCTCGCCCTGCCCGTCTATCCGTCGAACCTGGGCGCTACGCTGGCCGGCTGGCTTTCGACCGGCGGCGCCGGCCTGAACGCGTTCGGCCCCGGCCGGGTGCTCGATATCGTGCGCGCCGCCGACGTCGTGCTGCCCGGCGGCGAGCTCGTGCGCTTCCACTCGGACGGCCGGCTCGACGTCGCTGCCGAACCCGCCGGTCACGGCCATCGCGAGGTCGCGCCCGACCAGGCCGAGGCCTGGTTCGCCCAGCGCGGCCTGCCGCCGTTCGGCCTCGCCGACCTGGCCGGCAGCGAGGGCACGCTCGGGGTCGTGACCCAGCTCGTCGTGGCGGTGGGGCGGCGGCCCGAGATCGGCGCCTTCCTGCTGGGCTTCGCCGACCAGGAAGCCGCTCTGCAGGCCGCCGCCTTCATCGCCGATCACGCCGGCACGAGCCTGCCTCGCCCGGCGAACCTCGAGTTCGTCTCGGCGGCGCACCGCAAGCACGCCGCGCTGGCTGCCGCCGACGACGCCCGCCAGACCTGGCGGGCCTTTCCGGCGTCCCTGTCGACCGATGCCGACATGCCGTGGCGGCGCATTCTCGGTCCGCGCGACCTCGGCGCCGCGTGCGGGGAGTCGCCGGCGCCGGGGTCGGACGCGCCGCAGGGGGAGCCGCCGGCGGCGGGGTCGGGCGCCCCCGACGGGGCGACGGGCTCGGACGGTGCGTTTCTGTACATCGACTTTCTCGAGATCGGCGCCGCGCGCCGCTTCGCGGCGCGCCTCGCCGATCTGCCCGGGGCACCGGTCGTGCTGGCCGACGAGAGCGTCGGCTATGCCGCCGGGCGCTTCCGGCCCCAGCTGACCAAGCGGCTCGGGCCGGGGCTGCTGGCGGCCGAGGTCGATCTGCCGGCCGGCGAGCTCTCGGGGTTCCTCGCCGGGGCCGCCCGCCTGGCGCGCGGCGCCGGCGTCGACCTCGAGCCCGAGGTCTACTTTCTGAGGGGCGGGCGGGCGCTGGTGATTGCCGGCTATCTCACCGACCATCGCAACGCCGGCTTTCTGCTCGACCTCGCTCTCACCCCGGCCCTGCTCGACCTGGCGGTGCGCCGGCACGGCGCGCGTCCGTACGTCCTGGGACGCTGGCAGGGTTCCTTTGCCGCCGACAAGTTCGGTGCCGAGGGCCTTGCCCGCCTGACGGCGATCAAGGCGGCCCTCGACCCCGACTGCCTGCTCGGCCGCGGTGTGCTGTTCGGCCTGAAGCTGCGCGGCCCGCTGGGCCCCGTCGTCGAGACGGCGTATCTGCCCGGAGTGCGTCTGGCCGGCGCTGCCTGGCGCACGCCGGGCCTGGCCGCGGCGCTGCGCCTGGCGCGGGCGGTGCTGCGCCTGGCCCCGGGACCGGCGCGGGGCCGCGGCGAGCCGCTGCGTGCCGGCGCCGGCCGCACGGCGCCCACCGGCGAGCCCGCCTCGAGTCTGCCGCTTCTCGCGCGGCCGCTGCACTGCGTGAACTGCGGCGAGTGCAACGCCGTCTGTCCGATCTACGACGAGCTCGCCTTGCGTCTGCCCCAGACGCTGATCCACCACGCCGAGGCGGCCGGCGGCCGGCGCCGGCTGCCGGCCGGTACCGGCGCCCTGCTCGATCTGTGCCTGCGCTGCGGCGGCTGCGAGCAGGTCTGTCAGGCCGGCATCGCCCACCTCGATACCTACGCGCTGCTCGAGACGCTCCGCCGGCCGTGCGCCGCGCCAGCGCCTGCGCGCCGCGGCGACGGAGCCGGCGGATCGGGCGACGGCGCGCTGGACGCCGGCGGGCCGGGCGACGAGCGCCGCCGCGCCGCCTGGCAAGCCAGCCTGACCGCCCTGCGGCGTTCGCCGCGCTACCGGCGCGCGTTCCTGGAGATCCGACCCGGCGAGTATCTGCGCCGCACGTCGGCGTCGCTTGCCGGCCGGGCGACGTTCCTCGTACTGCGCGCCGAGAACGACGCCGGGGCGGCGGCTACCTGCCGGCACTGCGCCGCCTGCGTCGCGGTCTGCCCTTCAGGGGCCAACCGCGAGTTCGACGACGCCGACCCACGGCTCATCACCACCGACCAGGAGAGCTGCGTGGGCTGCGGCACCTGCGTCGAGGTCTGCCCGGCCAACCGCGACAACGGCGGCCAGACGCTGCGTGTCGTCGAAGCGCCGGCGGCCGACTGGCTGGCCGCGCTCGACGAGCTGGCCGCGCTCGACGAGCTGGCCGCACACGACGAGCTGGCCGCACACGATGCGCGCGCCGCGGCGGCGCCCGCCGCCGCGGCCGGCGGGGCCGGGAGCGTGCCGCGATGAGCGACGCCGCGATCGCCGCCGGCAGCGATCCCCTGGCCGAACTCAGCGCCGACCAGATCGCTCGCTGGGAGGATCTGCTGGCCTACGTGACCGACCCGGATTGCCCGCGCCCGTCGGCCCGCACGGATACCCCGCGCCTGCTGTCGCACCTGCTCGGCCGCGCCGGCGTCGACGAGACCGAGTTCTGGACGTTCGCCCGCAACCGCCGCAGCCGGGTATTGCGCGCCGGCTACGCGCGTCAGTGCCGCGACGTGCCCGGCCTCGAGCTCAGCGCCTTCGACCTCGACAAGCTCCTCAAGGAGCGCTTCCGCCGTGAGCCGCTGACGATCGGCGCGGCCTGGCACCACGGCTACTTTCGCTCGTACTTCTCGCACGCCGCCATCACTCACCCGGCCAACGATGGTCTGCGCGAGGAGTTCTCGACCGCCTGGGACATCGTGCGCAAGCGCCCGGCTGTCGTGCTGCGCGGCGGTGTCGGGGCGCGGCGCCGCGAGAGTCTCGCCGACCTTGCCGCCGTGCGGCTCGACCTGCCGATGATCGTCGGCCCGCTGCCCTACGCCGCGGTCGTGGACCTCGAGATCGCTTACCTGCAGGCGATCGCCGCCGCCGACGCCGCCGCCGACCTGCGCACCCGCAGTCTCGTGGTGATCCCAGCGGACCGGGCGCTGCGCCACGCCGCGGAGCTGCAACCCTACGCGCAGGCGCTGCTCGTACGGCTTGCGCCCCGCCACGCGCGGCTGCTGGGCGGCGTTGCGCGCGAGGGCGGCCGGCGCGACGGGGACGGCGACGGGGTCGGTCGTGACGGCGGCCTTGCGGAGGACTGTGACGCGCTCGCGGCCCTGTTGCGAGGCGCGCGCATCGTCGAGCTCGACCCCTGGAGCGACGGCGAGGGCGGCGGCGGCGAGCTCGCAGAGCTCGCCGCCGCCGCCCTGCGCGTCAACCCGGACCTGCTCCTCTCAGTCTACCTGCGCTACGCCGTCGCGGCGGCCGACGGCGATGCCACCACCGCCACCGCCGCCACCGCCATCGGCACCGCAGCCGACGGGGATGCCGCCGCCGACGGGTCGCCGTTCTGGGAGCGTCTCGTCGAGGCCGCCGGCACGGCCGGTGTCGCCCTGCTGCACTACCACGCCGGCCCGCTCAAGTCGTACCGGCTCACGCCGCGCGTCGATGCCTTCCTCAAGGAGCGCCGGCTGCGCGCTCGGGTGCAGATCGTCTCGGCCGGCGGCGACAGCGACACGCAGGCCTCGGCGGCCACGGTCTACGAGAGCGTCCTGCTCGGCGCCAACGGCGGCGCCATGACCTACGCCGCCGTCATCCCGCTGGTCCCGCAGATCGTCGACGCGCTCGCCGCGGCCGCCAACGGCGCGGCCGGCGGCGGGCTGCCGCCCGAGCCTACCGGTCGGGCCTTGGTCGAGCGCGCCCTTGCGGCCGGCGACCCCGCCGCGCGGCGCGACCTGGCGCTGTGCAGCCTGAGCTGCTGGCAGCACAGCATCCTCGACTTTCTGTCGTGCATGGGCATCGACGACATCCAGAAGACCTCAGGCAACGCCATGGCGATCACCATGACGGCCGACTGGGTGCGCGAGGTCGACGCCCTGGCCACGCCTGAGTTCGGCGCGTTGAACGCGGCCCGGAACCGCGCTCGCGTGGCCGCTGAGCCGGCGCCGCCCGAGGTCGCGGCTCGCTTCCGGGTGTCGGCTCTGCTGGGCGAACGGGAGCCGGGACTGCCGCTGCCCGAGGCCGCTCGCGTACTCGCCGACGGCGGCGCGAGCTACCACGTCGACAACTCGAGCCGGGCGCTCAACGCCGACTTTCTCGAGGTCATCTACCGCATGGCGGCCGGCGAGCTGCCCCGCCTCGACGACTTCTTCGTCGCGGGCGACCACGACGAGTACTCGCTCGACCGCGTCGGGCTGCGGCTGTCGCGCGCGTCGGTGGCCTGGTCGCTATCGCGTCTGAGCCGCGACCCGACGCTCCTCGACTATCTGTCGCTGGCCGTGCCGCGCGGCTTTCTGCGGCCCGGCGCCGCGGACCCCGGAGCCCGCGTGACCGTGCACGGCGCGCCGCAGGCCGCCGCGCTCGTCGGCCTCGAGGCCGACGTGCGCGGCGGCTTCGAGGCGCGCCTGCGCCGCGGCCATCCTCTCGAGCGGGCGCTCGAGGGCGACGAGCCGCTATGGCTGCGCGCCGTCGACGCAGCCGGGCACGAGACGCTGACCGAGCTGTGCCCCGTCGCTTTCGCCGCCGCCGACGCACCCGACGGCCGCGACGCACCCGGCGCGCCCGGCGGTCGCGGCACGACCGTGCTGCGCGCGTCGGCCGGCGGCGCCGTGACCATCCGTCGCGATCCGCGTGGCGGCCTGATCGTAAGCGGTGCGTCTGTGCGCGAGCCCATCTGGCACGGTCCCGTCTGCCACGCCTCGACCTCGCTAGGGGCGGCCTCCGAGGACTATCTGATCGCCCGCATCGAAGGCGCGGCCGGTCTGACCATGACATCGTCGGGCGAAGGCGGGCCGCTACGCCTGGCCGCCGACGACGACATGCGCTGGGAGAGCCTGCAGGCGGCCAGCGGCCATTTCGGCATCACCGGCGCCGACCTGCGCCGCGTGCGCGACGTCGAGATCAAGATCAACCAGGGCGCCAAGCCCGGCAAGGGCGGCCGCCTGGCCGGCGCCAAGGTCACACCGACGGTGAGCAAGGCGCGCAACATCCCGGTCGGCACCGACGCCCTCTCGCCCGACCCCAAGCACGACATCTACTCGATCGAGGACATGCCGGCCGAGGTCTGGCTGTGGCTTCTCTACCGCACCTACTGTGGCATCAAGATCACCGGCTCGAACTACACGAGGTACGTCGCGGCCGGCATGTGGTCGAACTTCGTCGTGGATTACCTGCTGATCGACGCCGGTACGGGCGGCTCGGGCAACTACCACGGCGACTCGGCGCACGTGGGCTGGCCCGACGCCTTTCGCACCATCCTGCACACCCACCACGCCCTCATGGGCGAGCAGGTCGACCTCGACGGCTCGGGGCGCCTCTCGCTCATCCGCGACGGCAACGGCGCGCCCCACGGAGCGAGCGGAGGCACGCGCCTGCTGGCCTCGGGTGGCCTGCGTGGCGAGCTCGACATGCTGAAGGTCCTGATCGCCGGGGCCGACGGCCTGGTCGAGGGCACGATCGGCAAGGCGGCGGCCTTTGGCTGCACCCAGTGCGGCAACTGTCACCTCGACTGTCCGCGCGGCGGCATCACGACCAAGCGCGAGCTCACGGTGCAAAACGAGCGCGACCTCATGCGCCGCCGCATGCGCAACTGGACGGCGCTCAACATGGTCAAGCTGGCGGTGCTGGTCGACGCCCTGAACCGCGAGTCGGGGGCCCTTGGGCACGACGGCGCCGTGGCGCACCCGGAGCTGCTGATCGACGATATCCGCCTGCTGCGCGGGCGCACCGATCTGCTCGAGATGCCGGTGTGGCCGGCGGACGCCGATGGCGGCGAGGGTTGCGCAACGGGTGACGATGCGGCCGCCGCCGCGCCCGCCGCCGCGAAGGTCCCGCCCGCCGCCGCGCCCGCCGCCGCGAAGGTCCCGCCCGCCGCCGCGCCCGCCGCCACACCGGCTGCCGACCACGATTCGTGCCGGGTCGGTTCGCTCGCGGTCAGCGAGCCGGTCACCGTCGACGCCGTCTGGGAGGCGGCGCGGCGCTCGTTCAACGGCGGCAACAACCGTGGCGGCGGGATCGACTTTGCCGGCTTTGCGCCCCCCGCGGTGCGCGACCTGACCGCCGTGATGATCAACACGATCGGGCCCGATCGGCGCGCGACGCTGGGCGAGATGCTGGCCCACTTCGGCGGCTGCCGGTTCGTCGGCGCCGACGGCGCCGAGCTCTCCGCCGCAGCCGTTCTTGGGCGCCTCGACGAGTTCGTCGTGCCGGTGCGCGAGCGCTACCGCGAGGCCGGCGGCTGGCGCGCCGCCGACCTGCGCGAAGACCCCGGCGACTTCGCCCTGTTCTTCGTCGACGTGCGCCCCGACGTGCTGGCCCGCTATGGCCGCCGGCTGCTCGCCGGCGACCGCTGGCTGCAGCGCCAGACCAAATATGGCGGCGTGCCGGATACGCAGCTCGAGGCCGCCCTGACGGCGCTCGAAGCGACCCCGGCCGGCCGCGCGGCGCCCGACGCGCGCCTCGCGGCCGGCTTTGTGGCCGACGTGCGCGAGGAGTACTTCAGCGTCCTTGCTCACCTGCTCGACTCGCGCTACTATCGCACGCACGACGATCCCGGCCACCCGGCGCCGGCCGGCAAGTACGCGGCCAAGCGCCGCGGCTACGTCGTCTCGATGGGCCAGGACCTGGCCGCGCTGAAAATCTCCGGCTGGACGCACACGATCCCCGAGTACTTCGACCTGGGCCGGTTCTGGGCGTGCTACCCGGGGGCGGTCGACGACGGTGACGGCGCCGCTTGCGCTCTGCGCGCCTATGTCTGGGGCATGCACCATCGCTACCCGACCAACTCGCCGGCGCTCGACGCCGAAGGCCGCGGCAACCCGGCCGGCGCTCACCCGTTCAAGGCCTACAACGTGCTGCTCATGCACAACGGCGAGCAGGTCGGGGTCGACTCGACGTCGCCGTTTCTGTGCGAATTCGGCTACGTGCACAGCGATGAGTCGATGGGGGAGGGGGCGGCGCTCTACGAGGGCGACTCGCTCTACGACCGCAAGGCGCTCACCGACACCGAGTATGCGGCCTACCTGATCGACTTCACGCGGCGGGTGCTCGGCCTGTCGACCGAGGAGGCCTCGCAGATCGTCTCACCGATCACCGGTATCGACCTGGCCGCCATCGACGGCGAGCGCCGCCGGCGGCTCGCCCTGCTCGGCCTGAACTACGTGCAGCTCACTCCGACCGGACCTTACAAGTTCACGATCGTCGAGTCGCGGCCGGGCGACGCCGATGGCCGCGCCGGCGCCGATGGTCGGGATGGCAACCGGTCGCCCGGCGCCGCGCCGCGCCGGGTCGGCTTTCGCGAGAACATGGACATCAAGTTCCTGCGGCCCCACGAGCTCGTCGTGTCGGTCGACACCGGCCCCGGCGGGGTGCAGGCCGTAGCCAACGGCAGCGAGGCCAAGATCGCCGACGCCATGCTGCGCGAGCTGCACCGCCAGGGCGTGCTGGCCGACGCCGGCCACGACCTGCGCTTCAGCATGCGGCCGGGCGGCAACCCCGGCAGCGGCGAGCTGGGCGGTGTCGTCGAGGCCTTCGTCACGCCCGGAGAAGGTCGTGTGACCCTCGTCAACCGGTTCGGCGAACCGGTGGCGGTGCCGCGGGCGGGCCGCAAGGTCGCGCTGTCTCACCCGCTGCGTCACGAGGCGCTCGACCCGGGCTGGCGGTCGCTGGTCGACGAATCGCTGCGCGGGCTCGCGGCGGAGCTGCCGCGGGCCGTCGCCGCCGCCGGTCGGGGACGGCGGTTCCTGGGACCCGACGACCCGCTGCCCGGGCCGGCCGCTGCCCTCGTCTCAGAGACGCTCGCGCGTCTGGCGACCCTCAGTCACGCCGACTACCGTTACCTGGTCGAGGAAGCGCTGCCGGACTTTGCCGCCGGTGGCGGCGCCCAGGTCGCGGGCGATGCGAGTCTCGCAGCCGGCAAGGGTGGATCGCCGGCCGCGGGCGCCGCCGCCGCCCGCGGCGTCGCCCTGCGCGTGCTGGCCGAGCTGCGCAAGAGGGTCGCCTTCTGCGACCTGGGCGGCAAGGCGCTCTCGTCGATCGAGTATCTGACCGACGGCGGCCGCGACGCCGCGGGGCGGGCCGAGGGCGGCGTCGCCCGGCTGCTCGACGCGGTGCCGTTGCTGCCCCAGGCCCTCGCCGCCGCGGCCGGTCGGTCGGCGGCCGGCTCACCGCCCGCGCAGCGGGCGGCGGCGGCCGGCCTCTGGGCCCGCCTCACCGCCGCGACGCGCGACGACCTCTTGCCGCCGTCCGATCCGGTCGGCGACGTTCTGGTGATCGACTTTGCCGGCTTTGCGAGCGAGTCGTTCGGGCTCGATTGCGGAGCGCGCTTCGTCAGCGAGGCGGTGCGCCTGGGCTGGCGCAACCTGGTCGGCTTCGGCTGCCTGGGCGGGCCGCGCTATCTGGGCGTCAATCTGGCCGACGAGGCCGGCGCGCCGGCCGAGGGCGTGGTGCTCGAGCTGTTTGGCCGCGAGTCCGGCGACTTTCTGGGGGCTCTGCTCGAGGGGGCGCGGATCTGGCTGTACGGCCAGGCGCAGTGTCACGTCGGCATGAAGGCCGACTCCGGCTATCTGTTCGTCCTGCAGGACGGCCTCAACACCTGCCTGTATGCGGCTCACGGCGGCACGCTCAGCATCTGGGACTCGGGCTCGCGCTTCGCCGTGGCCGGTCAGAACAAGGTCCTGCTGGGCGACGGCGTGGCGCCCGCGCCGGGGCTGAAGTCGATCCACTTCGGCACGCCCAACGAGTATGCCTTCGAGTACCTCATGTCGGGCGGCGAGAACTCGCTGCACGTGGTCATGGGGCTGGCCAAGCCCGACGCCCGCGGCGAGCTTGCCCTCAAGCCGCGGCCCTACGCCGGTAAGTTCTTCATGTCGGGGGCGGCCGCAGGGCGCGTGCTGGTCTTCGACCCGCAGGGCGCGCTCGACCCGGCCCAGTACCACGGTAATGTGGTCCACGAGATCGCCGCCGACGACTGGCAGGCGCTTATCGGTCCGTTCATCGCCGACGAGGCCCGACGCCGCGGCCTGCCGCTGCGCGTCGAAGGTGACGATCTCGTCGTGCGCCTGCAGGGGCAGTGGCGGCGCTTCCGCTACGACGAGGCATTCCTGCAGCTCATTCCCCAGAAGGTCGCCCGCAAGCTGGCCCGTCAGGGCATCACGCCGCCGCAGCTCGAGCAGATCGTCGGCGAGTAGCGTCAGATGCGAGAGGGGCGGGGCGCGTACGCGCCCCGCCCCTCCGCCGATTCTGCGCGTTCGGGCTGGTAGCCGCCGCCAGTCTAGCGCAAGTGTCGCGCGCCGGGCCGCCGGTGGCGCTGCTTACTTGTTGGCCAGCGGCCGCAGGCAGGCGGCCTGCTGTTCGACCTCCCAGACGGTCTGCTCGGGCTCGCCGCACTTGCGCAGCAGCTTGTCCCACTCGAAGTCGACCCAGTCCTGGAGCCGTTCGAGCTGCTCCTCGCCGGGAGCCTTGAAGAGGTGGCTGAAACGGCCCTGCTTTTTGAGCCAGGGCACCAGTGGCTGCTTCTCGCACGGGCGGTAGGTGAGCTTGTACTGGCCGTCTTCGACTTCGAACAGTGGCCAGTAGCAGGTGTTGACCGCTTCGCGAGCGAGCTCGATCGACTGGGCGCCGTCGGAGCGCCAGCCGCGCGGGCAGGGGGCGATGACGTTGAGGAACGTCGGGCCGTCGGTGGCCAGGGCCCTGGCCGCCTTGCGCACCAGGTCGCGCGGGTCGTGCGGCGAGGCCTGGGCGACGTAGCGCAGACCGTGGGCGATCATGATGTCGGTCAGGTTCTTGCGGTTCTGGATCTTGCCTTCCTGCTCCTTGCCGACCGGGCTCGTGGTCGTCCAGGCGCCGACCGGCGTGGCGCCGGAGCGCTGGAAGCCGGTGTTCATGTAGGCGCCGTTGTCGTAGCAGACGTAGAGCATGTGGTGTCCGCGCTCCATGGCGCCCGACAGCGACTGCAGGCCGATGTCGTACGTGCCGCCGTCGCCGCCGAAGGCGATGAACTTGACGTTGTCTTCGATCTTGCCCTGCTTCTTGAGGGCGCGGAAGGCGGTCTCGACGCCCGACAG
>Ga0182014_10002843_pt1 | contig 21337 bp, 18 predicted proteins | sample 612S2DmetaG_FD_120489 | JGI IMG/M metagenome (GOLD analysis project Ga0182014, IMG submission 120489) | Permafrost microbial communities from Stordalen Mire, Sweden - 612S2D metaG | ecosystem: Environmental > Terrestrial > Soil > Wetlands > Permafrost | place: Sweden: Stordalen | collected...
AAGCGGCCATAGAACCAGAAGCTTGCTGAGAAACTCCCCGATGATGAAGGGTACGGGCTTTAGCCCGTACATAAATACCGCAGAATCAGAGCCACTTGCAAAATTGTTTTCTATTAGCTGATAAGCGTCAGGGCACGACTTCAGTCGTGCCGAAAATACTGATAATAAAGGGCGTGCTTTACAGGCCGCGGAAAAACTCGTGAAGTGTGTTTCGAAAAAGTGCTTTGTGTCAGGGCACGACTTCAGTCGTGCCGTATGTGCTGCAAAATCAACGGGCCTTTAGGCCCTGAGGGATGTTTTTCAGGAGTTCAAATTCAATCCAGGCCTTTTTCCGCAGCCTGTTTAGCCCCTGAGGGTTGATTTTCTAGTCAGAGTTAGATTTTCAACAAGTTCCTAGGGTGCCCGTCTGATTATGACGCTGTTCCACTATTGCCATAGGCGGGCGAGCCACTTGGATCGGAACGGTATGCCCCAAATGCGCGCGGCGAATGCAAGCCTCTGCCATCCTCCATTTTGAAACGCCTGAAGCGATGCCCGGTTTGAATGCCATATTCGCGCATAGACTTCTGCAAAACCGCGCTGTCGGATCGCCTGAACGCCTGCGGTAATGAGTGCTGGCGCGATTCCCCTCCCACGAAAATCCGGATCCGTGGTTATTTGTACGAGCTTGGCGGCGTTCGGTCCAATTGGCCAGAGATTTCCGCGCGTTCGGTAGCGATTGCCCCACCAAAACCAGCAGACAGCGACAAGATTGCCGTTTGTCCAGGCACCGAATCCGGCGGATTCCGCCCCGTCGTATTCACTGAGACCATTGATTGCGGCATGGGGAGAGGCCTTCACTTGCACCGCGTCGATCTGAGTGATCGACACGCCGGGCGGTACAGGTACTCGGGGGAGGGTCTCGGCAGCCGTGTAGATCCAATAAAGATCGTACGGGGCGACGACGCGGACTGATTTCTTGACTACTTCGCGAAACATGTCTTAACCAGCCTTTTCAATCTTCCCTTTAGTCGGGTACGTTCTGCGATTCGCATAGCAGCGCGCACCGAAGCATTCAAGATCAAATGCGCCCGAACGAGCACCTTGGCACGCAAGCTTGGCGCAAAAAGAAAGATATCAGCACATTCAATGCTATCGGTGGCGAACATTTGTTTGTGTTGACCCTCTCCCTCTTCGAAATCGAAAATCGCGAACCTCTGCTCGTCAAATAGGGATTCGAGGGCCAAATACTGAAGAACGGTTCCCGGAGATGCAAGGCGAAATTCGGGGTCGTAGCCCAGGTGTTCATAAATAAGCACACCATTTTCTGCGGGACTATAAAGGTACGCAATCGGCCTGTCGCCTTTGAGCAGCAGAAACGCCCGCGCTGTATCATGTTCTCCCCGTGAACGCAGCTCAGTTTGGAACGCCGGAGTATCGGGGAGCCCGTTTTTTAACAGGTTCTCTTGATATGTCTTGAGCGAAACCTTCCGCGCCAGCGGATAAAACCGCAACAGTTCATCGGCAGTTCGAAATTCTTGGTATTCGACACCTTCCTGCTTGAGCTTGCGCACTTTGCGTTGCAAAGAAGACCTTGTCTTCGAGGTAAACTTGCCGAGATATTCCTGAAACGTGCCGCTTAAGTCTACGTAGTGGTGGCGATATGTAGACGGGACATAACACATCGCTCCGTGCTGAACTGACAGGCGTTCCAGAGGCTTCTGAATTGGGTGCGAACGGAGAATGATCGCTTCGATGCCATCGTCGAGAGCACTGAGGGGAATCAAGTCAAAATCCGGGTGCGGGGGCAACTTAAATGGGTGCACCTCCGGCTGTATGGCTCGAAACGCAACAGATCCAATGCTTATTATTCCAAGCCTGAAGGTCAGCCCAAATGTGAATGGCTTCCAATTCACCATATCCTCCCTGCGGCCTGTTCAGCGTAGCGAAACAATGTACGAACCATCCTGCCCTTCAGAATACCAGAGGGTTGCCCAGCCAAAACATCTGATGGTTCAAGCCCCTGAAACACGCAGGTCTGGAACCGCTCGCTGTTCTCTGAGAGGAAATGGCATAAATCTACAAATCGTCCGCGCACAATATGTTTTAGCGATGGATCGCCCCCGCCTCTACGACCCTTTATTAGCTCGAAGCTATGGGAAATGATTACAAAAGTTCCCCATTGATTGTTATACGCCTGCTCAAGAGCGGCTCTCAATTCACGGAATGACGCCGCGCAGACCTGTGCGTGCCTATAGTGTGATGGCCAATCTTGAAAAAAGGATATTGGCATCTCGCAGACATTTGCGAAGCGTTTAGGCTGAAGCAGCCATCCCCCGCCGGGGGGGGGGGGCAACTTGCAAGTGGAATCGCAATAACAATAGTCATAGCTCGAATCGAAGACAATGCCAGATTCAGAAGCTGCCTTCAAAGTATCTAGGTTGGCTGCATAGTCACCCGCTCGAAATGCGCAGGGGGGCTCCGCGCCAGCGGCACGAAGGTTAGAGATTCCAATTCGGAGTAATTCACGTTGCTCGTCTATCTTCAGGCCTGCCATTGGGACGGAAGGAATATGACTGAGCTTAGGGATGTACTGCGTCCATTCGGGATGTAGATGTAACTGAACATCGTGCCCCGAATTTCGGATTTCGCGCACAATTGCACGCAGTGGTTCTATTCCTACGAACGGGCTGGATGCGAACAATGACTCGAGAAAGAAAACGGCGCGCAGCCCAAAGGTGTTGAGCAGCCTGATCTGATATCGTAGCCCGAACTCCCCCGATTTAACGATACCGTAAATGTCACGTTGAATGTCTTTCTGGAGTGCCGAGTCCTTCCAGCCTGAAGAAATGGGATATACCTCTGTATCTATGGTCAGGAACACCCTAAGGGGCGAGCGCATCACATTGATCTCGATTCTTACACGAACTTTTTATAACCGGGCAGGTGGCAGACATCTGAAACAACCACCGAGATTGGGTGCCTGAGGTCTCGATTTTGAGACCGGGAAGGCTCAAAAACTTTAGCGAATAAATATTACACCCGTAAAGTCGGGACGGGGGGCCGCCCCTTAAACAAACCAATCACTGAGGGTACCCCATCCTTCCGCTTTTTTCTGTGGAAGGGTGGGAGACCACGAACCCTGATTTGTCCATTTTCAATTTTCCAAAAAGGTGAACGGGAGAGAATGGCTGAGTCCCCCAGGGACTAAATTGAACCCCTGTGACAAATCCTTTCTGCAATTTTAATTTTCCCTACAGGCCAAGCAACTCACACCACAGGCTCACAGCCCCACACGCCAGTGCACGCTATTTGCACTCTAATTCACCTTAAAAACCGCCGAATTCCCTCATTTGTACATCGATTATTTCAGTATTAAATGTCTTCCTATGCACATCTTTTTCTGCCCGCAAAGCCCCCCTCACCCGCAAAATCGTGTCCTTGGAGCGTCACTGCCGCTCCGGCTTTTGCGCAATAGCCTCCAGCGCCCCCTCGGCGGTCAACCCGGTCACCCGCACCCGCACCAGCCGGTTGGCTTCGAGCCGCCCTTCCAGTTCCACAGGCAGAAAGTTCTCCGTCAGCGCCACGCTCCGGCCACGCGCCCCCAATTCCACCGCCGTGTGCAGCGTAATCGCCTCCAGCTCCTGCCCCACGAAGCGCATCCGGTGCGCCTTGCTCTTCTCCGCGGCCAACGCGCGCAGGACAGCCATGCGCTCCACAACCGCCTCGGCCGGAACCGGCCGCTCAGCGTGCAATGCCCAACCCGGCGTGGCTGGCCGCGGCGAAAACGGAAACAGATGCAGGTAACCGAAGGGCAGCGCCCGCACCATCGCCACGGTCTCTTCGAACTCCGCGTCTGTCTCGCCGGGAAAGCCCACCATCACGTCCGCGCCCAGCGTCAGCGCCGGTCCGGCGGCCCGCATCAACGCCTCAACCTTCTCCGCGTAGTGCCATGGCCGGTAGCGCCGATGCATCCGCCGCAACACTGCGTCCGAGCCCGACTGCAAGGGCAGGTGCGCATGACGCGCCAGCCGGGCTGCTCCCCATCCAGGATTGCCAAACTCGGCCACCAGCCCAATCAGCCCCGCGTCCCAATCCATCGGCTCAATCGAACTGAGCCGCAGCCGGGGCAGCGCCGTCCGCTCGAAGATCTCGCGCACCAGTCCCGCCAGCGTCGGTCTGCCTGCGTCCTCGGAGGCCGAAAAATCCCGTCCCCAGCGCCCCAAATTGATCCCTGAGAGCACCAATTCGTTGCCCCCTGCGGCGACAAAACCCTCCACCTGCCTGAGCACCGTTGTGGCGGGCAGGCTTCTGGAGGAGCCGCGCGTCTGGGGGATCACGCAAAACGTGCAGCGATTCCCGCATCCCTCCTGAATCTTCAAATTCGGTCGGCTCTGGGCGCCGGGCACAACCTGTGCCCCCTCCAGAAATGAGTGGGCAAACCGCTCGTCCGCCCAGATGGGAGCGGCGCCAGAGAGCAGCAACTCCACGCTGACCAACCCGGACGGTTTCACAGGTCCAGCTCCAACCCGTCCTTCGGCCAGCCCCAAAATGATCTCCGGAGCCAGCGCCTTGTGGCTGTTGCCCACCACTGCGGCCACGCCCTTCAGCCCCGCCAGCTCCTCCGGCGCGCGCTGCGCGTAGCAGCCGGTCACCACGATTCTTGCAGCCGGATTCAGCCGGTGCGTCCGGCGGATGAAGGCCCGCGCCGCTCGGTCGGCCTCCGCCGTCACGCTGCACGTATTCACAACAATCAAATCAGCCGCCGCCGGGCCTTCTTCGCCAAGCCCTGCGTTGCGCAGCCGGTCACTCACCGCCTCGCCATCCGCGCGTGCAGCCCTGCAACCGAAATGCTCCACATGAAAACATGACGCCATAGATTCAGTCTAAGACCTGCCCATTCCACGCGCACAGTGCCACACACAACCTCCGGTATACTGGAAGTAGCCGCAATGCTCTGCGGATTTCCCTGTCAACCATGCCATCTTCTGCCGCAGCTGCCGCTCCTGCCCCGTCCATCGCCGACCCCAGCGGCAACACGCGGCAGATCCTCGGCTTCGTCTACTTCACCTTTATCGTCTATCTTTCCATCGGGCTGCCGCTGGCCGTGCTGCCGCCGTACGTCCATCTGCGCATGGGCTACAGCGCGGCGCTCGCCGGCCTGGTCATCAGCATTCAGTACATCGCCACGCTCGCGAGCCGCCCCTGGGCCGGCCGCATCTCTGACCGCGCCGGCGCCAAGGTCTCCGTGCTCTGGGGCATGGGTGCCTGCTCTGCCAGCGGAGCGCTGCTGATTGTCGCCGCCTCCCTGCACTCGATTCCCTGGCTCAGCCTTGCCGCGCTGCTGCTGAGCCGCCTGGCGCTGGGCGTGGGTGAGAGCCTCGGCTCCACCGGTTCAACCCTCTGGGGCATCACCAGCACCGGCCCAGGGAGCACCGCCAAGGTCATCTCCTTCAATGGCATCAGCACCTATGGCGCGATGGCGCTGGGCGCTCCGCTGGGCGTGGTCCTCGATCAGATGTGGGGCCTGGCCTCTATCGGCCTGCTCACCCTGCTCATCGGCGCCTTCAGCCTCGCCCTCGCGTGCCGCAAGAGCCCTGTCACCGTAACCCCCGGCGAGCATCTGCCTTTCCGCGACGTCATGTTCCGCGTAGCCCCGCACGGCTTCGGCCTGGCGCTGGGCGGAATCGGCTATAGCGTGCTGGCCACCTTCATCACTCTCTTCTACCTGAGCCGCCACTGGACGGGTGCCGCACTCTGCCTCACGGCTTTTGGATTGGCATTTATTGCTGCGCGCCTCCTCTTCATCCAAACCATCAACCGCTTCGGGGGCTATCCGGTAGCCATCGTCTGCCTTTCTTTCGAATCGCTGGGGATGCTGCTGCTCTGGCGCGCCTACTCGCCATGGATGGCCTTCACCGCCTCCGCCCTGGCTGGCTTCGGCTTCTCGCTGGTCTTTCCGGCGCTGGGCGTTGAAGCAGTCAAGCGGGTCACGGAAGGCAATCGCGGCGCCGCCCTCGGCGTCTTCACCGCCTTCTCCGACGTTTCCTTTTTCCTTACCGGCCCCGTGGCCGGCGCGGTGATCGGCGTCTGGGGATACTCCAGCGTCTTCCTCTTCGCGCTGCTCTCTGTGCTGGCCGCACTGGGAATCGCGATCGTCCTCCGGCAGATGCAGGCGCGTGATCTCGAAGGCCTCAAACCGCACTCCGGGAGCTTCGTCTCGCCAAAGCCCTGCTAGGCATAGAAAACGGAGGCCGGGATGGCGTGGCAGAGGCCACGATCCTCTGCCACGAATCTCCCCATCAGTGCCGATTCGCTTCAAACTTCACCAAACGCACAACGGCCACCCCGAAGGGTGGCCGTGCTGCCCTGCTCAGGAGAAAAGCGCCTTACTGCTCGTTCTGCTCGCTTTTCTCGCTCTTTTCGCTCTTCCAGTTGATCAAATCGCCAAGAGTCGTGGTTGAGCTGGAGACCGGCTGCTTGTGGCTCTCCTTCTTGTAGCTCTCCACCTGTGCGCGGCTGGCTTCCTGGCCGATGGCACGCAGGCTCAAGCCTACCTTCTTCTCTTCCACGTTGATCTTGATGATCTTGAACTCGTGCTCCAGGCCCGTTTCCAGCTTCGAAGGTCCACCGCCCTCGTCGCCGGCCTCGGAGATGTGGCACAAGCCCTCGACGCCTTCTGCGATCTCGACAAACGCGCCGAACTGCGCTGTCCGCAGAATCTTGCCGTGGACCACGTCGCCCACCCGGTGCGTTGCGAAGAAGCTCTCCCACACGTCGGGCTGCAACTGCTTGATGCCCAGGCTGAGACGGCGGTTCTGCGGCTCGACGCCGAGAACAACAGCCTTCACCTTTTCGCCCTTCTTCACGATCTCGGAGGGATGCTTGACGCGCTTGGTCCAGCTCAGGTTCGAGACGTGAACCAAGCCGTCGATGCCGTCCTCAATCTCGATGAAGGCGCCGAAGTCGGTCAGGTTGCGCACCCGGCCCTCGACCACTGTCCCGGCCGGATACTTATCCGCCAGATTCTCCCAGGGGTTTTCCATCAACTGCTTCATGCCCAGCGAAATGCGGCGGTCGGCCGGATTCACGCTCAACACAACAGTCTCCACCTCGTCGTTCGGCTTCACCAGCTTCGACGGGTGCTTCAGGCGCTTGGACCAAGTCATCTCAGAGAGGTGAACCAAGCCCTCGATGCCCTGCTCCAACTCGACAAACGCGCCGTAGTCGGTGACCGAAAGAACGCGGCCATGTACGTGCGCGCCCACCGGGTAGCGCTCCGTGGCGTCCAGCCAGGGGTCGGGCGTCAACTGCTTGAAGCCCAGTGAGACACGCTGCTTGTCCTTGTCGAACTTGAGCACCTTGACCTGGATCTCGTCGCCTACATTCACCAGATCGCGGGGATGCGTCAGCCGGCCCCAGCTCATGTCAGTGATGTGCAACAAGCCGTCGATGCCGCCCAGGTCAACGAACGCGCCGTAGTCGGTCAGGTTTTTCACCGTGCCGGTCAGCACCGCGCCCTCGCCCAACTGCTCCAGAGTCTGCGAGCGCTTGGCGTTTTGCTCTTCTTCCAGAATTTCCTTGCGGCTCACCACCACATTGCCGCGCTTCTTGTTCAGCTTGATGACGCGGACTTCAATCTGCTGGCCGATATAGCCGTCCAAGTTGCGGACCGGGCGAATCTCCAGCTGCGAGCCGGGCAAAAATGCCTTCAGCCCGATGTCCACCGTCACGCCGCCCTTGACGCGGCTGACCACGGTGCCCAGTACCGGCGTCTTGTCGGCGGCGGCCTTCTCGATCACGTCCCAAACGCGCAACCGCTGCGCCCGCTCATAGCTCGCCAGGTAACCGCCTTCCGGCTCCTCGCGCTCGATCACCACATCAATCGGATCGCCGGGCTGGAACTTGACTACCCCAGCGGCATCCGTAACCTGTTCGAGCGGCACCAGCCCCTCGGACTTCAGGCCCACATCCACAACCAGGTGCTTTTCTGTCTGCTTGAGCACAGTGCCGGAGACAATCTTGTCTCCATAGGCTTCAACGGCAGCGGCCTCGGCGGCCTGTTCGCGTTCGAAGGCAGCCAGTGCGGCGGAAAAGTCCATCGACTCCATGCCGTGCTCTGCGCGCGCAGCAGCCTTTACGGGCGCTGGCGCCGCGGCAACCGGTTCGGCGGCAACAGCCACTTCCGGTTGAGGTGCGGCCGTTGCCGGTTCAGCTTCGGCTTGCCGAGCTGCTTCTGCAACAGAAGCCACTTCGGCTTCGGGTGCCGTTTCAATCTTGGGTTCGGCTTGGGCTACGGGCTCGGATTGCGCGGGAGTTTCCGTTGCAATTGGGGCGGGTGCGGCCTCTGCTGTGGCTTCTACCACTTGCGCGGCCTCGATTTGAGGCTCGGTTGGGGCATCGGCGTCCAGCGTAACTGCTACGGCGGTTTCGGCGGTCTCTGTGTTGGACGTGGATTCTGGCAACGGCTGCACTTGCTCCGTCGCAGGTTCGAGGGTTGGGCTTTCCAATTCAGTATTCAGGGTTGTACTCTCGGTTTCGGGATTGAGGACTTTTGCCATCGCTGCCAGCTCCGGGATTCCTTGCTCCCGCGACTCAAACTTGCCTGCCGCTGGGGGGTGCTCCCTCTGGCGCGATTGCTGTCAACGAGGGAGGCCGGAGACCGTCTTCCCGTCGGCAACGCGTGCCTGTCTTCGTAGTGCCTTCACAAGGGACAATCCCTCCAGCTCGTTGGGCTGGCATGGAAAATGACTGGTCTCCTTGGGAAACACCCGGCAGGCAACGGCTGGCTGAAGGGCGGCCGCAACTTACTGCTGGAATCCGCGCAGGAAGCTACGCTCATCAGTGTAGCAACCGCATCTTTCCCCCGTCAATGCAATAGATTGCCTTAAACCCAATGCAAGCCGCCCGGGAATCGCAAATTCACACGCCGCGCGCCTAAAAGCAATGGACTTTCATCTGCATCTCAACCTATTCCCCACAAATCTCCGCGCTCCATCTTTGCGCTTTTTTCTGGTGCAAAGATAGGAAACCTCGAGCCCTACCCCACGCGCAACCCGGTATTCGCTTCTATACTGGTGCAGACGGAACCCCAACAATGGATCTTCTCTGGACTCCCTGGCGCTTTGCCTACATCACCACAGCGGACAATGCTGTCCGTCCCGGCGTTCCCGCGAGTCTGGCGGCTTGGCCCGGCGACCACAACTGCGTCTTCTGCAACCTGATCGCCTCCATCGACTACGCCATTGCCAACGGCATGAATCGGGACGAAGCCGAAGCAGCCGGCGGCCTCATCCTGCGCGGCAAGCACTGTTTTGTTTGCCTGAACGCCTTCCCATACACCTCTGGCCATGTGATGGTGATGCCCTACGCCCATCTGGACCGGCTAGCCAAAGTGCCCACGGAAGCCGCCCATGAGTTGATGGATCTGGCACAACAAACCGAGCGGGCGCTCGACCGGCTCTACCACCCCCACGGCTTCAACTTTGGCATGAACCTGGGCCAGGCCGCAGGCGCCGGCGTCGCCGGGCATCTCCACCTCCACGCCATGCCCCGCTGGGTAGGCGACACGAATTTCATGACTACGATAGCCGAAACCCGCATCCTTCCCGAAGACCTGGATACCACATGGAAGCGGATGCGAGCCGCCTTCGCGGAGTTGGCGGAAGAACAGGGTTAGCGGAGTTCGCCGCGCTATGCGCGTGTGGGCGGAGTTATCCGGCTCAGCCAAAATCGTTTCCGTGCCCCATCCTTGCGACTCTTTTCTGACGCAAAGATGGGAAGCAGCGAACCCCTCAAGCTGAATCCTCTACTCCGCCTCGTCATTCTCTTCCGCGCCAGCCGCCAGCGCCAGCCCCGGCTCTTCGACGCCGGCCGCATCCAGTAGATTCTGCGGCAGAGATTTGCCCGTACGCACGCCTAGCTCCTTCAGCATCTCCACCTGACGAATCAGGTTTCCGCGGCCCTCGCTCAGCTTCTTCATTGCATTGCTGTAACTCGCATCAGCATCGTGCAGGCCTTTGCCCACTTTCTCCAGATCGTTTACAAAACCCACAAACTTGTCATATAACTCGGCCCCGCGGCTCATGACGTCCCGCACGCCGCGAGCCTGTAACTCCTGCTGCCAGAGGTTATCGACGATGCGAATCACAAACAGCAGTGTCGTCGGACCCACCAGCAGAACTTCCCTCTCATACGCATAGCGCCATAGTCCCTCGTCCTCGTGTAGCGCCACCAGGAACGCTGGCTCGACGGGAATGAACATCGCCACAAAGTCAGGCGTCTCCAGCGTACCCAGCTTGTGATAACGGCGGGCAGCCAACTCGTCCACATGGCCGCGCACGCTGTCCATATGGCGCTTCACGGCCGCCTTGCGCGCCTCATCGGTCTCCGCATTCACTGAATCGGTGTAGGCGTTCAGCGAAACCTTCGAGTCGATCACCAGATGCCGCCCGCCGGGCAGGTTCACGATCACGTCCGTGATGGCCGACTTGCGCTTCCCATCCTCTTCGCTCGCATCTATAGCAAATCTCTCTTGAAAGCTGTACTGCTCCCCTTCGCGCAGCCCGGCCTTTTCCAGCAGGTCGCGCAAGATGAATTCACCCCAGTCGCCCTGCGCCTTCGACGAGCCTCTGAGCGCCGTGGTCAGGTTGTGCGCCTCTTCAGTCAGTTGCTGGTTCAGCCCGCCCAGCGTGCCGATCAGCGTCTCCAGCTTGGTCACGCCGGTCTTCGAGTCGCTCTGAGCCTCCTCCACCTTCTTTCGAAACTCGTTGATTTGCTCCTTGAGCGGCGCGAGCAGCGTCCCCAACTCCTTCTGGCTGCCCTCCGAGAAGCTTTTCGTCTTCTTCTCCAGGATGTCGCCAGCCAGCGCCTCAAACTGATTCGCCAAGGTCTGCTTGGCTGCTTCCAGCAGCGCCAGCTTTTCCTGCAAATTTTTCTTTTCGTTTTCGAGCTTGGTCTCCAGTTCACCGATGGTCTTCGCGGACTGACTCTCCAACTCGCTCTTGGCCTGCAAATAGGCGCGCAGCCCATCCCGTTCCGCCGTCAACTGCTCGATCATCCTTGCCCGCTCGGCAGCCAGCGACTCAAACCCCGCCCGCGCCGCCGACTCAGCCTGTGTCTGCGCCAGTTCGCCCCGAACGGCACTCAATTCGCCCGTCAACTCCTGCGCGCGCTGCCCCAGTTGTGCCTTTTCAGCTTTGGCAGACGCGGCTCGCAACCAAAATCCTAAAAAGATTCCCGCAAACGCGGCGGCAATTCCCAGAATCAAAGCCTGCATCAGTCCTTCCCTTTCCCACTTCGCCTAATGTACGCCTTTTGCCTGTGGTTTTTCCGCCAATTTTGGCCGGTTTTCTGTTCCCTGTCCACTGTCCACTGTTCCCTGCCTTTACACGCCTTCCCCCGCCCGGTAGACTTGAAGCTTCGGGGCCATGCGCATTTTTGGGGCGTGGCGGTTGTATTCCCCTGCCACGAGCCGGTATTGTAGGCATACGGAGCCTGAACAGGCGAGCCCCGGAGAGATTCCCAAGTTTCGAAATTCACGAGGAGAAGCACGCATGGCCGTTGAAGAAAAAGTCAAACAGATCATCGTCGAGCAGTTGCAGGTGGACGAAGCCGAAGTCACCCCCGGCGCTAGCTTCCAGGAAGACCTGGGCGCGGATTCGCTGGACGTTGTCGAGCTGGTAATGCAGTTCGAGGAAGCTTTTGACCTGGAGATTCCCGACGAAGACGCCGAGAAGATCAAGACCGTCAAGGACGCCGTCGACTACATCGAGAAGAACGAGAAAAATACGAAAGGCAGCAAGTAACCAGTGACCCGCCGAGTCGTTATCACCGGCCTGGGGCTGATCTGCGGTGTAGGTAATACCGCGCCCGAGGTGTGGCGGCAGCTATTAGCTGGTGCCAGTGGTATGGGGCCCATTCAGGGCTTCGATACCACTGGCTTCCCGGTCACCTTCGCCGCCGAGGTCAAGAACTTTGACCCTCTCAATTTCGTGGACAAGAAGGAAGCGCGCAAGATGGGGCGCTTCATTCATTTTGCCTTTGCCGCCACGCAGGAGGCCATCGTTCAGTCCGGCCTCCAGATCACCCCGGAGATTGCCGACCGGGTTGGTGTCTTCATCGGCTCCGGCATCGGCGGCTTTGAAGTCATCGAGCGCGAGCACACCAACCTGATGAACGGCGGCCCACGGAAGATTTCACCCTTCTTTATTCCCGCCGCTATCGTCAACATGGCTGCCGGCCAGATAAGCATCCGCTACGGAGCCAAGGGCCCGATTTCGGCAACGGCTACGGCTTGCGCCACCTCGGCCAACGCCATCGGCGATTCGGTGCGCATGATCCTGCACGGCGACGCTGATGTAATGATCGCCGGCGGCGCTGAAGCCGCGGTCACGCCTCTGTCGGTGGGCGGTTTTGCCGCCATGCGCGCTCTTTCCACACGCAACGACGAGCCCACCCGCGCCAGTCGACCCTTCGATAGAGACCGTGACGGCTTTGTCATCGGCGAGGGCTCCGGCATCCTCATTCTTGAGGAGCTGGAGTTCGCACGGGCGCGCGGAGCCAATATCCTGGCCGAGGTGATCGGCTACGGCATGAGCGCCGACGCTTATCACATGACCAGCATTGCCCCCGAGGGACAGGGCGCGCAGCGCAGCATGAGAGCCGCTCTCAAGGACGCCGGCATCCGGCCGGAAGAGGTGGGCTACGTCAACGCCCATGCCACCGCAACTCCCGCTGGCGACGGCAACGAATCGCAGGCCATCGAGGCAGTCTTCGGAGAGCACGCCCTCAGCCACACGCTCAAGGTCTCCGGCACCAAGTCCATGCACGGGCACCTGCTGGGCGGCGCTGGCGGTCTGGAAGCCGGCATCACCGTGATGGCGCTTCAGCATCAGATGCTGCCGCCGACCATCAATCTGGAAAACGTCGATCCCGAGTGCCGTTTGGACTACGTGCCCAACAAGGCCATCGCGCACAGCTTCGACATCGGCCTGTCGAATTCATTCGGTTTCGGCGGCATCAACGCTACGCTCATCCTGCGCCGCTGGATGGAGTAGCAGCCCGAAACTCAGCAGACAAGAACAGCGCGAATCCCATGCGGGGTTCGCGCTGTTTGTTATCTCAGACTCAATCCTTGCATCATCCGGTAACCGCTGCCCAGCCTACGCTGATCAAGAAGAAAAGCGTCCACCATCCAAAGACCGCTATATAGCCGGAGTTGCGCTTGACGCCCGCTACAATCGCCGTCCCAATCCCCAGCAGCACGAGCATCCAGATGGTGGTTACGTCCAGCCAGCTTGCCAACGTGAAGAGTGCCTTGTTGGCTTCCAACGGATTGGGGTAGAGAAAGGCAGCCAGATTCGTGGGCGCAAAAGTCTTCAGATTGAACGTCTCGGGCGCCAATCCCGCAAAGATCACGACGGTCCCCAGCAGCGATTTGATCATTCCCGGCAGGCTCGCGTAGAACCAGACAGCAAGAATGCTGCCGTACTTCGCTTTGCCACCAAAGACGAAGTTGATCGTGCCCCACAGCCCAAGTGAGCCCAGCGCAAGAATGGCCAACCCCAACACGGGCCCGGCTGCAAATCCCCCCTCGATGCTGTACTGGGTGTACTTTAATGCCGTTTCTCGCGCCGCAGGCGCATTCGCAAGTTTTTCCTCTGTCTTCACATCGCTGTGAAGCGTATTCTCCGCCACCTGTGCCCAGCCGATTTTGAGGGTGATGGCGGTAAACAGAACGTAGCCGACAATCGCGGTAAGGATGAACGGCATCCACCAGCTTCTGTTGCCGCGCTTGATGTCCTCAAAGGTCTTTGACGGCGCGGAGAATGTGCAGGTAACGCGCTGCCACTGGGAAAGGCCGGAGTTTGCCTCGGCCGCAGATTGAAGTTCCAGGTCGCTCATATTTCCCCTCGTTGAGCCCATTGGGCCATGGCCGCGATTGTAACCTCGAAGGGCCTACGCTGCACAATTAAAATCCGTTTACGTCCCGCGATGCCGAAGATACGCGGGCTCTGCTCTCTCTCGGCGACGGCTGTGGCCTGCGCAGCAAACGGGCGCGCCTTCTGTTCGCGCTGCCCAGACCTGCACTGTTCCGGCTTCGGCTGCTCTGGCTTTCACTGCTTCGCCCTGTTTTTATCGTCGGACTTTGTACCGGCGTGGTCTGCACGACCATTGCCAGCACCGCCGTCATGGGCGTCGGCTTGCCCGGCACGTAGTTCTTGTAAACGGTGATATGGAAGCAGGACTGCTGAAACTCTTCCTCTACGTCGATCAGACCGGCCTGTTCAAGCGGCAGCAGCCATGCGCGCATCCAGCCCACCTCCTGCCGCGTCAAGCCCTGCTTGGCGATGTCGATGGTCGCCCCAGTCAGGTGTGGGCTGGCAACATCGCCTTCGGCCGAGGTGGCGTTTCCATTCACCTTCTCCAACTGCTTCTGATAGGCGACCGTCCGTACCGCAGAACTTACCACAAGTGGCCCACGGAACGAGGCCGCATGCGCACGCGACAAATCGGTGAGAAAGCCTGCCGTCCACGGCCGGCAATAGCGCCGGTTCTCCGGCAGATTGCTGTTGATCGTCAGCGCCGCGGAAACCGGCACCGGCACCAGCATCTTGCGGGCGATGCGGTCGGCCAGATCGTTGTCGTCCTGGATACGCTCCAGGCCCTCGGCTTCGGTCTTTTCGTTTTGCCGTACCAGCGACTCGTAGCTCCCGCGCAGTGGCGGGGGCATGGCAAACCGCGTCGTGCTCAGCGAAACAGTTTCGACCACAGCGGGGCGCGGCGGCGCCTCTGCCTCCCGGCGCTGGCGGGAGTTCATGACCGCATGAGACTTCGTGACTGAATGGAGTTTCGTAGCTGAATGGAGCTTCGTGTCCGGTTCGGAATTCGCGGCTTGCTGGGAATCGGCGGCTTGCTGGGAATTCGCAACTTCACGGGAGCGCGATGGCTGCCCATGCGCTGCCGGATGCGCGTCTCCACCGGCCGCATGTTGGCGTGCGGAAGTCGGCCGCTCTGCCCGACCGTTTTCATGCGCAGGCGCTGGCTCGGCAGCCTCTTCAACCGGATGCTTCGGAAGACGCTTCGCCGCGCGAGTTGCCGCGCCTCCACGAGCAGGTCCAGCCACATGGCTCGCCGGACGCCGTGCTTCCCTCTCAGATGTGGCTGCTTGCTTGCGAGACGTGGCTGCTGATTTGCGTGGAGCTGCCGCGGATTTGTGAGAGGCTGCCGCGGATTTGTGAGAGGCTGCTGCGGGCACAACACCCTTATGCGGCTTGGCCGAGCGGTTCGGCAAGCCATTAGCCGCGCTCACTGAGAGCACAGCCAACGCGATAGCGATGATTAGGGTACGCCGCATAAAGGAGCGTGCGGAGAATCCAGAGCAATTCAAGTGTAGGCCCATTCGTCCGTAATTTCGAGTATCGAGTAGGGTGCGGCTTTGTCCGATAATTGGTGATCAGAAATCAGGGCTCCGAATCAGCCGCAGCACCGTTCCAATTGCAACAGCGTCAGATCATCGTTTTTCAATTGCGCTCGAATTTATTTTAGCTTTGGCCCAGGCGTGGATGAACCTAGCGCCAGGTCAGCGGACTGGAGCATCTTCACGTCGAGAAGATCCTGTTCTCTGCCGCTGGCCAGTTTGTTGCGGATGAAGTCGCCCTTGGATATGACCCAAGTGGAAATCTCGCCGTCGATCCGGCCTTCAATGCGATGCTCCCAGGCTTCATCGAAGCGGATGCCGTCGATCTGCTGCAAGATGTCAATCCGCGCCGGCGACTGGCCGATCTGGAAAACTGTACCGTCGGTAAAATCGGCTGGAGTCAAGCCGCCGAGAGGCGCGCCGTATTGGGCAAGTGCGCGAAAGACAGCTTTGCTGGATCTCTTCATCCGAGCGGATGAAGAGATCCAGGTCTTTCGTCGTGCGCGGTTCGAGATGAACGCCGCAGGCATAGCCTCCAACGACAAGATACTTAACCGCGTGGGCGTTGAACGCGCGTAAGAGTTCTTTCAGATCCTCGTCCATCATGACGCGGTGCTCCTTTGAATGAGGCGGCAAAGGCGTAGGCGGCTTCGCTAACCTCCCATACGGCAGTGAGCCGGTCACCGACAGATTGGCTTTGCCAGTATCGATACGTCTCCATTTGTTGCTCTTGGGGATTGACAACTTTGCGGATTGTCTTGTCGATGCCCATGTTTCACATCCACTCAGTGTGACGCCGGGTGCCCCGGGTCTCGATTTTGAGACCCGGAAAACCACACCTCCGCTTCATTGCAACAGCGTCGGCTCGTCGTCCTTCAGCTCTTCCGGCGGAATGATCACCGCGGCAGCCACCTTGTCGTCGGACTCCAGATTCAGCAGCTTTACGCCCTGGGTGGAGCGGCCGGCTGCCCGGATGCTGTTGGTATCGATGCGGATCATCTTGCCGAACTGGCTGATCACCATCAGCTCGGAGGTTTCATCCACCAGCAGAATCGCCGCGGATTTGCCCACCTTGTTCGTGGCCTTCAGGTTCGTGACCCCCTGGGCCGCGCGCGCGGTCAGGCGATACTCGTCGATATCCGTACGCTTGCCGAAGCCGTTCTCGGTGATCGTCAGGATAAGGAATTTCTTGACGCCCAGGCGTTCGTCCAGGTGCTTCAATTCCTTCTGCGCTTTATCGACAGCCTTCTCCGCATCTTTATCCGCGGCTTTCAGCGTCTCGTCATCCGCGGGGCCGTTGCGTCTCGCCTCGCGCGCCTTCTGCAGAGCATCCTTGGCGTCGGAGCAGGCAGCGCGCAGAGAAACCAGCTTCTCGGTCATGCCGAGCGCCGCGGCGCACTCGTCGCGATTCAGCTCCCGCGTTTCATCCGAGCTGGTCACGGCCTCGCCAATGACATAGTCGCCCTTCTTGAGCGAAATGCCCTTGTTGCCCGCTGCGTTGCGACCCATGGGACGAAGGCCGATTCCGCTGCGCTCCGGATCGTACTCCTCCTCGAAGCGGATGGCCATGCCGTCGCGGGTGCCCAGGAAGATGGTCTGCTTGCCGTCGGTCAGGTCGGCGGCGATCAGGTCGTCCTCCTCATCGATGGCGATGGCGATGATGCCCCGCGACATGACATTGCTGAAATCTTTCAGCGGGGTTTTCTTCACGATGCCGTTGCGCGTGGAGAAGAAGATAAACTTGCCTTCTTCCTCCAGGTCGCGAACCGGCAGGATGGTGCGGACATTTTCGCCGGGCTGCAAGTTCAGCAGGCTCTGCATTGACTTGCCCTTGCCCGCCGCGCCCACATCCGGAATCTCATACACCTTCAACCAATAGACGCGGCCGGTGTTGGTAAAGCAGAGCAGATAGGCGTGCGTCGAGTTCACGATCAACTGAGAGACGAAATCCTCATCGCGCGTCTTCATGCCCATGCGCCCGGTGCCGCCGCGCCGCTGTTGGCGATAGATGGAAATCGGCGTCCGCTTCAGGTAGCCCTGGTGGCTGACCGTCACCGCGACCTGCTCATCGGCGATCAGGTCTTCCATCTGCAACTCGGCACTCTCGTCCACAATCTTCGTGCGCCGCGCGTCGCCATACTTGTCACGAACCTCTTGCAGCTCCTTGACGATCACCGCGTGCAGCTTCGCCTCGCTGGCCAGGATCTCCTCGTACTCGGCAATCCGTTCGCGAACCAGCTTCAATTCGTTCAGCAGTTCGTCGATCGACAGTTGCGTCAACCGGTAGAGTTGCAGTTCGAGGATCGCGTCGATCTGCTTGACCGTCAGGCCTTTTTCCTCGTGCGGCAGCCGCTCCCGGTCCAGGTTGAGGACAATGTCCTTGCCCTTGCCCCACGCATACAGGTTCTCGCGCGCTTCAGCCCTCGAACCCGATCCGCGAATGATGCGAATGACCGTGTCCAGATTGTCGAGCGCGATCTTCAGGCCTTCCAGAATGTGCTCGCGCTCGCGTGCCTTGCGCAGCAGGAAGACCGTGCGCCTTTGCACCACGTCGATGCGGTGATCGATAAAGCAGCGGATGGCCTGGTCGAGGCTCAACTCCCGCGGCTGCCCGTTCAGCACCGCCAGGAAGATCATCGAGAAGCTTTCCTGCATCTGCGTGTTCTTGTAGAGCTGGTTCAGCACGATCTCTGGCTGCGACCCGCGCTTGAGCTCAATGACAATGCGCATTCCGTCGCGATCGCTCTCGTCGCGCACGTCGCTGATCTCGTCGATGATTTTGTCGTTCACCAACTGGGCGATGCGCTGAATCAGCGTTGACTTGTTCACCTGGTAAGGAATTTCGGTGACGATGATCGCCTGTTTTTCCTTGGTCAGGTTCTCCGTGGCCACCTTGGCGCGCATGATGAAGCGGCCGCGCCCTGTTTTGTAGGCCTGCGGAATGCCGGCTTTGCCGTAGAGAAGGCCGCCAGTGGGGAAGTCCGGCCCTTGCACGTGCTTCAACACTTCAGCCAGCCCGGCGTTGGGATTCTGCACAAGCTCGATGCATGCGTTGATGACTTCCGTCAGGTTGTGCGGCGGAATGTTGGTGGCCATGCCTACCGCAATGCCGCTCGACCCATTGACAATCAGGTTGGGAATACGCGTGGGCAGCACCGAAGGCTCGACGGTGGTCTCATCGTAGTTCGGCATGAGGTCCACAGTTTCCATCTCGATGTCAGCCAGCAACTCGCCGGCAATGCGCTCCAAGCGACATTCGGTATAACGCATGGCGGCGGGCGGATCGCCATCCACCGAGCCGAAGTTTCCCTGGCCATCGACCATCGGATAGCGCATCGAAAAGGACTGCGCCAGGCGTACAAGGGTGTAATAGATGGACGAGTCGCCATGAGGATGGTAGACGCCCATGCATTGGCCCACTACTTTGGCGCACTTGGTAAATCTCTTGTTGTATTCGAGCCCCATCTCTTTCAGCGTGTACAACACGCGCTGGTGCACGGGCTTTAACCCGTCGCGGGCATCCGGCAATGCTCGTCCGATGATGACCGACATTGAGTAGGCAAGATAGGAGCGGCGCATCTCCTCTTCAATGTTGATGGGAGTGAGGTTGGAGCCGCCGTGCGGTGGTGTGCCGCCTTCGAGTGGGAGGAGGGGATTCTGATTGTCTGCCATAATTGTTTTCTTGGCCCGTCAGAAGGCGACGGAAAGGTTCGGAAAAAACGGGGCCGACCTGTTGCGGGCTGTGCTCTTATTTTACCCGCTCGATGGGGGGTTTAGCAAGGCGAATCGAAAGAAATAAGTCCTTATCCTGCTAGAATTTATGACCCATCCTGCGAGCTTCTTCGAACGCCTCCGCTGCTTACGCGGCACGACGCCTACCAGCCTTGGATTTGGCCGCCGTCCCGGCCCGCTTACGTACTCATATTGCCGATCGCGGGGCCGGGAAAGACCCGCCCATGCACGTCGCAAGTCCTTCCTCTACACCAGCCCCGGCAAACTCAGCACGCAGAAGACCGCCTGCAGCAGCACAATGGCACCGGCAGCGCCCAGAGCCAGACGGCCCCTTGGCCCTTCGCAGGCATCGGCGAAGACCCCACCCACAAACGTAAGCAGAAACGGAAGCGCCCACAGCCATGGACTCCCCGGAGCGCCTGTCATCACCAACACCATCAAGACCAGGGCGCAAAGTAACGGCGCTGTATTGCCGAAATACCACGACTTGCGCAGCCCCAGAAACAGCGCCACGGCAGCGCCAGAGGCCACGGTGATCCCGGCGTTGCCCAGTGTGGAAAAGAACCGCACGGCCGGGTCGAGCGAAACCCACAGAAAACCCGCCGCCGAGCGGAAAAGATAGCTGAAAGCATCCGGCGAGAAGCCGTAACACGCGAAGACCACCAGCAGCGCTCCGACCGTGGCCATCAGCACCACCGGCAGCGTCTGGCTTCTGCGCCCCGCTGCCACCCAGAGCATGGCCGCCAAGCCAAGCAGAACCACCACGATCAGCGCCGCAATGTGCGAGGCCGCAGCCACGCCGAATATCACCGTCAGCAGTACGATCCGTGGCCGCCATTTGCGTCTGGGTCCTTGCATGGCATGAGCCACGCCAATGCAGGTGTACACCCCGCCATAAACCCCCAGGCCCGCGAGCAACTCCGCGTTGGGCGTGACGCAGGCCCGCAGCACCGCCGGCGAGAAGCAGTAGAGCGCCAGCGCAATATAGCCGCCCAGGTTGCCGTAAAGCCGCCGCGTCACCCACCACAAGCCGCCGCCCAACAGGCACCCGGCCCCCAGAAACGGCAGCCGCAACAGAAACAGAATGTGCGTAAGCTGGTGGCGCAGTTCCCAGGTGCTCAAGTTTGGTGCAGACAGTTCACCGCCGGTTTGCACCACCCGCTCCTCGGGCTTGCGGAAGTGGTCCAGCCCCCGCTCGGCCAGCAGATTCAGCGTCAGCGGCAGCCCCGCCAGCCGGTAGGCCAAAATCCCATCATGAATATTGCCACAACTGGTAAAGTAGCCGGCCAACTGCGACGGCCGCTCCCACATCTCGCGCCCGCAGCGCGCATATTGGTAATCGCGGTCCGTCATCGTCTGCTGGCAGGTGAGCCACAGCCCCTGGACAAGAAACGCAGCCAGCAGCCCCGCGGCAATGCGTTGCGGCAGATTGAAGCGAAAGCGACGAAGGATTCCAGGCCGGTGGGTCATCATGCTCAATGGAACCTTACCAGTCTAAACGCTGCTCCCTGCTCTCTTGCGCATACGGAACATTTACTTTACTCAACAATTCCCCGGGACTACACTGGCCCTGCCATGCTGACCCGTCGCCGTTTTGTCCGCAACACCGCCGCCTGCGCCACTCTCACCCGCGCCACCTTTCGCGCCTTTCGCTACTGGCCGGAAACAAGACCACCCGCCCTGTTAACCGGCGAACCGCCCTGGCCTGTTGTATCGTTGTAAATAACTCTCAGTGGAGGCTCCGCCTTGTGACCGCCCCTGACCTCATCGATCTGCTCAAGCGGGTTCATTGGAGTTCCTTTCACCTCTGGACCTCCTTGCACAATTTTGTCGTGCCCCTTGCGGCGCTGCTCGCTCAATCTGGCCGTTCGTGGATCAAACGCCACAACGCCCGCCTGGCGCAACACTGGCCCATTACGGAAGGGCAAGTCCAATCCATCAACGTAGCTACGGGGACCAAATTTTGGGGCAGCGCGCGACGCTTCAACGCAACGTTTAAATACTCCTATACCGTCCGGGATGGAAGCGAGATTAGCTATTATTCAGGGAACTTTTTCCGCCCCTTTCCAGACAAAGAACGGGCCTGGGAGTGGCTGGAGTTACTGAAGAACAAGCGAATCCGTGTCCACTATCGACCCAGCCACCCTGAAGTCTCCTCCGTCCTGGCCGCCGATCTGGACGCCCATTTTCCCCTTCCCGCGCGAA